>JAEEGL011951100.1_pt1 | contig 13016 bp, 14 predicted proteins | sample 9134231 | NCBI WGS metagenome assembly JAEEGL01 (sample SAMN16246548, study PRJNA631951) | gut metagenome | biome: gut microbiome; feature: rumen; material: fiber-attached | host: Bos | place: Iran: Karaj | collected 2018-10 | reverse complement strand
TCGACGACTACCTCAGGCGCATCATGAGCGACATACACCAGAACTGCATCAAGTACGGCACAGAGCACGACGGATACATCAACTACATCAAAGGAGCCAACGTCGCAGGCTTCATGAAAGTGGCAAAAGCCATGATGGCACAAGGCATAGACTGAGCCACGGACTGAGCGGGCAGACTGCAAGCACGCACTGAGAGCCACGCGGACATTTTTTCACGAAAAAATTTCTCCGTCTTATCAAAAAAGACTACTTTTGCGCCGCTAAATTATACGGTAGCAACAAAACATACACAAAATAATGGCACAAAAGAATCAAAACGCATCACTCGATGTAAACGAAACGCTCACGAAATCAGAAGCGTTCATCACAAAGTACAAGAAGCAACTCATCATCGGAACAGTAGCACTACTCGTACTCGTCGGAGGATTCTTCGGCATCAAGTACGGCTACCTGCAGCCACGCGAGGAAAAGGCACAAAGCCTCCTGACACTCGGCATGGACCACATGGTCAAAGGAGAATACGACAAAGCACTCAACGGCGACGGACAGTTCCCCGGATTCACGAAGATAGCCAGCGACTACAGCTTCACCGACGCAGCAAACATCGCAAAGCTCTACGCCGGACAAGCATACGCACACAAAGGCGACTACAAGAACGCCATACAATACCTCGAGGACTTCTCCCCCAAGAAAGACCAGACAATCTCAGCAAGCGCAATATACCTCCTCGGACAGTGCTACGCCAACGACAAGCAGGTAGAACGCGGCATCGAATACTTCAAGAAAGCAGCCGACAAAGCCGACAACCCAAGCCTCAGCCCACTGTTCCTACTCGAAGCAGGAAAACTCTACGAGACACAGAAGAAAAACGCCGAGGCACTCGCCATCTACCAGCAAATCAAGGCAGACTACCCCACAAGCCAGCTCGTACAGCCACAGGGAACATCTACCGACGCCATCGGCGACGCAGAAATCGAACGATACATCGAGCGCGTAAGCAAATAACACACACAACACACACGCACACAACACGCGCGTACACACAGGCACGCGTACACATAAAGAAAGATGTCAACAAACACATTCTCTCTTTCAAACAGCAACATTCCCGACGCGACAGACATGCGCTTCGGGATTGTTGTTGCTGAATGGAACAACCACATCACAGACCGACTACTCGAAGGAGCACTCAAAATCCTACGACAGCAAGGCGTAGCCGAAACAGCCATCACCGTCATGCACGTACCAGGCAGCTTCGAACTCATATACGGATGCGCAGAACTCGCACGCACAGGATACGTCGACGCAGTAATAGCCATCGGATGCGTCATCAGAGGCGACACACCACACTTCGACTACATCTGCCAAGGAGTAACAGCAGAGCTCGCACGACAAAACACAGAAGGAAAAGTGCCAGTCGTATTCGGACTCATCACAACCAACACACCCGAACAGGCAGAAGAGCGAGCAGGAGGCAAACTCGGCAACAAAGGAGAGGAATTCGCCATCACAGCAATCAAAATGGTGGATTTTTCCTGGGAATTGAAAAAATAATTGCAAAAACATTTGGTAGTCTCAAAAAGACACCATATCTTTGCACCCGCAAAAAGGGAAAGCCTTTATTGCAAAGGGCGAATACCAGAGTGGCCAAATGGGGCAGACTGTAAATCTGCTGGTTTATACCTTCGGTGGTTCGAATCCATCTTCGCCCACGAAGAGACATAAACTCCTCAGACAACAGCTCCGCGAAGTCTGGCTCTCAAAAAGAAACGGTGCGTTAGTTCAGTTGGTTAGAATACATGCCTGTCACGCATGGGGTCACGGGTCCGAGTCCCGTACGCACCGCCACAAGGAAGCGAGGTCTTTTAAGACACTCGCTTTCTTTTTATCCGAAAAACAATTAACCTTGCGCTAATTACTTGTATTTCAGCCTTCTTTCGCGAATTGGAAACGAGTTACCAACTTGGTACAGCGAGGCAGAGAAAGCTACCCAAAAGTAGGAACTGTGTTACAAAGTGTGATACACATCGGTAGTGTGATACACATTTCCCTCCGTTGCCGCAAGCCTGACCTCGTCAGAGGGAACGCCCCAAAAGAAAAAATATATAATCTACCCAAATGAGATGATAATGAAGTGTGTATAGATTTATTCTTTGTCTCAGTTTTCCTTCACAGGTCGTATGCTCATGCCCTGGGCGCGGTCTCTGTCGCTGATAAAGCCTTTTTTATTGTACAAGAAGCAATAGGCTTTGTTGTCAAGGGTCTCGTGGAGCGTGCGCGACCAGTAGCAGCATAGGCCTGTGTCATAATTGCTCCCATAGGCATAACCCTGTTTAGGCAGCTGTATGCTGTTGTTGTTGCGCCTGCTTCTTAGGATGATATATCTAGCTTGTTTTGTAATCTCGCAATTACTGATAAGTTCCTCCCACTGCTTCTTTGAGGGTATGCGCCAGCCCTCGCCCCAAATCTGTCGCGCGATGTCGTCTTCTGGTTCAAGTTCTGTCAGCTTCCTGCCGAGCACAGCCTCGTCGGTGTAGCCGTCCTTGCCGTAGTCAGCCATGAAACAGTATTTGGTCAGGGCGTCGGGCGTACCGAAGCGGTAGCTCTCCCACGTGCAGTAAGATGCAGATCTTGAGGTTAAAGCTCCCCAAGCTACGAATTTGCCTGTGAAGTTCAGGTTACTTGCCGCCCACTTCGTGCCGCTGGGCAGTCCGAGGTCCACGGCCTCGGGCGGAGTCTCACCCACAACGGGCGTGGGGTCCTCGATTGTATTGTCATCGTCGCCGCAAGCGGCGAGCGCAAATGTCAGTGCGACAACGAGCAAGGCTCGGAGTGCATAGCAGGTTGTTGGATATAACTTTTTCATAACTTTCGGAATTGTTGTTGCAAAATTATAGAATAATAATGGAAATATACGAAAGCCTGCCTCCATTTTTCAAGAAAAATAAGGCAATTATATAGGATTTGACCCCGTTTATTGATAATGCAGTCTGAAAAGGCTGCATTTTTCGTATCCTCACATCAGCTTTATTTAGCTTTTCATTAGCCGGCAGGTACCCCCACTTTAATTGAAAACCATCGTAAATACAGGCGCTTTCCCCCTAATGGCTACGGCCTACTGCATATTTTGGAAATTATTTAGGACACTATTGCAGCAATAGCCCAAAATTTGTCTTATCTTTGCCAGCAAATTCGAAATGAGACAACAACAAGCCCCCCAGGAAAGACATGAAACGAGCAAAATACTTATCAATCCTGGCAGCTATCGCCTGCCTTATATCATGCAAAACAAGCACTATGACCACGATTTACGACTACACAGCCCTCTCGAACAAGGGCAAGGAGGTCAGCATGGCCGACTATAGGGGAAAGGTGCTCCTCATTGTGAACACGGCATCGAAATGCGGCTTCACTCCGCAGTACGACGGGCTGGAGGCCCTCTACAAGAAGTATCGCGAGCGCGGACTTGTCGTCATCGGCTTCCCATGCGACCAGTTCGGGCATCAGGAGCCTGGCACGGATGAACAAATAGAGGAGTTCTGCCGCATGAATCATGGCGTCACCTTCCCGCTAATGTCAAAGATTGAAGTAAACGGCGAAAGTGCGCACCCCATATACAAGTGGCTAAAGAGCAAGGCAGGCTTCGCTGGCTTTGCCGCCGAGCATCCACTTTCTAAATTGCTCGACGAAATGCTGCTGAAGGCTGATGCCGACTATGCCTCAAAACCCGACATAAAGTGGAACTTCACGAAATTCCTCATCAACAGGAAGGGCGAAGTGGTAGGGCGCTTTGAGCCTACAGCAGAGCCTGAGGGTATGGAAAAGGCAATAGAGGAGCAGCTATAAGACTGAATGTGGAGCCCCCTATTGGCCCCCTCATTAACCACGAAAGCCGTATAGAAACAGAATATAAACCTTAGAACCATAAAAAACATGACTACTCAACTGACAAACCAGGGCGGCAAGGCCACATTGACACTCGCTGGCAGGCTTGACACCATGGCTGCACAGAGTCTGAACGCCGAAATTCAGAAGCTACTGGCAGAGGCTGGCGCCATTGACAGTCTCGTTGTCGATGCCGACGGCCTGGAGTACATCTCCAGTTCTGGACTACGCATCCTCCTAACACTGACGAAGCAGTACAAGGACTTTCGCATTACGAGCGTACAGCCTGCAGTCTATGACGTGCTCAGCATGACGGGTTTTACAAAGATTATGAACGTTGAGCGGGCGCTGCGACGCCTCAGCGTCGAGGGCTGCGAGGTCATCGGCGTAGGCGGCGTGGGCACCGTTTACCGCCTGGACGACGACACCATCATCAAGGTGTTCCGCGAAGGAACGACCATGGACGAGGTGCGTAGCGAGATTACGATGTCCAAAGAGGCTTTCGTCATGGGCATGCCCACAGCCATTTCGTTCGACATTGTGAGAGTGGGCAGCAGATATGGACTGGTATATGAATTGCTACACGCCGACACACTGAGCGCGTGCATCAAGCGCGAGCCTGAGTGTATCGACACGTTCGCACGCCTATATGCCTCACTCTTCCGACAGCTTCATCAGATAGAAGTGCCTGTGGACAGCAGCGTGCCCAGCGCCATGGAGCATGAACGGCAGCAAGTGTTGTACATACGCCGCTACTTCCCCCAGGAGAGCATCGACCTACTGATGCAGGTCTTGGACGCTATCCCTGATGGCCGAAGGCTGCTGCACCTCGACCTTCAGACAAAGAACGCCATGGTTCAGAACGGCGAGCTGATGCTCATCGACATGGGAGAAGTGGGATATGGGCATCCGCTCCTCGACCTCGGGCACGCCTATTCGGCTATGGTGACGCTGGTCGGCGACTACGAGAAGATTATCGGCATGCCAAAGGAGTTGGGCGTCGAGCTGTGGAACCGTGCCATAGAGTATTATTTCGAAGGCCTCCCTGCTGATGTCGTCGAATTGCGCAAGCGGCAGATAGAAGTGGTGGCATGCGTCAGGAACTTCAGCTGGCTTGCCCTGAGTGACTCGTTCCCCGAAGAGGTTGTGAATGAGTGCAAGGCTGTCTTCGAGAAGCGCGTAGCCTCCCGTCGCGACTATATCCTCGATGTCTGCAAGACTTTGGGAGAGTGGACGCTGTAGGAAGTTTTTAGCGATTAAGTGATTAAGTATTAAGAAATTAAGAGTTTGACGACCAATGCAGAAAGCGCAGAAGAGAATAGTTCCGAAAAACCGCGCAGGCATGTGGATACTTATCGTGGCAGCCATAGTCCTGGAGGCCACCGCCTGCGTACAGTATTTCTACAGCCGCTCTGCCATACGTGCTGAAGCCGAGCGTCGTGCCAAGACAGAGCTGTGCCGTGCAGAGCTGGAGATTGAAAAGCACACGATAGAAATGGAGACCGTTGCCAAGGCGCTGGCTATGCTGGCAGAGAAACACGTCGATACGCCCGACTCCATATTTGCCGCCACGCGCTCCATCGTGGCAGCGGTGGGGAGCACCAGCAGCCTGGCGGTAGCCTATGTGCCAGCCTACTTTCCTAGCCAGGGACGCTATTTCGAAGCCTGCAGCAGCCGCATCTCCGAGGATAGCATTTACACCAGGCAGATAGGCAGCGCCGCTCACGACTATACGCAGATGGAGTGGTACCAGAACGGGCTGGAGAAGGACACCTGCTGGTGGAGCGAGCCGTACCTCGACGACTCTGGCTCGCAGACGTGGGTTGTCAGCTGCTCCTACCCTGTGCGCAAGAACGGCGTCGTAGTAGCTGTCGTGTGCGTGGACTTGTCCCTCGACTATCTGCAGAAGCTGTCAGAATACTTGCAGATTTACAAGGGAAGCTTTTACTCCATACGCTCCTCAAGGGGTGTGGACATCGTTTCGCGTCCTGACACCATTGCCGGACTCGACTACAAAATATTCGACGAGGAGATTGATGCCACAGGCTGGCACATATCAATCATCATTCCTGACGATGTTATCTACTCCGAGCTGGAGCGTATCGGCCTGATAATAACTCTCATGATGCTGATTGGCTTGGCGCTGCTGATATTCATAATCTACCACTCCACCCAGAACATCATCCGCATGTTCGACCTTAGCAATCAGCAGGAGCGCATAGAGAGCGAGCTCAACATTGCACGCAACATCCAGATGGCAATGCTGCCGACGCACTTCCCACCATTCGAGGACTATCCGAACCTGAACGCCCATGGTGTTGTCATTCCTGCAAAGGAGGTCGGAGGCGACCTGTTCGATTTCTCCATACGCGAAAACCAGCTGTTTTTCTGCATTGGCGACGTCAGCGGGAAGGGGGTTCCTGCGGCTCTGGTAATGGCAGTCACACGCTCGCTCTTCCGCAGCTTCACATCCTACATCAACAGCCCTGCGCAAATCGTATCGAAGATGAACAGCAGCCTCGCTGGCGAAGGCAACGACCAGAACATGTTCATCACGATGTTCGTAGGCGTCCTCGACCTCAACTCTGGCAAAATGCGCTATTGCAACGCTGGACACAACGCACCAGTTTTATTGACTGACGGCCAATGCTCAATGGTCAACTGCAAGGCGAACCTCCCACTGGGCATCATGGCAGAATTTGAATACGAGGAGCAGACGGCACAGCTGGCAGTCGGCAACGCCTTGTTCCTTTATACCGACGGCCTGACAGAAGCCGAGAACGAGCAGCACGACTTATTCGGCGAGCAAAGGATGTTACAGGCATTCAAACAGTTAGACACTCAGGCGCCAGCTGCGGACGTCATATCCACCATGCAGGAGGCTGTGGAGGACTTCGTCGGCGACGCTATGCAAAGCGACGACCTTACAATGTTCATCTTCCGCTTCCTAAACACATCGGACATTGCTCCCAACTGCCAATGTCCTCCCACTCACCACTCGCTCGTCATGCGCAACGACATACAGCAGATTCCCACCCTGGCGGAATGGATTGACTCGCTCCATTTGCCCGAGGAGCTGAACATGTCAGTCAATCTCGCGCTGGAGGAAGCCGTGAGCAACGTCATGCTCTACGCCTATTCCGAGGGCGGAAGCGGGCAGGTTCTCGTCGAGGCAGACAAATCGCCCGACAAGGTGGTATTCACAATTTCCGACTCTGGCAAGCCCTTCGACCCAACGGCTCAAGCTGAGCCAGACATCACACTGTCAGCAGAAGAGCGTCCCATCGGAGGACTCGGCATCCACCTCGTGCGACAAATCATGGACGAAGTGAAATATGAACGAACTAACGACAAGAACGTTCTAAGGCTCGTTAAAGAATTAAAAAGTAACACGTAAAATGGTTTTTCATTGAAAAAAGAATAACCTTATGAAAGTAGAGATTATAAACGACAACCCCGTCTGCGTCAAGCTGCAAGGCCGCTTGGACACAACGGCAGCAATAGAAGTCGCCCCCGACTTCCAGAATCTTGGTACCTATGCCAGTGGCCACATGGTCATCGACTGCTCCGAGCTGGAGTACATATCCTCGTCAGGCCTGCGACTCCTACTCGCCCTACGCAAGGAGGCAGCTGCCAAGGGTGGCAAACTGCAGATTCGCAACATGAGCGACGACATCCAGCATATATTCAAAATCACTGGCTTCACCAGCTTATTTGAAATACTTCCAGAATAGTCAGCGCAGAATAGCTACGCGCTTGGCTCGTCAAAGAAATTGTCAGATAGTAAATTGTCAGATAGTCAGATGACAAGGATTGTCAAATCGTAAATCGTCAGATAGTCAGATAAAGTGAACCTGGACTTCGAAAACATAGTCAATGCCCGCGACCTTGGAGGCCTACCCGCCGCTGGCGGTCGCGAAGTGCGTAGCGGCATGTTGCTGCGCACCTCCCACCTGCATGATGCCAGCGACGAGGACGTCAGGCGTCTGCGCGACGAGTTTCACCTGCGACGCATCTTCGACTTCCGTTCGCTGGACGAAGCCCGCTTCCTGCCCGACTGCGAGGTGCCTGGTGCCACATACCATCTCCTGCCCACCATCGACATGAGCGAGGAGAAGCGCACGGGGCGGGCAATACCCGAAGAAGCCTTCCTCGACCTCGAACGCCACATCGTAAACTACTCCTTCTACCCCGAAGTGCAGCTGATGGCGGCGGACATGTACCCCTCGCTCATACGCAGCGAGTATTCCCAGCTCCAATACGCCGCCTTCCTCCGCCTCATCGTAGAGACCCCCGACGGGGCCGTATTGTGGCACTGTTTTCAGGGCAAGGACCGCACAGGCTGGGGCGCAGCTTTCCTCCTCTCAGCACTTGGTGTCAGCCGCGAGCACATCGTCGCCGACTTCGACCTCTCCAATGTCGCCTATACACCCCTCGTCGAACGCTTGTGCGCAGAAGTCGAAAGGCGTGGCGGAGCCGACAACGAAAAAGAAGTCATACGCGCCTTCATGGGCATCAGCACCAACAACTTCCAGCGCACGCTCGACCTCATCGACCGCGAATATGGTTCCATGAGCCTCTATCTGCGTAACCAGCTCATGATGTCGCCCGCCGATATACGCCTGCTACGCAAGCGCTACCTAACAAACAAAAGAACACGGCTATGAAAACACTCCTACTCCTCTCTGCCCTTGCCCTGACGGCAAGCGCATGCGGCGGCCGAAGCGACGAAAACACTGTCCGCGACGGCGGACACGGCATCGGTATCGATACAGAAACTGTCAATAGCATCCTCGAGCCTGCCGACACCCTCGACGCGCAACTATAGACTAACGCTGTCTATACGCAACTTCAGCACACCCGCAGGAACCTCCACCTCCACAACGTCCCCTGCCTTCCTATTCAGGAGCGCGCGCCCTATGGGCGACTTTATCGATATTTTCCCCTCACGCGGGTCAGCCTCGTGGGGACTTACAATCATACATTTCATCTTCGCCCCGCCTGCAAGGTTCGTCACCTCTACCCTACTCAGCAGCGCTATGCTGTCGGGGTTCAATCTCGACACGTCCACTACACGTGCAAACTTCAGCACGTTCTGTTTGAAGCGTATGCGGCTCAGCAACCTACCCTGTTCGCGCTTCGCAGCATGATACTCGAAGTTCTCGCTCAGGTCGCCCTTGTCCCTCGCCTCAGCAATGGCATCCTTCACCCTCGGCAGCTCCACCTGTACAAGTTGCCGCAACTCCTCCACGAGCCTGTCGTACCCTTCTTGAGACATATATTCCATATCGCTTTTTTCGTTTTTCGTTTTATGGGTTGCAAATGTACAACTTATTTTCCGTCACCACAAACATCGGAGACAGCTCCTCTGTTCGACCTCCCAGCCAAAGCAAGAATACAACCGCTCCACATCTTATTATAACACGCGCGATACTTCAGAAAAGATGAAGGCCTCTCGTTAAATCCTTCTCGCTTCTCAATAAATCTTTCTCCCATCTCGATGAATTTTTCTCCCATCTCGATGAATCTTTCTCCCAGTATTTTTCATTCTTAAGCACTCGCGATTTCAAGAACAGCGTCGAAAAAATAGGCGGGGACCACTAATGCCGAACATCCATAGGAAGGCTACGTTCATGTTCGTTCGTTCTTCCTCTTTTATATATAGGAGGAAGAACGAACGAACAGAATGTTGCCTAAACGAGAGCCGCCTCACGGAAGATGTTTCAGCTTCTTTTTCAAACGCCTGCACGAAATCCTCTGCCGCCGCAAGCTACTGATTGAGAAGTCGGATGGATATTGGATTTATTTCTTCCAGCGTTTCAGCATAGGGAAGAAGTCTCGCATCATCTGTTTGTACTCTTCGCGAGTCATCGGCTTGGGCATATTCTTGTTGACTTCATCAACGAACTGGGCGCAATGCTCAATCATTTCGTCCATTGTACAGTCCTGCAAGAACTTGCCGTCTTTATAGCAGTACATGCAATAATCTTCGTTCTTACTACCGTCGGCATTTGTGCCGAGAACTTCGTCTGTGAGCGGCATTCCGCAGCTCTGGCAGAATCGCATTGTTTTTTCCATATCAATCCTTTGTATTTATTTCATCTTGCAAATTAATCAATAACACGCCATCATGGCAGTGATGAAGGTCAACGTGCGCAATAAGTTCACTCAACTCATCCTTTTCTATTTGAGCATTATCTGCACGATATTTTTGCGGCTTTTCAGCTTCAGCGCATATGATAGACAACCGCGCACCCTGAGGTACGCGGCTGCTGTTTTTATTGCCTATGCGAGAGACACAAATAATTTCCTCGTCGCGTTTTTAGGATTAATAGGAGCCCAAGCTATGTGCCAACTGCAGGAACGTGGAGCCGAAGAAATAGTCGAATTTCTTGTCGCCATTAGAGTCGTACTTCCAGATGCCATATTCACGTGGGCTATCAAGCGACGTTGATGTGAGCCAGAGCGCGACGTAGTCGGGATCAACAGTATAGCTATAGGTGGTAAGTTCCATCGTCATCACCCAAGGCTTCTTCTCAGGCGTGTAGTTGTTGTAGTAGCTTGTACCTTCGAAATACGAACGTACCTTGTCGAAGTTCTTGTACTGATTCAGCTGGCTCCATTCCGATTTGTAAACCTGAGTAGCTCCTTCGCCAGGGTAGTGAACCATAACGGCATCGCGGTTTTCGCTCTGCACGCTCTTGGCGATGTAGTCTATCATATTCCTTGCCTCAGCCTTGTCGTAATTCATCTGATTGAGGGCAGCCACCATGAGTGCAGGTGTCAGGTAGGGAGTCTGGTGAATGTCTGTCATACCTTTAGGCAGCTTCAGCTTCTTCAGCTCAGCCACGCTTGTGGGGAGGTCTTCGAGACTTACCTTCACCTTGCCGAAAGGAACCTTTTCGAACTTAACAACGGGCTTGCCGCTTGCCGTAATTTCGTAGTCCTCGTAGGTCAGTGCGCTCTCGTCGATGGTTACGGCAAGTGCGCGGGCATCCTTGTCCTTGTCCTTGTCGGTATCGGTGTTTCCACCGTTGCCGCCGCCCTGTTCCGTCTTGTCCTTGTCATCACCATCTTCGTCGTCGTCGCCACCACAAGCAGCGAAAGTCATGGGCAGAGCCAGAGCTGCAAAGAAGAGGGCCAATGCCTTCAGTTTGATGCTTTCCAGTTTCATAGTTGATAAATCTTTAGTGTTAATACTTGGTTGTTTGTTACGTTTTACGCCGCAAAAATAGCAAAAAAAACTTATGCGGCAAGAGAAAAACCACAAAAACACACGATTTCCTCATCAGTATTCACCAAAGACTGCTACCTCGCCGCACTACAAACGACCTGCGATTCCAGATTCAAGGAACCTGGACAAGCGCCTCGTGGATTTGTGAGTATGTTGCCCTGCACTTCTCAACTTTTGTGGCTGCCTACACAATAGACTACAAATCGCGAGTGCTTAAAAAATCATCGTGCTCCCAGAAAAATCCATCGTAATGCCTTCTCGATTCATCGTAATGCCTTCTCGATTCATCGTAATGCGAGAATTTTTGTTCACACATATATATTGTATTATTTTAGTATTGGACTCGGTTTTTTTCGTTTTCTACGGCGCAGCTCTTGTTCGTTCAGCGAAAAGCGCGTATTTTTGCCGTCGAAACTATGCACAAGAACTTATTCTATAATCAGCCTTTTACGCTTGACTGCGGCGAAACGCTGCCCGCTTTGGAAATAGCCTACGACACTTGGGGCACTCTCAACGAAGAGCGCGACAACGTCGTATGGGTGTGTCATGGCCTGACGGCATCTGCCGACGTCTCCGACTGGTGGCCGCACACGGTCGAGGCGGGCCGCTTCCTCGACCCAGAGCGCCAGTTTGTGGTGTGCGTCAATATGCTGGGCTCCTGCTATGGCACGACGGGTCCGCTGAGCGTGAACCCTGCGACAGGGCAGCCCTGGTACGGCGACTTCCCCTGCGTGACGGTTCGCGACCAAATGCGCCTGTTCCAAATCGTCGCCCGCCACTTAGGCATCCGCAAGGTGCGAAAGCTTGTGGGCAGCAGCATCGGCGGATTCGTGGCTATAGAGTGGCTCGTAGTGGAGCCCGAGTTCTTCAGCGAGGCTGTGCTCGTTGCTACGGCGGCAAAAGTGTCCCCCTGGACTTCCGCCTTCAACGAATCGCAGCGCATGGCCATAGAGGCCGACCCTACATGGGGAGAACCCTCGCCCGAAGCCGCCCAGCGCGGACTCTCCGCAGCTCGCAGCATTGCCTTGCTGAGCTATCGCGGACGCGCAGCCTACAACTTCACGCAGCAGGACGACAGCGAGGAACTCGTACGCCGCCGCGTGAACAGCTATCAGCGGCACCAGGGCGAGAAACTCGTGCGACGCTTCAACGCCTACAGCTACTACCGCCTCTCGCAGACGCTGGACACCCACGACGTTGGGCGCGGACGCGGAGGTATCGAGGCTGCCCTCAGCTGTGTGAAGCTGCCCGTGCTCGTGGTATCCGTCAGCAGCGACCTCCTCTTCCCACCCGTCGAGATGAAGGCATGGGCGCAGTACCTGCCACAGCACAAGTATATTGAGATAACCTCCGACTTCGGCCACGATGGTTTCCTCGTGGAGACGGAGAAGCTGAACGACATCATCTTGGACAATAACCGTTAACCATTGGTCAATGAGCCTTGCAGTGCACGTCAGCCCGAAAGGGCGAAGCTCTTTCGAAGGCTGGAGCACGAAAAGCAAGGCGAGATAACCACAGGTCAACGAGCCATGCAGCCGTTGTCAGCCCGTGCAGACGAAGTTTGCACGTAGGCTGGGAGGCGAAAAGCAAGGCGATATAACATTGAAAATAAAAGTATATATGAATAGCTTCAGAATAGGCCTCTTTGGCTTCGGCACAGTAGGGCGCGGCCTCTACGACGTATTGAAACGCCTCGGCACGGACAACGTGGAGATTTGCCATGTGTGCGTAAAGCATAAGGAGAAGCACCAGGATGCCGACATCCTACTCACAGACCAGCCCGACGACGTCTTCCAAGACCCGCGCGTAAACTTCATCGTTGAGCTCATCGACGATGCCCAAGCCGCCTACGACATCGTGTGCCGCTCACTGCGCCAGGGGCTGCCCGTCGTCAGCG
>JAEEGL016814869.1_pt1 | contig 13017 bp, 11 predicted proteins | sample 9134231 | NCBI WGS metagenome assembly JAEEGL01 (sample SAMN16246548, study PRJNA631951) | gut metagenome | biome: gut microbiome; feature: rumen; material: fiber-attached | host: Bos | place: Iran: Karaj | collected 2018-10 | reverse complement strand
TATCTTCGGTGCATTATATTCCAAGGAAGAGCAGGAGACCTGTAAGATTGCGGTTATCGCAACAGGACTTTCGGTTAATACCAATCCCGGATTTGCCGCAAGACCCGCTACCGCAGCTACACCCACTGTTAAGCCCGTATTGCCTCAGGCAACACCTTCCGTTGCTCCTACGGCAACCTTTAACAGTGATTTATTCAAGAACACTCCTTCCAAGCTTAACAGTAAGGTAGATCCCACCACACTTGTGGTTCCGGATTTCCTTAAGAAAAAATAATACTTGGCTATTTAAACTGCCGTCCCAAAAGGACGGCAGTTTTTTTATGCAGCGACGAGCCACGTGGCTGCAGTGCTTGCGAGGGCGGATAGTTAGTACTGCTAATCGCGGATGAAACGCGTTTAAAATGATTAATCAGTGTGGAGGACCGAAGCTGTTTTCGAATTTGTTTTGGCTTGGTAATCAAATCAAAAGAAGGCAAAAAATAGGCTATAGTTTGATTGTATATATGAATCTTACAACTTAAGGTATGATAGAAGATGATGATTGTAGAATAAATATCTATATTGTTCTCAAATATTAGTGACCTTATATCTCAAAGTCAGAAAAAGTTTCCATTTACTAAGATTGACATGAAAATATATAGAATTTATACTTGTATTAGCGGATGTTATTATGCGATTTGACAGAACTGAATTTCGATATGGTCGAATTGTATATATTTTTAATGAAATAAGTGAAAATATGGGGGAAAATGTAAGGTGGAACCTAGTTTGTCAAAAGAAACAATAATGGATATAGTCAGGCACCAGTGGCTAAAAAAGAATATAAGTAATACGAAACCATCTTGTATAGTGATCAAGGTTACACAGGATTGTAATTTGAGATGTAAGTACTGTTATACGGAAGGAGGAAAGCGTAAAAAATTCATTCCGGTTGATACAGTTCTTAAATTTTTCGATCAGGTTGTAGTTGATAACGGTTCACATATATGTTGTACGTTTCATGGTGGAGAACCTCTGCTTCGTCCTAAGCTAATCAATGAAATAATTGAAGAATTGAAAGAAAGATATTATGGCCCCAGAATACAGTATCAAATTCAGACCAATGCAACGCTTATAAATGATGAAGTAATAAAAATGATTAAAACTCATAATATAGGAGTCGGAATTAGTATAGACGGGTATAAAGAACTCAATGATCGGACAAGATATTATCCGGATGGATCCAGCAGTTTTAAAAGCGTTGAGGCCGGTATAGATAAATTGATTGAGAATGACATATCTTTCGGGGCTTTATGTTTGATTTCAAGATATAACGTTAATTATATGGCAGATATATTGGACTGGTGTAAGTCAAAAGGAATAGAGCGATTGGGATTTAATCTTTTTACGCCTTTAGGGTATGGCAAAGAACAAGACATTTCTGCCAGTGTGGACGAATTAATAGAGAATACCAAAAAAGAAATTGACTGGCTCATTGAGAATAATGAAAAAGAAATGAACACTACGAAGAAATTCGTTTATGAGCGAGAAATTGGGGCAATGGCGCAGAGAGTTTTAAATCCCGATAAATGTGGGTATATGTGTAAAAGTATTCCTTGTGGGGCCGGAAAGAATCATCTTGCTCTTGATGTGGATGGAACAATAAATGTATGCGATTGTTTTTACGGAATGGGAGATTTTGTCATAGGAAATATTAATGAGCATAGTCTTGATGAATGTCTCAAAAGTCCTGTAATAACAGAATTCCAGTCAAGAACGATTGAAAAATTGAAAGGCTGCGAAGATTGCGATGTTAATGGCATTTGTCATGGCGGGTGCCCGGGTAGCAATGTTTTGTTTATGAATGGAAAAGAAGGGCTGTACAGTAAGAGCAGTATATGTGATTTTTACTATGAAATATATAAATACTTGATTCTTAAATTGAAAATCGAAAAAATTAATCCCAGGCTGCTTACACAGAATTATGTGGAGGAAGACAATGAAAAAGTTTGTTGCGAATGAAAAATTAATAGCTGAGAATGTAGGCCTTAAAGAGACCGATGATGTTATGCTTTACAATCAGGAAACTGAAGATGTTCATGTGTTGAATTCGTCCGCGTATGAAATATTTGAATTTCTCAAATTGCCCTATTCCGATACTGAAATAATATCTGAAATGAAAAAGCGTTTTGATATAGATGACGATTCGATTGACGGAGACATAAAGGAATTGCTTGTAGAATTCGTTGAAAAAGGCATAATTATTGAAGTTTAGTTTTTGCCAGCAACCTTTATAAAGGATGCATATAGTATTATTCCCGGGATAATTATGAGGAAAGGAGGATTATTATGAAGGCATGGACAAAACCCAGTGTATTGGCTTCTTATACCAAGATGGATTTGGTTTCAAACGAGGCTAACGGCGATTGGATGTATTGGGTAAATACTTGGACAAATTCATGGTCATATTCCAACAAGTAATTGCCGTGTTGGAAGAATGATTTCTGAATCAACTCAAGATATGCCTCCCGTGTAAAAACGGGAGGCATATTATGAACACATATTTTACAGACTGGATAGAAAGCATAATGGATTTTAAAATAGCTGAAAGAGGTCGGACTCTTATTGTATCTTCCGAACAAAAATTGATTTTTGAAGTGAACATACAACGATTGTCGAATAAAACTATCGAAAAATACAGAGATTTCATACATGGAGATAAATTAAGATATATTTATCCGAAGGATGCGGTATGGGAAACTCATGAGGAGATGACCGTTTATGTATCACTAAATGAGGACAAGGAAACAGTGGAAATTTCCAAGTATGAAATGCTCGAGATTATTCAGTCCTTGGGAAAATCGAGTATAATATATACCGGTGCGGGAATTTCCAGAAGTGTGGATATAATGACATTTGACGATTTGTCAAAAGTTTTTCATATAGATGAAGATGATGATTCCATGGTAGAAGCGATTATTGAAAAATCGAAGTACATTTTGGTGCAATTCAAGTTTTTTACAATTCGATTAAAACTTTCTGTGCCCACGGCGGCTCACTATAAGATAGCAGAATTGATTGATAGAACCGGTTGTAAATTGGTGTCTGAAAACTTGGACAATCTTCACCAAAAAACAGGGCTGAATCCGATTTTCCCCGGCAATAGTATTGATGAACTTGAGAAGATGAAACCTGACAAGGTATTATTCGTCGGCGTCGGAAGACCCATGTATTCAGCTTTGTTTGATAAATGGTACGAGAGTGGAGCAACATTTTATTCTATCAATCAGTGCTTGGCCAAAATGAATGTTCCGATTAACATTTATGTAGGCAATATACAGGAGTTTTGGAATAATGAATAAAGTTAAACTTATACAAAGTTTACATTACCTGTTTCTTTTTAAAATAGATGTGAGTGATGAGGCAGTTAAGCGTTTCACTGAGGAGGTTGAAAAAAGAAGAGAAGATATTATCGCTCTTATGGGGTTCAAGGGAGCAACTATAAATATCAAACCGGTTTATATGGTAGCTCGGAGTGAATATAAAAACCATTTACACGGGACCGGAAATTTGAACAGCATACAAATTTATGTAAATGATTTTCAAGACATATATGAAAATATTAATCTTGTAATTCATGAAGAAACACATTTTATTTTGTCAGCTTTGTGTCCGGAAGTAAGTGCTTTTATTAATGAGGGAATCGCAGAATATGTTTGCTGGAAATATACGAACAGAGAAAAACCTGCAGAATTCATGCAAAATATCGGCCATATTTGCGGAGTAACATGCGATATGATATTGTCAAAAGATAACTGGATGAAGGAGTATCAAAAACGCGGTATATGGATATACGGCGTGGCTTGTTTATACATTGAAAAGCTGTTGGAATATAAAATTACGATTAGTGAATTACTACAAGAGATATATAGAAATCATAACACTGAGATAATAAAAATCGGATTAGAAGATTGTTTGAAAATGGGGGCATCAATAACTTGAGCAGGTATATTAACTTATGCAACTATTCGTATATACTTGAAATAGACAAAGATAAGCATGAATGTCTGTATGGTTATACCATGGAAGACAGAGATGAAAACTCAAAAATTGTATACACGAAGTTTGTAGAATATGATGAGTTGATGACATTTGTGAAGTCGAAAACATATGTACCGAATCTTAATGTTTTTTCCGGTGGCGGAAATAATTACAGTTTAACTGTTGTTAAAGATTTGGGAATTATTGTCTTTTCTGTTATTGACGAAAAAGTAACATATATCAGCGAATATGGAGGAAAAATTCGGAAAAGTAGCGGATATATGCTGTTTGCCATTTTAAAGACACATCTAAATCGCTATATTTTTGCTGATGGATTGATACCGATTCATGGCGCTGTTTTGGGGATGAAGAGCTCAAACGGAATTTATGCAGTGGTAATCATAGGTGAGTCAGGTGCGGGAAAGAGTACGCTTTGCTATAGAGTATATAATGACTTGCATTATGACATTTATGGAGATGATTTGGTAGTTTATAATCCTGCCGAGAACAAAATATATGGTTATTGTAAAGAGATTTTTTTAAAAGAAGACATAATTCTGAAATATGGGGTAGAAGGTAACTGTGAAAAAAGAAATGGGAAATACGCATTACCCCTTCAAAATGCTTCTATAGCAAAAACGGGCAATTATACGGTGATTTATTTAAAAAGAGAAGAAGGTTTTGCGAAGATTGAGCCCGATCAATTATCAGAATATTTTAAATGTGATATTAAAAACTGGTGTAAATCCAAGAATGAAGAAAAAACATACACGTCAGTAGAACTGTTTCTTAAAAATGCGAGAAATATTTTTTCGGGTTCCTATTATGATACGGAGAAAATTCTGGAGGCTATATAGGGGTGAAGTCTAAAGAACTAAAGTCAATTAATGGCATGGAAAAACAATCTAAAACAAATTATTTGTCAATGTATAAAAGAGATTTAACGTTGCTGATAAAGAACGGACCGTTATTCTGCTTTATGGCGTTACTTACAGCCGGGGTGAACATATGCTTTCCGCTTATAACCGCATCGCTTACCAGAGCGTTTGTAGAAGTGGTTGAACTTAAGAAGAACTTGTGGGTGAATAATGCGATGATTAGCCTTATGGGTATAGTTGTCGCCATTTTTTCAATATACTTTATTTCGTCGATACTTTCACGAATACTGGAGCCGATTACATATAAGGCTATGGAAAAAATTGATGACGGGATAAAGACTAAATTAATTGGCAAACTTCATAACATTTCTTATTCAAAATTTGAAGAGTCCTCATTTTTGGACGATTTATACAAAGCATCCGATTATTCGGCGGATGTTATGAAAAAAGATTTGATGATAATAATAAAGACAGTGACGTGTATAGTCAGCCTGGCTTTTATTTGCGGAATATTGCTTAATTATTCTGTGATAATTCTGATTTTGCTTGTTATTAGCGTGGTCTTTTCAACTGCTTTAAGTCTTTATTTTGAAAAACTCAAACTGAAATTTTACAATGACACTGTTTTAATTAATCGAAGAAGAAATTATTGCGAAGGATGTATTCGCGATGCAGATTTAATTCGCGAGTTAAGAAGCTACAACGCAATTTCCTTTTTGACTAATAAATATGAAAAAGTTTGGGACGAATATATTGAACAAACAGTAAAAAATGAACGGAAGGGAATGTCTGTAAATATATTAAATCGTTTGATTGATACTCTTGGATACTGTGTAAGCTACTATATTGCCGGAAGGATGTGTTTTTCTGGAATTATCGATATAAGTGATTTCATTTATCTTGTTACAATGATTCTTACTTTTAAAACCGTACTGAAAGACACATTTACTGTCCTTCCGGAAAGTAAAAAAAGTAATTTTGCATTGCAGAATTATAACAAAATAATCATGATGCCTTCAAAAAAAGATGAAAATGGAGATGAGCATATTAAATCCGATGATTCGGTTATGATTGAATTCAAAAACGTTTCATTCAAGTATCCTGCAGGCACTGAATATGTTCTTAAAAATGTTTCTTTTGTTATTAAAAAGAATACTCTTTTGGGTATAGTCGGACCGAATGGGGCCGGTAAAAGTACGCTTATGAAGCTGATTTTGGGATTATATGAGCCTACGGAAGGTGAAATATTGATTAATGGTAAGTTTATAAATGAAATCCCGTATGATGAATTGATAGAGAAGTGCAGTGTTATTTTTCAAGATTACTCAAAGTATGCTACGACTATAAAAGAAAACGTATATTTGGGAAATGTTAATGAAGATATGAACATGAGCAATATAGTAACCAGCAGCCAGAAATCAGGTGTAGACACAATTGTTTCGAAAAGTGAGAATGGATGGTCTCAGGAATTGACAAAACGACTTGCCAAGGACGGTATCGAACTGTCGGGGGGAGAGTGGCAAAGACTTGCTTTGGCTAAGGCATTTTATAAGGATACGGAACTTATTATGCTGGATGAACCGACAGCAAGTTTGGATCCGCATATTGAACATGATCTGTTTTCAAGTATGGATGACTTAAGTAAAACAAGAATTATAATATCTCACCGCCTGGGTAACATGATATATGCAGATAAGATTCTACTACTTGACAATCAAACGATTAAAGAATCGGGAACTCATGATGAATTAATGAAAAAGGGCGGGGAATATGCAAAGATGTTCAATCTGCAGGCCGCCAATTATCAGTAATCGGTGAATTATTGTTGCTATCACTTTGTTTTGTACTGGAGAAAAAATGAAAAAGGAAAGTTCATCGCCAAGAATGACGCTTAAATACATTATAAAAAAAATCGGCGCCATAAAAAAATCAACTATGGCTTTATTTGTTTGCCTTTCACTGTTGGCATCGGTATTACCGGTATTAATTGCACTTAGAGAAAAGATTTTGATTGATTTTCTTACAAACAATTACTCGGATACGATAGACAGAGAAAATTATTTTTTGGTACAGTGTATTATTCTTGGCGGTTTGATTATTTCTCTTGCCGCCTGTGAACTGAGTAATCAGTGCATAAACAATGTATTCAGCTTAAGATATAAGAAAAAATATTTGCTAGAGAACTTTGAAAGATTTACTTCATTGAAAATGGAAGTTATGGAAAGCCGAGGGGCTCACTTCCTGCTAGATATGTCTTGTGCAGATACCAACATTGATCCGTTTACTATTTTAAAACCGACAATGACCATAGCGAGTACGGTTGTGACGGTAGGAACATATTTCGCAGTATTGTTAAAATATAATATCATAATAGCGTTGTTGCCGCTGCTTATTGCTGTACCATTGTTTTTGCTGGGACGGAAGAAAGAATTGCTTGATTACAAGTCCAGATACGATGGGGAAATAATGGATTTGGATCGAAGAATAAGCTATTATACATCTGTTATAAAAGAACCTTTGTATGCTAAAGAAAACACCGTTTATAATATTGGAGAATTCTTTTTAAAAAAGAGACAGGGCTATAAAAACACATTCATTACAAAAAAAATGAGTTATATGACAAAGGCAGTGGGAATCAGTGTCATTATATCAATGTTTACGCTTTTGGCTCAGTACGGTCTGTACTATTATCTCGGTATTGATGTTTTGAAGGATCGAATCACTCTTGGTAGTTTGAACCTATATTTTAATGCATTTACAACCATACTTTTAGCATTAAACAGCATTATAGACAGTTACGGATATATACAGGCGCAGCTAAGACTTGACGGATCCAAGCAGCAATTTCGAGAACTACCTACTATAGATAATGAAAGAGAAAAGATACTTGTTCCGGAGAGAAGAAAACATACCATTACCTTTAAAAATGTTTCATTTACGTATCCGGATACTTCGCACAAAGTTATTGATAACCTTTCATTCTCCATTGATTGTGGTGATGTTGTAGCATTAATCGGTGAGAACGGATGTGGCAAAAGTACTTTAATAAAACTTCTTATAGGACAGTATGAGCCTCAGGAAGGAAAAATTTTAATTGATGGAATAGATATAAGAGATTATTCCGTCGAAGCGCTTTCTAAAATATATGGTGTTATGTTTCAGAATGTAAGTCACTTGGCGGTTCCGATTCGCGAATATATAACATTCAGCGAGGATGAGATTGACGAAAGCAAATTATGTGAAGCCATCAATAATGCAGGATGCGAAGAAGTTATCGGGAAATCAAGTGCCGGCGAAAATACCATAATGGGATTAGGTCTTTTTGCCGAAAACAGTAAAGGTTTTTCGGGTGGTGAATGGCAAAGATTTGCCATGGCCAGGCTTCTGTATGCGGATTCTGATATTTTTGTGATGGATGAACCTACGGCTGCTTTAGATGCCGAGGCAGAATATAATTTCTTTGAAAAGATGAAAGCGCTTGGGCAAAGTCATCAGATAGTGATGGTATCTCACAGATTATCCATAGCCAAACTTTGCTCCAAAATTCTTTATTTCGATAAAGAGGGAGTGCTTGTGGATACGCATGATAATTTGATAAAAAGATCTGAAAACTACAAGAATCTCTATAATTTACAGAGAAGCATGTATTTTACTGATTCAAAAGAAAGTAGTGCCGAGAGGAACAAGCAAATCGGTTAGTACAGATGAATATAGGATTATCATTGTTACCATTTGACAAGAAATATACAACTGAATATATCAGTATGGCTCATTCTCTTGGAATAAATAATTTTGAGATATCTGCCGATTACTACTACTGCTCGAAAAACATTATATGCAGAAATGAGATATATTCCATACATGCACCAAAGAATTTGCTCTTTGAACCGAATTTGGAACAATTAAGAAATCGTGTCATACAGATAAAGAATTTTTGTGAATGCGTCGACTGTCATAGGCTTGTATTTCATCCAAACATTGACACGAATAAGAATAGTGTTTGCTTCGAAGTGCTATCTGAACTTTTGGAAGGCTATGTAGTGTGCATGGAGAATGTTAACAATGATTTGGAGGGGCTTATGCCTCTTCTTATGAAGCATCATTATAAAATCGTTTGGGATGTTTCGCATGCCATGTTTCATGCTCATGAGATTGAAAAAAAAATTGAAGCGATAGAACATTTTCATGTCAGAGGTTTTTCGCCTAAAAGTAAGTATGTCACGCTTTGTGATTCGCCAAAGAAAATTGTAATTCCCCGCATAGAGAGTGCAGTTTATTTTTTGGAGTATCCGTATAGAAATATGTTTGAACTGTTAAAAGATTGGAAATATATAAATTCATTCGTTTTTGACGGTTTAAGTTAATGCTAATAAAGGAGAATGGGAGTGTTAGAGGAAAAACTAGAGGAACTGTTTGATGATATAGGCAAAACGTCTGATGCTGATGTTGTTTCTATCATAAGTAAGTCAAGAGTAAGAATGTTGATGGAAGACTATCCGAAAGTTCAAATGAATGATCCTCTTATTTGCAATGCTTTAAGAATGAGGCAAAGACTGCGCAATAAAGCGTTTGGAGAGGCTATTGGCGAATTACTTAAAGAGTGTGAGCAAAGGTCGTTGCATCCTGTTTTTTTCAAAGGGATATTTCTGGCATCGCTTTTATACGAGAGAGTTGAAAACAGAATTTCAAATGACATAGACATCATAGTTCCTATTGAACAATTTCTTGAATATAATGAGGTACTTGAATATCTGGGTTATGTTCGAGAACCCATTGGGGGGAACGATAACAGCTTGGATGCCTGTTATAAAGAAGTTCAAGAAAGACATTTGGGCTATATAAAAAGCATTGAAAATGTGTATGTCCATATTGAAGTTCATACTGCGCCTGTTAATCCGGCCACCCTTTTTGTTAATGATGCCAAAGAATTTATTGCCTCTGCAAAGCAGGAAGAAATTCTTGGCTTTAAGCCATATCTTTTTGATTGTGAACATAATCTTGTAGCCTTGGCTTTGCATTTTTTTAAACATTTGCCCTTAACGTACTTCCAAAATTTAATCTTTAAAAGAGAATTTGATATCAATTTACTTAGTGTACATGACATAGCTAATCTGGCACATCAATACCATGATGATATTGATTGGAATAAAGTACTGGAAATAGTTAAAAAGATGCGCGTAGTGAAATATTTCTATTTCGTTGCAAGATTTGTTAATAATATTTACGGAGAAATATTTGACGGAGCATTTTTGGAAAATCTGATCCTAAACATAAATCATAGTCAGATTTCTACAGCCGATTGTGAAAGGGGCGGGCTGGGTAAATTGCTTTGGCTATTTGATATTTATATTGACTATTGCATTACTTTTGCTCCTGCCAAGATGCTTGCGGGAAGAATGGCGGACGGATTTAATCTTGTGACAGTGGCAAGCAATGAAAAATCTCCGACTTATATAATAAGCCAGGGGAAACCTGTAGTCTTGGAAAGACATTTTTGTTTTGATATAAAAAACAATGATTGCAAAGATGTAAAAGTAGATTTAAAGACTGTTTTTTCTAAAAGAGGGCTTCACATAAGATATTGTGTAGAAAATAAACTATGTTGTCCTGTTTTTGATAACAGTGAAACGTGTTATAAGAAAGATGGGATTGAGATAATAGTTGTAAAAGACGATTCAGTGGAGCACAGGATGCTGACAATAAAGCAAAACAATTCGGAGTATATGCTTGTTGTTTATTCCAATAACAATGAAATGGTTGCGGATATATCTGAAAAAGAGCTGAAGTATAAACTTGATGTGTATGAGCAGGGTTTTGAAGCAGAAATAATTATTCCGTGGTCAAATCTAAAAGTTAACAGTAGTATTAATAAGAGTTTCCTGGTCAATATAGCTGGACTTGTTTCGGGCCCTGTGTCATATGACCAAGAAAGGGCATGTTGTCTGTTTTGCAATGACAAAACAATTTGGGATTTCAGAGGTATTGGTGAATTTGTTTTTGATAATAATGATTAAAGAGTAAAAGGTTCGGGCTAAAATCCCGAACCTTTTAGGATAATCAAACTTTTTTAGGTTTCCTTAAAGTTTTTGGGGAAGGAAAACTACCGTTCAAAGATATATACTTCTGCGGAAAAGTCGCAGGAAGCGTCGCCGTATTTTTTTACCTGCTTAAGTGAGGATATATCCACACCGGTTTCTTTTGCATATTCGCTTAAGCTGCAGGAATTCTCAAATCTGTGGAATACACACAATACCTTGTTGCCAAGTTCCCTCAGTACCAGCTGTGAGCCGGTGGGTTTATTGTAGCTGTGGGCTGAAGACTTAATGACGGTGGTGCTTCCGTCCTTGATAATGGGAGCGGCTTCACGATACATGGCTATTGCTTCATCCACAAGCTGCCACTGATGTTCGCTTAAATCGTATATATCACCGCTTAAGCCCATACGGCCGAGGAAGGTTGCGCATAAGGAGTAGTATAAGCGGGAGTCTGTATCTGCGGCTCTTAAAACGGACCATATCTGGCTCTGCTCGGGTCTTACCACTCTGTGGATATTGGCGGCGATTATGGGAAGAGAAGGTATCTCGTGAGCGTCTGAGAAGCTGGCCTGGGAGGCAAGCTCCATGAAGGAAGGCTCAAGTCTGTGACCGCCGCTTGAGCAGTTCTCAATTACAAGGTCGGGAATTTCACGACGCATTTTTCTAAAGAAGTCCTGGGTCTTAAGGACTTTCTTGCGAAGGTTTTCACCCGGAGCCTCGGGACCGTCGCAGCCTATTCCCATGGTGTCGTTGTAGTCTACCTTGATATATCCAAAGCCGTTGTCTTTAAGGGTGCCTATGACACTCTTCGTAAGATAATCCTCTACGTAAGGGTCTTCCATGTCCCAGAACCTTGCGCCGCCGATGGTAAGAGGAACACCGTCTTTTTTGACAAAGTGCTCACTGTCGTACATACCCGACTTGGGTGATGCAACTTCAAACTCAAACCAGATACCGGGTATCATGCCTTTGGAACGTACGTAGTCCGCAAGTTCTTTGAGACCGTTAGGGAAGCGCTTTTTGTTGACGCTCCAGTCGCCTCTGTATTCCCACCAGTTGCCGCAGTCTGCGTACCAGCCTGAATCCATAACAAGGTACTGGATGCCTTTTCCGGCAATTTTGTCCGCAACGCGCTTTAAATTGTCGATTGTGGGATTGCCCCAGGTTGCGCAGTATTCGTTAAAGGTAATGCCCATATGGTCGTCTGCGGGGCTGATGTCGGGATGCTGAGCCTTTACAAGCTTGTCGCAGGCTTCTTCAAGAGTTGAACCGGTAGCTACGACTGCTTTGGGTGCATTAAAGGTTTCGCCGGGCTTAACAATCTTGCTCCACTGACCGAAGTCTTTGTCTGCAATACCGCCCGAAAGAGTTACCACGTCACCTGCGCGAACCGTTATCTCAATCTGCCAGGAAGCGGGAGAGTATAACTGCACAGCCGTAAAAGAATGATTTTCGCTGTCCTCAAGGGCCACAAAGGGGAAATACTTTCTTACGGGCATTGAACCCACATTTCCGAATTTCTCGACTCTGAAAGCCATATTGTTCCAGGAATGTTCCATGTTAAGGTCCGTCAAATCATCGGTCTTAACACGTCCTTCGGCGCTCCAGAAGGCAAGTATCCTGTGAAGCTTGTCTGCCTTAACATCCTTCAAAAGAAAAGAAGTGAGCATTTCAAGAGTAACGGTTTCTTTGGAACCGTTGGTAAAAGAAGTATTAACGACTGTTGCGTCCGAGTAAAGGCTCTTCGAATATTCGGAGACAAGTCTGAGACCGTCTGCCGAAGAGTAGACTACGCGACCGTCTTCCTCCTTGACGTCTTCGAAACGTCTCATGGTGGAGCTGTCTAGCATTGTGAGGCCGCAGGAATAGAAGCCGCAGTATTCGTCGCCCACAAGTTTACATTGAGCTGTGCTTTTTATGTTCATGGGAAATGTCCTTTCGTTTTTTTTCTTTTACTATACAACAGAAATTCAAATTAGTAAAACGTTTTATAAGGCATAAATACAACTTTTTTGCAGACCTACAAATTGATAAAAACCCTCCGGTATGATAAAATCTCATAAAGATTGTAAGTTACTTTTACG
>JAEEGL014804617.1_pt1 | contig 13017 bp, 13 predicted proteins | sample 9134231 | NCBI WGS metagenome assembly JAEEGL01 (sample SAMN16246548, study PRJNA631951) | gut metagenome | biome: gut microbiome; feature: rumen; material: fiber-attached | host: Bos | place: Iran: Karaj | collected 2018-10 | reverse complement strand
TCCCTGATGATCGGGATCACTTCTTCCTCAAGTATGTACGCGCTTACATCGTAAGCCGTCGTTCCGTCATCGGAAGGGAAGATGCACGGAGGAAGCATCAATATCAGCCTTCCGGAGCCCTCCTTCAGGATCCTGCCAGCTATCGACATCAGGCCTTTTCTGTATCTTTCGGCATTCCAGTATCTGCTCTTAGTATCGTTGGTACCGAGCATCAGTATGTAGATGTCTGCATTTTTCCGAACAGCCTTGTCCAAAAGCCCGGAGTCCACATAAGAGTCCGGGACATCTTCGATGGCTGTCGCGCCGTTCCTTCCGTAGTTGTGCACTTCATATCCGCCGCCGAGCATCCTTTGCAGGACGAAGGCCCATGCGTCTTTTTCTCTTGTATCGGCCACTCCGTGTCCGAAGGTTATGCTGTCGCCGAGACAGGCGATCAAGGTTTTTTTCATCCTATCACCTCAAAAGTATTGTATCACATGAAGGGCGGAAGCGCACGCGGTCCGCTAAACTGATCTGCAAGGGTGTTGCGAATAAGTGCGCAAGCAATTATAATCTAATCAGATGGGTGATGTCATAAAAGGGAGGATCGGAGTATGGAAAAAACTTTAAAGCTTCAGAAGAGGCACTGCTTTTTCACGATGTTCAGCAGCGCGGCAGTTATAATCTGCGTCTGCATAGGCGTTACGATGAATCTGACGACTATCTTCGATGAGAACTTCGATCACATGGGGCTCAGGACCTTCTGCATGTTCACGGTCCTTTCCAACATACTTTGCGCCATAGGCATGGCTCTTGTGTTCCCGTACACTATGGACGGCGCCAGAAAGCACAATTTCCATGTTCCGAAATGGGTAATAGTATTCCTGCACATGGGTGTTACTTCCGTGGCTCTGACCTTTATAATATCGCTCACCATTCTTGCCCCGTTCAAAGGCTTCGTTCTTATCTTTACCGGTTCCCGTCTGTTCCTGCACGGGATATGCCCGATATTGGCCATTATCGCATTCTGCTTTTTCATCAGTGAGAAGCGTCTTGGGATAGGGGATTCATTCTTTGCCCTGATACCGGTATTCATCTATACCTGCCTGTATTTCATAATGGTGGTGGTTATTGGAGAGGAAAACGGAGGCTGGGACGACTTCTACGGTTTTGCCACCCATCTTCCGGTATGGATACCACTAACCGTGATATTGCCGTTAACGTTCGGGATTGCTACGGTACTGAGGCTGCTCCACAACCGGGCCTACGATATCCGCCATCTAAGAGAAGCTGCGGCGTACAGAGAGATATTCAAGGATATAGATCTTCGCGAGCTCGTAGGCGTAATGGCTACTAACCTTAAGAACAAGGCGAAGGGAAGGGACATAGTAGTTCCGGGAAGAGTCCTGGACATAATGATAGAGAACAACGACGAGGACTGCACCTGGGAAGAGGCCTGCGAGATCTATCTTAAGGAGTATCTTGCAAGCAGCAAGGTGATGGACCTTAAGAAATTGTGGATATAGTGTGCCAGGCGGGATCGTTCAGGCTTCGCCTGCGGCTCGCCTTCACGTGACCCCGCGTGGGTTCGGATCCCTCATTATTCACATGCATACCAAAACAGCGGCCCGTTGGACCGCTGCTTTGGTATGGTGCGCCAGGCGGGATTCGAACCCACAACCTACTGATTCGTAGTCAGGCACTCTATCCGTTGAGCTACTAGCGCATGTGCTTATCGGCACGCGAGATATTATATATCACGAAGTTTTAAAAGTAAAGGATTATTTAGCGCGTCTTTAAAGTTCCGTCGAGGAGGCTGTTTATGACTTCCGCGACGCCGTGTTCGTCACAGTTCAGGGTAACTACATCCGCCTTTTCCTTAAGCATTGTAAGGCCGTTTCCCATGACTGCTGATATGCCCGCAGCGTCCAGCATGGATTCGTCGTTTCCGCCGTCTCCTATGGCCATGGTCTGTTCTATCTTAAGCCCGAGGTGCTCCGCCAGGACCTTGAGAGCAGCTCCCTTATTGGCGTTCTCGTTGTTGATCTCAAGATTCTTCTTAACGGATGAGGTGGCAATAAGTCCTTTCCATGTCCCGATTATCTCTTCGCAGGTCCATTTAAGGAAGCCTCTGTCGCCCGAGAACAGCTGTATCTTCTGCACGTCGGTGCCGAGGTCTCTTACCATCCCGCGAACGTCGTCCACGGGGATACGCATCTTTCTTATGGTCTCGCAGTAGATGGGGTCGGGGAGATACCTGTCGATATCGTCATAATACCGTCTCGACATGTAGCCGCGGCTGTTGAAATAGCAGTCATACGCGGTGCCCAGGGTCTCGCAGTAGTCTATAAGCTCCGCTGCCTGGCTGAAAGGTATAGTAGAACTGTAGATCTCATAATTATTTTTTATGTCAAGTACCTGAGCGCCGTTGATGGTTATCGCGTAATTGATGAAAGAAAGATCCCGTACGACTTCGGGCATGCCGAGGTAGAACCTGCCGGTGCAGGGGACGAGCTCTATTCCGAGTCCGGCAGCTCTTTCAAGGGCGCGCCTGTTCTCTTCGGAGAGTCTTTTATCCGTTGTCAGAAGAGTGCCGTCAAGGTCGAATGCTATTAGTCTGATATCCATTTTATACAAGCCTTTCCAGCATCAGTTTCGCGAGCTCGTTGCAGGTGACGTATTCTATGCTGCCGTTCTCCGCAAGTATCGCGTATCCGCTTTGGACCTTTACGGATGAGCTGAGCTCTTTTTTGTCTACCTTCAGAGCTTTCAGATCAACGAAGGTATAGCCTTCCTTTTCCTGACCGAATATCTCCAATTTAACGTGTCCGTCCGCCGTGGACTGAAGACTGTAGGAGTCCTCATAGAATGCAGCGGGAATACATGCGGGCGCTATCTTTGCCTTTACACAGAGCTTTCCTTTTGAAAGCTCCGAGGATGCAGTCAGCAGCTTATGCGTCCTTGTCCCGAAAAGATCTGCGCTCTCAAGCTTTATGATGAATCCTTTTTCGAAAGCGATCTGCGCGTAGGGGAGGAAGGAAAGCGCCCTGGTTATACCTGCAAGCTGCCTCACGTCGTCTCCGTTGTGCAGAAGTATCAGCTCTTTGGCTTCTTCCCGCCCGAGGTTTACGTATTCCGAATAGAGCCTTATGCACTCGTCTCCGCCTATCTTGTCATCTCTTAAAGAGGAAAGGCCCAGGGCTTCCTCAACGGCTTTCTGGCGAAGGCTGGACATGGATGAGGCGAGAGGCCAGTAGTTCTTGAGAAGCCTGTAGACATCTACGCTACGGTGCATCGGAAGCTCGTCTGCGATCCCGAACTTTCTTGCTCTCGTAAGGACGAAAGGAAGGTCGAAACTCTGCCCGTTGAAGGTTATGATGGAATCGTATTGGGAGAGAGTGCCTATGATCCTTGATACTATAAAGTCTTCTGCCGCGGGATCGTCGCAGAAGAACTGAAGCAGGCCGCTGCCGTCCGGATCTATGAAACTTGCGGATATGATCCTGTCCCGTCCGGGGTAAAGGCCTGTAGTCTCTATGTCGAATACTGTCGAATTCAGATCTTTTGAGTAAGGGTCGTAATACATTTATATCTCCGGATACGATTATACAATAAAAAAGCAAAAAACAAAACAGGCTGCGGGAACAGCCTGTTTTGTTCAAAAGGGGTATTGGGATTAGAGATTTGTAATCATTGGGATGATTACATTTCGAATAATAACAGATTGATTTGACTATTTCAACAAGATTTATATACTAACTTTGTGATTTTTCACATTTTTTCGGCTTTTTTTCGATATTTTTGATCTGATTTCCCAAAAACTGTGCATACACCGGACACGCGCGCGAAAATTTTTTGTAAAAAACATAATTTTCTATTAGATTTTTTTAACATTATTCTTTATAATAGATTTACATAAAATCTTATGATGTATTTAAGGTCGTTATTATGAATTTCGAAGACAAGTTTGAAGCTTACATGGAAAAGGAGAGGGGAAGCTCCCGCAGCACCCTCAGCGCTTACATTTCCGACATAAGAGAATTTACCGATTTCCTCGCCGAGCGAGGCAAGGAGCCGGAGCAGGCCGTCAATTCCGACGTCGCTGCATATGTAATGTCTCTTACGGACATGGGAAAGAGCAACGCCACCATCAACAGAAGGCTGGCTTCATTAAGAGGCTTCTATTCTTATCTTCTCATGATAGGCGCCGTAAAGGCGAACCCCACCACAGGCATCAAGAGCACAAGGATATCCAGAAAGGAACTGGAGTATCTTTCCATAAGCGAAGTTGAGCAGCTTCTCGACATAAAGGACGATACAGCTGCCGGCCTCAGGGACAGGGCCATGCTGGAGCTCATGTACGCGACAGGCATCAGGGCTTCCGAAGTATGCAACGCCAATGTTTCCGATATCGATCTTCGCATAGGATTCATCTCTGTCAAGTCCGGCGGAAAGACCAGGATGGTACCCATCGGAAGGCCTGCCAGAGCTGCTCTTAAGGATTACCTCCTGAACGCCAGGCCTGAGCTCCTCAAGAAGAAGGAGGATACCGGCGCTCTCTTCCTCAGCTACATAGGGGAGAGGCTCACAAGGCAGGGCGTCTGGAAGATACTCAAACAGCGCGGAGACGAGGCCGGGCTTACGGACAAGCTCAGCCCGCAGATACTAAGGAATTCATTCGCTGCCCACATGGTGCAGAACGGAGCGGACATCAAGTCCCTGCAGGACATACTCGGACACGAGGACATAACCGCTACGAGGATATACCTGAGCCTTACCAAAAACAGGATCATAGACGTATACGACAAGGCATTTCCAAGGGCATAAGCTCTTGGAAAGCTTTTTATTTGATCTGTTTAAAATTCCCCTTGCAATTGCTTAAGGCTTATATTATAATACCGAAGTCGTGTTTCGGACGGTCCGCTGGCAGAGCCCCAGGCATAAGCCTCTGCGCATGCTGCTAAGAACGCCATGTACCAAAGGAGGATACGATAATGGATCTTATTAAATCTATCACACAGGAGTACGAGAGAACGGACATTCCGGAATTTGGCGTTGGCGATACCGTTAAGGTATACATCAAGGTCAGAGAAGGAAACAAGGAAAGGATCCAGGTCTTCGAGGGCTTCGTCCTCAAGAGACAGAACGGTGGTATTTCCGAGTCCTTTACTGTAAGGAAACTCTCTTCCGGCGTAGGCGTCGAGAAGACTTTCCCGCTTCACTCCCCGAGGATCGAGAAGATCGAGCTTGTACGCAAGGGCGATGTAAGAAGGGCCAAGCTCAATTACATGAGAGAGCGTACAGGTAAGGCTGCCAGGATCAAGTCCGTGGAAAAATAATTCAAAAAAAGACCGGAGCGCATGCGCGCTCCTCTTTTTTTATGCTATAATATACAAAAAATGTATATTTATTAACTACCGGATAAGAACGGAGACGGAAATGAGATACAGCAGACACAGCAAGATCCTTGAGCTCGTTAAGACCCAGCAGATAGATACCCAACAGAGGCTGGCGGCAAAGCTCAAGGCCGCAGGTTTCGATGTAACACAGGCGACTATCTCCCGCGACATAAAGGAGCTGGGGCTTATCAAAGTCCCGGGAAAATACGGCAGGAGCGTTTACGCTGTCTCCACCAGAAACGACAGCTCAGACAGCGAGCGCTTCCGCAAGATACTCCGCGAGACCGTCGTTGAGATAAACACCGCCGTCAATATCATTGTAATACATACGCTCAGCGGATGCGCCGGAGCCGCGGCTGAAGTGATAGATAACCTCGGTTTCGAAGGCATCGTCGGTACGCTGGCCGGAGACAATACCATTTTTATCGCCGTGGACTGCGTTGAGAACGTACCTGTTGTTAAGAAGCTCTTTGAGGAGAGCATGGCGGAATAAAAATATGATCAGTCATATCGAGATCAGAGATCTTGCTATAATCAAAGAGATTTCCGTAGATCTTTTCCCGGGGCTTAACATCATAACAGGTGAGACAGGCGCAGGAAAGTCCGTAGTTATAGAAGCCCTGAGCATGGCACTGGGCGCAAGAGCGGACACGGACTACATACGGAAGGGCGCGGACAAGGCTGTCATCACCATAGTTGCGGATGCGGGAGACAGCTCGGTCTCCGCTGTCCTGGACGAGATAGGCGCGCCGGACGATGAGCCTCTCATCTTAAGGAGAGAGATATCCGCAGGGGGAAGGAGCCTCTGCCGCGTTAACGGCGCCGTCGTTCCTCTCTCCGCGCTCGGAAAGCTCTGCCGCTACATTGCAGACATTCACGGACAGTACGATAACCAGACTTTGCTGGATCCTTCAAACCACATTGGAATACTGGACCGTTTCGCAGGAGAAGACCTTCTCCGCGTGCGCGGGATGGTAAAGGAAGCCTACGAAAAGTACGTTTCGAGATCTGCCGAGCTGATGCGCCTTAAGAAGAGCGTGTCCGATTCCGCAAGGCAGAGGGACCTCTTCGCTTTTGAGGTGAACGAGATAGATTCCGCCGGTCTTACGGCCGGAGAGGATGAGGCTCTTTCCGAGAAGATAAAGCTTATGCAGAACTCGGAGACCATTTACAACGCTCTCTCCGAGGCGTTTTCTGACCTATCATCAGGGGATGCCGACGCGCTTACCGCTCTGGGGCGCTGTGTAAGGGAGCTTTCCTCAGTTTCTGATCTTTCTGCGGATCTTTCGGGAATATACGAAAGGATATCCTCCGCTTATTACGAGCTTGAGGACGCGTCTTCAGAGGTAAGAAACCTGAGGGACAGGTCCGAGTTCTCCCCCGAGGAGCTCGAAGAGGCCGCGGAGAGGATGGAGCTTATAAACAGCCTCAAGAGAAAGTACGGAGGCACCGTTGAGGACATCCTCGCTTACAGGGACAAGGCCGCAGAAGCTCTCTCCGACATAGAGGGTTCCGATGAAAAACAGAAGGAGCTCGAAAGGGCGATACTGCTCTGCAGGGAGGAGTACGATACAGCTGCTGCAAGGCTTGGCAAACTCAGGAAAGAAGCGGCAGCAGTCCTTGAGCAGCGCGTCATAAAGGAGCTTGAGGAGCTCAATTTCAGCGGAGCGGACTTTAAAGTGTGCCTTGAGCAGGCTCCGGCTTCCGCTCTCGGAAACGACAGGGTGGAGTTTCTCATATCCGCAAACAGGGGAGAGGATCTTAAGCCGCTGGCGAAGGTGGCAAGCGGAGGTGAGATATCCAGGATAATGCTTGCTCTTAAGAGCATTACAGCGGATACGGACTCGGTTCCCGCCATGATATTCGACGAGATAGATTCCGGCATCAGCGGCAGGACCGCCGGCGTAGTAGCAGAGAAGCTTCGTGCCATAGCTAAAGACCATCAGATAATCTGCATAACGCATCTTCCTCAGATAGCGGCTAAGGGAGATCATCAGTTCAGGATAGAAAAGCGTTTCGACGGGGAGAGCACTCTCACATCTCTCATTCCTCTTTCCGAGGAGGAGAGGACGGAGGAGATAGCAAGGCTTCTCTCCGCTTCCGAGATAACGGACGCCGCAAGGAGCGCGGCAAGGGAACTTCTGGGAAAATGACTGAAAACATCAACTGGTACCCGGGACATATGAAGAAGACGCGGGAGCTCATCCAGGAGAATCTGAAGCTCGTGGACCTTGTCATAGAGCTCCTGGACGCGAGGATCCCGGAGTCCAGCAGGAACCCCGTGATAGGGGAGCTGACGGCCTCCAGGACCCGCCTGACGGTCCTTAACAAGGCCGATCTTGCCGATCCCGAGGCAAACATCGCATGGGAGAAAAAACTCTCCGAAAACGGCGATTTCGTCATCTCACTGAATTCGAACTCCGGTGAAGGGGTAAAGAAACTGCTTACCGCACTGGAGAGGATACAGGAAGAAAAGAACCGCGACAGGGAGCGCAAAAAGAATCTCCGGATGATGATAGTCGGCATCCCTAACGTAGGCAAGTCCTCGCTAATAAACCGCCTTACGGGAAGGAAGGCCGCAAAGACAGGCGATAAGCCGGGAGTTACCAGAGGAAAGCAGTGGCTGACTCTTCAGAACGGCATGATGCTGCTTGATACACCGGGTATACTCTGGCCCAAGTTCGAGGATCCGTCCGTGGGTCTGCACCTCGCTTTCTGCGGATCAATAAGGGACGAGATAATGGACATCTCAGATCTGGGACTTGAGCTTATAAAAGAGCTTCTTGAAAAAGAACCGGACAAGCTCAGGGCAAGGTACAAGGTATCGGAGGAGACCGAAGGGGCGCTTCCCGTAATGGAAGAGATAGCTGCCAACCGCGGGTTCATAATGTCAGGGAAACGCATAGATTACGAACGCACGGCCAGGACTGTCCTGGACGAGTTCAGATCCGCAGCCATAGGGCGCATAAGCCTTGAAAGACCATGAGGATAATAGGAATTGACCCCGGATACGCCATCATGGGCTACGGGATAATAGAAAAAGACGGCAACAGGCACAGCGTGGTGGATTACGGAGTGATCACCACGGATAAGGACACTCCCATGCCGGACAGGCTGAAGATACTCTACAACGGCCTGATGGACGTCATAGCGGAGCACCAGCCGGAGGAGGCTGCAGTTGAGCAGCTGTACTTCAACACCAACCAGACCACAGGCATCTTCGTAGGTCAGGCAAGGGGAGTAGCGATACTTGCCTGCGCTAACAACGGTCTGAGCATATACGAATATACGCCTCTTCAGATAAAGACGGCCATCACAGGCTACGGAAGAGCCGAAAAGAAGCAGATGCAGAACATGGTCCGCATGTATCTTGGTCTGGAGGAGATACCAAAGCCCGACGACGCGGCGGACGCTCTGGCGGCTGCTCTTTGCCACGGAAGACATAACGCAGTAAGCAAAAGATCCTTCATAATGAAGTAATTTTACATAAGGAATATTATGATACACTACATCAAAGGCACAATTACAGAGACGGGAAGCGGCTACGTCGTGATAGAGAACAGCGGGATAGGCTTCATGGTGAGCGTTCCCCTGGGAGACGCCGCGTACAAGGCCATGGAAGGCGAGCCGGTGACGCTCTATACATCCATGCAGGTAAAGGAAGACGACATCTACCTCTGCGGTTTTTCCGACAGAGGGGCGCTTGAAGTGTTTGAGCTGCTCATAACCGTCTCGGGTGTAGGGGCCAAAGGTGCCATGTCCATACTTTCCGCGCTGGATCCATCGGGATTTAAGAAAGCCGTTGTCTCGGGTGACGTCAAGGCCATCAGCTCCGCTAACGGCATAGGCAAGAAGACCGCCGAGAGGATAATCCTTGAACTCAGGGACAAGGTCTCAAAGCTTACCGGGCTTAAGGCTGCCGAACTGCCGCTGAAGCAGGCTCCCATACTCGGAGAGCGCGCCAAGGCTGTAAGCATGCTCATAGCGACCGGAGCCAACAAGGCTGACGCGGAAAGAGCCGTAGCCTCGATAGAGGATGACAGTCTCAAGGCCTCGCAGTACTTCATGCAGGCCGCCAAGATGTTCAAATAGAGGTTGAAATGGAAGACAGAGTAGTTGGAACATCCCTTCATTCGGAGGATGAATACATCGAGAACAAGATAAGACCCCAGCATTTTGAGGAGTTTTCCGGGCAGACGTCGGTGGTGGACAACCTAAAGATCTACATGCAGGCTGCTAAGCTCAGGAACGAGCCGCTGGACCACGTGCTCTTCTACGGGCCCCCGGGCCTCGGAAAGACGACGCTTGCCGGGATAATAGCCCGCGAGATGAAAGGCCACTTCTACATCAGTTCCGGACCGGCTCTTACCAAGCCTATAGATCTTGCCGCCGTGCTTACCGGCATAGAAGAGGGCGATGTTCTCTTCATAGATGAGATACACCGCCTTAACCGTGTCGTGGAAGAGATACTGTATTCCGTAATGGAGGACTTCCGCCTGGACATCATGCTCTCCAAGGGCATGGGCGCCGGCGTCGAGAGCATAGATATCCCAAGGTTCACCCTCATAGGAGCAACTACAAGGGCGGGAAGCCTTTCCGCGCCCTTAAGGGACCGTTTCGGGATAGTCGAGAAGTTCGATCTCTACAGCATAGAGGAGCTCTCGCAGATCCTGAGAAGATCTTCCGCCATCCTGGGCGTTGATATGGACGAGGCTTCAATAGAGCTTCTTGCAAAGCGCTCAAGAGGCACCCCGAGAGTCGCAAACAGGCTGCTCAAGAGGGTAAGGGATTTCAGCCAGGTAAAGGCCGCCGGAGTAGTGGATACTTCTGTCGTAGGTATGACGCTGGACGCTCTGAGGATAGATTCCCTCGGTCTGGACAGCCTTGACAGGCGCATACTGGAATTCATAATCACTAAATACAACGGCGGTCCCGTGGGCATAGATACCATCTCCGCGTCGCTTGGCGAGGAGAGGGTAACTATCGAGGACGTATGCGAGCCCTATCTCATGCAGCTCGGGCTCCTTCAGAGGACGCCCAAGGGGAGAATGGTCTCAAACGAGGCGTACAGAGTGATAGGCCTTTCCCTGGACAGAGAAAAAAAGGACGATAACGAAGAGCAGCTCAGGTTGATATGAATGTAAGCGATTTTGATTACGTGCTCCCGCAGGAGCTCATAGCTCAGGAGCCTGTCAAGGTAAGGGATTCCTGCAGGCTTCTTGTTCTGCATAAGGACAGCGACGCTCTGGAGCACCGCGTCTTTTCGGATGTCCTTGAATATCTAAAGCCCGGAGACTGCCTTGTATTCAACGATTCCAGGGTGATCCCGGCAAGGCTCTTCGGCACAAGGAGAGGCACGGGAGCCAAGGTCGAGTTCCTGCTTTCAAGAAGAATAGCGGGAAACACCTGGGAGACGCTCGTGCGTCCCGGAAGGCGCTGCAGACAGGGGGATATAATAGACTTCGGAGAAGGCATCCTTTCCGCAGAGATAAAAGGCTACGGCGAGGACGGAACGCGTCTTGCCGAGTTCTCCTGCGAGGGGAACTTCGACGAGGTTCTCGAAAAGCTCGGAAGCATGCCGCTTCCTCCGTACATAGAACGCCCAAGCAGCGACGCGGATAAGACGGATTATCAGAACGTATACGCCAGGGAGAACGGCTCCGTTGCCTGCGCAACAGCAGGTCTGCACTGGACTCCTGAGCTCATAATGAAGGCTGAGGACCTCGGTGTCAGGACTGCTTATGTAACTCTCCATGTGGGTATAGGTACCTTCCGTCCCGTAAAGGCTGACAGGGTGGAAGACCATCACATGCACTTTGAGTCTTATTCGGTCTCAGAGGAAGCCGCAAAGACGATAAACGACACAAAGGCAAAGGGCGGACGAATTATCTGCGTAGGCACAACGGCCTGCCGCACACTTGAGAGCGCTTCCGACGAAAACGGGATACTACGCGCAGGGGCTTCAAGCACAGGCATTTTCATATATCCGGGCTACAGCTTTAAGATAGTGGACTGCCTTATAACCAACTTCCATCTTCCCAAGTCCACGCTGTTGATGCTGGTGAGCGCGCTGGCGGGAAAGGACAAAGTTCTGAACGCGTATAAGGAGGCTGTAGCGGAGAAGTACAGATTCTTCAGCTACGGCGATGCGATGCTGATAATATAATGAGTAACGATTCAGAACGCATAGTTTTCAATATTTCGTTGGACATCTCCGCGGAGGAGTTCGCGCCTTACTGCAGGATAAAAAAGGATTCTGCGGCTTTTGAGATGCTGGAAGATGTAATGCCGCTGATACAAAAGCACGGAGCACCTAAGGCCATTATAAAGTGGGCATCGGTGGACCGTATAAACGGAGACGAGACTACCATAGACGGCATCACTTTCAGAAGCAAGGTCGTAGCAGACAAGCTGAAGGAGACGCCAAGAGTCTTCCTGTCCGTTGTGACAGCCGGCGACGGTCTTGAGTGCAGCGGCGAGTTTAAAGACGATCCCTTCCTTGACACCTATAACGGCGCGCTGCTCTTTTTCGCCTCAAGGTATATAGTCGGATACATGAAGGACGTTTTCGGCTTTGACGGAAGCTCCATGCTTAATCCCGGATCGCTTCCGGACTGGCCCATAAAGAACAACTTCGCGCTTTTTGACATCATAGGCGAAGTAGATGAGATAGGCGTAACGCTGAACGACGCGGGCTACATAAAGCCCTGGAATTCCGGCTCACACATACATTTTCCGGGAGAAGGCTACCACAACTGCTCGCTCTGCAGAAAGTACGATTGCATAGGACGAAGAGCGCCTTTCAACAGAGAAGAGTACATCAGGATATTCGGCACTGAGCCGTAAGGCAGAACATGAAGACTTACATAGGGATAGATCTCGGAACTTCCGCGGTAAAGCTGATACTTGCGGACAGATGCGGAAGGATACTAAAAAAAGTCACAAAGAAATACCCGATATTTTTTCCTGAGCCCGGATGGTCCGAGCAGGACCCTGAGGACTGGTGGAACGCCTGCACCGAAGGGCTTAAGGAGCTTTTAAGCGGAGCGGACAGATCCGCTGTCGCGGGCATAGGCACCGCAGGGCAGATGCACAGCCTGGTGATCCTCGATGAGTATGACGAGCCCATACGCAGGGCCATACTCTGGAACGACGGCCGCACCTCCGAAGAAACAGAATGGCTGAACACGGCGGTTGGGAAGGACGTCCTTTCAGGATATACCGCAAACATTGCTTTCGCGGGCTTTACCGCTCCGAAACTGCTGTGGCTTAAGAAGCACGAGCCAGATAACTTCAGGCGCATACGAAGGATAATGCTGCCGAAGGACTACATCAACTACAGGCTCACCGGCGTTCATTCATGCGATATGTCCGATGCCGGAGGGACTCTCCTTTTTGACGTTAGGAACAGGCGCTGGTCCGAAGAGATGCTCGGGATATGCGGAGTTTCAGCGGAATGGCTTCCGGAAGTCTTTGAGAGCAGCAGGGTATCAGGGGCTCTCCTGCCTGAAATCTCAGGTGAATTGGGCCTCGGAACGGATGTTAAGGTCGTAGCCGGAGCAGGAGACAACGCCGCTGCTGCCGTAGGTACAGGCACAGTCGGTGACGGAGCCTGCAACATAAGCATAGGCACCAGCGG
>JAEEGL014247301.1_pt1 | contig 13017 bp, 12 predicted proteins | sample 9134231 | NCBI WGS metagenome assembly JAEEGL01 (sample SAMN16246548, study PRJNA631951) | gut metagenome | biome: gut microbiome; feature: rumen; material: fiber-attached | host: Bos | place: Iran: Karaj | collected 2018-10 | reverse complement strand
CAGGGCACCGGTCGTGGGCATCGTCAGGACGGAGCCCAGCTCAGGACAGCCTACTCCTGAAAGGTTCACGTGGGCATATCCGGTGAAATAACGGTTTTCCTCGACATACGGCGTCGACCACCAGCGGCTGTCCTTGTCCCATGTGTTGAGCTTGGAGCCCATCACGTTGAACGGAGTGACGCTCATCAGCCCGTTCGGCGTGACCGCCCCGGGATTGCACGCCCCGAAATTGGTCGTCCCGATGAATGGGTTGACGTATTCAGCTTGAGCCCACAGAATCATAGGCATCAAAGCAAGCACTAATGTAAAGAAGGACCGTTTCATTTCCTTCGGATTTTAAGGCTGATGGCTTCCGGATGCGCTGAACAGAATTTCTCAGCATTATCTACGACCAGGGCAAGGTAGCCTCCACCACCGGCTCCTGGCATCTTCCAGGCGAGGACACCAGGTTCTGCGGACCACCTGTCAATATAGGGCTGGACGGAATTTTCCGACCTGGGAACGTCATCCCCTTCCATTACTGGATTGACCATAGCAGGGAACATCGCCACCTGGGCCTCGAAGGACGCTTTGTATGCATCGGCGAAACGCCCGAGATCCATTGCCAATATGGCATCCCAGCAATCGTCCGCAGCCTTGGCAAGGGCCTGGACCTTAGGTTTGGTAATATCTTTTCCAGCAACCACACTGCAACCTGGTTTCCTGGGATGGAGAGGAATCATGGCAAGATGAGATTCAAGCCACCCAAGTACAGATTCATCATGACAAGTCTCTATCTTCTCCGGCCAGAACCGGTTGTTGTAATAATGACGGGCGAGACCAGGGATGCATATTCCAATAGAATCCTGTGCCCCTGAGATGATACCGTCAGATCGTTCAGGATCGTTCTCGAAGCAGAAGACCAGTTTTGCAAGCATCTCCGGCTCCATGTCGGGGAGTTTGACAGGCCAAATCTTGCGGATCATGTTTCTTGTGCTGGTGGAAAGACCGCATCGGTCGCGGACCTCGAAAGTAGGTTCCAGACTGATTGTCAGTGCCCATCCAGGGGCAAAGTATGAAACGTATGGCTGATCGATCCATGTGCCGGCCAAGTCCAGTCGGGTAGGGATTGAGGATGTAGCATCTTTTATGTCAGTAGATGAACGAGCAGTAAGGCCTTCTGCAGGAGTACGTTGCAATACGACATATTCAATCCCCCGTTCTTCACAGAACTTCCGTTTCTGATCGTTGCTGCCGTCTGCATTGACCACGAACACATCCGGCTTCAGTTCCTCAACGGTCGGGATGAAATCCATCACTCCACTGCCGGCGTTGATAAACGCATCCTTCACGTACCGGATTGCCTTCACCATGAACAAGCGTTCCTTTTCAGGATAGAGCGTCTTGTGGTTCTTGTAATGCATGATGGTTTCGTCAGATCCGATCCCGACATAAAGGTCGCCGAACTGAGCCGCCTGCCGGAAAAACTCCACATGACCGCTGTGAAGCAGGTCGTAGCAACCTGAAACGAAAACTTTTTTAGGCATATACTAATCTTTACCTTTCTTTATCATTATTGCCAACTTCTCACCCCACCATCGGAACATACGGGGAATCTTCGACCATGATTCGGATGGGGCATAATAATGGAATCTCAGTGCTTGACCTGCGATACGCCATAAATGCTGGAGTCCATGAATGGGACCTGACTTGCGAAGATATTTCTTATTCTTCCCAAAATTGCCCATTTCAAGGATATTCTTCCAGAGAGAGACGGCGCGGCGATGGAACTCATCCGGAATATCGAAGGGGAAATCTTCCGGAGGCAGACCAAGATAGTCCGTCAAGATAGCGCCAAAGCCGATGAACGCCTTTTTGAGTCCGATACCTTCAAGGTGTGCCTCCAAACGAGCCACATCAATCTCTTTCTTATAATGCTTCAGCACCAATGCCCAATCACAGAACTGCCGGAGTCCGATTCCTTCGCTGATGAAATGACCGAATATATGTGCAAAAACGTATAACGCATTGATGGTCGGAGGAAGTATAGGGACCTCGACACCGCAGATCTCGATGCTCTCATCGGAAGCCAGGATCTCATCCATGACTACAGTGTCCCAATAGCGCTGATGGCGAGGAGATGAAAGCATAACGAGCGTGCGGTGCATCTCAAACTGAATATTCTTGACCCTAAATTCAAGATGAATAGGGTGTATATTATCCTTCGAAAATGTCTTCCCCATTTGTTTAAGGAAAACGATTGCTTCCTCCCAATCATCCGGTTGGCATATAAAGTCAATATCCCCACACGAACGGGACTTTGGTTCAGGATACAACTGTGCTAACGTCTGCCCTTTTACTACCCATATTCTTATACCCACTTTATGGAGAGCAGAACAGAGGTTTGCTACCGCCTGGTCAAACTCGAGGTTACGCTGCCATATCGACTGACGCGTTCCTATCAAATCTATTGCCTCATTACGATCTAGCCTAATTCCGGACTCAATAATACCTTTGATAAGCAGTCCCTGCACAGATTGACAACGGGCAGTTCCCATCATTTGCATGATGGCATGATGAGAAAGTGAGAGAGTCTTCGATCCATTATGCTTACAGAAAAGTGCATACTGTAGCAATAATAAAAACTCTTGCTCGATATAGACACTGTCAGCTTTAGAATGCATAAAAAAGGCGTGCGCTATTTGCTATTTGATAAAAACCTATTTCTAAATCTACTTGAGTAGACTAGCTTAATAATAGAAATAGGCATCATTCTAAATAGCCAACGAGTTATAGGGTAAATATATCGCCATGTTATAACCCCATATAAATCTTTTATCCCCTTTAAATAAACACGTAATTCTGGTCCTGCTTTAGAACGATTTCTCCTTTCGAAAATGCCTTCAGAGCGATCAAAACAGTAGACAATTTCTTGAAGATTCGAAATCATATATCCACGTCTAAGGATATCAAACCATAAAGCGATATCCTCATTATAAGGATACTTACTATCATATTTCAATCCTCCTTCACGAAAGAGCGACATCCGCATCATAACAGAAGGGTGTGCGACAGGAGTCGCTTTACATATATATTGTTTTATATTCTTGTTTGGATAATAACGTATTGATATGCAAGGATTACTTTCATCAAATTCTTGAATTGCTCCCCCAAGTACATCTACATTTTTATTATTCTCCAAATAGTTACCCTGAATTTCAAAACGGCGGGGAGAAGAATAATCATCCGAATCATTTCTTGCTACCAAATCACTTGTAACGTATTGTAAACCTTTATTTAATGCAGATGCCAGTCCCTGATTCTTTTGATTCTTAGGTATAACTAACTTATCTTCTAGCCTACACTTCCATCTATCAATCACCGCATATAATTCTGGAGATAGTGGTCCGTCTTCTACGAGAATGACCTGATCAGGTTTACGCGTCTGATCATCCCAAATGCTTTTTAAACTTCTTTCAAGCTTATATGCGACTTCTTTATAGTAGACAGACATTAAGACCGATATCGTCATCATCGTCATCCGTTATCTTTCGTGATTATTTCACTAATCCTAGAAGTACTTCGCTCCTATAAAAATGGGAATCAGTGCAATTTATATAACCCTAATCTCTTAGCAATTGGCTTAATAATGCCCTGTATTAGGAAAAAGACCATTTTATAATAAAACATCTTTAGTCCATTTATGCCATACTTCTTTAACCTGATTTCCTTGTCAATCCATCCTTCTACCAAATTCTTATAGTTAGTTACATTTGATATCCCTCCATCTGACATATTTGAAAGAACCTTCATAATAGGGATAAACAGATAATTAGAAAAATAACAACGTAAAATAAAGTCAGCATCTGCAGATATCTTCATCTGGGTATCAAACAATCCACATTTGTCATATATGACTCTAGGAACAAATGTAGCAGGGTGCCGAATGCCGCCCATATCGAAACTCTTGGATGAAGATTCTAGTAGTGCCATGTTTGGGAATAACTCTTGATTCCATCCTTTATCACTATAAAAGCGAATTCCACCTGTATAAATAGCATCAAGGTTGTTGTCATGCCGTTCGAACGCATTGTTGACAATTTCCAATGCATCATGCTCTAACCAATCATCGCTATTTACTAGTCCTATTATTGCTCCAGTTGATAGCATGATTCCCTTATTCATTGCATCATAAATTCCACTATCCAATTCGCTGATCCACTTCATTCTCCCTTGAAATCTCGGTTCAAATCGTTTAACAATCTCAACAGTACCATCATTGGAAGCGCCATCTACTACAATATACTCGTAATTTTGGAATCCTTGAGATAGAATTGATTGAATTGTCCTCTCAATTGTCTTTTCACTATTAAAAGAGACCGTGATAATAGAAAAACGGGGTTGCATAACCATCTAAATTAACTCAAGAGCTCATTATAAAGATCCAAGTAAGCCTTAAAACAATCATGCATATCGAAATGACCTACAGCATACTTACGACATCTTGGAGAAAAATATGCCTTGCCTTTATTCAAAAGCATTTTGATCTTAATTTCAAGATCCTTGATATTGCCTTTTTCAGCAACAAGACCTGTTTCTTCTGTTATTGATTCTGGACTGCCTCCAGTATTATATGTTACCACAGGAGTACCGCAGGCTATAGACTCTAGGTTAACCGTTGGATAAGTATCTTCGTATGTTGGATTAACAAATACATCTGCAAGATTATAATACTCTGCTAATTCATTTTGATTTTTTGTAAATAAAATACCATTGACGTTTTGAGGCAAACCCTTAAGCTGTACTTTTGTTAAGCCAATAATGATAAAAAACCACTCAGGATTTCTCCTTGCAAGTTCAAGAATATCACTATAACCTTTTTGGGCGTTCCAAACATTTGAAACACCAAGTACAACACATGATCCAAATTCTCTTTTCACATTCATCCTATCATAGGGAAGCGGTTTGAAAATATCCAAGTCAACTCCATTATGGATTACACGTCTATTATAATTCATCAAAAAAGACTGCCTTACTTGCTTATCTAACCAAAATGAAACCGGAACTATTGTCATTCGTGGGACAGATAGAAAAGATGCTTTCTTACTAGCAAAATTCCTAGAACTATTAATAAAGAGTTCTAGTTTAGATAGATCCTTATTAATCGGACACTTTTCACATTGGGTTTTCCACTTACTGCATCCGATAGAATCAAAATGATAACAGTGCCCTGTAAAAGCCCAGCAATCATGCAAAGTCCAAACGACAGGAGTTGATAAGGTCTTTAAGTATTCAAATAATAATGGATAATTGATAAAACCTTGGTGGAGCACATGAAGGTGGATAATGTCTGGAGAGATTCTATTTATCTTTTTTATCAGATGCTTAGTTGCGATAATACTTCCTAATCCATCAGAATCAAATAAATGTTTTAAAAAGACATGAAATAAAGAAACTAGTTTATTTCCAATATGAATTGAATTAGAAGCACTATCATTTCTCTTCCTACCCCAAGCAATGAAACTTTCCCACCCATCATCGAGAACTAGTTTGCCTATTTGCTCAGCAATTTTACCTGTCGAGCCAAGATTTAGAGTAACATTTATTTGCAATAGTTTTGGCATATAATAGTTTTAATCACTCTTATCTGAAACCTTGGGTTCCATTCTGCGTCAATAACCGCACAACAATCCCTTCGGATAATATCTCTGTTCAATGCATTATCATTAAACCATCTAAGAATAACTTTAGCCAATGATTCAGAGTTATTATTCTCAAAAAAATCACCAGTTTTTCCAGGCATAATTACTTCATACTCCGGCATCTGCCATTTAAAATCTCCGTGTGTAATGACCGGTGTACCATACATCATTGAGTGTATGGCAGTAAGGCCAACATTACCTGGAGATACACACAAATCTGCATTGAAAAGTAACGAAGCCGTTTCTTGTTCATTATAACACCCTCCATAAAACCATACAGAGTTATTCAGTCTCAACTTGATAACAAGCTGTTCTAATGCTAGCCTTTCATCGCCATCTCCAACGAATACTATATTGAAAAGATAACCATTACTGCACAATAATGAAACTGCCTCCAACAGAAGATTGAGTTTCTTAACGGCTGTTAATCTCCCAATAAAAATAATTGTAGGCCTTTCATTTTTAAAATACTCTTTATAAATTGAACTAACAGAAAGACTGCTTCTGATTGATAACTGTGTATCGTAATCCAAAGAGTTATGGATAACAAAAATCTTTTTATGAGAGCAAAGGCCTTTCTCTATAATCAACTGTTTAGAACGATTACCATAAACCAATACCCCATCCGAAAGACCATAGTAAAACTTTCTTATAATAAGCTGCTTCCTCGACTCATAGCCATATAGACCATGAGTCCAAACATAACTCTTTTTTTTGGGGAAAAACTTTAGGAAGAAAAGCAATAACCATTGAGATACATTATTTGTCTCTGAGGTCATTATATAGCTATCAAAACTGCCAAAAGCATATAAGAATAAGCCAAATTGAATCTTCAGGGATTTAAAAAAAGAAGAGTGAATAAATTTCGCTTTTTTAAGTATCGATATATCAAACTTCGCGACACTTGACTGCTCATCACCAAAAAGAAATAAACAGTTAAACTCTTCATCAATTAACTGATATATCCTCTTTCTATAAAGAGCTGGTATATTATAGATATTAAGAACTCTATTCTTCATCAAAGAGAAGATAAATACAAGACAATAACAATTATCAACTATTCTTCATAAAGAGAATAATAAAACAGTATTATTTATCAAATATCTAAATCACTTAAATATAGCTACTAGTAACTAGAAAGATGTACAATAGCCATAATATAAAGGGATTTATACACTATATCATAACCCAAGCATCATTAATCTCATAATTATAAACTATTAACTATGTGGATTTCTATTCACAAGCATTCCAAATAAAACCCAAAAAGATATTTCAATGAGGAACGATCCAGAAAAAAACAATTGAAGAAAGCCTCCTGGGATAATTGAAATAAAAACAACAAAAAATGGAGAAATAAACTCAGTCTTTATAGTCTTGAACAATTGCCATAACAATAATAAAAAAAGGAAAGATCCTATAGCTATACCGAAACTGCATAATAGTTCAGTTATAATATTGTGAGCATACAAAATATGGAAACCGCTTTTAGCCCCGGCTATCCTATCTCCGTATAATCCAAGCCCAACAATGGGATTCTCTTTGATTGAAGACACAATTATTTTATTAATCTCCTCTCTGCCCTCTGACTCAAAAAAAGACTTTGATTCAAAAGAATTCAATACTCTTGAAGTAAGAGAGCCCTCCTCTCGTAAGAATGAAATTCTATTTGGGAGAACCGCAATTCCAATAATTAAGAAAAACAATAATGCTATAACAATAGATCTATTACCTTCTCCTTTCTTATACGAAAGCCATGACGCTAAGACTACGAAAATAAAAACGCATGCAAAAGCGCCCCTTGCTCCTACTAAGGCTATAAAAACTGCCCCTAATAATCCAACGATGGTTTCCCAAAGCTTGCCATTCAAGGATCCATCGCCAAATAATATACAAGTACATAGAAGCATATTATATGAAAATGGCATGTACATAGATAAGATGTACTCTGGATCTTTAGCACAAACTAAATAACATATTAATGCTAACCCTAAAATAAATACCGATAAATAACGCGCCAACTTAAGAACTAATGCCCAATTAGAGCAGCAAATAGCAAGGATAAATGCGGGTATACAATAAAGAACAGACTTAAGGGCTTGACTTGTAGCTGGATTAAACTCATCATCAATAAGTATTTCTCGGATGGCCGGATTAAATTGATAGATAAAGAAAGTACTTACCAATAATACTAAAACAATTAATTTTGCAAGGGATGGCGCCCTCCTAATAAATAAACAGGAATAACCATATATACCACAAATAGCCAAATAGATGTAAATAATACTACTAATTGAGTCTCCTTTGAAATATGTCTGAATAATACCATTTAAAAAGAAGTTAAGAGAGGGAAATAGCAATAGCGAGATTATGCACAAAGGGATTAAAAACGATCCTTGATAATTAACCTCTCCTGAAGATATATAACGAACTTCTTCCATTATAGCTTTCAATTAATAACTATTAATCGCTTAAAATAGTTTCCTTCAATACTTTTTCCCATTTATCTTTCCACTTATCATAAGAAAAAGACTGCCTCACCGATTCATATCCATTGCGTGCTAAACGAGAACACAATTCAGAGTCATCAATAAGCATTTTTATCCCATTATATAACGAATAATCATCGCCGGCTTTTACTAAAATCCCATTAAACCCATCAAGAATAATATTTGTTATACCCCCGACGTCGGACGCGACAACAGCACACTGGGCTGACATTGCTTCTAATAATGACAAGGAAGTTCCCTCTGAGCCTACAGTAGGAACAACTGCAATGTTCTTGTCCGCATGAATCTGTATACTCTCTGAACTATCATATTTAATAAAATCAACGTTAGCGAAACTACTGAGAGATTCTTTTAATAATAGTTCATCAGGCCCAGTTCCGGCCAAAGTCACAAACACATTCGGATATTCCCTTAGAATCTGAGAAATAGCTTTAATAAAAACCCGTGTACCACGATACCAAAAGAAACGTCTTGCAAATATTATCTTAATAATACCATGAGGCTTCGAATTAACAGATGATATCTTAGTATAGTTCGGAATCATATGTATGTTGAGACTAGGTCTATCGACTTGTGCCCTATACCAATTAATAAAATTGTAATCCACACATACTAAGTGGTCCACTTGACCTATTCTATTTGTTATTCTAAAATCTCTTCTAACCTTAGATAACAGCATTAATAAAACGTTTCTTTTATTTGCTCTTGGAATGTCCCAACATACTCCGTGTTGAATAGCAATCGTACGATGAAATGGAATAATCCTAGGTATCATGGTATCACTCGCATATAAGACGTATGAAGTATTTAAATCAATCCTCTTTGCCACGATATTAGAAAAATACTGATATCTCCCAGGTTTAGCTTTAATCGAATAGATATCAGCATTATTGACCACGGCATGGCGTTCGATTTCATCCATCTGATAAACAGAGACTCTACTGCCTAGCTTCTGAACAATTTTGATCAAATCATTTAGATATGTTTGGATCCCCCCAGTTGTTACTTGATTATTGTTGAAATCATAATAAACACTATACAATACGACTAAATTATACACAGCAACTATTGTTTTAACACCTTTTTAAGATAATCTGCCACATAATTCAAACTATCGATTCGTAGAAGCTTACAGAAGAGTAAAAATGATATAATCCCAGCACATATCTGTATGAGTATAATAATAATATCACTATAAGGCAAATAACCACAAAAATAGACACAGAACCCCATTAATAAAGCAGCAATTAGAGTGGGTATAATATCCTTGATTTGTTCTCCTAAACTATAATTAACCAGCCTCCTACTTGGAGATAAATTAATAAAAACGCATAGGAAATTATATAAAACTATACCCCATGCCACAGCATAAACATTGATCAGAAAACTAACAACTAAAATAATAGCTTCTAATATCTTTTTGATTATTTCAAGTTTAAGCGTAACATTGCTATAGCCTAAAGACTTAATACTTGTCATGTTTATATTTTGAATCGGCATTAGCAAGAATGCTACACAAAAAATCCGAATAAAGGGCACAGCAGGCAGCCACTTAGCCGTAAGCAATAATAATACGATTGTTTTAGCTGTAAAAAAAAAGCCAACCAATAAAGGGGCTACAAATAAATAGCTTACTTGAACTGAGCGTCGCATCATTTGTTTCACCCGCATTGTATTATCTTGCTCGTCTGAGAATGCTGGTAAAAGAACTGTATCTATAGAAACAGTAATATTTGTCATTAATAAAGAAGGTAATGATTTCCCTCGATCGAAAAATGCTAGAGTAGATGGCTGATAAACTCTCCCTATTACTAAACTTCGTATATTATCGTATATACAAATAATAAAATTAGTTAGAAAAATCTTCCATCCATAGTCAAATAATACTCTGAATCTTAATATAGAAAAATCAAATGATGGTCTCCAATGCACAGAAAACCACATAATTAAGCAACAGAAGAAGGAATTAGACAAAGATTGCCATACTAGCGCCCATACCCCACAACCCCTATAGGCTAGAAATAAACCCAATAATCCAGATAGAATAATGGCAATTGCATTCACATAAAACAAACTTCGGAAGAGCATATGTCTTGAAACATAGGCTCGTTGAATAGAATTAAATGAATTAAAGAAAAGAGTTATCCCTAACACTTTCAAGACAGGAGTCAAAATATCGTTTCTATAGAACCGGGAAATGAAAGGTGCGCATGAAAAAAGAAATAAATAAAGAATGCATGCCATAAGTAAGGAAAACCAAAAAATTGTAGAGAAATCATTCTGATCTGCATTCTTTTTCTGTATCAATGCTGTGTTAAGGCCTCCATCAATAATAACATTAGCAAGATTGATAAAAACCAAAATAATAGCTATAACGCCATAGTCTGACGGCATCAATAATCTAGCTAAGATAATGGATATGATGAAAGAAACCAATTGTGAGCTAAACCGCTCCAATAGTTTCCATAGCAAAGAATCAATCACTATTCTACTACTATAGGCCATAAAAGAATTTTAAGGACAAACTCTTAATAAATAATTATAAGTCAATACAATAGTCTCAAATCTTTAGAATAACTAACCGCATATCCTCTTTCTCATGCTCATTTACTACCTTCTTAACGACTCCACTATCCTTCCGCAGGCCAACCCGTCACCGTAAGGATTAACTGCCTTGGACATATGCTCGTAGGCCTCGGGATCATCAAGCAAGGTCGAGACCTCCCCTACAATCTTGTCGTAGTCCGTCCCCACAAGCTTTACTGTGCCGGCATCAAGGGCCTCAGGGCGCTCGGTGGTGTCACGCATCACAAGGACCGGTTTGCCGAGTCCAGGAGCCTCCTCCTGGATGCCGCCGCTGTCAGTAAGGACAATGAAAGACTTGCTCATCAGAAAGACAAACTCCAGATACTCAAGAGGTTCAATGAAGAACATATTCCCGAGATTGTCCAGGTTCTCGCCGAAGACTTCGTGAATTGGCTTACGCACATTCGGGTTAAGATGCATAGGGTAGACAAAGTCCACGTCGGGATATTTCTTCGTCAAGTCCTTGATGGCCGTGCACATGGAGATGAAACCCTCGCCGAAGTTCTCGCGGCGGTGGCCGGTGATAAGGACCAGGCGGCGTCCACGGTTAACATCATATCCACAGCGGTAGAGTTTCGCCCTGATGGCTCCTTCGAGTTCCGGATTGACTTCCATCTTGGAGACAACCATCTGAAGGGCGTCGATGACCGTGTTGCCGGTGACGGTAATTTTATCGTCGGAAACACCCTCATCCAGAAGGTTCTGACGGCTGAGCGGAGTCGGTGCGAAATCATATGTGGCGATACGACCGGTAATCTGACGGTTCATCTCCTCCGGCCATGGACTGTATATGTTGTGTGTTCTGAGTCCTGCCTCGACATGCCCGACAGGAATCTGCTGATAGAAAGCGGCTAGAGCCGCAGCAGTAGAAGTCGTAGTGTCTCCATGCACCAGAACCACATCAGGCTTGGCCTCCTTCAGGACATCACGCATTCCAGTCAGCACCCTGGCTGTCACGTCATAGAGATCCTGTCCCTGCTTCATGATATTCAAATCATAGTCCGGCGTGACTTCAAATATCTTCAGCACCTGGTCCAGCATCTCCCGATGCTGTCCCGTAACGCATACTATTGTCTCAAACTCTTCACCATGTTTCTGGAACTCCTTTACCAAAGGGCACATCTTGATCGCCTCCGGCCGGGTCCCGAACACCAGCATTACTTTCTTCATATTCTCTATTATTCTTTCCGCACTCTTTTGACAGAATGCTTTATCTTACCAATAATGAAATTCAGTTCCAACGATGACTCTGTCTCTTGTGTCTCAAGATCAGACATAACAATGTCAGTCAGTACTTCCCCGAAATTCTTCATCTTCGATGCCTGTTTCTCCTTGTCCGCTTCCTTATGCAGTTCCACCAATTCTCGTCTAAGACTTCGGACCTGTTTGTGGTCAAAATAATTGACCGCAAAGTACGCAACTCATTATCATTCAGCTCAAAGACATAGTCATTCGGAAACTTATCCCTATTATTACGTACAGCTTGGTTGATTTCCTTTGTTTGGACCCCGTAAAGTAGAGCCACATCTGCATCAGCAATCACAGCCTGTTTTCGGAGTACAACCATCCTTTCCTTTACATCTCGAGTAGAGATAATCATTTTGTTTTCCATGATTTAAAGTTTAAGTTATCCATTATAATTAATATCGCTCTTCTATGACACTCCAGTTGATGATCTGCCAGAGGGCAGAGAGGTGATCAGCACGGCGGTTCTGCCAGTCGAGGTAGTAGGCGTGCTCCCAAACATCAAAAGTCAGAATGGGCTTGAGGCCCTTGACAACCGGATTTGATGCTCCAGGTTCCTGTGTGATGACCAGCGTTCCGTCCTTATCCGCAGAAAGCCAGACCCAGCCTGAGCCGAAGAGGCCGACGCCCTTAGCGACAAACTCAGTCTGGAAAGATTCGAGGGAGCCCCACTGCTTTACTATTTGTTTCATGAGTGGCCCTTCGACAGGTGGTTCGGCAGGCCCTTCGACAAGCTCAGGGACCGATACAGGGGCGAACTGCTGGAAATACATGTTGTGATTCAGTATCTGGCCGGCGTTGTTGAATATGGCTCCGTCGGAGTTACGGACGATCTCCGCCAGCACAGATTCTTCGCTGAGCTCAAAATGACAGAGTTCCTCCCACTTTGTCCCGACAACCAGCTTGTTCAGGTTGTCAACATACCCCTTCAGGTGCTTTCCGTGATGGAACTCCAGCGTCCTGGCACTGATAACAGGCTCAAGAGCATCTAGATT
>JAEEGL011524808.1_pt1 | contig 13017 bp, 11 predicted proteins | sample 9134231 | NCBI WGS metagenome assembly JAEEGL01 (sample SAMN16246548, study PRJNA631951) | gut metagenome | biome: gut microbiome; feature: rumen; material: fiber-attached | host: Bos | place: Iran: Karaj | collected 2018-10 | reverse complement strand
GTGCATAGTATTTTATCTCTAAATCTGGCAAAAGGTAGATTTTTCCGCCGTTCTTTATGATACGACCATTCAACTCATCATCTTGGTTGCGAATCATGTCTGTATCATATAACCCAATTTTATCGAATAACGACTTCTTAAAACATCCAAAAGGCACAGTATCTACACTTTTCACTTCTTTTGTTCCAATACGGAAATAGCTGTTTCCCATCCCAAACTCATTGCTTAAACATTCTGCAATCGCCACTGCAACAGACGTCTCATTACATGGTAATGTAATGCATACCCCACCCACATTCTCAGCCCCTTCTAGTTCTTTGAGTTTCTGTACAAGAACTGAAAAGTAATTCGAAGGATACTCTGCGTGTGCATCCAAACGAATGATGATATTCCCTTTCGAACACCTAATTCCATTGTTCATCGCATATGGAACGGTCTGCTGAGGATTATCAATCAACCTCAAACAAGGATACTTGCTCGAATAGGTTAAAACAATTTCTCTTGTTCTATCCTTGCTCATCCCATCCACTAACAAAATCTCCAAATCATTTTTAGGATAATCTTGTTGCAGAATAGACTCAATAAAAGAACCAATATACTGTTCTTCATTATAAATTGGACAGATCACCGAAATTGTCATAAGTATTCAAGAGATTTAACTATTTCTGAACAAACAAGGCTTTTACTTTATCATATTTTGTCCCCAGTACTCTCTTTGCGGCTTCAAGAATAGACCATTTAATCTTTCTGCTCAATCGAAAAAACTCTGAATCAACAATTCTCAAAACAGTTGATAAAGATGTTTTCTCCTGAACTACATATCTTCCAATTATGGACAAACCTTCTTTTTGCTTTATTCTGTCAGTTGGGTTAGATGTGTATAGATAGTGGATTCCCCTTTGTTTAGCTTCTTCAATTATCTCGGGTGATGAATAGCCATTAGGAATCGAAGCATATTCTACTCTATGGCCTAGTATTGATTCTAAAACCATGATAGAATCAGCCCATTCTTTCCGGATTATATCTTTGGGTAAGATTGCCATATTGAGAGGATGGGAGCATGAATGCGATCCGATAATATGGCCTCTTTCATCCATCTTTTTAATTTGTTCTGCATTTAGAAATCCTGGAGTTCCAATATAGTTAGTCGCTATAAAAAAAACGCCTTTGTGCCCATATTTTTCCAAACATGGTACTACAGTCGTAAAAGATGAAACACCACCATCATCAAAAGTAAAGATGACATCTTTCTTCTGCAAAGCTTTAACTTGTTCCTCGAAGACGGATGCTTCAATCTTATACTGGAATGCACTATCATTTTGGAAGCCACTCGATTTGTCATCTATTGTAACAATATCGTGGTACATTAAGTGAACACTCATTTTTTAGTATCTAGTTTATCTAACACCCAAACAATATATGGACGCAGTTTTTTAACGATAGCATCCAGAATAATCTTCTTTATCCGCACATGTTTCACTCGTTTCCATGGAGCCTGATCATCTATATCATAGTACTTAAACACGGTTGCTTGTTTCTTATCCGCTCGCCACTGTTTTCGACTAATAGAGCAATTCCAGACATTTGTAATATCAAAGACCTCGTCAATAAACCATGCATTATCAATTAAGGCTGTAGGAACACCATTGTAATCACGGCCAATCGCATCAAAATACCATGCTAAAGGTATATTCGCTCCAGATTGATAGAAATAATGTGAAGTGCCATCATTCCTTAAATTCACTTCAAAGAAGAAAGCCCTCTCATTATACAATCCAAATTCAAAACTGAATAATCCATTATAATCTATAGATGATAGGAACGCCTCAATTTTAGCTATTTCAACACCTTTTGGTAACTCCGGGATCAATTCTCCATGGGATCCATCTCCGCATGCGATAAATCTATCTTTGATTAATGTGCCTGCAGTAATAACGGCTCCACTTTTCAGTCTTGCACCGTAAACCAAAGCTACTCTATCATTAGGGATAAACTGTTGGACAATAAACTCAGATTCTCGCCTAACACATCTTAGGACATTAGATAAATCCCTCTTGTTTTCACATTTGATAAATTTAAACTCATTTCGATGCCCTACTGTAGAATGAGCAGGTTTAATAATACAAGGATACTGGATATCAGTAACATCCGTTAATTTATTGCAGAAATGAGATTGTGGGACTATAAAGCCAATACGCTGAGCCAACTCAGTCATCTTATTCTTGTCACTAATAAATGTTAGATGACCTGGTTCACGGGTACCTGGAACTACAAATAGTTTCTCGAGCTCTGACTTGTGCTGATCAATAAACTCGATTATTTCATCACTTGGAGTAAAAACAACCGGCTTTGATGCTTCTTCACTAAAATGGCTTATCAAATACTGGTAGCCTTCTATAATAGTACGTGTCGTCTGGAATTCTCCAAACCATTTGCTTGCCGAAGCGCAGCCTGTCGGAGAACCAAGCATCAAAAAGAAAATGCTCCTATCTCTTCCATGCAATTGCCTTAGCAGGCCAAGAGTATTGAAATTATCCCCTCCCCAAATAATGATTCTATTAAGCATCCTTTATTTCATTAATAGACCATTTGTTATCCATAGGCACACTTGATAAGTCAATCTTTTCTCCACACCTTCTTAAGAATTCAGGTGTATAAAAATCCATCAAACCGCCCAATGAAGCAAATGTCATTTCACCAAAATAAATCTCTCCGTTAAGATTGTATAAATCACATCTTACAACGGGGAAGCCTTGGCATAGCTTTTCGGCAACAAGCAACATTTGTTCAAAGTTAACAGGTCTAGGAATAGGTTGAGCCTGTGAAAAATCTTTTGACCACACCGAAAACTCGGGATGAGGATTCCAATCTCGATCGTAAGTCAAGACTTCTGCCCCATCTTTATTATGAACAAAACGATTCATGCAAACCCAAATATATTCGGCATGCCCATTGAAACACCAGATTTTGTAATCAATGAGTGTCTCCGAATATTTTCGGGATATGCTGTCATTGGTTAATAATTTCTCTGCTATTATTCTACTTTTTATGCGAAGATAGTGCAAGTCGCCAGCGCCAGTTGCAATTATTTTTTTATTATCAATATCTTTAACCTTATTAATTAATTCATCTTTAGTTAGTTTACTCTTATCCTTAACATAAATATTAGAACAACTACCATTTGTGGATTTAAAAACGAATGATTGTGGCAAATGCTCATAATCGATCTCATAAGCATGGTTCCAAACGCCATAAAGAGGGACTAAAATATCTTCAAGACCTCGTTCTTTAACATATTCTCGAACGGCATATTTATCTGCTAATCTCGACCATTCCCTTGTATCACTATTGACAGCAAGCCAAAGTATCTTTTCATTAAGATCTTTGGGGTGCTTTAAATCAAGTCGCCGATGGAATCTTTCAAAATACCGTGACTTGGCCACAAATTTAGGGAATCTCGGAGTTAGCCATTCGACTGTTTTTAATAATGGAGAAAACAGTACTCTTTTTGCTTTTGACGTTGTAATATGCATTTTAAATAACATTTAATCTATGAAACAATCTCTAACTATTGGGGGAATATATTCAGTAATCTCCTTACACCTCCTAGCACGCACTGCTGATGTTCAATTCCATATCTAAAATTAAACTCCAAAAGTACGGGCCCTTCTTCGGTAACCGCAATATCAAGAGCTATGTTTTTAAACTCTATTAACTTCGTTCCAATAAACTCTATCTGTTCTTTTAGTTCTAGCCAATTGTTTATTATGATATCACCAAAAACCTTTCTAGAATCAGGGTGACAAATCATGATTCCTCCGCCATGCTCTGCGGTAGCGGTGTCAGCAACACGGCCCGTCAAGGGATCAACTTTCACAGAAACTCCTCCTTGGGCACTATTATCAACTTCCTTACCTTTTCGCCCCATTCGGATTATGCAAGTTCTCATCCGCATCACATCATAATCTTTTTGAACGACAACCCGCAAAGTGTTGACGCTGCTTGGGTTAACATCCATCATCTGTTTGGATTGCACAATGCCCTTCTGAAGAATAAAAGGTCTATTGGGCAGGCTCTGAATAAAATCAAGCAAATCGATTATTTTTCCATTAGCAAGATAACACTGCTGCTCATATTTCAGAACAAATATTCCAAAGCCACCTTGTCCGCCTGCCGGTTTTAGAAACAACTTCCCCCCATTTTCTTTTAAATATGATGTAATTATAGGGGCAATACAAATAACTTGATTATTTGAAAAACTAAACCATCTTCTATCTTTGTAATAAGCAATGACTTCCCCTGATCGAATCTCTTTTTCTTTAAAAAGGTTCGCTTGAACCAATTTATCACCAAAATGGACTGTATCTATTCCCAGGTGATCCTTCTCCAACTTTTTATGATGATAATAAGTCGGGACATAGTCGAGGAGCTCTTCGTTAGATAGTTGGATGTATGGCAGACCGTAACGCCAATAGTGGAAGGAACCGCAGTGCCAGTACCGCCTAATTATTCTTATTTCTTTTAATATAGTCCGATAATCTTTTTTTGTATCATTAGAATGGATTCTTTTCTGAATCAGAATTTCCTTATATCCTGTAATCCATTCCATGAGATTGAAAATCAGTTTACTTTTCTTTAACACTCTAAATAGTGCTCTCCGTATATGTTCTTGGTCCATAATGATTAATCGTTTTGCTAATATGTTCCCTTATGGGACATAACACATCCAACTAGAATATCTAATGACTATAAAACAAGCCTCAATCTAATCCGCCAAATGAAGTCTCTGCATTAATTCCTCAGATAGCACTTCCCTAAAATCATATTTCTGAACATTGATAACACAGTTATACTTTAGCTTATCTATCTCAATTTGTCCCGTAATAACCTTTCTCATTGAATCAAATAATGCACTGGAATCCTTTGCCGGAATAATAATGCCGGTTTTACCATCCTCTACGACCTCAGTATTTAAATTCCAATTAGAAGCGATAATAGGAACACCTGAAATACTAGCATCCAAAACGACACCTGGGAATCCTTCACCTCGCCAATAAGTCGGGAAAAGCATCATATCGTATGAGGACAAGGTTTCATACCCTTTATCTGAAGTTAAATCTAGATATCCTTTGTAATGAAAAGCGTCATTCTGAACTATGATCTGATCAAATTCTTCCGCGAAATGATCATCCTTAGCACCATAAAAGTCGACAAGGTATTGTCCCTTAAAGCCCTCATCATCTAATCTTTTCGTCGCCTCGGCAATCTCTCTGATACCCTTATCAGGGTGAATACGAGACAAAAAAACAAACCGATATGGTTGTCCTATCCGATGAGGTCTTAAAAGTGGATGGTACGTGATCGGTTTGGAATTAGGCACAAAAACCGAGTTATAAACTCCTAGATCAGATAATTCCGCAACCATTGAGCGCCCCTGAACAGGAATATAAACCAGTTTATTCAAGGCATCAACACGATACTTTCCCTTCCTAACGACAGCTGGCAAATCACCACCAACAACCCAAAAATAGCAATTTTTGTTTATGGGGAAATAATTCAAAAAATGTATTAAGTATCTGGACGCTCCACTTGCGGAGATAATAACTTTTGCTTTAGGATGGAATAGTAACACAAATAGAATCCGCAATAGACAAAATGGATGTTTTTGCCATTCAAATGTGTCTATTGGGATAACTTTTTCAAAAAGTTCGTTGAATCTTTTAAGGAACAATTGATTCTTCATCGTTTCCCCGCAAGTAGGCTTATGATTCAAATGTATCCCTCCAATTAGTATAATGGTGTTATTACTCTTCATCATCTATACATAATTGCCATTGTGAAACTATCTGATTATCCGAAAAAAGGGCATTCGCTTTTTCTTTCGATGATTGCCCCATCTTTAGCAAATTCTGGGTTGTCGATGACGCCGCGTGTAAGATTGCCTCCTTAATTGATTCCGGAGAATCTCCATCGCACAGAAAACCATTAGATTCATCCACCAAGGTTCCATAATCTGACACTTTTGTCATTACTATCGGCTTTCCTAGTGTCATCCCTTCACAAATAACATTTGGCAAACCTTCAACAGTACTCAAAAGCATAACAATATCAGACTGAAACATGATATCCGCCAACTCATTAGTCTCTGGATGAAGAATTAATACATTCTCTAATCCATTTTTAATAATTGCTGCAACTGTATCATCATACGCCTGTGTACTCCCTCGTGACATCTCTTTTCGTCCATACCAGTCTATTACAATCTTATCTCTTTCAGATTCAGACATCAGAGTAAGCGCATTAACTAAACCTAATGGATTCTTTATATATTGAAATGTTGCAGCTACGATAAAATGTGTTATATTTTGAATTCTGGGTTGATATGCTGACTTGACTGGCCCTAAACACACCGAATTATAAATAACCCTGAGTTTATCCTTATAATCGGGATAGTATTCCGACCATAATGAAGCTGCATTGTTAGAATTACAAACAATATAATCCGACGCGAACTGCATCCATGCAAATATCTTTCCTTTTCTTGATGTAAAAGTAGAGAGTTTTGCGCTTCGTTCACCCGTTATCACTTTCCAACTATGCTTTCCTAATGCGGCTATGTCATTTAAAAAATTACATGAAGGCAAGAAGGAAATTACCGCATCATATTTTCCCTTACGAATATGCTTCCGAACGCGCCAGATGCGTCGCAAATAATTATTTGATTCAATCTCCCATACGATAGGGACATTTGCTTCATTTAAGAGACTAGAATAGAAACCAGACCTCTCATAACAATACACTAATACATCATATCCCTTCCTCTTAAGATGAATAGCTAGCGTTACTAATTGCCTTTCAGCTCCACCTGAGCATAAATCAGCAGCAAGAAATAATATCCTTTTCATACGAAATCATGCTTCTGATTTTAGATCTATCCAATCTCCCATAATTTTATCCCAAGACTCTGGATTGAATGGCATCATTCCTCCCCAATGACTAAATGTATACTCACCAAAGAAGATTCTCCCATCAGCTTCATAGAGATCTATTCTAACGTGTGGAATACCACTTGATAGTTTAGCCGCGATTGCTTTCATTTCCTCAAAACAAAGAGGCTTTTCTGGAGGAGTTGTTGCGTTTGGATGCCCATTGGTTATAGGAAGATGATTAAAGTCCATGTCAAAAAAATCAAATTTGGTTTCTTGATCTACGGACTGTCTATCTGAAGCAATAAACAGTACTTTTGGAATACCGTTGAAACAAAAGAACTTGTAATCTCTCAACTCTTGAGTTCTAGAATCCACTTTATACTGTTCAGCAATAATCCGACGAGGAATATCTTTATACGCTTTCTCCCTACTGTACACATAAAAGTTATGCTTTAACCCCCTTTCAATAATTCTTTTGGCTTTACTAACATCAAATCGCGACTTGTCTTGGCAAACTACAACTCCTCCTGAATCATGAGTACACTTTAAGACAAAGGCATTGGGAAGAGACGAGAAATCAATTTCGTCAAAATGATCCCATATACCCAATAAAGGGATAACATACTTATCTCCAATTAAATTGGACACATACTTTTTTACCTCATATTTATCGGATAAAAGAGTGTCAATCGGGCGACGACCATATAGTTTTAACCACTGAAGCTTTTCTGTAAAGGTGCTAGGATTGCTTAAGTTTAGTTTTTTCCCCATCCGAAGATAATACTTAGTTTTTAAATATAGTTTATCCGGAATGGGAAACAATGGCGCAATTATATCTAATGCGGCTAAACAAGCCCAGCGAATACTCTTTTTTCGCATCATATACTTATGATTATACTAGGATTATTTGGTTAATATCTCAAACATTCTTGTCAATACTTCTAGATGAGACTCACACTTTAACCTATTCTTGAACTCATACAATTGTTTCCCTTTGTAAACCCTACCCAGTAGTTTCTTATCAGCCAACTTAGATATAATTCTGTTTCTAAAAAAAGACGGTAAAAGATGATATTTAAGAGCGAATTCATTCTTTAAAACAAACTCATCTAGTTTCTGCTGTAACAAATAGTCATCTTTTATTGGAATGTTTTTCAATTCTATTTCTTCGCGAAACTTGGCAGGATCAACCAAAGAAAGGCCATGAAGTGTTTGTGTATATGGAATTAATGAATAGTTAATGATTTCATCTAATGAAAGCCATACAGCATAACCCTGATTCCATGAGTTGGATTTCATCTCACTATGGATCGGAGGAAAATAGAAATTGCCAAGACCATAAAAAATAGGTTTCCCGCGATAAACTTCATATCCGCAAGTACAATGTTGATGATGATTAATAACCACATCAGCCCCTAAATCAATAAAATAACGATACCAACGTTTCATGCGTGGCGTTGGATACGGGTAGTGTTCTATTCCTCCGTGAACAATCACTAAAACATAATCCGACTCTTTTTTTGCATTTGAAATATCTTTCTGCATATTGATCAAATCAAGAGGATTACTACCCCCATGACAATCATTGGCAATCGAAAACTCTTGCTCGCATGCATTTATTATAGCGATACGCTTTCCTTTACAGTTCTTAATAAGATACTGTCGAGCCTGTGAAAATGCTTTTCCTCCACCAACCACATCTAACCCTACCTGCTTACAATAATCAAGAGTGTTATTTACACCATTTTGTCCCTGGTCATAAAAATGATTATTTGCTAAAGTGAGCACTTTAAAACCACAGTTCTTAAGAATCTCAGCTGTTTTTCTAGATGTATATAGTGTTGGACCAGATTTTTTTATAGGTGTCTGTTCATCGACGACTATGGGCGCTTCAAGATTAGCAATGGAAATGTCAGCATCAGCAATATATCCATAAAGCTCTTTGAAAAGGCCATCTTTGGCATCTTCAAAACAAGCAAACTGACTTATACTAGGGACTACATCCCCAGCGACGAAAACATTAAAAGCCATAACCTTATTTCCCCAATTGCATTAAAAAATCATGAAGAGGTTTAACCCATACTCTATAGTCAAAACTATCCCTGCATACATTTCGTCCGTTCTTACCAATAATACGAGACTCATCCCGTTTATTAATCACACGAATGATTGTATCGGCTAGCAGTCGCGTGTTTTCTGGTTCAATAATAAAAGCAGATTCTCCATCTTTTAACCAGTTTGTGACTTCACCCCAACAAGTTGTTATTAAAGGAGTCCCGGATGCAAGATATTCTCCAACTTTAGTGGAAAAACCATAATAATCTTGTTTGGACCTCGGACGATTGCTTATAACAAGCGAAGCCCGGCTCAGATAATCATTGACTTGATTGCGAAACAAATACCCGACAAAGACTATAGAATCTTCAAGATGATATTGATGAATCAGTGAACGGATCGTCGATGCCTGCGAAGATAAGCTTATCTCGCCTGTCATGATAAATTTAACAGGAGTATTTAATTCTTCCCTTGCGAGTCCAAAAGCCTCAATCATGCCAAGAATTCCATCTTTCTGTTCGTTGAGTGTTCCTGCGTGAAAAATGTAAGGTATGTCATTTGTCAATGGTTCTATATGGGTACCATACTGACTACAATCAACCAGAATAGGGATTTTTATGTGCTTGCAGTTGCGATTAGTATAGGTCTTTGCAAGGTTCATCAAGGCATCAGAGATACTTATAATGCCATCTAGTCTGGGGAATTGTTTGTCTAGAACTTCTTTTCGTAGACGAATACTCCTTTCTGTTTCAGTACCAGTTCCAAAGGGAAGTTCACAAAAATCGCGAACACAATAAGCACCTTTTTTATGAGCGATTCTCTGAAAACGAAGCATGGTATTAACTCGCCCATTCATAACTAAAAAGATGATATCTCCTTTCTTAAGTACAGCGTTTAAAAAAAAGCGAACTCGTAATAATCTGTAGTACTGAGAGATAAGACGCGGTATTCTATAGTTAGACACTGATGGTGATCCCCCTATGTATCTAAATGGAACACCCTCGAATCTCCCTTCCGATTCATAATTCTTAATCTTCCCTCCCCTCACTTCTGTGCCACAGCATATTATAATCTCGCATTCTAGGCCCCCTTGTATTATTGCATGAGCGAAACAATTAATGCGACTTGTTGCCGCCATTCCATTTGGATATGGCTCTCTTGTTATTAAATATATCTTCATACAGTAAACAATTCGCTTAACTGTTTTTGAATCAACATATTTGAATGTTCTTCGTAGCGATTATTCCTTATTGATTCTAATACAGAAGGCTGCGAGGCTAATAAATAGATAAGTTGTGGTATTTCTTCTAAAGTTGCAATAAGCCCATTTTTCCCTTGCACAATAAACTCAAATGCTGATCCAAAATCTGATGACAGAATCGGTAAATTCAGAATCTTCGCCTCATTAAAAACCATTGGGCACGCTTCTGATTCTGAAAGCATGACTAATACATCAGAATGCGTAAAATAGGGGAAAGGATTATCTGTGCTTCCTAGATAAGAAACATATCTAGACATATCATATGAGTTGATAGCATCATTTAATCTATCCAACTCAACGGGCTCAGCTGCTCCGAGAATGTACCACTTAAAGTCCAATGATTTTTGGGCCAATCTATTAGCAATCTCTGGGATAAGATAAAAACGCTTAACTGAACTAATCCGGCCAACAGAAAGAATGGTAAAAGAAGAATTATCAAATAAAGGGTTAGACAATTCTTCCTTGGCTTTAAGAAGAATATTCTCAGCATCGAAAAGATTATGAATCGCAAGCGTTCTCTTTTCCAATGACGGGTATTTTTTCACAAATCCATCTTTAGTAAAGTGAGAAACGCATACTATTTTACTGAAATGCGAATACAGATCTAATTCGTTTACATTGCTATATGCATATGCATAATCACAATGTATCCAGGCAATCTTATTCCCTCGAGTAAAATGAGTTGTAAATCGCGTAGCTAACCCTTCCTGAAATCCAACGATGAAATCGTAATGCCTTCTTTTCTCAATCTTCGAGATAGTTTTCTTGATTATGATATTCTCTAGCAAAGCCGAAAACCATCTAATGCTTTTTAATAATTTGATAACAAAAAAACGACACTTGTCCTTCGGACTCAATAAAGAAAAATCACTATAAAAAGCTGTTGTCAAACCATTCAACCCTATATCGTATGAAGAGAGAGCCTCAGGTGTGCCACTCCTTTTAGATATAGCAAAGACGTCAACACTATTAATACGAACAAAAGCAGAATTAAGAATACTAATCAACGCTGTTGTTGTGCCCCCAAAACTGTAGCCCGGGACAACAAATAATATGGTGCTTGTTTTGCTCAATTTAGCTTAGTACTTGTTTTACTCTGGCGAGCAAGTTGTATTGTATAATAAAGCATACCTATGTATACAATGTTCCCATGAGACAAAGGTTCGATGGTCATACTACAAACAAACAGATAAGCCAAGAGTGCTATAATCTGAAAGGTTGATCGGCTTGAACAAATCTTCACTGGATACGCAAAAGCCATCAATAATAGAGCTAACCCGAACAATCCATAGTAAACAAGTATGCCGATAAAATCATTATGAGCAGAAGTGCCGGCAGATGACAGTTTATACGATCCTAGTTTAAGGCCCTCTTCTTGTCCATACCCGAAAACAAGTTTTAGGAGGTTGCCATCATTAGAAAAGAAACCATTCAGTTTCGATGCCCAGATTTCCGTTCTATGACTGCCTGTCTGATCTCCGTTGTTAAATCGCGCTATTATTAAGTCAAGATAATGGTTGTTCAACAAAAATACAAATAAAACTAATGAAACTATGATAAGAATCAGTTTAGTTGAAAATCGAACTCTTGAAGAAGAAACCAGAAACACTGTTGCTATCGCTAAAGAAATTAGAACCCCTCTAGACCCAATCCTGAGCAATGCTAATAATGCTACAATGATGACTATCGAATGAAAGAAAACGAAAACCTTTGTATTCTTAGTAAACAATAATTCTCGAATTGATAATACAAGCCCCGCCCCCAATACGCAGCCGCAATAATTAGGATCCATCCAACCCATTTGGTCCATATCTCCGGCCGAATTATATACTATAACCTGAACATCTTTAAAGAATAATACCCAATAACTCAAAACTATAGTTATAATAATAAAAGCAAAGGGTAGGAAGGTAAGACTTGTATCAGGTTCAACCTGGAAACACAGGTGAAACAATAGAATCAGAAATATTGATACTGCTAAGTTCGAAAAATGGTTTTGCAATAAAACATCGTTAATGGCGACATAAACTAGAATAATAACAAAAAAAGGAGTAACGGATAGTTTCCGTTTCCTTAACAGAGATATTACCGCAAATACTAACGCCAATAAAACATAGTAATACGATTCTGTTGGCAAAAATGGATAAGCAAAGGTATTCTTAGTAATTCCTAAGGCGCAAACAAAAACAGCTGGCAATAATTCCAGATTTGAATATAACGGAATCACTAAGGCCGCAAGATACCCAAGGCGAATGATTATGTTGGGCGATTGGCTCAGGTCTGTATATAGAGCCAATACAAGAAACAATAATAAATAGTAAACTATGATTAATCCCTTTTTTTTACTCATCAGAAAACATGGGTTGAAAATGTCAATAATCCGTTTAAGCCAAATTACGCATTAAGAATGATACAGCTTTATTTCGTTCGTTATTCAAGATACCATCTACTCTTTCATAATCCACATTCTCATGTAGAATAGACAATCTTGCCAGTAAGTCCTCAGGGGAAGAGACAAAACGATCATTTAACTGAAACAAATCCAAGAGTGATTGAAGCCTCGTAAACTGTTTATGATTAGCACATTTACAAACGACAAAGTCCCGATGGAATAGAATACTAAACGCCAAACCATGAAAGGAATCTGTAACAATAAACCTTGAGTTCTTCATCATTCTAAGCCATTCTTTAGGAGACTTTTTAAATAAAGAACTAAATCTGCTGAAGGCATGAACGGGAATTGACAACTCTTGGGAAATTATGTCACATATC
>JAEEGL011460512.1_pt1 | contig 13017 bp, 14 predicted proteins | sample 9134231 | NCBI WGS metagenome assembly JAEEGL01 (sample SAMN16246548, study PRJNA631951) | gut metagenome | biome: gut microbiome; feature: rumen; material: fiber-attached | host: Bos | place: Iran: Karaj | collected 2018-10 | reverse complement strand
GCATTTTTGCTTGTGATAGCTGTAAATACGGTTGCCGGACACGATATGAAAATGTTGTATTATTTTATTGTGTGCGTGTTGGTGCAAGTGGTTGCCTTCATTTTGTGCAAGGAAAAACCTGTGCGGACATTGTTTGTCTTTGCCGTGTTGGCAATGATTGCAATGACAGTTGGACTTTGCACCACGGGAATGATTGCCGTGTATGCGTTCCTTTCGGGAGGACTGTTCTGCAGCATTATGTGGTCGAACATTTACACGCTGGCAACGCTCGGACTTGGGAAATACACCTCGCAAGGCTCGTCGTTCCTTGTGATGATGATTTTAGGCGGTGGCATTATTCCGCCAATACAAGGAAAACTTGCCGACATTATTGGTATTCATAGTTCGTATGTGCTGCCAATTATTTGTTATGCGTATATTGCATTTTTCGCCGTTGCGGCAAAACGAATTTTGAAAAAACAAGAGATTCAGATAGACTGATTTGAATACTACTTCACCCTCTCAACTCCTTCGTACGTAAAGAATTCGCCAGATTCTATCATTTCGTTGATTTTGTCAATATCTGGACCATCGTAACTATAATGTTCTTCATCGCCATAATATGTTCTTACTGCGAACAAGTGTATAGGTATAGAATATATTTCCTCAAACGGATCGCTATCTACAACTCTTGTATAGAGTATGTCACATAGTTTGTCCCAATTCGTTCCTGCATACTCATCTTCCATTTTTTTTAATTCCTCTGGTGACATATCCAAAGGAACTTCTCTGCCATCTAATTGCTGTTTCTTTGTTACCCAATAACCATCCTTCAGTTGAAGGAATCCATTTCCATACAACGCAGGTTGAACTTTCGTCCTAGTTTTTATTGCAAAAGCATTTTGGGAGTAATCCTGTTTCATTTTCACAACAGAATAATAACATGTGGGATCTTTCGTTTTTGAAATTGGTTCGTCGTTTTTGTTGCACGAAATCATTACAACACCAAAAAATGCAAGCATCAATACTTGAAATACATTTAATCTTTTCATAGCCCTATTGTTTTATAAATGATTTTACTTCACCCTCTCCACTCCCTTATACGTAAAGAATTCGCCAGATTCTATTGAAGCATTTAGTGCATCAATGTCTATTTTCCCGTCTTTCTTGAAGGCATTTTCATCTAGAATAAAATATTTTTCAGTTAAATAATTAGTGGAGATTATTCTATTTTTCAATGTCTCTTCCGAAATTATGCCTTTGTCACTCATGTCTTTATATTCTTCATAGGTAATATCGGTGTATGCTTCTTCTGCAAAATAATCACAAGTTGCGTAATAATAACCATTAGTCAATTCTTTCAAATCCACCTTATATTCTGGTGAATGATAATATTTTACTTTCTCGTTGACTTTATCATACGTTACCGTAACGTATTTCCAATAGTTGTATTTTCCATCAAATTTTACCACAACGGAATAAGGAAGAATATCCGATTCTGGATCTCCACCAGGACAGGCTTCTTCCCAAGGTTCCTTTTCTGGCTTTTCATCTTTTTTGTCGCAAGATGTTGCTAAAAAACTGAAACACATCGATGCACATAGCATAAAAAAAATTTTTGTTTTCATAACTATTTATTTTAAAATGATTTTTCTTGTTATTGTTTCATTATTAATTTTACAAACTATAAAATACACAGCAGGAGTCAAATTTGAGAAACTAACCGTTTTTAAATATCTATTCGCTTTTTGAGATTCATTATTTGAAATAGTAAGAACTTTCTCTGCAAATAAATTTACAACGTAAATATCAACAATGCTATTGTTTTGCAAGTTATATGATATATTAATTTCATTATTCGTTGGATTAGGATAAACCTCTATATTATAATCTTGAATCTCATTGACTTGTGTATGAGAGAGGTTGTTAAAAGATTTTAACTCACCTTTACAGTCTCCGCAATCGGAAACATTTGAAATTCTTGCATTTACCATATCTCCTGTTATTGTTACGCCTGGATTAAAAACGATAGTAGAACCCGATGTGAAAACAGCATCTTTATCAATATTCACCGTACCACTACTTTGTATAGTTTGTTTTGCCTGAATATTCAAATAATCGCTATTGCTATTTACAATGGTATTGGTTGCAGTAACCGTGTTTGGTGGTTGTTTATAAGCCATAAAGGTACTAGCTTGATTGTTCCAAACTTTTGCATTATATTCTGTTGTAGTCGTTCCCATAGGCGTTCCAGAATAGGTGACGTTAGGATTTGACCAGTATAATAGTCTTGGACACGTACTACATCCATTAGCGTATGCCATAATAGTTCTCCATGTTTTTGATGGATTTATGTATCCATGCCCGTAGGCAAATGGTGTTGTGTTAGAATCGACATATGTATCGTGTCTACATCCAAGTAAATGACCTATTTCATGACCAAAAGAATAATTTGTTGTCGCACATGTAGAATATGCACTAACTAAACAAAAAGCGTCTGAACTTGAAGTTCCTATTCCATATGCAATGCCACAAAGTGAAGTATAGTATGATAGTAACACGCAAATGTCTGCTGAATATTTTTCCCGTAAATTATGAACTTCATCCATATATCCATCATTGGTGTTCCTAAATCTCTGTAAATCTGTGGTATACGAGCCAGATTCAGTATATGACGTTTTACCTAAATATGCTAATTCTATACGATAATTAATTAGACTATTTACAAAGGATTGATTTGTTAATGAAACAGCCGTATTAACTGTATTTATGATATTACTCACAGAAGATTCGGCGCTGGAAGTATATAAGACCAGAACCCTAATTTTACAATCATAGTCACTATATGATTTTAACTCAACATCTTCTCCTGTAATATTATCGTCTATTTCTAAAGCGCTTTCTTCTAAATTCTCCATATTTTCGTTTTCAATTATCTCATTTTCGTTACAAATTTCGTGTAACATAGAATAATCAACAGTAATTAAAATATACCTGTTTTTTTTATACGTTTCAATGGAATATACATTAGTGGGCGTTTCAATAACCCCTTGAATATCACTATCTAGGACAGATATCATTACGTGAGTGTCGCCATTCGAAGCAACAAAGAAAAAATTATTTACGCCTCTTGCATCAATAGTGTCTTTTTTCACTAAAAAATGTTCTTTGCCTATTGTAATAGAATACTCGTTTTTTTCTAATATTTGTGTTAAATCAATTTTAATGAAATCTACACTTTTATAAGAATTATTTTTTGATAGTATTTGTTGAACTTCCTTTTGATTTCCGTCTGGTATTGTCATAATAAATTCAGTTGCATATAGTGCATTATATATGACAAGAAAGAATAATATAAACTTTAATCGCAACATAATAATATCTTTTTATTTTTCTTGTTTTAATTCCTCAATCTGTTTTTGCAAATCTATAATATACAATGTCAATTCTTCAATTTTTTGAAGGAGAAGATTATCCATTTCGCCAACTTTATAGCCATTTTCTTTGAATTCCTTTGCAGATGGCACATCAGGCAAATGTTTGTTTTCGGTAACGAATGCTTCCACCTCTGAAAGTGGTTTTAGGTTATAGTTTGCTTCAAATACAAAATCTGAGGAAGGTACATCCGCCATTACTTTGAGCTCTTCACAAAGAATGCCGCTGTTAACGGCGAGTTTGTAGCTGTTGCTTGTGTTTGCTCCATTTATAGAAACATTTGTGAATTTGCCAATAAATGCTTTTACTGCATTTGTCGCTTTTAAATTTTTTGCCACAACGGAATCCGTTGTAATAATTTTCCCGTTGCTTGATAAGATTCCTTGATCGTTAAATTCTAATTTAACCCAATTTGAATACGGGAAAACATCGCCGTTTGTATAGAAAGTAAAAGTGCCATGACCTATCGTTGTGTAGTCAGAGGGAGAATTCAAGTGTCTGGTCATATGTATGCCATCCCATTCTATACTTACATTTTCCCACTTCCAATCACTATTATTATATCTATATACTTTAAAACCCGAAGGCGACCATTCCGAAAACGGGACACCAGTTGTTGTTGGCATCATTTTAGTTACCCCATACCGATAAATTGTGTCAGAAGTTGTTGTACTTCCAGCCCATTGCTGTGCATGTGCCAATAAGGCACTCATTCCTAAAATTGCCACAAAGAAAAGTTTTTTCATATTATTAAGATTTAAAATTAATACCCGTCTATAAATATGTTCCAAAAAAGCACAAAAGACTGCACGACAATGTTGTTTTTTTTGAAAAATATAATCAAACAAAAATATCTGATTTACTTTCCTTTGTCAAGAAAAAATATACGAACGAAACGAAGTCATTTTCATTTATTTCCCCCGTAACTATTTGATTTCTCAGAAATAAACTATATTTGCCAACGATTAGAGCTTTAAGTTTTTCCTCTACAAACCTAAAAACAATGAGTAGAACAAGTGACGAATTACAAGGCGTAAGCCAGTTGGGAAGCGCACAAACGCAGTATCCCACAGATTATTCCCCGGAACTTTTGGAAACGTTTGTCAACAAGCATCAGGAAAACGATTACCTTGTGACGCTGAACTGTCCGGAATTTACCACGCTTTGCCCAAAAACTGGGCAACCTGATTTTGCAAAAATCACCATCAACTACATTCCCGACAAACAAATGGTGGAAAGCAAATCGCTCAAGCTGTATCTGTTCAGCTTCCGCAACCACGGCGATTTCCACGAGGACTGCATCAACATTATTATGAAGGACCTGGTAAAGGTTATGCAACCTCGCTATCTCGAAGTGGTTGGAATCTTTACGCCACGTGGCGGCATCTCCATCTATCCGTTTGCGAACTATGCCGACAAAAACCACACGGAATTCAAAAACCAACGTCTGTTGGCGCACATGAACAAAACCATATAGCAATGGCAAAGGACACGGTATTGATTCTTTCGGGAGGAATCGACAGCACAACCATGCTGTACGAATATCAGGACAGAATTGCCCTCGCCGTTTCGTTCCACTACGGAAGCAACCACAACGACAAGGAAATTCCGTTTGCAGAATATCATTGTAAACGGTTGGGAATAAAGCATATAACTATTCCTCTTTCGTTTATGAAAGACTATTTCCAAAGTTCGTTGCTGCAAGGCGCCGATGCGATTCCCGAAGGAAACTACGACGACGAGAACATGAAATCAACAGTGGTGCCGTTCCGCAACGGCATTATGTTGGCAATTGCCGCGGGATTAGCCGAAACAAACGGTTTGCTCCACGTGATGATGGCAAACCACAGCGGCGACCATGCCATTTATCCCGATTGCCGCCCGCAGTTTGCCGATGCTATGGGCAAAGCCATCGAGACTGGCACATACGAAGGCATTACGCTTGACACACCCTACACGCATCTCAGCAAGGCCGACATTGTGAAACGGGGCGTTTCGCTCGGCGTTGACTACACACATACGTGGAGTTGCTACAAAGGTCAACAAATCCACTGCGGCAAGTGCGGCACCTGCCGCGAACGCAAAGAGGCGTTTACCCTTGCGGGAATTGCCGACACTACGCATTACGAGGAATGACACACACCAACAAAATAAACGAGATTTTCGTCAGCCTACAGGGCGAAGGCTTCCACACGGGAACGGCGGCGGTGTTTGTGCGGTTTTCGGGCTGCAACCTCGCCTGCTCTTTCTGCGACACCAACCACCAATCGTTTACACTGATGTCGGACGAAGAAATTGCCGACGCGGTGGCAAAACACACGGCTGATTGGGTTATTCTCACTGGCGGCGAACCAAGCCTGCAAGCATCCGAACTCCTCATTGAACTTTTGCATCGGAACGGCAAAAAAGTCGCCATCGAAACGAATGGAACACACAAACTACCCACAAACATTGATTGGGTAACCGTTTCGCCAAAAGTATGGGACAAAACCATTGTAAATCAAGCCGATGAACTGAAACTTGTGTTTACTGGCGAAGATGTGGAGCCGTGGCGCGGGAAAATCAACGCAAGCCATTGGTTTCTGCAACCGTGTTCGTGCAAAAACACAGCCGAAACGGTGCAATATATTCTAAATCACCCCCATTGGCGATTGTCACTGCAAACCCACAAATATATTGGCATAGAATAATACCATATCGTTTCATTTTTTATTACTTTTGTGACCCAAAATGTTAGAGATGGACGAACAAAACTTACAACGAACTTCTGTAGAAAAAGCAAACGCGCTCACGCATTTATTAGGCGCAATTTTAGCAATTCCAGCTGGCTGGTATGTAATAGCGAACGGTTTCCAGAAAAGCACCGATGTGGGAATTTCGATGGTGATTTTCTCCATTGGATTTTTTGTGTTGTATTTAGCCTCGTTTTTGTACCATTGGGTAGTGAATCCTAAAACAAAGCTGCTTCTCCGCCATTTCGACCACGCAAACATCTACGTGTTGATTGCGGCTTCCTATACGCCCGTGTGGTTGGCGGTGGTTGGCGGCACGTTGGGAAAAGTATTTTTCGTCATCATTTGGGCGGTTGCCTTGGCGGGAATCATATACAAAATTGTCGCGCTCGGCAAATATCCAAAACTGTCTCTCACCATCTACCTGATAATGGGCTGGTCGGTGCTGTTTGCGGCAAAACCAGTGTACGAAAAACTTTCGGCGTTCCAAATTTGTTTCATCATTGCCGAAGGCGTTTTCTACTCGGTTGGAACTTATTTCTATTCAAAAAAAGAGCGCCCGTGGTTCCACGTGATTTGGCATTTCTTCGTGTTGGCTGGCACAGCGTGCCACTTTGTGGCAATGGTTCCCATTGTGCGGTAATAGTTTTTTGCAAATTATTGGGAAATAATCGCATTTCAGCATCAGTTATGACCGCTTCGGCGTATTTCCTTGAAAAGTTTAGCCGAATTTCCCCTTTTTTGCATTTGCAAAATTCCTAACTTTGACTTGCAAAGCATACGGAAACAATTGAAACTCTATGACAATAAAAGAACTTACATTCATTACTGATATTATCTCATACAAACCGTGGAGCTGTTTGTTCCGAATCTTGTTCATTTCGCTCATCGGTTTTTTGTTTCTGTTTATGACAGCAAACATTTTCGATACACACGAACTCCGAATGCCCTATGTTTCGTATAGTATCGCCTTTGTGGTGATTACCGAAATTAACGTGTTGTTCAACTATCTCGTATCGAAATACGGTTCGCAGAAAATCAAAGAATATCAGTTTGTTCTGCTTCTTCTGATGAACATTACGCTCATCCTTATTGCAATTTTTTTGCTGTTACCCTTGGTTGAAGGCGAAGAAATTGCTTTCAATCCTATAGTGGAACTTTCATCCATATTCACGTTGATTTTCATTATTTTTATAATATTGACTATCACATTGTTGCGTGTTTTGCAAACATACATCCAATCGCAGCACGAAATTGAAAATTTGCGTCACGCGCAAAGTGCGATTGAATACCAGGCTCTGGTGGAACAAGTAAATCCACATTTTCTATTCAACAACCTTTCGGTATTGAAATCGCTGATTCTTTACGACAAAGACAAAGCCTACGAATTCACGCAGAATTTCACCGACATTTACCGCTACGTGTTGCAGAGCAAAGACAAAGACCTTGTGACGCTCTCCGAAGAATTGCAGTTTGTGAAATCGTTTGTGGCGTTGCACAAGGAGCGTATCGGCGACGGGCTTACTGTTACGTTCAACATTCCCGACGAATTGTTGGGAAAATCGTTGGTGCCGCTTGGATTGCAGATTTTGGTTGAAAACGCCCTGAAACACAACATCGCGTCGAAAAGCGAACCACTCAACATCCACATCTACACCAATCGGGATATGCTGATTGTGGAAAACAACCTCAACAAGAAAGAAACTATATTTTCCACGAAAAAAGGATTGGGAAATATAACGAAACGATACAAAATGCTCACCGATAAGCAAGTGTCAGTAAATCAAAGCAGTACGAATTTTATTGTGTCTATACCATTGATATAAATTAAAAAACGTATTTCTATGGAAGTGATTATAATTGAAGACGAAGACTACAATGTGAAACTGTTGCAAGGAATGTTGCTACAGCTTCGTCCCGACTGGACAATCTCGCACACATTCGACAGTGTTAAATCCGCTGTGACTTATTTTAAGGAAAACGCTCAGCCAGACTTGATTTTTATGGACATCCAACTGGCCGATGGCATCAGTTTTTCCATTTTCGACAAAGTTGAAATAACGTGTCCGATAATTTTCACCACCGCTTTCGACGAATACGCCATTCAAGCCTTCAAGGTGATGAGTATAGATTATTTGCTCAAACCACTGAAAGATTCGGAACTTGAACAGGCAATCAAAAAATTTGAATCCATTACCAACCCGAAAAACCTTCAGAAAGACGGCGTTTACAAAGAATTGCTCGATGTAATCCGCAACGGCGAGAAAAAATACCGCACCCGCTTTTTGATTCAAGGCCATTCAGCATATACCCGACTCGATGTCAATGATATAGCATATTTCTACAGTGAAAACAAAATCACATTTGCGGTGACATTCGCACAGAAGGAACATATTGTAAATTTTTCGTTGGAACAACTCGAAGAAGAACTCTCGAAAGACGACTTTTTCCGTCTTAACAGAAAATATATCGCAAACATCAAGGCAGTTCAGTCGTTCGAGGACTTTTTCGGCGGCAAGCTCATCGTCCACCTCACCATTCCCGCACAAGAACAGATAACCGTCAGCCGTCTGAAAAATAGCGCATTTAAAGATTGGATGGGAAAATAATCCGTTTGCATAAAATTAAGATGATTGGGGGCATTGGTTATTTGAGAAACAATTATTCGTAATAGATACACGTATAATTTCTTGTATGAACTTTTGAACCTTCTATATAATAATTGTAGGTATATGTCATTGTTAAATCATCATATTGAAAATTTACACATTCATTACGCAATTCATCATCATGATATGTTTTAGAACTTATAAGTCTTCCTAATTCATCATAGTCATACTCCGTTTTTGCCTCTTCGGTACCTTGTGGGGAATAAATAATATCTGTTTTTATTTTTTCATATGTTATATCTGTATAAACTTTTTTATTTTTCCTTGTAGAGGAAATTGCACCATCGAAATAATCATTAGTGATATAGGTTATAGTTCTCCCATTAAACTGATAATCAAATTGTTCCGTCATTAAATTCCCATTATAATATTGTTTGTATCCATTCTCAATTCCTTTCTCGTTATACTCATACTCTAATCTGACTCTCTCAAAATCCCCATCCTCATCAAATTGTATTTGTGTTTTTAATTTTTCAAATTTTTCGTCGGTATAAATTTCTTTATATTTTGATATTGATAGTATATCTCCGTCTTCATATTTATAAGTATATGTTACGGAAGTTCCAGTATATTGATAATCAAACCGTTCAGACGTTAATTTGTCATAAGAATAGTTTTTATACCCGACTATTCTACCTGCTTCGTCATATTCATACTCCGTTCTACTGATTAGCGAAACGCCATCTTCGGCGTACTCTATGAGAGTTTTTATTTTTTTGTGTTCGGTGTTGCCTTCAGAAGGAGTATTATCTTTGTCCTTGTCACAAGCGACAAAAGTAAATAACGAAATAGCTGCAAGTAGAATGTAAAACTTTTTCATAACGATACCTTTCATAAATTCTTTTTGTTTTACAAAAATAGGGTTTTCTGAACAGAAAACCACAAACTTTTCGTTTTATACAAATTTATGAAAATTTTGCTCTTTTGTATATTTTTTCTACTATTGTATAAAATATCACAAAATGGAAAAAATAAAAACAGAACAGGAGTATAGAACGTATTGTTCAATGATGGATGAGATTATAGCCAAAGGAACTGAACTTGGCGACATGGAATTATTGTCGAAAGCAGACAAATCAAAATATATTAAACTGTCAACAATGGTTCGTGAGTGGGAAAAAGTGCATCACAAATTTCCCATTCAGCAGAATCCGTTGATTGAGGAAATCAAGACAAAAATGGCGGAGAAACATCTCCGTCAGCGTGAAACAGCACAATTATTGGAAATAAACGAATCGCGCTTTAGCGAAATTCTTCGCGGAAAGAAATCCATCACAATGAAGTTGGCAAAAAAACTTTATTGTAAATTAAATGTTCCAGCAGAGATGCTGCTTGAATTTGCATAGAAAAAGTTTTCAGTAGGAAATTTGAATCTGACTTTGGCGCAATATTTGCTTTAGGGAAAGCAAATAAAAAACTTATGTCTAACTAAAACTTCAAGAACATGAGACGAAAATTTACTAAATTTTTGCTGATAGGCACTGCAATTGCTCTGTTTACAGCGTGTAACAAGAATGAGGACGTAACCAAAAAAGAGTCCTCGAGTAATCAAACGGAAGAACAGAAACAAAATGTCGATTATCCTCTGCCAGCCATTATTCAGGAGGGAGTGATTAAGGCGGCATTTTCTATTTCCGACACTTCGAAAGCGTATTTTAGCCAAGGTAATTTGCAATACCAGGCAAGTACGAATACGTGGCGTTTTGCTCCCAAACAATATGAACGGGCTGGTTATTCCAACAAAAAAATCTCTCCGACCTACGATGGCTGGATAGATCTATTTGGTTGGGGAACAAGTGGCTGGCCGACCAATGGTTTCGAAAACCCCGATAGGGCATATCACCCATACGACACGAGTAGAAAATGGTCTAATTATGACCTTGGGTGCAAGGGAGGATTGAGTGGCATGACAGGTGATTACGCCAATGGCGACTGGGGCGTGTACAATGCGATTTCAAATGGTGGTAATCAGCCGGGAATGTGGCGTACTCCCTCGAAAAACGAATGGATGTATTTGATAAACTCGCGTCCCGATGCGGCAAACAAATACGGTTATGCAACAGTGAATCTCGGTAACGAAGAACGTAGGGGTCTTGTCTTACTCCCCGATGAATGGGAACAACCGAGTGGCGTTACGTTTAAAAGTGGTGAAAACAGCAATGATGTGACCACTCTGCTAAATAATTATTCCCTTGATGAATGGAGAAAGCTGGAAGCAAATGGAGCGGTATTCCTGCCTTTTGCCGGCTTACGTAGCAAATTAAATGTTGACTTCGATTCACCCGGAAAAAGAGGTCTTTATTGGTCTTCTTCAATTTACGATTCCAGCAAAGGATATTTACTAAGATTCGATTTGAATTGTGTAAATCCCAAAGAGTCAAACTACTTTTATCGTTACCAAGGTATGGCAGTACGCTTGATTCAAGATGTAAAATAATTATGATATGACACAAAAATTATTTTCGCTTTCTGCAATTATCCTTTTGCTTTCGACAAGTTTGTTTTCACAAACTGCCTTGGAAGAATACGATCCAGTTGAAAACGGTGCCATACAGGTGCCGTTTTCTGTTTCGGAAACTAAAAAGGTGTATTTTTCAATAAGCAATCTTCAATATCAGCCAAGCACCGGCACATGGCGGTTTACACCAAATCAGTTCGACATTGTTGGAACAGATAATGAAAAGGTTTCAAAAAAATATACGGGTTGGATTGATTTATTCGGTTGGGCTACAAGTGGTTACAATAAATGTTATCCATATCTTACTGATTGCTCTATGTACCCAAAAGGGTTGATTGTACTCCCTAATCGTCGTATTATCATTAACCCTTTTGTCCCAAGAAGTAAATACAACTATGCAAAAACGTATGGCGATTATAATAAATTCATCACAAGAACGAATTATGATTGGGGATTTTATAATAAAATTCAAAATGGAGGGAACCAGAAGGGTTTATGGCGAACGCTCGACGAGTATGAATGGACATATCTACTTTACCGTCGCCCAAATGCCGACAGTTTGTATTCTCCCGGCAGCATTATATTGTCCGATAGCTCACGGGTTTGTGGCTTAATACTGCTTCCTGATGATTGGAATGTGCCAACAGTACGGTTCACAAGTCAGGCAAAAAACTATACCACAAACTCGTATTCCATTGATGAATGGCGCGATATGCAAAAGTATGGGGCGGTTTTCCTTCCTGCCGCAGGATATCGCCGTTTTACAAGAGTTGTAGCGGACACCCAAAGCGATTTTCATCCCTTGGGATATTATTGGACTGCTTCAGGTGGTGCTGGTAGAGCATATTATTTACATTTTGAACTCGACAACGTGAATATAACCGACCGTAACGTTTGCTGGGGGCACTCGGTACGTTTGGTACAAGATGTAAAATAGTATGAATTACACTGTATGTCAACGAAATGCACCAATTTGCGTTTTTCCAAATTTATAGTGTACCTTTGGCTGTCTAAAAAATGTTATGGGTATAATATCAAAATTAGTGGGTCAGACGGCAATTTACGGGCTAAGCACCATAATTGGCCGTTTTCTTAACTTTATGCTTGTGCCGCTCTACACGCGGTGTTTCTCGCAGTCGGAATATGGCGTGGTAACCGAATTGTACAGTTACACGGTGTTCCTTATGATTTTCCTCACTTATGGTATGGAAACGGGATTTTTCCGTTTTGTGCAGAACAAGGACGACCAGCCAAAGGTGTTTTCAACCATAATGACGAGTCTGTTTTCGTCGTCGGCAATATTTGTGGGACTTGTGTATTTGTTCCTCTCTCCCATTTCATCAGTGCTTGGTTACGAGCAACATCAGAATTTTATTCTGATAATGGCAATCATAATCGGCATTGATGCGTTCACCAGCGTGCCGTTTGCCAAACTCCGCCACGAAAACAAGGCACTGAAATTTGCCGCTATAAAATTGACAAATATCGGAATCAACATTGGTCTTAACTTATTGTTAATCATTGTTTTCCCACAAATAGCAAAATCAAGTTCCAACGAATGGTTTGTTGCGCATTTCGCACAACCCGACGTGCTGTGGATTTTTGTGTCGAACCTTGCGGCAAGCGTCGTTACGCTACTTTTGCTTTTGTCCGACATTATCAAGTCCTGCAACGGGTTTGACTATGAATTACTCAAACGGATTCTTGGCTACTCGTGGCCGTTGCTCATTTCGGGACTTGCCGG
>JAEEGL010730246.1_pt1 | contig 13017 bp, 11 predicted proteins | sample 9134231 | NCBI WGS metagenome assembly JAEEGL01 (sample SAMN16246548, study PRJNA631951) | gut metagenome | biome: gut microbiome; feature: rumen; material: fiber-attached | host: Bos | place: Iran: Karaj | collected 2018-10 | reverse complement strand
TACTCTTAATGAAGAAGAAACAACCAAAATAATTCTTCAGAAAGGATATAAATCACATGTCTATTATAGCACACTTTCAATACTCTAGTAAAGAAAAATTAAGAATTGTTAATATGTATCGTAATGGGAGATTCTCTATTAACTCTATTTGTTCAAGATATCGCATCTCTAAAGCTACTCTAATGCGTTGGAATAGAAAATTTGATGGTTCTATTCAATCTCTTGATAATTTATCTCGTAGACCTAAATCAATGCATCCTAATGCTCATACTCCAAAGGAAATAGAAAAAATAATTAATCTAATTAGACGCAATCCCCATATTGGTTTAACTGAACTTTATTCAAAATTAAGAGTCCAAATTAATTATTCTAGATGCTATTCTAGCTTATATCGTTTTTTAGTCAAAACAGGACATTATAAAAGAAATAAAACTATTTATAAAGTATATAAGCCTAAAAAATACTTTACTCCTGAATTATTAGCAGAGAAAATGCAATTAGATGTAAAATACGTTCCACGCGATTGTAACGCCAATTTACAGGACGATTATAAATATTATCAATACACTATTATAGATGAGGCTTCTAGAGAGCGATTCATTTACGCTTATAAAGAACATTCTTCTTTCTCAACCATTGATTTTGTGAAAAGAGCTATTGCGTATTTTGGATACATCCCTAAAACTATACAAACTGATAATGGTTTTGAATTTACTTATACAACTGATACTAAAAATGATCAAATCCATCCTTTTGATGTTCTTTGTAATGAATTGAATATCGAACATAAACTTATTAGACCTAGAACCCCTAGACATAATGGTAAGGTCGAACGTAGCCATAGAAATGATAATGTTAGATTCTATCAATACCTTAAGTTCTACAGTTTTGATGATCTTCAAAATCAAATGGCGTCTTATTTAAAACGCTCAAACAATATCTGCATGACTCCATTAAACTATAAAACTCCAATTGAAAAAAGAAAAGAATTGATTAGTCAAAATAAAGTCTTTATTAGAAATTAAGCTCTTTCTATTTTTCTTTCTTTCCCAGGGGGACACATTCCCCCTTCAACCCCTTTGTTTTCTTCTTTATTTTTTTAATTTATTTTGTCTCATTTGTTTGACAATTCAACATTTATTAATTAGTAAAACACGAAAACAATTACATTAAATATAAAAAAGTGGTTAATAATAACCACTTTTCAACTATTTATTTCACTAATCTAGTAATATTACCACCAGTTAATACAACCATTCTAATTACTTCTGGTTCATATTCATCAGCAGCAATAGTGATTGCTTTATAACAATTATTCATTGCGTTAACCTTTAAATAATTAGCATCTTTACTTACAAGTCCAACTTCTTTTAATAAATCAAGATTAATCTTATAAGAAGTCTTAAATGCAGCTGATAATTCACCAATTGATATTTCCGCAACAACTTTCTCACCTTCAATTGGTTTTCTTACTCTAAGCATCATACATTTTTTAGCAAGTCCATCGCTAATTACTGAGCTATGATCTTTAGTACATGATGCACGTAAAAATTCTTCACCACCATTTTCAATTAATAGTGCCTTACTTGTAGTGTTGAAATCAGGCATAAAATCAAATGGTTTAACCTTTGTTTTCGCAATCTTTAATTTCTTAGCTAATGCTTCTAATAATTCTAAAGCATATTTATATCCTCTATCAGATGCAATTCTAAATAATAATGGAATATTTTCATATTTCTTAATATCCTTAACATCTTTATGATGATATTTCTTAACTTCAAAATCAGCTGGTTTTAATGCATAATATACCTTTAATGCTTTAGGGAAGATTGTAACTTTAAATACAACTTTTCCTTTATATGCATAAGTATCACCAGTATTATTAGATTTAAACTTTAATGCTTTATAGCATCTTAATTCATTTCTTAAATCACTATAGAATTGTTGAGTACGATCAGATGCAATCTTTAACTTCAATAATACTTTTTTATTGTATCCTTGTAAAGCAGCATCTTCTTCTTTATCTACTTCATTATCATCTTCTTCATCATCTTCACTATCGTCATCTTTCTTAGCAGGCTTCTTTTCTTCTTTCTTAGCCTTCTTAGCTTTTTCGATTTCTTTCTTTTCTAGTGTTTCTGATTCTTCAGGTGTTAATTCTTCTTCTTGAGTTTCTTCATCAGGATCTACTGCAGGTTCTGGATTAGAAATAACTTCATCTTCACCCATGATTTCTTTTGCTTGTTCTAAGAATTCTTCTTGTGCAGATTTAGTTTCTTCTTGAACTTCATTAGAAGTTTTGTCTTCGTCAGAAGTTTTTTCTTCTTCATCAAGAGCTTCTTCAGCAACTGGTTCTTCAGCTGGTGCTTCAGCTTGTTCTTCTTGAACATCTTCAGATGTTTGAGCTTCTTCAACAACTGGTGCTTCTTGAACTTCATCAGAAGAATTGTCTTCAGCAGGAGCTTCAGCAGGTTCTTCTTGAGGACTTAATTCTTTCTTTAATAATTCTACGAATTGAGCATCATCAGCATTAATAAATTCATTTTTCTTTTCATCATCAATGTCTAATGTATCAAAATCAAATTTCTTTAATTCCTTCTTATCATAGCCTTCTTTAACTAATCCCTTGAAAGCTTTTTTAAATTTTCCTTCTAAAATCTTCTTTTCTTGTTTTGTTAGTTCTGCCATAATCTACCCCTTTACTTAGAATTATTTTCTACATATTTTATATAACAAATAAATGAATAAACACAATTAAACAGCAAAAGTGCTGCAAGTAATACATTAAGTGCCAACATTCCTTCAAATTTATTTACAACATTGTAATATCCATTTGAAAATAATAGCACGATAAAAAATAATATCAAATATAGAGGACCAAGTGTCCTAATCTTTCTTGAAAATATTTCAAATATCCAATACAAGCTAAATAATAACACAATCACAAGGGCTGCAATACCAGCACCTATTTTTAATCCACTACCTCTGAAATAATCTATGAATCCAAATCTAAATCCATATTTTACATCAACAATAGTCATTCCTGGAGCATACACAAATGTGAAAATCACCGCAGCAATAAATACTCCAATTGCGATTAAGCATATTATTATTTCTAATAATTTCATACTTTTTGGATTACCTAATCTCTTCATTTTTCTATCCTACTTTTTTTATTTAATCATTTATACCCTATATTTTATATTAAAATAAATTATTTTTCAACTGTTTTATTAATTTGTGCTAAAAACATTAATATAATAAACCAATAAAAAGTAAGAATCATTTATTTCTTCTTTCAATTCTTTACTTATATTTAATCCATTTATATAATCATTATCTATCTCATAAGTATTAAATTCAAAAGATAAATCATCATAATTGATAATTGTTTTTTCACTTAAGCCAGTACTAGCTACGCTAATAACATATTTATAATTAAGATTAGCAATATCATTATCAACATTAATAAGATGATTTATCTCATAAATATAATCATTATTGAATTTATAGAAATAAAAATAATCTTTTATATCTTTCCCATAACTTACTTTAATAGAACCATCATCATATCTATTTAATCTATTTTCTTCTTTTAGTGTTTTTAATAATAATTCAGTATCACTTATCACATTATATTCTTTTTTGAATTCACTTGCATTATTATATTCATCACTAATGATAATACTTATCTCATATCTTCCTTCTTCAAAGAAGATAATATCTTTATCACTCTTTAAGAAATAATTGCTTTTATCACTAATATTTTCAAAGAAATAGCTTTCATCATATTCGATACCAACTAATAAATTATCAATTAATTTTGTTTCATATTTTGGTGCCTTAGTATCTTTGACTTTAATTGATCTAATTAAATCATCAACCTTTTTATTATTTTTGTACACAAGATATTCAAAATAATATGAACCAACCTTATTAATATCTAAATTAGTTCTTATTTCATATTGATAATTAGGTGAAATATTAATACCAGCATCTTCATATTCATCACCAATTTCAATAATGATATCATCACTACCTTTTAATGAAATCTTATCACTACATCCAAACATCAACATTATTAAGAAAATAATGATGATCAGCAATACTTTTTTCATACAATTTCCTCTCATATTTATATTATATCACAAATACATAAAAAAAGCATCTATGTAATTAGATACATTTCCTATTTTCATTTTACAATATTTAAGCATTAAAAACCTAAAATCTCTTTAATTTATTTGTTGACAATTATAGTTAGCCATAGTATAATTATTGTGTCAAGTGTAAGTCCCTTATTAGTGCCGTCTACTAGGTAAGCACTATGTGTTAGTGTCACGTAAGGGCTGTGACAATTGAAAAACAAATAAAACCATACAATTTCAAAATTGTATGGTTTTTTATTAATATGCTCTATTATTAGTAACATAATATTTAATTTCAATATTTTCATTATTCGCAACATAATCAATGTATTTCATGACAACATATGATGGAATCGCAAAACCTAAGCTTTCAGATGTTGTTGTTACAGTTTTAAATGAATTAATACCAATAACAGCCCCATATTTATTTGCAAGTGGTCCACCACTATTTCCTTCATTGATAGCAGCATCAGTTTGGATTGCTGCAACTGTAACACCACTTGATGTGAAATTACGATATGGAGCACTAACAACACCACTAGTTACAGAAATACCATAACCATTCGCATTACCAATAGCAACTACCATTTCACCATAATATAATTTGATAGCTTCTTCAGTATAAAATTCATCACTAGATGGATCTGTCATATTGAAGAAAGTTACATATTGAATATTTTCAATTTCACTCTTATCTTTCATTTTAAGAATAGCTAAATCTAAATCTTCATCATATGCTACTACTTCTACATCAAATTTTATATCACTATCTGCAAAATTGATTTTTATATCCCTACTTAAATATTTTAAATCTTTATAATTCTTTTCATTTTCGATACATACAACATGGGCATTAGTCATTAAATAACCATCACTATTAATGAAAAAACCAGTTGCTTCCGATGATTGAGTATCACTTACAGTACGTGTTGAATATCCACCAAAGAAACCTCCATATCCATAAGTATATGAATATTTAATAGTAGTTTCAATTTCTACTGTTGCTGGCATTACAAGTCCGGCAACAACAGTTGCCACATCACTATCAGCAACTACTTCTTCATTTTTTACATCATTTAGGCTTAGTCCATATTTAGTATCAATGACATAAGAACTAGTTTCTTTATTGTCACTTCCTTCAAAAAATGAACAGCCAGTAAATAATAATAATGATAACAACAATACAATAATTAATAATAAATTTTTATTTTTTTTCATAATAAAAACCTCCGTTTAAATATGATTATATTTTACTCGGAGGTTTTTAAATGAATCTTAAAAATTTAAGTTTTTAATTCTTATTTAAGATTAACAAACTATGTTTACAATTTTCTTAGGAACTACAATTACTTTCTTAACTGGTGAAGTAATAAATGCTTTTACCTTATCATTGTTAAGAGCAATCTTTTCAAGTTCTTCCTTAGCGATGTTAGCATCTACTTCAATCTTATCTCTAATCTTACCATTTACTTGAATAACAATAGTTACAGTATCATTTGCAAGCTTATCTTCATCAAATGTAGGCCACTTATCATATGCCATTGATTTTGTAGCTTTAAATACTATTTCATTTAATTCTTCAGTAATATGAGGTGCAATCGGATTCAATAATCTTAAGAAGCCTTGTAAATATTCCTTCTTGATATTTGGATTTTTGTAACATTCATTTACAAAAATCATCATTTGTGAGATAGCTGTATTGAAACGTAAGTTTTCATAATCTTCAGTAACCTTCTTTACTGTTTGATGGTATACCTTATCAAGACTATTATTACTATCATCAATCTTAGCAACTTCAGTATATAATCTATATACACGTTCTAAGAATCTTCTTGGTCCACCAACACCTTCAGTGCTCCAAGGCTTTGTAGCCTCAAGTGGTCCCATAAACATTTCATACATTCTTAATGTATCAGCACCATATTCTCTTACAACATCATCTGGATTGATAACATTGCCACGAGATTTACTCATTTTTTCACCATCTTCACCTAAAATCATTCCTTGATTGAATAATTTTTTGAATGGTTCTTTTGTTTTTACGATACCACAATCATATAAAACCTTATGCCAGAATCTTGAATATAATAAGTGAAGTACTGCATGTTCAGTTCCACCAATATATAAATCAACTGGTAACCACTTATTGATCTTATCTTGAACTTCTTTTGATGATAAATCTAGATAATCATCGCCATCTTTAAGTAGATAGCCAATATAATACCAACAAGAACCAGCCCATTGTGGCATAGTGTTTGTATCACGATGTCCTTTAACACCATCAGCTCTTGTAACTGTTAACCAGTCCTTCGCATTTGCAAGTGGTGATTCACCAGTTTTAGAAAGTTCAATTTTAGGAAGCTTTGGAAGTTCTAGTGGTAAATCTTTTAATTCCAAACAAGTGATTGTACCATCATCCCACATAATGACAGGGAATGGTTCACCCCAGAATCTTTGACGAGAGAAAATCCAATCTCTTAGACGATAATTGATTTCTTTCTTACCAATCTTCTTTTCTTCTAAGAATGCAATCATCTTATCAATTGCATCTTGTTTGTTTAAGCCATTTAAGAAGCCAGAATTGATATGAAGACCATCTTCAGTATAAGCAGCCTTGCTTAAGTCCATCTTATCTTTTCCATCTAGAACTGGAATAATATCAAGTCCAAATTTAACCGCAAATTCATAGTCTCTGTCATCATGAGCAGGAACAGCCATAATTGCGCCAGTTCCATATGATGATAATACATAATCCGCAATCCAAATTGGCATCTTCTTATTATTAACTGGGTTTACTGCATAAGCACCAATAAATACACCAGTCTTATCTTTATTTAAATCAGTTCGATCAAGGTCAGATTTAGATTTTGCGAAGTCAATATATCTCTTAACTTCATCTAATCTATCCTTAGATGCTATTTTTAACACAAGCTCATGTTCTGGTGATAATACACAATATGTAGCACCAAATAAAGTATCACAACGTGTAGTAAACACATCAAAATTATAATCAGTATCAGCAACATTAAATGTTACTCTTGCACCAATTGAACGACCAATCCAATTTCTTTGCATCTCTTTCACATTTTCAGGCCAATCAAGTAAGTCTAAATCTTCAAGTAGACGATCAGCATATTGAGTAATCTTTAAAACCCATTGTTTCATTGGTTTTTTGATAACAGGGAAATTACCTCTTTCTGATACCATCTTACCATCTACATTTAATACTTCCTCATTTGCAAGTACTGTACCTAAGCCTTCACACCAATTTACTTCAATATCTTTAATTTCTGCTAGGCCTTTTTCATAAAGCTTAGTGAAAATCCATTGAGTCCACTTATAATATTTAGGATCACAGGTAGTAATTTCTCTATCCCAGTCATAAGATAAACCTAAGAATTCTAATTGATTCTTAAAGATTTGAATATTCTTTTCAGTGAATGTTCTTGGATCATTACCTGTATTAATTGCGTATTGTTCAGCAGGAAGTCCAAATGCGTCCCATCCCATTGGGTGCATTACATTGTATCCTTGCATTCTTTTCATTCTTGACACAATGTCTGTGGCAGTATAGCCCTCAGGATGACCTACATGTAGACCAGCTCCTGATGGATATGGGAACATATCCATAGCCCAAAACTTAGGCTTATCTGATTCAAGAGGCGCATGGAAGATATCTTCTTCTAACCATCTCTTTTGCCACTTCTTGTCAATTTTAATATGATCATAACTCATTTTTCTATACCTCACTACTTTCTATCCGAACTTATTAATTTTGATATAATACTTGTTGAACCAATAAATGTGTAAACAACAGAAATCACAATACCAATAAATGAGAAAATATTTATACTAAATAAATTAGTAAGCACCACACCAAGCGCAAATGGTGCTGTATAATAAACACTCATCTTAAACATCGCACTATAATTTAAATAACCTCTAAATTTAAATACAAATGATAATGATAATAAAAGCGCAATGATAATCAAATACCCAAAATATCTAATTATTGAAGAAATAATAGTTGCTGCAATAGTAGATTTATAATAATCTTTTAATATTGAATCAACAACACTAAAAATATCATCCCATTCAGTACTATTCTTATTAGAAAGCTTTGATAAATCAAGATCTTTCAATACGTCATAATCTGCATATTTCCCCTCAAACATCCTAATGTATGAGAATCTAACGCAGAATCCATCTTTACCTAGTTCAATAACATAGATAGCACTTAAATTATCATCCTCGGCCTCACTTAATCTTACCTTGATGAGACTACTTAAATATTTTTCATAGCTTGCATCACTTTTTCCACTTGTGTTAACAAGTAAGCTATTTTCAATTTTATAATCAATATCTTCACCATTAAATACCGATGCCACACTTAATTTAGTATTATAATCTAAACCTGTAAATGTAAGATTAGAAATAATAATCGGAATTGTCATCAAAATTGCATACACAATCAAGATTAAAAATGGCATGTACATTTTGTCTTTGATATATTCAATTATTTTCTTCGGCGCAAATAAGCCATCTCTTAATCTCTTATACATAATATTAAATCCTTTATTTATATATTATACTAAATTTCTTACTTTTTTACAAGCAAGATATAAAAAAATAAAAGATAAGTTCATAAATTAAAACTTATCTTTTATTTATTTACATAGATATAGATCTATATTATCTTCTTCTATGATGTTTTTTATGTCTTGGTTCTTCTTCAGGAATACCTTCAGAAGATTCTTCAACTGGTGCTTCTTCTTCAAAAGGAACAGCTTCTTCAGTTTGTTGTTCTTCTAAAACTGGCGTTTCTTATTCAGAAACATCTTCAGGTGTGTTTTGTTCAGTAGTTATTTCTTCAGTTTGTTGTTCCTCTTCAGCAGGAACTTCTTCCTCAGCTGATGTCTCTTCTTCGACAGGAGCTTCTTCCTCAACTGGTACTTTCTCTTCTAAAGTATTTTCTTCGATTGGAGTCTCTTCTAAAGCTTCCTGTTCTTCTTCAACTGGTGCTTCTACATAAAGATCAGCCTTTTCTTCTTCAATCTCTGCTTCCTTAGGTTTGTTTTCTTCTTTTAATCCACCAAGTAATTCATCTAAGCTTTGATTTCTAACATCAATTAATACTGCACCTAATTCATTAACCATCGCAATTGATTGACTGCGATCAACTTGAATCTTTAAATCCTTTGCTTTTGATTTAGAACTCATATTCGAAGAACCTAAACTAAATACTTGAGTTTCCATTTTTTTACCTGAAATAGTGATCTCTACTGAAGCAGCTTTATTCTTAAAGAACTTAACTAGGAAGATAATAGCAAGTAATAAGAATAAACCAGCAAATCCATATAAAGCATAATTCATATAAGGAACTGGTAAGTCAACCTTCCATCCAACAATACCAGCAACAATGGCTAATATAAGGAATAGAATGCTAGCAATTAAAGATGGCTTTGTGTTAGCATATGATGTAGATAGATATTCAGCTTCACTAACAGGAATTTCTTTACGAATTACACTATTTCTATCCATTATTTCACTAATAACTCTCTTATTAGTTACAATTAAACTTCTTTTACTATTCTTTATTTTTCTAGTTGTATAATCAAATCTTTTGATTATAACTTCATTTTTTGCTAACATAAGTGTCATTCTTTCCCACCTTCTTTCAATTCACAAATATGTGCGCCTAATTTGTCCACAAATAATTTTATTTGGCCAATATTAATTGCAACTTCAGTTTTTTGTTCTTTTGTTTTTTCGACTTTTACTTTCTTTGTTTTCTTTCTTTTCTTTTTTTGCTTTTTAGCATCTAGATCAATACCTTTTAATGTTAAATGATCAAATATTTCATTATAAGAATAAACATCAATATAAAAAGCACTAGTCTTTTTTCTTAAAAAGATAGCAATAAGTAAGATGATTAAACCCAAAGCAGCAAGGCCAATACCATATAATCTATTGACAAGAATTCCTAGTGGAACTGCTCCTGCAATGAATAAGCAACATAACACAATCACAACTGGTGACAATGGTAATTTACCTTCTGTTACACCATAATCCAAACTATCAATGTTTTTGACTAAAACTTCATCTAAAGATACTTTATCTTTCTTTGCTTCCACATTTTCTATTTTATGAATCAAACGATAATTAGTCAAAATAAGGGAAGCACTGCTACTAAAATCTTTACTCTCTTGATGTACATATTCAAGATTATTAACAATGTATTCTCCTTTTGCAAGTTTTAACTCAATCCTCTCTCTTTTTCCCACAAAATTCTCCTTTCTCTTTAATAATTAATTAAAATTAACTATTACAATACTATTATATAATTTCGTATAAGCGAATGTCAAGCGTTTTCATAAATCGATAAGGATAAAAATAAAAGATAAGTTTGAAATAATCAAACTTATCTATTTATTATTCATATACACTTATATAAACATCACTCATAGTAGTAATATTTAATTCTTTACTTCCACCAAAATCATATTCAGTATCAGAAATTTTATTATATTCAAAGCCGCTAATATGCACAGGTATAACATCATCTGCATTTTTACCAGCAGCAGAATGTAATTTTAATTTAAGCTTAAATTTCATATCAGAACCTAAATATAGATTAAAAGCTTTATCTCTTGCTTCAAATGTAATTCTTTCAAAAGAACCAAGCTTAATTGTTGTTGTGCTTTCAACACCACTACCATCAAGCGTACCAATTCTGTCACATGTTAAATTAGTATCCTTAAATACAGAACCAAAATTTTCAATTCTTCTGATGTATTTCGCATTAACATTAATTGATGCATAGCTAGAATTCATTCCTAGAGAAGCGATTTCTAAAGCTTCCAAATTAAAAGAAACACCATCTTTTACATCTTTACTATTTCCACCAGCAATAAATACTTCATCAGCATCACATATTTTAATATTGATATTTCCTCTATCTGATGTATAAGAAATCTTTTCCATACAATTATCATATGTAGAAAAATCAGCATTAAAATTAGCAGTGTGAGTAATACCACCTAAATAATATTCATCATTTTGAGGAACAGTTACTTTTAAATTCTTCTTTATTCCATCAAATTCCTTTAATCCACTTTTTCCATATTGAATTAAGATATAACTCTCATCAGATGTTACATCATATTTATAATGCACTTTTTGATCATCAGTAGCACTACCTTCAATTTCTTCTTCTATAATGATAGTGTTTTTATCATGGGTATTTAAGAATACTTCACCAGCATACCAATTGATGTGAATACTTTTTAATTTTATTTGTTCTTCTATTTCCGCATTGCCAATACTGTATTTATCAGCCATGATGTATGTGAATTTATAATGATCCATTGAAAATAAACCACAGCCAGATAAGATAAACACAAATATCAATAAAATAATTAAAGATAAAGATTTTTTCATATTTAGCCCTCCTAATAAAAAACTCCTATCTTCTAGGAATTTTTTATTATATATTTTTTATTTTGTTTTTTCAGTATATTCGCTAGCATTAGGAACATCAATAGTAACAGCATCTAAAGATAAGAATTCAATTTTAATTGTAGATGTCTTTCCTTCTTTTACGAATGTACCTACAAATTCTTTTACTTTATCGCCACTTAATTTTAATGTTAAATCAATGCTATCCATTGCTTTTAACTTTTCAATTTGTGCTTCTGCTTCTAATACTTCATCATCTGGAATATCATCAGCAACAGCTAAAGATGCTAAATCACATGTAAATTTATATTCACCATCAGCAACTTTAGTCATAGATGAAGCAGCAAAGAATTGCTTGTTGAAAACATCTAAAGCTTTTTTAATATACTTATCTAAAGTATAATCAGATGCAATACTTGTAAGTTCTGCATCACTTGGACTATATTTTTCTTTAGGTGCATTATATCTTGCAACATAACATACGCCATCTTTTACATAAACACTAACTTCACCAAGTGAATCAGTAAGTACTGTTGCTAAAGATTTAATCTTTCCATTTTCAATATTATATTTAACATCAATAACTTCATTTGAATCGCTTGTTAAAGTAATTTTAGCACTTACAGAATTTGCTTTTGCATATTCTTCAACAGTTGCATTTAAATTAGCTTCTACATCACTTGCAGATTTTTCTTTTCCACCTTTTTTACATCCAAATGTGAAAGCTAATAAGAAAACTAATAATAAAATCGGTAAAAATCTTTTCATACTCAAATCCTCTTTTTCTATACATCTATTATAATATATTTTTAAATCTTTTGCAAGCAATTAAGAAATCTTATTTAAATACACAATTGAAATACTTGAATTCACTTGGAATGTTTGTTGGAAGTCCTGATATCATAGAAACATCCACAAAATATTTATTTAAATCAATTTCTTCATCTAAATATACATATTTATATAAAGCACTAATCGCTTCTATTGATATTTTCTTTGCTTTTTCCATTAAATCAAAGAAAGAATCAATTGATGTAATCGTATCATCAGCTGGATTAAACCATCTTTCATGTTTAAAATTAAAAATATCAAATCTTCTACTATTGATTGTTTTATTATAATAGCTTAAATAATTTAAATCATAAACTGTTTTTCCATTATCAAGTTTAGAGAAAATCTTATTCTTAAAACCAATTGGATCATATATCCAGAAGAAAAATCTTCTTTCACAAGCTAAACTCTTATTTATTAGCTTATGTGCATTACTTAAATCATAGGCTTGTTCATATACAAGGTCTAAATCATTAAATATTGATTTAGGTAATTTCTTTAATTTATTAATTTTATGATTAAGATTGAAAGTATTTGGATTTGCGTTGAAATAATTTTCAACGATATAAGCATCCATTGC
>JAEEGL010018377.1_pt1 | contig 13017 bp, 13 predicted proteins | sample 9134231 | NCBI WGS metagenome assembly JAEEGL01 (sample SAMN16246548, study PRJNA631951) | gut metagenome | biome: gut microbiome; feature: rumen; material: fiber-attached | host: Bos | place: Iran: Karaj | collected 2018-10 | reverse complement strand
TTCGATCTCAACGCCCCCATCGTCACCATCGAGGACGAGGACTACGCCCTGTTTTACCGGGATATCACCGAGGAGCCGAAAAAGTACGACGGCAAGACCGTCCGGTTCAAGGCCCAGGTGGCCCGGCTCAAGAACGACCGGCCCGGAATGTTCGCCCCGGGGCGCTTCGTGATGACCTGCTGCGAGGCGGACATCACCTTCATGGGCCTTCCCTGCAAGTACGCGGAGTGCCGCAAGCTGGAGATGCGCTCCTGGGTCACCGTCACCGCCAAAGTCCAGATCAAGAGCCATCCCCTCTTCAAGGGCCCCGGCCCCATTCTGACGGCGATAACCGTCGTCCCCGCCGTCTCCCCCCTGCAGGAGGTCGCGACCTTCTGAAGCTCAAAAGCGATCCGGGAGCTCAACAGCATAACAATCCCCCGCGGAGCCGCGATCCTCTCAGGATCCGTCTTCCGCGGGGGATTGTTTTTTTCTTTATTCCGTGGGCTCGGGGACGAAGTCGGGCAGGCAGCGGGAGCAGGGGGTGTAGCGGCCGGAGGCATAGTCGTCCACGGTCAGACGGCGGACGCCCTCCGCACGCTTCTCACTGGTGATGAAGCCGCAGTCCTTGGTGTGGAACTTGAAACCGGTGGCGGTGACGTAGTATTCCCCGTAGTAGGCAGCGCCGTCCGGCGAGGTCTCCCCCGTCGGTTCCTCGGGCAGGGTCCGGGCCGGGGGCTCCGTCACGGCGGTCCCTCCGCGAAGGGCGGGGAACCTCCAGATCGCCAGGCCCAGCACCAGGAGCAGGGCTGCGGCGGCGGGGAGAAGCCACCTGCGGCGGCGCTTCGCGGCGGGGGCCGCCAGGAGGTTCCGGGCGAATTCGTTGGCCTCGTATTCCTCGGTGACGTCCTTGCCCAGGATGGGCGCGTGGGCCAGATGATCCAGGGCGATATGGCCCAGCTCGTGGGCCAGGACGATGGCCCGCTCCTCCTCCGAGAGGTCGGCGCGGCAGAAGACCAGCCGGTAGTCGGCCCCGGCGTAGGTAAAGCCCTTGGACGCGGCCGTCATCTCTTCGAGGTGAAGGGTCTCGATCACGGTGGAAACGGCAGGCGAATTGCCCGCTGCCAGGAAGGGTACCGCGGTATAGCCCCGGTCCTCCAGGGCCGTCTCCAGACCCTTCGCGCTGACGCCGGAGACGCCGTACTGCCGAAGAAACGCCCGGGCAGCTGCCCGCGCCCGACGGTTATCCATTTCTGTCGCTGCGGATCTGGTGCAGGGCGTCGATCATCTTCGACTCCTGGGTGGTGCCGGTGGGGGCCAGGCTGACGCCCTCGAAGGCCTTGATGATGGTGTCGCTGGGGAGCTTGGTGCAGCGGGCGTACTCCAGCATCACCACGGTGCGCACGGCGTGGAAGGCCTGGGCGTCCAGCTTCTCGGTGATGGACTGGGGGATGCCGGCGATGGTGTTAAGCCGGGTCTCGTCGGGGCTCTTGCCGTCGTTGAAGCGGGCAAAGAGGGCCAGGGGATAGGCAGCCGTCTGACGGAGCATCTGCTGGGTGGCGGCGTTGTTGTCAAAGAAGCAGATCAGGGCGAGATAGGTGTTCCAGGACATCTCGCGGTAGCCGTTTTCCACGGCGGAATAGGTCTGGCGGGAGACGCCGATGAGCTTGGACAGCTCCACCTGGGAGATGCCGAGCTTGGCGCGCAGTAGGATGAGCTCCTGGGTCAGCGCCTCGATGAGGACCTTCTGTTCGGCTTCGGGAATGTCCCATTTCATGGACTTGGACACGGAAAAAACCCCTTTCACAGTATGTTCGTTAGAATCATACCATTTGTTCGTGGATTTGTCAACTTATTTGTTTCTTATGGCAGTTTTTTTACTTTTGCGTCGAATAGTTGTCTTATATTATTCACTCTTGTCCGACATATCCCGGCTGCCGTCGTTGTCCACCTGCTTTCCGTAGACGCAGAAGCGGGTGAAGAGGTACTCGGTGACGAAGTTGAGGATCATGGAGATGGCCAGCACCAGGTACTTGTTCCAGCCGCAGTCCTTCTCCAGCCAGTTCCCGCCGATGGTGGACAGGGGGGTGAACACGCAGTAGTATCCGAAGACCTTAAGCATGGCGATGGGGACGTTGGCCGCGGAGTGGAAGGTGAACTTGCGGTTGACGGTGAAGTTATAGACCACGGAGCAGACGAGGGCGATGAGATAAGCCGGCCAGTAGGGCAGCTTCACGACCTCGCTCAGCAGGGTGAAGACGAGGATCTCCACGAGGCCCGCGGAGATCGAAAAAAAGGTGAACTTCACCGCGCGGATCAGCTCTTTTTTCTTTTCGGAGTTCAAGGAGGCGTCCGGGCTCCGGACGGCGTCGTTCTTCTGTTCGGGCAATTTTTTCGCTTCCATTTCATTTCCTCTATCTTTTTACGGCGAATTGTGGTATTCTGTAGGAGAGGTGATTCACGATGGCAAGAGCGGAAAACCAGAAAACCAAGCTGCTGGTCCTCCGGGACTATCTCGAGCAGTACACAGACCCGGAGCATCCCGCCTCCGCGGCGGCGATCATCGCCTATATGGAGGACCGGGGGATCTCCCTCGAGCGGAAGACCCTGTACAAGGACATCCAGCTGCTGGAGGACTACGGCTGCGATATCATCCGCACCGCGGGCAAGACCGCGGGCTACGCCATCGGCCAGACGGACTTCGATCCGGCGGAGCTGAAGCTGCTGGCGGACGCGGTTTTGAGCTCCCGGTTTCTGACCGAGAAGAAGTCCGATGCCCTGCTGCGCAAGCTGGGCAGACTCACCAGCGTCTACCGGGCGGGCTCCCTGCGCAGGTCCATGGTGGTCAGCGGCAGGGTCAAGTCCATGAACGAGAGCGTCATCTACAACGTGGACGAGATCTACCAGGCCATGAACGAGAACAGCCAGATCAGCTTCCGCTACTTTGAGTGGGACCGGCAGAAGCAGCGCGTCTTCCGCAGCGGCCTGCGGGTGGCGAGCCCCTACGCCCTGTGCTGGGACGATTCCAACTACTATCTCGTGGCCTACACCGCGGAGCACGGCATCACCCATTTCCGGGTGGACAAGATGGCCCAGATCCGCCTCACCGGCGAGAGCCGGGTCCGCAACGAGCAGACCGAGACCCTGGATCTGTCCAGCTACAGCCGCCAGGTCTTCGGCATGTTCAACGGCGAGCTGCAGAACGTGCGGCTGCGCTTCGAGAACCGGCTGGCCGGCGTGGTCATCGACCGCTTCGGCCGGGACGTGATGCTGATCCCCGACGGGGACGACCACTTCATCTACACCGCCCAGGTGCGGGTCTCTCCCCTCTTCTTCGGCTGGGTGGCCAGCTTCGGCAGCGGGGTGAAGATCCTCTCCCCCCAGAAGGTGGCGGAGGCCTTCGTTCAGGACTGCCGGGAGATCCTGGCGCAGTATTCGGACTGAGGCTCAGTCGCCGCGCCGCTCGATCTCCCGCAGGACGGCCACGGGCACGAAGGCGGAGACGTCCTTGCCGTAGCCGTGGAGCTCCTTGACCATGGTGGAGGAGACGGCGATGTTGTTGGCGCGGAAGTAGACGTACTCCAGGTCGGGATTGATGAGCTTGTTGACGGCGGCCACGTTTTCCTCGTAGTTGTAGTCCATATTGTTGCGCAGGCCGCGGATCATATAGTCCGCGCCGTTGTCCCGGGCGAATTCGGCCACCAGGCCGTCCCATATGCAGACCTCGCAGTTGGTGATGCCCTGGGCGCGGATGGTCTGCTCCATGGCCAGGGCCATGGACTCGGCGGAGAAGCTGCGCGACTTGGCGGAATTGACGCCGATGACCACGAAGACGCGGTCAAAGATGTCGGCGGCCTTCTTCACGATGTCCAGGTGGCCGTTGGTGAAGGGGTCGAAGGAGCCGGGGTAGATGGCGGTTTTTCCCATTGTACGTTTTTCCTTTCCACAGGTCACGACGCGGCGGACAGCCGCGTCTTTTTTTCTCTCGGCGGGACCATGGGGTTCCACCGTCCGTACCGACAGTAGAGGACGAAGAGCAGGCACAGCAGGACGTTGTGGGCGATCATGCAGGCCCAGGCGGAGACGAGGCCCATGCCCAGGAAGCGGGTGCAGATCCAGGTGCCGAGGATCCGCACGCCCCACATGCCGACGACGTTGAAGACGAAGGGGGCCCTGGTCTGCCCCGCGCCCTGGAGCATGCCCTCGAGGACGATGGACACGCCGTAGATAGGCTCGGACAGGGCCACCATCCTAAGCACCGTGCCGCCCAGGCGGACGACGGTCTCATCCTTGATGAACAGGCGGACCATCTGCGGGGCGAAGGCGAAGAGGAGGCCGCCGGTGACGGCCATCATCCCCACCTCCAGCAGGTTGACGACGGCGCCGAGGTCCTTCAGCCGCTCCCGGTCCCGGCGGCCGATGGCGTTGCCGGTGAGGGTGGCGGCGGCGGCCTGCATCCCGTAGCCGGGGATGTAGAAGGCAGACTCCACGGTGTTGGCCACGGTGTGGGCCGCGGTGGCCGTGTCGCCCAGGGCGTTGATCATGGCCGCGAAGACCACGTAGCCCAGGGAGGTGGCGAAGCGCTGGAGCATATTGGGCACGGCGATCCGCAGCAGGGGGCGCATGATCGTCCGGTCCGGCAGGATGGAATAGCCCCGCGGGGATACCGTTTTGTGGCGGAAAAGGGCCGCCGTGATCACGGAGCCGCCCAGGACGAAGGAGACCGCGCTGGCCAGGGCCGCGCCGGTGACGCCGAGGCCGGCGCCCCAGATCGGAACGGCGGCGCCGAAGAGGCAGACGGTCCGGGGGGCATAGATCAGGAAGAAGTTCAGCACCACGTTGACAACGTTCATCATCAGACCCACCCGCATGGGGGTCTTCGTATCTCCGGCGGCCCGCAGGACGGTGCCGAAGATGACGCTGGCGGCGCGGAAGAGCATCGGCGCGTAGACGATGCGGAAATAGCGGGCGGCCATGGGCCGCAGGGAGGGCTCCACCTGCATCCAGACGGGGACCCGGCTGCTGAGACCCACGGTGACGACCGTAAAAAAGCCGCCGGACACCAGCACGGCCAGCACGGACTGGGCAGAGGCGCGCCTGGCCCGGTCCTCCTCCCCCGCTCCCAGGGCCTGGGAGATACAGGCGAGAAAGCCGATGGCGAAGGCGTAGATCGTAGTGCCCACAAGCCAGTTGACCGTGGCGGTGGAGCCGACGGCAGCCGTGGCGTCCGTCCCGAGACGGCCCACCATGGCTGTGTCGATATACTGGACGGCGGTCTGCATGAACTCCTCCAGCATCGTGGGCCACGCCAGGGCGAAGACCACCGGAAGGAGGGCCCGATACCGCCGAACCCTGTCATCAAAGCGTTTCATCTGTCGTTTCCTGTCGGTGTTACCGGTAGACCTCCGGGCAGACCTCGCGGACCTTCTCCCGAATCGAGAGCAGGTCAAGGAAGGTCTCCGGTCTGCGGGTCAGATCCCTCAGCAGGGCGGAGGGATGGTAGATCGAGGTGTACCAGACCCCGTTTTTCATCACCCACTGGCCGTGCTGCCGGGTGATGCGGTAGTCCTTGTCGATGAGGACCCCGGCGGCGATCCGGCCGAGGCAGACGATGATTTTCGGCTGCAGGAGGCGGATCTGCTCATAGAGGAAGCCCACGCAGGCCTGCTGCTCGGTTTCGCGGGGATCCCGGTTCCCGGGGGGACGGCATTTGACGACGTTGGCGATATAGCAGTTCTCCCGGCTCAGGTCGATGATGGAGAGCATCTCGTCCAGGAGCTTGCCGGCGGGCCCGACGAAGGGCTCGCCCTGCAGATCCTCCTGCTGGCCGGGGCCCTCGCCCACGAAGAGGACGGGGGTCCGGGTCGGCCCGACGCCGAAGACCACGCGGGTCCTGGTCTCGGCCAGGGGACAGGCACGGCAGTCGAGACAGCGGCGCTCCAGGGCCTCCCACTCGGTAGGAATCCGGCCGCTCATAGCCGGTCGTTCCTCTCGCGCTGGGCTCTGGCCTCTTTGGCACGGCGGCGGTTCACCCGGCGCAGGACGTTGTACAGGACGCTGCGAACGATCAGCAGCACGACCAGCACGGCGATGATGATGAGCAGGATCGTGACCACCTTGCGCAGGGTGGGATTGGTGATGAGCTTGTCGACGACCTTCTCGGACTGGTCGGTGCTGACGGACGTGATCGTCTCCAGGGAGGTCTCGCCGATCAGGGTGCCGTTGTAGTAGGCCCGGACAGTGCCGACCTTCTGGTGGGCCTCCAGGGGGGCGGTCAGACCGTTGGGGTCGTCCAGGGTGTAGTCGAAGGTGATGAGGTCCTTGTCAAAGCCCTTGGGCAGGAGGCAGTTGACGATGCTGGAGGGCACCAGCACCACGCCGTTCTTGTCCTTGGAGTACTTGACGGGAACGGAGTACATGCAGTGCTTCGAGTTGTGGATGCTGATCACCTGGGCATACTCAAAGTTGTCGAAGCCGTAGAGGAACAGCTTTTTCGCCTCCACGAAGTTGTTGAAGCGGGTACTGCCGTCGGAGACGATCGGCGTGTCCGCCCCGAGGATCACGACCAGCAGGTCCATATGGCCGTCGGTGGCCCTGGAAATGACGCAGCGGCCGGCGGCGCTGGTGTAGCCGGTCTTGATGCCGGTGGCCAGATCGTAGTAGTACTTATAGTAGTTGCCGTTGTCGCCCAGGTAGTTCTTTCCGTTATCGTCGATGAGATAATTGGTGGTGGTCAGAGTCCTCTTCGGGCTGAGGTTCGTGGCAGCGACCACGTAGGTGGGGGCGGCGACGATCTCCCGGAAGGTCTCGTTGGCCAGGGCCTTGCGGGTGATGATGCTCAGATCCCGGGCGGTGGTATAGTGGTTGGGATCGTGCAGGCCGTGGGCGTTGGCAAAGTGGGTGCCGGTGCAGCCCATCTCCTCGGCAGCCTTGTTCATGGAGTTGACGAAGGAGGGCACGCTGCCGGCCACGTACTCGGCCACGACGTTGGCGGCCTCGTTGGAGGAGATCACCATGAGGTAGTACAGCAGGTCCCGCAAAGTGAGCTGCTCGCCCTCCTTTAGCGTGACCTCGCCGCCGGCCGCGGCGATGCCCTCGAGGGCGGTGCTGGAGACCGTCACCATGGCGTCCAGCCGGTTTCCGGCGTACTCCAGGGCCAGGTAGCAGGTCATGATCTTGGTGAGGCTGGCGGGGTAGACGGTCTGCTCCGCATTCTTGGCGTAGACCACGGTGCCGGAGTTGAGCTCCAGCAGCAGCGCCGTGCCGCAGTTGGCCTCATATTCCGGCGCATCGGCCAGCATATCCTCCCGCCAGGCGGTGGGGTCCTCCACCCAGGGAGGGACGTCGCCGCTGTCGGATTCTGCCGTCGTCTCCTCCGGCGCGGCCAGGGCCATGGGCGCCAGGAGGGTCAGAAACAGCAGCAGAGCCGTCAGCAGGGACAGCACGCGAATTTTTTTCATAGAAATCACCATTTTATTGAGATAATCCGTTGCCCCGGAGGCAGAAGCTGTGGTATAATAGCTGCAGGCTCCGGCGCGGACGGATGCGTTCGGTTCCGGGCGGGGCATACTTCCCCGTTTACGATAATACCTTATCATTCAAATTATACCAGAAAAATTGTTCTTGTCAACGACAAAGGAGCGCAAGCTATGAAAATACTCATCATCGACGACGAAGAGCTGCTCGTCAAGGGTATCGCCTTCAATCTGGAGAACGAGGGCTATCAGGTGGTCACCGGCTTCAACGGAGCCCAGGCGGTCAGCATGGCCTCCGACCCGGAGATCGGCCTCATCGTGCTGGACCTCATGATGCCCGTGATGGACGGCCTGGAGGCCTGCCGCCGGATCCGCCAGTTCTCCGACGTGCCCATCATCATGCTCACCGCCAAGGCCGAGGACATGGACAAGCTCCTGGGCTTCGACTACGGCGCCGACGATTATCTCACCAAGCCCTTCAATATCCTGGAGCTGAAGGCCCGGATCCGCGCCCTGCTGCGCCGCAGCTCCAAGGGCTCCACCGCCAGCAGCATCACCCGGGGCAGCATCCGCATCGACCCCCAGAGCCGCAACGCCTACAAGGAGGGCGAGCCCGTGGAGCTCACCGCCAAGGAGTTTGATCTGGTGGAGCTGCTGATCCGCAATCCGAACCGGGTCTATTCCCGGGAGAACCTGCTGGACATCATCTGGGGCGACGACTATCGCAGCGATATCCGCACCGTGGACGTCCATATCCGCCGCATCCGGGAGAAGCTGGAGCGCAACCCCGCCTCTCCGGAGCACATCATGACCAAGTGGGGAGTTGGATACTATTTCAAGGCCTGAGCAAGGGGCAAAAACCGCCAAGGCACCCGTGCGCAAGCCCCGCAGGAAGGGCGGACGCTTCCTCAGGAGCTCTCAGCTCCGCTACGCCGCCGCCTATATCCTCATCACCGCCGTGGTGCTGCTGTTTCTGAATATCTACGCGCCGATCACCATCCGGAACCTCACCTTCTCCGCCCAGGGCAACGCCATGAACGACAAGGCCCAGCTGGTGGCCTCCGCCTTCTCCAGCTATGAAAAGCTGGACCGCGAGACCGTCACCGAGGTCATCCGTTCGGTCAACGATCTGCACACCTCCCGGATGATCATCACCGATCCCTCCGGTCTGTGTCTGTACGACTCCCTGCAGATCGGCGGCTCGGAGGGAAAGCTGGTGCTGTTCCCGGAGGTGGCGGAGGCCCTGTCCGGCTCGGACGTCATCAATATCCGCTATGAGTCCGGCCGGCTCATCAGCAAGGCCTCCATCCCGATCATGGCCTACAACCGTCTCATCGGCGCGGTCTATCTGATGGAGAACGATACCGACCAGGCCACCCTGATCTCCCGGCTGGAACGGAACATCTTCTGGGTCTCCGTGGCCCTGGAGGCGGCCATCATCCTGTTTTCCCTGTTCTTTGCCGCCATGTTCTCCCGTCGGCTGCGAAAGATCTCCGTCTCCGTGCGCCGGATGCACGACGGGGATTATTCGGCGCGCCTTGACGCCCGGGGCCGCGACGAGATCTCCGATCTGAGCCGCGCCTTCAACGACCTGGCGGAACGTCTGAATCAGTCCGAGGAGGTGCGAAAGCAGTTCGTCTCCAACGCCTCCCACGAGCTGAAGACCCCCCTGGCCTCCATCAAGCTGCTGTCGGATTCCATCCTGCAGAACGAGATGGACCCCGACACCACCAGAGAGTTCGTCGCCGACATCGGCAACGAGGCCGACCGTCTGACCCGTCTGTCGGCAAAGCTTCTGGAGCTCACCCGGCTGGACAGCCATCCCTCCGAGGAGCGGGAGCTCGTGGACATCGGCAGCGTGGCGCACCGGGTGCTGCGGATGCTGACCCCCCTGTCCCGCTCGGCCAGGGTGCGGATGGATCTGGACTGCGAAGACGGCTGCACCGTCCTCGGCACCGAGGACGACCTCTATCAGATCCTGTTCAACCTGGTGGAGAACGGCATCAAATACAACCGGCCGGAGGGCTTCGTCACCGTGACCGCCCGGCATGACCGGGAAAACGTCACCGTGGAGGTGGCGGACACCGGCTTCGGCATCCCCGAGGAGGCCAAGCCCCACGTCTTCGAGCGCTTCTACCGGGTGGACAAGGCCCGCTCGCGGAAGGCCGGCGGCGCCGGTCTCGGCCTGTCCATCGTCCACGACATGGTGGTAAGGAATGACGGAGAGATCACTATCCGCGACCGGGAGGGCGGCGGCACGGTGTTCTGCCTGGTGCTGCCCCTGTTCAGCATGACGCAGGAGGGGGAGGAAGAATGAACAAAAAACTGTTTCTTCTGCCGGTCCTGCTGCTGCTTCTGATCCTCATCGGCTGCAGGATCGACCAGGGCAAGAAGCCCGACCCCGTACAGCCCTTCACCTTCTACTACCGCGCCGCCAGCACGTCCTTTGACGACGAAAACGGTCTGATCCGTCCCGAGGTCCGGGATCTGGGGAACAAGGTCTACACGGACGAAGAGCTGTTCCGCCTCTACCTCCGGGGCCCCCTCAGCTCCTCCCTGTCCTCCCCCTTCCCGAAGGACGCGGAGCTTTTGAGCGCGGAGCGCAGCGGCAGCCAGATCAGCTTCAGTCTGCGGGAGCGCTACGATTCCATGACCGGCATCAACGGCTCCATCGCCGACGTCTGTCTCGCCAGGACCGCCCTGCAGCTCGAGGGCATCCGCAAGGTCCGCATCCGGGTGGAGAGCACCGGCGGGGCGCTGCTGCGGGACCGCGTCTTCACGGAGAGCGATCTGCTGCTCTACGACAACGGCGAGATCAGCGAAAACACCGAGCTTCTGCTCTATTTCTCCGACGCGGACAGCCGGTTCCTGCTGATGGAAAAGAGGACCATCCCGCTGACGAAGAAGGAGGATCTGCCGCGGATCGTGGTGGAGGAGCTTCTCAAGGGGCCCAGGAACGCCGGCATGCTCCAGGCCATCCCCGAGGGCACGGACCTGCTGGATCTCAACGTGGACAGCGGCATCTGCTACGTGGACCTCAACTCCGACTTCTTCCGCAACCGTCCCCGGAGCGAACGCACCGAGCAGCTGGCGATCCTGAGTATCGTCAACTCCCTGTGTGAGCTGGACGAGGTCAGCCAGGTCCAGTTCTACGTGGAGGGCCGGCGCCTGGATCTGTACACCTTCCTGGATCTGTCCGCTCCCTTCTCCCCCGACGGCGCCGCCTTCGGCCCCGTGCGGGAGGAGATGAACGAATTTGAAGCGGAGCTGTGCCTGCCGGATCAGACAATGGAAGCCCTGCACAGAGTCCCGGTCCGGATCCGGATCCGCGGCGCCGCGGCAAAGGAGGAAGCCCTGGTGGCCGCCCTCTTCGACCGGGCGGCGATGAACGGGCTGGTCAATCCGCTGAAGGACGCTCCCGCTCCCACGTCGATCCAGATGGTGGGCAGCCTCTGCATCATCACCTTCAGGAACGACGATTTCCTCAGCGACGACGAGGCGACCCGCACCTGCCAGATCCGCTCCCTGATCGCCACGCTCTGTTCTCTGCCGGAGATCAACCGCGTGCAGTTCACCGCCGGCGGCGATCTGCTCGCCTTCAACGACCCGGATCCCGACTGGTTCGTCCGTCTGCCGGAGGAAAAATAAAGCTCCGCGATGAGCCCGGAAAACTCCGCGGCGAAACGAAAAACCGGGGCCGCACCTGCGTGCGGTCCCGGTTCGTCATATTCGGTATTGCTGCTGCCGACGGCTATTTGAGCTTCTGGGTCTCGGTATAATGGCGGAGGATCGTGCGGCGGGTGACGATGCCGATGAAGGTGTTCCGGTCGTCTACCACGGGGACGAAATTCTGATCCACCGCACGCTGCAAAAGATTGGAAATATCGGTAGAAACGGTCACGGGAAGATAATCGTGATGATGGTGGACCTCCATGATGTTGCGCATCTGCGCCTTCCTCAGGCTCATCTGGCAGACGTTCTTGAGGGCCCAGAGCAGATCTCCCTCGGTCAGCGTGCCCTTGTAGCTGCCGTCCTGCTTGCTCACGATGGGCAAGGCGGAGAATCCCGCCAGTTCCATCCGCTCCAGCGCCTCCCGCAGCGACTCGTCGTCAGACAGGAATTCGCAGCTGGCCTTGGGCGTCAGGAAAAATAAGATGTTCATGTAATTCCTCCTTCACGGGAATCACCCTACGGTTATTGTAACACAGACTTATGAAAAGAGTATGAATATCCCGAGATTTGAGGAAAAGCACCCGGAGAAAAATCCGGGTGCTTTTTGGTTAGTTTGCACAAAACGCAGGGGAAGGGCTCAGGCGTCCCGCTGGGCAGCCCGGATGATCGCGATGAGCTTCTCCGGGACCAGAGAGGCGCCCCCGATGAGGCCGCCGTCCACGTCCGGCCGGGCCAGAAGGTCCGCGGCGTTGCGTTCATTCATGCTGCCGCCGTAGAGGATCGACACGGAGCGGGCCAGCTTTGCCCCCCAGAGCTTCCGCAGGACGGCGCGGATGTGAGCGCAGACCTCCTGGGCCTGCTCCGGGGTCGCGGTCCTGCCGGTGCCGATGGCCCAGATTGGCTCGTAGGCGATGACCACGTCCCGGATCCGGGCGGGATCGATCCCCTCGAGCGCGCATTTGACCTGCATGGAGATCCATTCCTCGGTGACGCCGGACTCCCGCTGGGCAAGGCTCTCGCCGCAGCAGACGATGGGAGTGAGGCCGGCGGCCAGGGCGGCCTTCAGCTTGGCGTTGACGTCCGCGTCGGTCTCGCCCATGGCGCGACGCTCGGAGTGGCCGAGGATCACGTATTTGCAGCCGGCGTCCGTCAGCATGGCCGTGGAGATCTCCCCGGTATAGGCGCCGGAGGAAAAGGCGCTGCAGTTCTGGGCGCCCACGCAGATGCGGGAGTCCTTCGCCCCCTTGACGGCGGCGGGGATGCAGACCGCGGGAACACAGAGGACGATATCACACCACCGGCCCTTGGGAAGCTCTGCTCTGAACCGGGCCAGGTAGTCCCTGGTCTCGGAGGGGGTCATGTTCATCTTCCAGTTCCCGGCGATGACCGGTCTGCGGTATTTTCTGTTCATGCGGATTACTTGTCCTCCAGGCAGGCGATGCCGGGCAGCTCCAGACCCTCCAGGAATTCGAGGGAGGCGCCGCCGCCGGTGGAGATGTGGGTGATCTTATCGGCAAAGCCCAGCTGCTCGCAGGCGGCCGCGGAGTCGCCGCCGCCGACGATGGTCACAGCCTCGGACTCGGCCAGGGCCTGGGCCACGGCAATGGTGCCCTTGGCCAGGGTGGGATTCTCAAACACGCCCATGGGGCCGTTCCAGACCACGGTCTTGGCGGACTTGGCGGCCTCGGCGAAGAGCTCGCGGGTCTTCTCGCCGATATCCAGGCCCATGAAGCCCTCGGGAATGGCGTCGGCGGGGACGGTCTCGACCTCGATGGGGCCGTCAATGGGGTTGGGGAATTCCTTGGCCACGACGGTGTCGATGGGGAGCAGGAGCTTGACGCCCTTCTCCTCGGCCTTCTTCATCATGTCGCGGCAGTAGTCGATCTTCTCG
>JAEEGL016747446.1_pt1 | contig 13018 bp, 9 predicted proteins | sample 9134231 | NCBI WGS metagenome assembly JAEEGL01 (sample SAMN16246548, study PRJNA631951) | gut metagenome | biome: gut microbiome; feature: rumen; material: fiber-attached | host: Bos | place: Iran: Karaj | collected 2018-10 | reverse complement strand
TTGAAATCAGTTAAAGTTGAACTTTAGACAGAAAGACGTAACTAATTGATTTACTTGCCGATGCAGAACCTTCCGAAGATCTTGCCGAGGATTTCGTCGTCGGTGATATGGCCGGTTATGGAGCCAAGGTGGTGGAGGGCGGCGCGGAGGTCTTCCGCCAGGAGGTCGGAAGTGAGTCCAAGGGAGATCCCATCCTTCAGGCGGAGCAGGGAATCAGACGCATTTCTGAGGGCTTCATAATGCCGACGATTGGAGATTATCGATGAAGAATACACCGAAATCTTTTCGGATTCGCGCTTCTCGAGTAATTTTTTCAGGTCTTCGATGCCAATTTTGTCTTTTGCGGATAGTACCATGCTATCTGCTTTATAACCAGAGGATAAAACAAAATTGTTTAATATATTAACATTTTTGTTAATATCAATTTCACTCATCAAATCGGCCTTATTGAACGCTAAAATAAGAGTCTGACAGTCTTTGTCGAATGAAGAGACTATAGACGAGAGACTTTCTCTCAAAACCTCCGGCTCCCGCGTCAGATCAAGCACAGCAATAACGAAATCCGACTCGGATACTTTCCTCAATGTTCTCTTGATACCGGCCTTTTCTACCGACTCATCAGTTTCTCTAAGACCTGCGGTATCAATCAGCCTGAACGAGAAAGGCCCTACAGTCATGAACTCCTCGACCGTATCCCTGGTAGTTCCGGGAATGTCGGATACGATAGCCCTATCTTCAGACAGGAGGGCGTTCAATAGAGTGCTCTTGCCGGAATTCACATCACCTGCAATTGCGACAGGTATCCCTTCGCGAAGAGCGTTTCCATCCCTGAAGGAAGAGGCGACTTTGCAGACGTGGGAGACCACCTCATCGATAAGGCTTACAAGTCTTGCACGGTCGGCGAACTCGACATCTTCCTCGCTGAAATCAAGCTCCAGTTCCAAGAGCGCGCCGATGTCGGAAAGTTCCTCGCGTAGGGCGCTGATCTCCTCAGAAACACCACCTTTCAACTGGTTTACGGCAAGCCTGTGAGAAGCTGAAGCATTAGATGAGATAAGGTCCGCAACCGCCTCAGCCTGAGCAAGGTCCATCTTGCCATTCATGAATGAGCGTCGTGTGAATTCACCTGGTTCAGCGGGCCTCGCGCCAGCTTCATGAAGAAGCCCCAGGATCTCCCCTGCGATATAGGCTGAACCATGACAGGATATCTCCGCGCTGTCTTCTCCAGTGTAGGAATGAGGTGCCCTGAACACCGACACCAGCACTTCGTCCAGAAGCCCGCCGTCTTTTCCGAACACCTCACCGTAATGGATCGTATATCCTTCGAAATCACAGATATCGCCACTTCTGAAACGGACTACTTTCGACAGGGTTGAGAAACAATCCCGGCCGCTTACCCTTATAACAGTCAATGCTCCGGTCCCAGGAATGGTGGCCGGAGCAGCAATGGTATCGTCGAAACCGATGAACATTTCTGGTTCCTTTTTGCTGATTAAATGCGTCAGTCGAATCTTGAGAACTTGGACATGTTGTCTATCAGTTCCTTATTGGTACGGAACTCATCCATATGCTGTTGCATCCAGGTCATAGCCTCGACGGGATTCATGTCCGAAAGGAGCTTCCGTAGGATCCAGATTCGGTTGAGCGTATATGGATCATACAGCAGGTCGTCGCGTCTTGTACTGGAAAGAATAAGGTTGACGGCAGGGAAGATACGTTTGTTGGAGAGATTCCTGTCGAGCTGAAGTTCCATATTGCCGGTTCCCTTGAATTCCTCGAAAATGACGTCGTCCATCTTGGAACCTGTCTCGGTAAGGGCCGTAGCAAGGATCGTAAGGGATCCGCCGCCTTCGATATTCCTGGCGGCACCGAAGAACCTCTTGGGCTTCTGGAGAGCGTTGGCGTCCACACCACCGGTCAGGACTTTTCCGGAAGCCGGCTGTACCGTATTGTAAGCCCTGGCAAGCCTTGTAATGGAATCGAGGAGGATTACTACGTCATGACCGCATTCGACGAGCCTGCGGGCCTTTTCAAGCACCATATTGGCCACTTTGACGTGCCTTTCGGCTGGCTCGTCAAAGGTCGATGCCACGACTTCGGCTTTAACGCTGCGGCTCATGTCTGTAACTTCCTCAGGACGTTCGTCAATCAGCAGGACGATTTCGTAAACCTCAGGATGATTCTCCGCTATGGCATTGGCTATAGCCTTGAGCAGCATTGTCTTACCGGTCTTTGGCTGAGCCACGATCAGACCTCTCTGTCCCTTTCCGATGGGGGTGAACATATCCACGATGCGGCAGGAAAGATCTTTTTCGAAACCATGGCCGAGGAGGTTGAACTTCTCGGTAGGGAAGAGGGGTGTCAGGAAGTCGAACGGAACCCTGTCACGAACGAATTCGGGGGTGCGGCCGTTTATGGACTTGATCCTGACCAGGGGGAAATACTTGTCGCCTTCCCTCGGAGGGCGGATCTCTCCGGTAACGGTGTCGCCGGTTTTCAGCGCGTTGGCCTTTATCTGATTCTGCGATACATATATATCGTCGGGAGAATTCAGGTAGTTGTAATCGGATGAACGGAGGAAACCATATCCGTCGGGCATGATTTCAAGTACGCCGGTAGCTTCGACTGTCCCTTCGAACTCTATTCTCGGAGGTTTTTGCTGCTGGGGCTGCTGCTGATTGTTGTTGAACTTGCCCTGTTTCTGCTTTTGCTGCTGCTGTTTCTGGCGGTTTTCGGCCTGCTCCTCTTTCTGAGCCTGGTCTTCGTTCAATTCATTGAAGATCTGATGGATAAATGCCTTGCCGTCACCTCCCTTGGCCGGCTTTTCAGGCTCCTTAGGGGCCGGCTCGGATACTTTGGGTTCCGTAGAATCCTTGATGACGGGCTTGGCCTCTTCCGGCTTGGCAGGAGTTTCAGCAGCCTCAGCCTGGACCTTTTTCGGACGGCCTCTCTTCTTGGCGGGGGAGGCTGCCGGCTTGGCATCAGGGGACGCAGTTTCAGCTGCAGCGGACGGTGCATTCTCCTTCGGCGCAGACTTCTCGGCGCTCTTTTCGACCTTGGCCTTCTGAGAGGTTTTTTCGGCCGGCTTATCGCTTTTCTCTTTGGGAGCGCTCTTTTCGGTGTTAGCCTTGGGGGAGGGCGCTTCAGTCTTAGCTTTTACTGCAGGCTTTTCAGCCTTGGGCGCTGATTCCGAGGGCGTTCCGGAAGCATCTTTTTTCGGGCGGCCACGCTTTTTTGCAGGCTTGGGCTCCGGCTTGATCGACTCCAGACGGGCTTCCTCATCCAGGATTGCAAATCCCAGATTCAGCATATCCAGTTTCTTATAATTCTTGATTTCCAGTTTCTCGGCGATTTCACGGAGTTGCTGCTCCGACATCGCGTTCAGTTCCAATAATGAATGAGGCATAATGTCAAATTGGATGTGAAATATATCAATTTGGCGCATTCCTGAACAGGAATACGATGCAAATATACAATTAATAAATTAAAAATCCTAATTATCCCAGAAACTGGTGCTCTTCTTGAAACGCAGCAGGTCCGACAGGGCGGACGCGTTAGCCGCAATCCTGAAACTGTAGGACTGCCATGTGCCGGTAGGCACCCATGAAACCGAAATATTGAAGCAGTGCAGGTCATAGGTGGCCGACACCTGGGTAGTGGTCAGTTTCATGGCCATGATGTCGAAGCCTGTGGTCGCCTGGATCGACATCCTCGGTGTAAGTTTGACATTGCCCGAGATACCGAGAGTCTGGGTGAATTGGTTTTTCGTCACCAACTGGTTGTTGGTGAATTGATACGACCTCCTGTAGGAGAATGAATAATTCAAATTCAGCGACCAGGGCGCGTTGGGATTCGTATAATAGAGGTATCCGCCCGGGATGTATTCTCCGGTAATCGGATGGTAATAGATGCGCCGGTAGTAATCTGCGGCGCTGGCAGCCGCACCTCCGGCGTCATCGCCGCCTTTGGCGCGCGACCCGTCGTTGCCGTCGATCGCTCCCTTTCCGGAAATGGAATACGACAGGGAAGCGCTGGCGTTGGTCAGCCTCAAAGGCTTCCGCCAGCCCTCCTGGACAATATTCAGTTTGTTTATCTTGTTGCCGTGTTCATCGATGGCGTAAGGATCGAAGTTAGCATTTGCGCTTACACCGAGCTTGCCGAAAATGGATGTCGAGAGCGTAACGCCTATGTTGCTCATTCTCAAAGAGTCGGCAAGGAAGTTGTAGCTGCCGTTGAAGTTCAGCTGGTCGATAAGCTTCACTTTCTTGGTGCCTGTTCCGGTGGTGTCCCTGTAGTCTTTCACCTTGGCCTCGAAATTATTTCCGATGCTCATGCTCAGGCTTCCGGTCTTTCCCTTGCCGGGATACGAATTGACCTGTCCGGCGTAGATATTATAGTCCAGTTCCCTCGCGACCCCGCTGGCATCGGTGTATTCAAGATGCCGCCATCCGTTCATCCTGGTACCCTTCTCTGGACTGAAACTGGCTGATATCGAGGGCGATATGACGTGCCTTATGGCTTGCAGCTTGTGAAAGCCTCCGAACTGGAAAAGACCATATATCCTGGTCGACATCGAAATGCCTCCGGAATATGTCTGTGTGACTCCGAAATGCTTGAACATTCCGCTGTCTATGTCCACGACCTTGTTGGTTTCGGGATCGTACTCCTTCTCCCTGGCCCTGAAGAACCAGTTCATTCCGTAATTGATGCTCGGTGTGAAATTGAGGTAATTCAGCAATGTGAAATTCGGAAGGCCGATCTGGAAATTGTGGGACATTCCGTTCTGGAACTTGTCAAAGAAACCGGGCTGGCCGAATTCGGAAGCCTTGAAATTGATCTTGTTCTGCAGCGTGGTGGAATAGCCCAGCGAGAACTTTTCATAAAACTTCTCCTTACCGACCCTGACTTTCTTCTTGAATGGATAGAACCTTGTAACAGAGAAAGTTATGTTAGGAAGGGTAAAGGAATACGAACTATCCCTGTTATTCTGGCTATGGAGAGCGTTGACCGAAAGGTTGAACTTTCCGTTCCAGTTATGGGAATATGAAATCGAAGACGAGACCTGGCTCTGGAGAGCCTCGGTCACCGACCTGGAATTGTACTTGCTGTTCGAAGGGCTTGAGAAATTGACAGATGCGGAGAAAGAGGTTCCGGGATGGGCCTTGGAATCCTGGGAATGGGACCATTTGACACCGAAATTCCGGCTCTGGAAAAAGTCGGTGCTTCCTTTTTCTCCTTTCTGGTCATTGGAATATGTGAACCCGAAATTGCCGGAGAACTTATAATTTACCTTGTACCTGGAGTTAACGTCAACGCTCCATGAACCAAGCGTATACAGGTCTCCGGTTACTGAGAAATCGAAATAATCACCGATTACGAAATACATTCCGGCATCCCTCATGTAGAATCCTCGCGCGTTCTCCTCACCGAAACTAGGCATCAGCATTCCCGTCGCCCTGCTGGGTTTCTTCGGGATGAATCCGAAAGGAAGACCGAACGGAACCGGGACATCCTCGAAAACCGGCCATGCGGGCCCGAAAACGGTTTTCTGGGACGGTTTGGTCACGACCTTGGCCGCAGACAGGCGGAGATAATAGTGGGGATGCTCCAGGTCGCATACGGTATACATACCATTCGTTATGTTGATCGACTGGTCCGGAAGCATCTTGATGTTCTTGCCGTGCAGGAGGCCGTCTTCCTCCTGTGTGATCATATTCGTGATCCTGGCCTTTTTGGAGTTGAAATTGTACCGGAGCTCCTCCATCTCGTAGGTCTTGCCCTTCTCGCTCATAGTCGGCTTGCCGACGAGTTCTCCGGTTACCGGATCCTTTGAGCCTCGGGCGAATACGGTGCCCGTATTCATGTCGTACTCCATATAGTCAGCGGTGAGCTTCATGCCCTGGTAGGAAACGGAGACGTCTCCGTAATAGTACACCATCCTCTGCCCGTCTGAAAACACTTCGACTATGGAATCGCGGGCCGTCGAGAATGCCGGCCTTTCAAGGGAACTCTTGTGGAGCAGGCCGAGCGAATCGGCGCGTGCGAGGGAATCAGCCCTGAAAACCGAGTCCCTGACCGCACGGAGCGAATCGCTGAGCTCTACAACCGCGGTATCGATCTGCGCTGCGCGGCGGCCCCTCCGTCCCCGGTTCCGGTTCTGGGCATCAAGGACACCCGCCGCCAGCAAAAGAAAAGCCAGCAGCGGAATCACATATTTCCAACCCTTCCTGATCATTCCCGGAATCCGGTAAAGCCCGCTATATTGTTATTCCTATTATTATTTACTAAATTTGCAAAGTGCAAAATTAAGACTATTTTCATTTATTGCAAAAAGTATCCCAAATGAAGCGCCATTTGAAAGGGTTCCTGTGCATTCTTGCTTTTTTGTCCGCCTGCATCGCCGTTTCGGCGCAGGGAAAGGGCAACCTGTCCCTCGGGACCATCGTCATAGATGCCGGGCACGGAGGGAAAGATCCGGGATGCGTGAGCCGGGACGGAAAGACATACGAAAAGACCATCACCCTGGACATAGCTACAAAGCTCTCGGCCAAACTTCTCGAAGCATATCCGACGATGAACGTCATCCTGACAAGGGACGACGATACGTACGTGGAACTCGAGGACCGCGCAGTCAAGGCGAACAATGCCGATGCGGACCTTTTCATATCCATACATGTCAACTCCGTCGCCAAGGGAACTACCGCAAACGGCTTCTCGGTGCATTGCCTGGGACAGTCCTCGAGGAAGGGCAACGACCTGTTCGGAAAGAATCTCGAGCTATGCAAGAGGGAGAACTCCGTCATCCTTCTTGAAGATGACTATACAACTAAGTACCAAGGATTCAATCCTTCTGACACTCAATCATATATCCTCTTCAGCCTGATGCAGAACTCCAACCTTGGAAACAGCCTTCTGTTCGCCGAGGATGTCAATGCATCGTTGAAAAAGGGCCCCATAAAGTACTCGAGGGGAGTATCTCAGGATCCGTTCTGGGTGCTTTGGAGGGTCACCATGCCTGCCGTACTGATCGAAGTCGGATTCATAACCAATCCATCGGATCTCGAGACAATGAAGTCGGAGAAGGGGAGGGACAAGATAGCCGCCGGCATTTTCGAGGCCATAAAGACGTTCAAGAACCGTTACGATTCTACAGTGAGCACTTCCAAGGATAAGGACACGAAGACGGAGCCAGCCAAGGCTGAGCCGGCCGTCGAGCCATCCAAAGACACTCTGAAAGCTGCTCCGTCAGATACAGCCAAGGCTGCAACGGCGGAAGTCGCCGCACCGGAGTCCGGAGTCAGGTACGGCACACAGATATTCGCGGTCGGCAAGGAGATCCCAGACGGTGATCCGCTCTTCAAGGGATTGAAGGTCGAGAGGGTCCGCGGCGCCAAACTGATCAAGTATCTCAGCGGCATAAGTGCCGACCTGTCGGAAGCGAAAGAAAAATCCAGGGAAATAAAGAAAAAATTCCCTGATTCCTTCCTTGTAAGGATCGAAGGAAACAATACCGAACTGATTCGATGATTTTTGCCATTCCAAGGCTCTGCAGAAGCATAAAAAATGCAATTTATTTATTTGGAATTTTTCAAAATTACAAGGGATATATATTTCAATAAGTTATGCTTAAACTAAGAAGCTAACATTTTGATATCCAGTAATTTAAAAACAACAATCATAACCCGGTCCGAATCACTTTTTTAATCAAAAAAAAGTATTTATGCAATAGGAAAAACAATTTTTTATAAAGTTTTTTTCCTCCATCTTTGCACTGTTGAATTGAAAGCCGGAACTGACCGATTTTTAACCATTCCCCGATGACTGACGATCAAAGACATATCGACGTATGGGATAACTGCCTGCGGATCATTGAGCAAATCATTGAGCCGCAGAAGTTCAATACGTGGTTCAGGCCTATCCGGCCCGTGTCGATGGTCGATTCCACGATTACCGTCGAGGTGCCGTCGGACTTCTTCAGGGACTACATCGAAGGCGCATTCCTCGATGTTCTGAAGAAAACGCTCAAGAGAGTCATCGGTGCGGACGCCCGCCTGATCTACCAGGTCCGTCCGGTGAAATCAGGCCCGGCGATGAAGTATCCGGCAGCCGAAGGTATGCCGCCTGTAAACAAGACGGTTTCCATCACCACTTACCAGCCCTCGGGCAATCCCGGACCGTTCGTGTTCCCGGGCATCCAGAGGGTGAACATCAACCCCAGGCTGAATCCGGCATACTGCTTCGAGAACCTTATCGAAGGTGAATGCAACAAGATGGGCATTACGGCAGGCGAGAGCATTTCCCGCCAGCCCGGCACCACCCCTTTCAATCCTCTGTTCATCTTCGGCGGTTCTGGCCTCGGCAAGACACACCTTGCCCAGGCTATCGGTATAGCGATCAAGAACCGATATCCTGAGCTTGTGGTGCTCTATGTTACCGGCAACGAATTCAAAACCCAGTACGTCGATGCCGTGATGGGCAACCGCCTCACTGATTTCATGGCGTATTACCAGAGAATCGAGGTGCTCATCGTGGACGATATCCAGGACCTTCTCGGACAGGCGTCGCAGAATGCCTTCTTCAATGTCTTCAACCATCTTCACCAGACCGGCAAGCAGTTGATCTTCACCTCGGACCGGGCCCCGGTGGACCTGCAGAACTTCGAAGACAGGCTTCTTTCCCGCTTCAAGTGGGGGCTGGCCGTGGAACTGGGACGTCCGGATTATGCGACAAGGCTTTCGATGCTCCGCTCCCGCAGCGAACGCGAAGGAGTGGCCATCGGAGAAGATGTGCTGGAATTTCTCGCGTCAAGGATCAAGTCCAATTTCCGCGAGCTTGAAGGCGCGCTCATTTCCCTCGTAGCCCACGCGACGCTGGGCCAGAAGGAAGTGACAGTGGCATTGGCGGAAAGCGTTACCGACAAGATCGTCGGCACGCAGGAGAGCGACATCTCCATCGACAGGATCGTCCGGGTGGTGTGCGAGTATTTCAACATCACCCGTGACACCCTGCTGTCGAAGACCCGCAAGCGCCAGATCGCGCAGGCGCGGCAGATAGCGATGTACGAATGCAGGAACCTCATCCCGAACTGCTCGCTTTCCACGATCGGTTCCGAACTCGGAGGGAAAGACCACGCAACCGTGCTCCACGCCTGCAAGACGGTTTCCGACCTTATGTCCACCGACAGGGCTTTCCGCCAGTACGTCAGCGACATAGAGGAGATGCTCGTCGTCACGGTCGATAAATAAAAACACAAACCGATATATGAATTCAGATACGATTCTCGGCTTCTTCAAGGAAATCACAAGGATTCCGAGGGAGTCCGGACATGAGGAGCCTATGACGGCTTTCCTCCAGGATTTCGCGGCCAAAAGGTCTCTCGAGTGCCGTACGGACAAGACCGGCAACGTAGTGATAGTCAAACCCGCCAGCCCCGGCAAGGAAAATGTCCCGACGGTTGTCCTACAGGCCCATCAGGACATGGTCTGTGAGAAAGTCAGCACCTTCGACTTCGATTTTCTCACCCAGCCGATCCCGTATGTAATCGAAGACGGATGGATGATCGCCAAGAATACCACGCTCGGCGCAGACGACGGCATAGGCATAGCCGCCTGCCTGTCCCTGCTGGACTCAGACAGGCCTACCGGTAAGGTGGAGTGCCTTTTCACAATCTCGGAAGAGACCGGTATGGACGGAGCATTCGCACTTGAGAAAGGATTCATAGAAGGGAAGACTCTTATCAACCTTGACTCCGAGGATGAAGGCCAGCTCTTCGTCGGCTGCGCCGGAGGCCTTGACACGACAGCGAAATACAAGTTCTCACGCGAGCCTCTCGCAAAGGGATACAGGACGATGACACTGCACGTCGCCGGCGGCCTTGGCGGCCATAGCGGAGACGATATCGACAAGCGCAGGATGAATGCCCTCGCCGAACTCGGACGTTTCCTTTTCACCCAGCTACAGTATGACTGGCAGCTCATTTCAATAAGCGGAGGCAACAAGCCAAATGCCATCTGCCGCGAGGCGGAAGCCATCATAGCCGTCCCTGCGGACGAGTTCGACGATATGGCCGAAGACTTCTTCGCATTCGGTGAGATACTTCGTTCCGAGTATGGGTCGGCAGATCCTGATATTTTCACAATGGCCTCTGCTGCAGATACTTCCAAACGTCCTATCGCAGAAGCCGACACCGTTCGCATAATTTCTGCCATCGTTGCCTGCCCTCACGGAGTCATCCAGATGAGCAGGGATATCCCCGGGTTGGTGCAGACATCAACCAATCTTGCCGCCGCGAAGATTGATACCGATACGCTGACCCTCATAACCAATCAGCGCAGTTCCGTCAGGTCCGAACTTCAGGCCACGGCACAGAAAGTCGAAGCCGCCCTGCTTCTCGGAGGATTCGACGTCGAGCACCACGGAGAGTATCCCGGATGGAAACCGAACATGGACTCCAGGATATTGGCCGTCTGCGTTGAATCTTACCGTCGCCTGTTCGGGGAAGAGCCTCAGGTGAAGGCCATACACGCAGGCCTCGAGTGCGGCCTTTTCCTCGAGAAGTTCCCGGACCTCGACATGATTTCATTCGGCCCCACGATGAGAGGAGTGCACGCCCCCGGTGAAAAGCTCGACCTTGCGTCGCTCGACCGTTTTACTGCCCTTCTGGACGATGTCCTGACCAATTTCGAATAAAGTTATGGCACTAGTAGCTCCATCAATGCTTTCGGCGGATTTCCTTCATCTGGAAAAAGACGTGGAAACCGTCAACTCCCACGCCGACCTTTTCCACCTCGACATAATGGACGGCACCTTCGTCCCCAATATATCATTCGGATTCCCGGTTGTCGAAGCAATTTCAAAAAAGGCCAGGGTCCCGATGGACGCACACCTGATGATAGTGAATCCTGAGAAATATGTCGAACGTTTTGCCAAGACCGGCGTGAAGATGCTCAGTTTCCATCTCGAAGCTACCCGGGACAAGGCGTCCGATGTCATAGACCTGATTCACGGATGCGGGATGGAAGCCGGAATGGCAATCAACCCCGACATCCCCGTGGAGGACCTGTACCCCTATCTGGAAAAGCTTGATTTCGTGCTGATAATGAGCGTTTTCGCAGGTTTTGGAGGACAGTCGTTCATCGAGACTACCTACTCCAGGATCGAGACGCTCAAAGCGGAGATGAAACGCCGCGGCATCGAAATCCCGATTGAGGTCGACGGGGGAGTGTCTGCCGCCAACTGCAAACTTCTTGAGGCAGCCGGCGCATCGATACTCGTAGCCGGCAGCGCGGTCTTCAAGGCAGAGGATCCCGGCGCCATGATGGAGAGCCTGCGCTAGGACTTTTCCAGTATATATTCGATTTCCTTGAACCCGAAGTTTTTTACTTCGCCGTTCACTTCAAGCATCAGGCGTCCGTCTTCGAGGACGCCTTTTATCGTCCCTGTAAATTCCTTGCCGTCAACCGGATCTCTCCATCTGGACGGTTTATCGAGATGGTAGAGCCTTTCAAGGTAAAGGGCATCGAGCGAGGGCTTGTCGAACAGGGTGTCCAGGCTCTTTTCCATAATGTAGACAAACTGCCGGAGTGCGTTGTCAGGGAGAGTCCTCCGATGTATCAGCTGGTATGCGGAGACCGGGTTTGGAAGTGAATCCGGAAACTCCACTTGATTGAGATTCAAACCGATACCCATAACGGTATAGCCGACCTGGTCGCCGGAGAATGCGTTTTCCACCAGTATCCCGCAAATCTTCCGATTCCCGACATAGATGTCATTCGGCCACTTGATCATCGCTTTTATACCGAGTCCGTCGAGCAGTCTGCACACTGCCAGCGCCGACCACTTGTTCAGGCTCATGGAATCCCGCCCCGGCAGGGCCGGCAGCCCCTTGCCGAACTTCAGGACCACCGAAAAAGTCAGGCTGTCGGACTGCCCGGAAAGCCACTTGTTTCCCCTCTGTCCGCGGCCGGCCGTCTGGAGCCTGGCAGCTATTACTGACAAATTGTCAATGCTTCCGATATGCCTCAGGGCCTCGTCATTGGTAGAATCCAGTATATCATACCATATAATATGGAACTTATTTTCCATTGGCTAGGATTTTGATTATATTTGGAGACAAATTTAGCAATTAATCCGTAATTCAGACAATATGATTACACACGACCTCAGGCTTATAGCCGACGCTATGTATGACAAGAAGGGACAGAATGTGGTATCCATCGACCTAAGGACCATCGACGGGGCGATAGCGGACTTTTTCATCGTCTGTGACGCTTCCAACACCACCCAGGTCGGAGCTATCTGCGACAACATCAAGGAGAAGATGGAGGCGGAAGGCCACAAACTATTCCGGTCACAGGGCGAAGGCAACAACTTCTGGATCATCTTAGACTACGGCAACATCCTGGTACACATATTCTTAAAGGAATACCGCGACTTCTACCGCCTTGAAGACCTCTGGGCGGATGTGCCTCGCAAGGAGCACAAGGAAAGGCGTCCAGCCGCGAAAAAGACAGCATCCGATATTTAACGGACACAACCGATGAAAGAAGACAAGAATCAGAAACCCCGGATGATAAAGGTAAGGTTCAACCTGTCCTGGCTATACATCCTGCTGCTGTGCGGAATCGGATACCTGCTGTTCTTCAACAGCGGTTCCGCAGCCCCGGAAAAACTCAGCTGGGATGAAGTAAAAGTGATGGCCGAGGCAGGTGACGTCGCAGAAATTGCTTTCATCCGCAATGACTATATCGGGGAGGTGAAGGTACGTCCCGACAGGTTGGCAAAATATGCCGACCGTTATCCTTCCGGACAGGTTCCGAAGAAAGCCCCCCATTTTACATTCCTCGTTTCAGACAAGTTCAATCCCGAGGAAACTTTTGGCGAAATCAACGACGCCCTTCCTGCCGGAGACCGCTTCAAGGTCGTGATGAAAAACAACGACCGCACCTGGGCGAATGTCCTGGAATGGCTTCTGTGGCCCATCCTGATGATACTGATGTGGGTATGGATGTTCCGCGGA
>JAEEGL016604013.1_pt1 | contig 13018 bp, 9 predicted proteins | sample 9134231 | NCBI WGS metagenome assembly JAEEGL01 (sample SAMN16246548, study PRJNA631951) | gut metagenome | biome: gut microbiome; feature: rumen; material: fiber-attached | host: Bos | place: Iran: Karaj | collected 2018-10 | reverse complement strand
GCGAAAGCCATTCCCAGTCGGATGGCGGCACATCCCCATGCCTTGCTGAATGTCTGTAATACAATCAGGTTCGGATATTCTTTCAGTTCATGTCTCAGGGAACGCTCAGCAGAGAAGTCACTGTATGCTTCATCAACGATCACTAATCCGTCAAACTCATTGAGTACCCGGATGATCTCCTCCCTGTTCATATTATTACCGGTAGGATTATTGGGTGAACAGATCCATATCAGTTTGGTGTTCCTATCACAAGCATCCAATAACTTACCGGCCGACATCTGGAAATGGTCATCGAGTAATACCGGCCGGTATTCCACATCATTGATATCAGCACACACCTTATACATACCATAGGTAGGCTCGATAGCTACCACATTGTCGATACCAGGTCGGGTAAAACAACGGTAGGGTAGGTCGATGGCCTCGTCTGAGCCATTTCCTAAGAAGATGCAGTCCGGGTGCACCCCCTTCACCTTTGAGATGCGCTCCTTCAGTTCTTTCTGCAAAGGGTCAGGATATCTGTTGAAGGGTTTGTTGTATGGATTCTCGTTGGCATCAAGAAACACACGTGCCACATGCCCACTGTACTCATTGCGTGCACTGCTATAGGGGGCGAGATGCCAGATATTCGGTCGGGTCAGTTCCTCAAGACTTCTCATACTTGTTTATTGTTTATCTTATTGATTCTTACTGTCATTGCCTGCTTATGAGCATCGAGCTGTTCATGTTCGGCCATGATCTCCACGGCTCGTCCGATGCTCCGGATACCTTCTTCCGTAAGGTGTTGGAAGGTAACCTTCCTACAGAAACTGTCGAGATTCACTCCATTATATGCCATGGCATAACCATGGGTGGGCAATGTGTGGTTCGTGCCACTGGCATAGTCACCGGCACTCTCACAGGCATAATGACCGAGGAAGACACTACCAGCATTGACAACCTTTTCTGCCAGCGAGGCATAGTCATCTGTGGCAATAATCAGATGTTCGGGAGAGTACGTATTACTCAGTTCCATGGCTTCCTCTTTATCCTGCACCAAAACCATCTTGGAATGACGTAATGTCTCCTTTGCCAACTGCTTACGAGGAAGTTCCTCTACTTGGCGCATCACCTCCTTTTGTACTTTCTCCAGCATCTCTTCACGGGTTGTGATGAAGAACACCTGTGAGTCTGTGCCATGTTCTGCCTGCGACAACAGATCGGCTGCCACGAAGACGGCATCACTCGTCTCATCAGCGATGACACACACCTCTGAGGGTCCTGCCGGCATATCGATAGCCACGTCATGCAGTGACACCTGTTGTTTGGCAGCCATCACATACTGGTTGCCGGGACCAAAGATTTTATAAACCTTGGGAACGCTCTGTGTTCCATAGGCCATAGCTCCAATTGCCTGTACACCACCGGCTTTGAAGATACGGTTGACGCCGGCAATGCGTGCCGCACAAAGAATAGCTGGATGAACCTTTCCTTCGCTGTTTGGAGGTGTGCAGAGAATAATTTCCTTGCATCCGGCAATCTTTGCGGGAGTAGCCAGCATCAAGACTGTGCTGAATAAGGGGGCCGTTCCTCCGGGGATATAGAGACCGACTTTTTCGATGGGCACGCTCTTTTGCCGGCAAACCACGCCGGGAGCAGTCTCCACCTCAATACCTTCATATCGTTGCGCCTCATGGAAGACAGCAATGTTATGATGAGCGGTCTTCAAAGCTTCAAGAAGATCTGATGACACGGTGTTCATCGCTTCCTCAATCTCTTCTTCACTGACGACCAGGGATTCCAGTTTTACATGATCGAATCTCTCCTCGTAGGTGATGACGGCTATGTCACCTTGTTTACGGATGTCATTCAACACACCCTCAACAACCGTCTGTAACTGTGTAGTATCCAGGTGTGGTCGTTGGGTTATCTTTACCCACTCCTCTCTGTGGGGATATCTGATTATTTCCATCTTACAGAATCATTTTCTCAATGGGGGTTACCAGGATTCCCTGTGCACCCAGTTCTTTCAGTTTACCGATGATATCCCAAAAACGTTTCTGGTCGAGTACGGTATGTACACAACACCACTCATCGTCGGCCAAGGGTATCACTGTGGGACTTTTCAAGCCGGGTAGCACATTGATGATGGCCTCCAACTGCCTCTTCGGCACATTCATGCGTACATATTTCTTGTCTTCAGCATTCTTCACCGCTTGGATACGGAAAATCAGCTGATCCAAGATGGCTTGTTTCTCCTCACTGAGTTGTTTGTTACCGATAAGGAGTGCCTCACTCTTCATCACCACCTCCACCTCGCGCAGGTTGTTGCTCACCAGCGTGCTTCCGCTGCTCACGATGTCAAAGATAGCGTCTGCCAGTCCGATACCCGGACTGATCTCCACACTACCGGTGATAACATGGATTTCCGCATTGATCTGTTGACTGCCCAAGAACTTCTTCAAAATATGCGGATAACTGGTGGCAATCTTTTTATTGTTAAACCACTCCAGCCCAGGGTAGTTAACCTCCTTGGGAATAGCTAACGACAGACGGCATTTGCTAAAACCAAGTCGGTCAATGATGCGAACATCTTCCTCACGCTCAGCATATTCATTCTCTCCGACGACCCCGATATCAGTCACACCGGTTGCCACACTCTGTGGAATATCATCATCACGGAGGTATAATACCTCCAATGGAAAATTCGATGATTGAACCAGTAATGTCCTTTTGCTGGTTGTTACCTTGATATCTGCTTCGGCCAGCAGATTCATCGTGTCTTCAAACAATCTTCCTTTTGATTGTACAGCTATACGTAACATAAAAAACTAATAATCTAAAAAAACAGTCGCAAAATTACTTAATTTCGTTCATATCTGCAAATTATGTTGTAATTTTGTATCGAAATTGAGAAGAGTTTGCATATATATACTAATTGTTGTTTTTTTTCTTATTGGTTGTAAGAAAAAAACAGATAATGAGATGGTAGTCACTCCGTGGGGTACCGTGATAGACTCTATTCCTGCTACCGAAGACTTCACTTTGTCGGATATCATGACCAACGGTGAGTTGATCATGCTTACCCTGTCAGGTCCTGAGACATATTATGACTACCATGGCAGGGGTATGGGCACACAGTTTTTGCTCTGTGAGAAATTCGCCCAGCATCTGGGTGTTTCCCTGCGTGTGGAACTATGCAAGGATACGATGGAGATGGTTGAGCGGATAGAGAATGGACAGGGAGATATCATCGCCTTTCTCTTACCAACTGATATACAGCGTGGTGACAGCCTTCTTTTCTGTGGAACGAAGGTCAGCCGGCCGTCGGCTCAACAAACCAAATCTAATGTGACATCACAGGAGAAGGAAGTCGCTAAGAATGACTCTGTGGTGGTACAGTGGTCAGTGGACAAAGATAATCATGAGTTGGCCGATGCCCTGAACAACTGGTATCGGGCAGGGATGTATGATGAGATGAAGAAAGAAGAACGCTATCTGTTATCTTCTGCCAGTGTCAAACGACATGTCTTTTCACCCATTCTCAACCGTTCGTCGGGTGTTATCTCGAAGTATGATGATCTCTTCCGTAAGTATGCTCCCCTCGTTCGATGGGACTGGCGACTGATAGCTGCCCAGTGTTATCAGGAGAGTTGTTTCGATCCTAACGCCCGCAGTTGGGCAGGTGCCCGCGGACTGATGCAGATCATGCCTTCAACTGCAGCTCATCTCGGATTACCGATGGATCAGATTTTTCAGCCAGAGCCTAATATCGCTGCGGCAGCCCGTTATCTGAAAGAACTCTCTCAAGCCTTCAGTGATATACCGTCTGCAGGTGATCGTCAGTGCTTTGTCTTGGCAGCTTACAATGGTGGTAGTTTCCATGTGCGGGATGCCATGGCATTGACACAGAAGAATGGCGGCAATCCGAAACGTTGGGGGGATGTGAGTCGTTATCTGAGATTACTCAGCGATCCACAGTATTATAATGATCCAGTGGTTAAGCACGGTTATATGCGTTCTTCCGAGACGCTCGATTACGTGGATAAGATCCGCATACGTTATGGACAATACCGAGGAGTGCCCGTCGGAAAAATGTCCGGTGGCCAGTCGGTATCACCGGTCACTCCCCGTAAAGCCAAGAAAAAATATCGTTTTAAAGTTTAGGGTTTAAAATCCTTCATGTCATACTCTAAACTCTAAACCCTAAACTCTAATTATCGTGCAAACCGAATGCAGTAAGCTTGCTTATTGCTGAGGTGCAGCCGATAATCACGGCGAAGCCGTAAACCATAATTACTACAACACTCCTTTCGTGGAGGGCAGCTCATACTTGTAGATATCTCGTTTTACCGCCATTTTCAGGGAACGGGCCAAAGCCTTGAAGATTCCCTCGATCTTATGATGCTCGTTTTGTCCTTCGGCTTTGATATTGAGGTTCATCATCGCCGCGTCACTCAGACTCTTGAAGAAATGCAGGAACATCTCCGTGGGCATATCACCGATACGTTCACGTTGGAAGGTGGCATCCCACACCAGCCACGGACGTCCCCCGAAGTCGAGCGCCACCTGACACAGACAGTCATCCATCGGCAGACAGTAGCCATAACGCTCGATACCTCGCTTGTCACCCAATGCCTTGCGGATACACTCACCCAATGCCAGGGCGGTATCCTCGATAGTATGATGCTCATCCACCTGCAGATCACCCTTTGTATGGATTGTCAGATCCATCATGCCGTGTTTTCCTATCTGTTCCAGCATGTGATCGAAGAATCCCAAGCCCGTCGAGATATCACATACCCCCTTGCCGTCGAGGTTCAGGGAAATACTGATATCCGTCTCTTTCGTGGTACGCCGCACACTTGCCGTGCGCTCACCGGCGAAGAGCAGTTCTGTGATCTTATCCCAGGTCATCCCGTATCTGACGGTGTCTGTATCCTCCTTCGGCTCTTTCTTGATGGATGAGTCGAGGATCAGCGCCTTACATCCTAAGTTCTTCGCCAGCAGGGCGTCGTTTTCCCTGTCGCCGATCACATAACTGCCGGCCAGGTCATACGCCGGGTTGTCGATATACTCTGTCAGCATACCGATACCCGGTTTGCGGTTAGGATGGTTGTCTTCGGGAAAATGACGGTCTATCTTGAAATCATCAAAGGTAATGCCTTCCCCCCCGAGTGTCTCAAGGATGAAGTTGTGTACCGGCCAGAAGGTATCCTCGGGAAAGGAATCGGTGCCCAGTCCGTCTTGGTTGCTGACCATGACGAAGCGGAAATCGAGTTTTTCGCGGATAAACGCCAAGTTCTTGAAGACCCCTTTTACGAATTTCAGTTTCTCAAAGGCGTCAATCTGCTCGTCGGCAGGTTCCTCGATCAATGTGCCGTCACGATCAATAAATAGTATTCTCTGGGGCTTCATCGGCTGCGGGTTCAATGGGTTGTAACTGCTGTTCTTTCTCTCGCTCGTATGCCTCGATGTTACCATACATATAATAGGATACAGCGAAGGAGAACACATTCACAAAGGCATAGACGAAGAAGGTAAGTACAGCCACTATGAAGAAGATAATGCTGAAATAAGAAGGCATGCCGGAAGCATCTCCCTGAAGTATTCCCGAAACAGAGAGGTTTTGGGCAAAGGTGCAGACAGTCAGTGGAATAGAGATAATCAGACTGATCACCATGATGCAGAGATACAGCAGCAAGACGGTAATGAAGATATATCCCCAGTGCTTGAAGCCTTTCTTCCATCCCTTGAAGATCAGGTTCCTGAAATGTGTCTGCGGCTCCACCAAATATTTCATGGCAGGATAGACATAGGGGAGAAAGACAATGATCAAGAGCGCAATAAAGACAAGTATCGACAGTGCACCCGCTCTGATGATACCCGCTCCGGCATCATCACTTGCCCCCACAGCACTAACTGCGATGATAGAGCCGGCAATAAGTGTAAGCACCGTCATAATGAGCATAAGCCACAAGAACAACTTGATATATCTGATGACATTCCATTTAAAAGGTTTATCGTTGAAAAGCATCATCATACGTCCGTCCAAAAGGAAGATAGCGATGAAGAGAATAGGTAACATGATGAGTGTGCCGGCGACATCGGAAAGTTCTTCTCCTCCTGAGAAGGCTGTATTCAGTTGTACTATCTCGAAGATGCCCAATACCACACCGAATATCAGGGCATACGGCCACATGTGTTTAATGATGGTCTTGAAATTGTCTGTAAAAAAACGGTAACCAGCTTCCAGTGTGGCGATGTAGCCACGACGCTTGATCAATTCTTCTTTAATGAGTCCTTCCATATCATTTATTATTTTAGTTTGTTTATTAATTTTCTATTTGCAAAGATACTGATAAGTGAGAGAAACGCAAAATAAAAGAGATTTTATTTTCATTTCCGAACGAGAGTATCTTTGACGCCGTCAAAGGTAAAACTAATATATGAACCTACCAAAAAGAACAGTTCGCAAAAATGTGCAATTGTGTTGAAAAAACTAATGCGTTCTGCTTGTGTTTCGTTTTTTTCCAGTATATTTGCAAATATGAAACAGATTAATTGGGGATTTGTAGGATGTGGCGACGTTACGGAGAAGAAATCCGGTCCGGCCTTCAATGAGGTGGAAGGCTCAAAGATCGTTGCCGTTATGAGTCGTTCTGAGAACAAGGCTCGTTCGTATGCCGAGCGGCATCATGTGCCGAAATGGTACACCGATGCACAGCAGTTGATAGACGACCCGGATGTGAATGCCGTGTATGTGGCAACGCCTCCCAGCAGTCATGCCACCTATGCCATCATGGCTATGCGGGCAGGAAAACCCGTCTATGTGGAGAAACCCTTGGCAGCCACTTACGATGACTGTGTGCGTGTGAAACGCATCAGTGAGCAGACCGGTGTACCCTGTTATGTGGCTTACTATCGTCGTTACCTTCCTTATTTCCAGAAGGTTAAGGCCATCCTGAAGAGTGGTGTGCTGGGGAAGATCGTCAGTGTACAACTGCGGTTGACAAAACCGCTGGAGGCAGACTATTCCGATGGCAGACCGTTACCCTGGCGTCTCCAACCCGAGATTGCCGGCGGCGGACTGTTCTATGACCTTGCTCCCCATCAGATAGACCTCCTGCAGGAGATGTTCGGGGTGATCACCGAGGCATCCGGTATCTGCTCGAACAGAGGAGGGTATTACCGTGTTGAGGATAGTGTGACGGCATGCTTCATGTTTGAGAATGGCTTGCCGGGCAGTGGAACATGGTGTTTCGTGGTGAACCCCTCTGCAGAAGAAGACAATATCGAGATTATCGGTGAGGAAGGATCGCTGCATTTCTCCTCATTCAGTTTTGAGCCTATCCGACTGGTAACTCAAGAGGGAACATCCACCTATGATATTCCTTGTCCACCACACGTACAGGCACCCACCATCAAGGCGGTGGTTGAGGCACTGCAGGGTGTCGGCGACTGTTCATCCACTTGCGTATCGGCGACATCCGTTAACTGGGTGCTCGACCGTATCTTAGGAAAGTTCTGAAAATGAAAAAGATATCATTCTTATTCCTACTCTTATTATTCTCCACCTACGTATGTGCCGATGAGGCGGTCGCTGATGGCGATACGCTCACGGCGCCTGCTCATAAGAATGATATCTTCCATCGTATCGGTAATACCTTTACGAAATATTTCCGCGACTTCAACAAGACAGACACTACCTATATCGAGCCGCAGCATTACAACTATGCGTTGATGTTGCAGAATACCAATACCTATGAGATGTATCGTGTGACGAGTAAGTCGGGGCAGTCGTTCCTCTTCGCCCCTGAGCCCACCTATCGTGTCGGTCCTTATTTCGGATGGCGTTGGATTTTCCTCGGATATACGTTCGATGTCAGTCATATCGGTGATAAGAACAACAAACAAGAGTGGGATATCAGCCTATACAGTAACCTTGTTACCGTGGATCTATATTACCGTAAGACGGGTGATGACTATAAGATACGTGATGTGGACATGCCCGGACGGCCCGTCAACACCCGTGCCTTGGAAGGTGTGCCTTTCAATGGCATGAATGTAGGCATCACAGGTATCGATATCTATTACATCGCCAACCATAAGAAATTCTCCTATCCGGCAGCCTTCAGCCAGAGTACCATACAACGGCGGAGCTGTGGATCGGCCCTTTATGGCATCGGCTATACCCGACATAGCATCGACCTTGACTTCGACCGGCTCCAGGAGGTGGTAAGCAAAAACCTTCCGGAGGCTGTGGAACACCCCGATGTGGCAAAACTCGACAGTGGCCTGATGTTCAACAAGGTGCGCTATACCAATTTCTCTGCTTCCGGGGGATACGCCTACAACTGGGTCTTTGCACACAACTGGCTTTTCTCAGGCAGTCTGTCGCTGGCAGTGGGTTACAAACGTGCTACAGGTGACCTGCGGAAGGATGAACTGACGATACTACGTGATTTCTCCTTTAAGAATGTGGCCCTTGATGCCACCAGTAGGGTGGGGATTGTCTGGAATGACACGAAATGGTTTGCGGGCATGAGCGCTATCCTCCACAGTTATAACTATCGTAAACAACAGTTCTCCACGAATAATTTCTTTGGTAGTCTGAACTTCTATGTCGGCTTTAACTTCAACCGGAAAAGGGGATATGTCAGGAATACTAAAAAGTAGGGTAGTATGAACAATAAGTGAATCCGTGTCGTATGAAAAAGAGAATAATGCTTTTCTTGGGTGGGCTTTGCATGATGATGACCGCTGCCGCCCAACAGCCGCAATATACGCAGGAAGACAGCCTGCGGGTAATGAATCTCATACAGTCGGCCATCGAAGATACGTTGGCATATCCCACGGCAGGACAGATGATGCTGCGTATCGGCAGGGCTATCGAGGCGATGAACGTGCCTTACGTGGCACATACCCTTGAACCTAATGACAAAGAACGGTTGATCGTCAACCTCCGGGAACTCGACTGCACAACATTTGTGGAGACCGTGACAGCACTCACCCTGTGTGTGCGCACTCATCGGACCACTTTTGAAGACTACTGCCGGGTGTTGCAGAAAATACGTTATTGGCAGGGACGACCACCTCAGTATGTGCGCCGTCTGCATTATTTCACCTCCTGGATTGAAGATAATACCACCATGGATCTCGTCAGGGAGATACAAGGCCCGAACCCTCCTTTCACAGCTGTCCAGACCGTTCAGGCACACTATATGACACAGCATCCTGACAAATATCGTATGCTCACCGTCAATCCCCAGGATATCCCCATGATACGCGAGATGGAACAACGGATAGAAGGGAAGAAATACCGCTACATCCCACAACATCAATTGTTTAACAACCGTCTCCTCCGTAACACGGTTCACGACGGGGACATCATTGTGATCATCACTAACAAGGACGGACTCGACACACAGCATCTCGGCATCGCCGCATGGCATTCCGATGGGCTCCACCTCCTCAATGCCTCCAGCATACATCATAAGGTGATAGAAGAACCCATGACGCTCCGTCAGTATCTCTTTAAGCATCCTTCCATGCCTGGCATCCGCATCGTAAGGGTAAATGAGTAGACAAATTTATTATTGATTCGTTGACTTTTGTGTATTAATACTCGACTAATCCAGTACCAATTAGTCGACTTTTACGTATTAATACTCGACTAATCAAGTATCAATTAGTCGACTTTTACGTATTAATACTCAAAAAAGCTATCATAGAATACTAGACATTTAATATAAGGGACAGGTCTGCACAGTGGCCCCTCCCTAGTCAGTATAAGCCATTAACTCATCAACTTGTTTACTTGTCAACTTAACATCTTGTGCATACAGCTACGAGGAACTTACCTTGCAGGGGTTCGCAGTACTATATGTCACCTGGTGGAGCAGTTGGAAAATCGTCAATTTGCATATGCATTTCGGTAAAGTCAGAAAATGAGAGGGGAGAGAAGATGGATTATTTACTTGTTTTACTTATATTTGCATTATCATCAAAACAAATCAATATGTACGATACAAAACATCAAAATAGAATGAGAAGACTGATGTGTCTGGGGATGGCGTTGATGTGCGCGCTCGTCGTCTGTGCACAGATTGGGACTCGCTTCCCCTCTGAGCGAAAGGTGATTAACGACCCTAAAACCGGTGTGGAATTGGTGTTTCTGACCAGCAAAAGCGGAACAGGCGATTCAAAGATCTATCAGACGCACAACCAATGGACAGCTGACGGAAAATGGGTTGTCTTCCGTTCAGACCGTGTCCGTGGCGAGGCGATGGCCGTCAATGAAGAGACGGGTGACATCATACAGGTAACGGAAGGCGGTTATACGGGTATGCTCTGCGTGGCTCGTAAGTCGATGAATCTCTACATCATGCGTCCTGCAAAAGATCAGAAAGGTACACGTATTGGAATGGAGGTTGTTGAGATTAATCTCGAACGTTTGTTTGCCGACTCCGAGGCAGGTAAGGTGAAGAAGAAGCAAGCGTATGAGCGCGTCTGCGGTGTGATCCCCGCTGAGATGTGCAGCGAAGGCGACATGGCATTGGACGGTAGCGAGGAGTTTGTCTATTTCCGCCTTGACAAGGAGTTTGCACGTAAATATCCTATCGCTGAGCAGATAGCCCCCAACTTCGGTCCACGTCACATGGGAGCAGGACCGGGTGGTATCGGCAAGATGGATCTTACAACGGGGAAATCAGAACCGGTGGTGGCTGTCCATTTTAAGGTGGGCCATATTCAGGGCAATCCTTGGCATCCCGGTGAGGTTATCTTCTGCTGGGAAACAGGAGGTAAGGCTCCACAACGTACTTGGATGTGTAATGCCGACGGAACCCAGCTGCGGCCTATCTACCGTGAAACGGAGCACGACTGGGTGACTCATGAGGCGGTCATCAGTGCTGATGAGTTGGTCATCGCCATTATCGGTCACCGACCGATCAAAAGCGGTGAGAAGAAAAGCATCGACGGACTGGAGGGTTTCGCCATGTCTGACGACTGGGGTCCTTCTGGCACGAAGGAATATGCTACCGGCATTGCTGTGGTTAATATGCGTACGCGAGAACTGACATTGGAAGGCCAGGTGCCTGGAGATAATTTCTGGCATGTGGCGGGTTCGCAGGATGGGCACTGGGTGGCTGGTGATGACTTTGCCCGAGAGCTCTGGCTCATCGACCGTCATACGGGTGAGCGTATCCTGCTTACCGCCGGTCATAAGACCACAGCACGTGACCATGTGCATCCAACCTTTAAACCTGATGGAACTGAGATAGAGATCCAGTCGGCGATGCTCAGTGACGATGGACGTTCGATGAACATCTGCATCGTACGCTTACCGCAACATCTGATCAACAGATATAAGTAACGAACAACCTTTCTGTATCATGAACAAGATAACAATGAGAACCGGTTTAAAGGCAGCAAGCAGGAATGCTTTAGCCATTACAACAGCGTTTGTAATGATGTGTTGCCTAAGTGGATGCAACTCATCCGAAAACAATAAAGAGTCAAACGTACAGGCGCCCCACTTGGAAAAGCGTGGGGGCGTGACACAGCTCATCGTGAAAGATAAACCCTGGCTGGTGTTGGGCTGTGAGCTTGGCAATTCTACATCTTCGAGTCGTGAATACATGCAGAGCGTGTGGCCCAAATTGAAGGAGAGTGGTGTAAATACCGTGTTGGCAGTAGTGTCGTGGGAACAGACAGAACCTGTGGAGGGGCAGTTTGATTTCACTGTGGTTGATAATCTTGTAGCTGATGCTCGCAACTACGGAATGAAGCTGGCCCTGTTATGGTTCGGTTCGTGGAAAAATGGAATTACCAGTTATACCCCCACATGGGTGAAAAAAGACACACAGCGTTTCCCGTTAGCTCAGACACCTATGGGAAAGCCGTTGCCTATACTCACCACGCTGGGTGACAAGACATGTGAAGCTGATGCTAAGGCCTTTGCTGCAATGATGCGCCATCTGAAGGAGATCGATGCCGTAGAACAAACGGTGGTGATGATACAGATGGAAAATGAAGTAGGCTTGCACGGTCATCCACGCGACTACTGTCCGATGGCGGAAGAAGCCTATCGGGGACAAGTTCCACAGGCACTTACTAGTTGGCTTACGACTCACAAGGAGACGCTGTTGCCTGAGACCCGCATAGCTTGGGAACGCGGTGGATGTAAGATGGAGGGCACCTGGGAGGAGGTGTTCGGCAAGAATGACCGTACGGCCGAGATCTTCATGGCCTGGCATTATGCCGCCTATATGGACCGCATCACTGAGGCTGGTAAGAAAGAGTATGACCTGCCCGTTTTTGTCAATGCATGGATCGTACAGCCCGAAGACCGGCGTCCTGGCAATTATCCTTCAGGTGGTCCGCAAGCACAGAATCATGATATTTGGCGTGCAGCCGCTCCTCATATCGACATACTCTCACCAGACATCTATCTGAATGATTTCCCAGCTATCCTGCACCTTTACTCTCGTGGTGGAAACCCCGTCTTCATCCCGGAGTCACGCTCAGGACAGAATGGAGCTGCTAATGCTGCTTATGCCATTGGGGCACTGGGGGCTATCGGTTATTCACCCTTTGGCTTCGAGCGCAACTGCGATCAGGAGATCAACATCCCCTTCTGTCAGTTTTACAAGAAGGCAGGTTGTATCGCTGACACCATCTTAGCTGCACAGGCAGAAGGACGTATTGCCGCAGCGTGGCTGAAAGGCAGTAACCCCATGCGGGTGAAAGACACTGTCACGATCGATGACGTCCGAATCGTGTGTGAACTTATTTCCAGCGGCATGCGTAATGGTGGGGCACCGCAGCTCACCGGAGGAACATACGCTCCCGATGCCATCGGTTATGTCATCGTGATACGTCAAAATGATCATTATCTCTTCCTCGGTTCTAATGTACGCGTCACATTCTTGCCTTCAGACGCCAAGGGATATGTCGGACTGGCTAAGGTGACAGAAGGTGACTTCGACGAACAGGGACATTGGCGTGAAGGTCGTTGGCTGAATGGTGATGAGAT
>JAEEGL016594113.1_pt1 | contig 13018 bp, 11 predicted proteins | sample 9134231 | NCBI WGS metagenome assembly JAEEGL01 (sample SAMN16246548, study PRJNA631951) | gut metagenome | biome: gut microbiome; feature: rumen; material: fiber-attached | host: Bos | place: Iran: Karaj | collected 2018-10 | reverse complement strand
GGTCCAGGAGGCCCGTGCCGGCGGAGGGGGCGTCGTTGGTGTGGAGCCTCGAGAGGATGAGGGGGGCGGTGGGGGAGGAGCGGACGGCGATGTCGGCCGTCTCGGGGACGCGGATTTCGCCGATGAGGATGACGTCGGGGTCGTGGCGGAGGATGGAGCGGAGGACCGAGGCGAAGGTGAGGCCGATCTTGCTGTGGACCTGGACCTGGCTCACGCCCTGCATCTGGTATTCGATCGGGTCCTCGACGGTGATGATCTTGACGCCCGTCTTGTTGAGGCGGGAGAGGAGGGCGTAGAGGGTCGTCGTCTTGCCCGAGCCGGTCGGGCCCGTGAGGAGGATGACGCCGTGCGGGAGGTCGGCGAGCTGGCGGATCTTCGGCAGCTGGTTCTGCGAGAGGCCGAGCTTGTCGAGGTCGGCGAAGACGGTGTTGCGGTTGAGGATGCGGAGGCAGGAGGTCTCGCCCCAGGCCGTCGGGAGGATCGAGACGCGGAGGTCGTACTCGTTGCCGTCGCAGCGCACCTTGATGCGTCCGTCATGGGGCTTGCGGCGTTCAGAGATGTCCATGTTGCCCATGATCTTGACTGCGGAGGAGATGGAGCGCTTCAGGCGTTCGACGCCCTTTGGGAGGGGAATTTCCTGGAGGATGCCGTCGACGCGGCAGCGGAGGCGGAGCTTGTCTTCGAAGGGTTCGATGTGGATGTCCGTGGCGTCCATGTGGATCGCCTCGGCGATGATCATGTTGATGAACTGGATCATCCCCGAGTCGTCCGAGACGGCGGCGATGTCCTCTTCCTTGACCTCCTCCTCGTCCGGCGGCGCTTCCGCGACGAGCTTTTCCACGGTCTCGGCGCCGAGACCGTAGAAGTAGGTCAGCGAGCGGTTGACATCGGCCGAGGGACAGAGAATCCACTGGATTGGGCGGTCGAGGACGACGCGGAGTCCTTCCACGACGGAAAAGGTCGGGACGCGGCATGCGGCGAGCGTGAGGACGCCGTTCTGGATTTGGACGGGGGCGACGCGATAGCGGAGCGCGACGCGCGCGGGAATGGAGTCGATGACGTCGCGGCTGATCTTGTAGTCGCCGATGTTCCGAAGCGGGATGCTGCTGAGTTCCGAGTAGATGGCGAGAAAGGCGGGTTCGTCAATCAGGCCCTCCGAGAGTGCGAGCTCGTCGACTGGCTGGAGCGAGAGGGATGCGCGGTTCTGGAGCTCGACGAGCTGGTCCTCGGTCAGGCGGCCGTCGGAGAGGAGGCGCGCGATGACTTCCTGGACCATGTCTTCGCCGTAGAAGCGCGGATCGGGGATGTCGGCCGCGGTTTGGGCTATGTCAGTAACTTGTGTGTCGCTCATGGTTGAAAAGTTGAAAAGTTGAAAAGTTGAAGGTATGCAACTACTATCTACTATCTGCTATCTGGTTCTACGGTGACGGGTGCATCGCCTATTCCGAGTGTCGCCTTGGTCCCGTCGTCGAAGGTGAGTTCGATGCCGTCGCGTCCGGAGGCCGTGACGGTGGCGTTGCCGAGTTTGTCTCCGACCTTTACAAAGCGGCCCTGTGTCCTCTCGGCTTTTATGGAGATGTATGCGGCGTAAGAGCCGTCGGGGCGCTGCATCACGCCCTTGAATGAGACCTGGGGCTTTGGCTTGGGCGGTGCCGTTTGCGGCTGCGGCTGAGGTTTATTTCCCTGGCCCCTCGGCCAGAGCGGCATTTGTCCGAAGTGTCGCTGATCACCAGGCTGCTGGCCGCCCTGGCCAGGCTGGCGCGGGGTGAGGTCGCGTTGGAATGGGGCTGCGACAGGAGTGCCCTGTGAATCGACGAGAATTCCGTTTTCAAAATGGACTTCGCGTTGCCTGCCGTCCTTGTCCGTGATTGTGATGATGCCATTTTCGCTCTGCCGGACAAGCGCCTTGACGATGGCCTCGAATGTCGGATGGAACGGATTGACCGGGACGATCAGCGTTTCCGGCGCGAACTGGTTCGAGACAAAGCCGATTACGCCGATTGGCTTGAAGTCGGAGAGATCAAGGGGTTGTTCCTTCCCGGTATCCGCGGCGGAGGCGTTTGCGGCCTTTCGCGGCGCGCGGACAAGGTCTACGCCCCACCAGGCGGTCACGCCGCCGAGGAAGAGCAGCGAGGCGACGAAGAGCCCCTTCGCGTCCGCTTTCATCAGCCATTTCCAAAACTTTTCCATGGTGCCTACTCGAAGATGACGCTGCTCATCACGGCCTCTACGCGAAGCGGTGCCCCGGGCACCGTTCCGGCGAGAACGCGCATGTTGCGGATGAAGAAGACGCGGTCCTCCTCCAGGATTGACTGGAAGAAGATGTAAAGGTCTTCGAAGGCGACTTCGAAGTCCACGTCGACGGGGTATTCGGTGAAGAGAAGCTTCTTGTCGCGCCCCTTGTGGGGGACGGGGTCGAGCGGGGAGATCGCGTGCAGCTTGAAGACCTGCCGGCTGAGGATGGTGTCGACGAGCTTCTCAACGGTCTTGAGCTGAAGCCAGCGCACCTTGACCTCGCCGGCGTTGGCGCCGATGGTGTCGCGAAGGCCCAGGTCCTGCGGCACAAGTTGCACGCCCAGCTCCTCCGAACGGCGGGAAAGGGAATTCCGCGCCTTGAAGAGCTCCATCTTGTAGTCGATTCGCCCGACGGTTGACTTGTCCTTGGTTTCGGCGGCGTTGAAAGTCGCGAGGCGTTGGACGGTCTCCACCCACTCGGCCTGCGTCCGCTCGCCGAGCTCCCGCTCGTGGGCGGCGATTTTCAGGAGGTTTTCCATGCTCTGCGAGGCGTAGGGGCTGTTCTTGAGCTGGTCGCGGAGCTTGACGATTTCGCGCCGCCGTTCGAACTTTGGCGCGAGGACGAGGAACCAGACTGCGGCCAGGGCGAGGATGACGGCCGGAATGACCAGGAGCACCTGCTGGCGTTCGGAAAGACGGATGGACTTGACGTTCATGGCTGAGACACCTCCATTCGGATTACGAAGCGCCTCATTTCGGGGAGGTTGAGCGCCTTGATGGCCTCCGGGAGTTCGGCCGGGGGCTTGACCTTGTCGTCGCTTAGGAGGTCGACGCCTTTGACGCGCGCGGCGCCACGGATACGCCGCAGCATTTCATTCACGGATTCGAAACTCATGTCGGGCGTGTAGCCCTCGATGATGAACGCCGAGAACTTGGATTTCTCCGGAGCGGGTTTCGCCTCCGCGTCGGCAAAGACGCTTGACGATTCCTTCGCCTTGGGGTCGTTGTCGCGGAAGCCAGGCACGAAGAACCCGGGCCGGGCCGGCTTCAGCGCCTCGGGAACTGGCTTTGGGGCTTCGTGGCGCATGTAGGTGTCCTCGTCGCAGACGAGGGAAATCCAGTCCGCCGGCGCGATGGCGGTTGCGACAAGGGAAATCGCGTACCGTGAAGCCGGCCCTCCCACGAGAAGCCTGCGGAGGGGGGCGGCTTCCTTGCGAATCGCTTCGGTTTCGGCGCGGATTGCCGCGATTTCGTTGTCGATTCTCTCCCGCTTGCGAAGTTCCTGCCGTTCAGCCTCAAGTCGCACGGAATCGCGGCCAAGCGAGATGAGGAGACCAGCTGTGAAGACGCCGATTGCGAGAATGAGCGTGGCGGCCGTGGCGATCCAGTAGGGTTTCTTTTCCTTGAAGACCACTTCATCGCGGAGCGATTCCGGAATGAGCGAGAGGTGCGGCAACTTCGGCGCGTCGAGCGAGGTGAGGGCGAGGCCGAGGGCCGTGGCGTAGGTGCCGAGTTCAGGGACTCCGCCTGGCGCCGGCAGTTCCGAAGCCTGGTAGACGCGGATTGAGGCGGGAGTCGCTTGCTTGGCGAGGATCGGGCGGCTCGTTGTCGATGCCGGAGTCTGGTTGATTCGTTTTGAAAACCAGTCGACAAAGCCGTTCAGCTTTGCGCCGCCTCCGGTGAGGACGACCGCCGAGATGTTTGTGCCAAAACCGGAAATGGCGCCGCGGTATGCGGCGAGGACGGCGGAGAACTGGCTGTACCATCGTTCCGCCACGGGAAGGAGGAACTCGGAGAATGGGCCGCCCTCCTCAAGAGTGGCGTCACGGAGCTTCTGCGAATCAGCTTGCTGCAGGGGGCATGCGCCGCCCTTGGCAATGGCTTCCGTGAAGTGACGTCCGCCGAGCGGGAAGGCGCGGGCGAAGAGGATGCCGTCGGCAGTGCCGATGGCGATTTCAGTTTTGACCGCTCCGATGTCGACGATGGCGCGCGGGCCATCGTCCATGCTTTCTGCGCCAGCGAAGCCGCAGAAGAGCGCTGCCGGCGCGGGGACGAGGTCGGTGGGGCGGATGGAGATCGGCTCGAGGGCGGAGAGGGCGTCTTTGATGACGGACGGACGCGCCATCGCCATCAGGTACTGGCGGGAGGAGTCGGGACGGCTGTGCGCCGTGACGTCGCAGACCATCGTCTCGCCAACCATGTCGTTGAAGCGGACGAGTTCCATGTCCGCGGCCTGGCGGGCGGTACGGGGGTCTTCCGGCGTGAGGCGTCCCGGCTGGAAGACGAGCTGCGGGCCTGGAATCGCGACTGAGGCGAATCCATGGAGGAGGCCAAGTTGTCCAAGCCAGGCACGCGTAAGCTTGACGGCGTCGCCGCCCTCGAGCGGCAGCTCCATCTTCTCGGCGCGCAGGACGCGGGGCGACCCGTTATGCAACTCGACCCACACGGCGCGCACGTTGCGCGTTCCGAGGTCCAGTCCAACGATTTGTCTTACACGTGGCATGCGATAGGGTTGAAGGTTGAAAGTTGAAGGTTGAAAGTTGAAGGTTGAAAGTTGAAGGTTGAAAGTTGAAGGTTGAAAGTTGAAGGTTGAAAGTTGAAGGTTGAAAGTTGAAGGTTGAAAGTTGAAGGTTGAAGGGGATTAGTGCGATTTTGCCCGTGTCACATTCTGCTGCTTTCGCTTGAGATAGGCGATGAGTCCGGCAATCACTTTCCCCACATCAGCAGCTAGCAAGCGGATAGAGTCTGCCTCATGTGTGGTGATAAGTCCGATTCTTGCCGCAAGATGCAATTGCGCTCGCAACTCCCCGGCAGACCCTTTGGCAATGTAGAGAAAGTGGATGAAGTCAGGGGTTGTGTCGCGTTCGAATCCTTCAGCAATATTGGAGACAATGGAAATGGCAGCTCGTTGCATTTGGTCGCGCAAGGAATAGTCCTTTGCCACTCGCTCCGAACGGCAAAGGACATAAACGGCCTCAGCCAATGCTTCGGCTTTTTGCCACGCGACCAAGTCTTCAAACTTTGAAACAGTTGCCATAAATCGAAAGATGTCCTTGCCAACGTCAAATGTCAAACGTTCTTCAACTTTTCACTTTCAACGTTCAACGTGAGCTTGGCGGAGGCGGTGACAGGTTCGGGGGGATTGACGGGAATGAGCTCCTCGCCGGTGTCTGAGATGAGCGTCGCCGTCACGAAGATGAGGAGGTTCGATGTTTCGTCGGTGTCGATGTCATGCCGGAAGAGACGGCCGATGAGCGGGATCTTGGAGAGGATGGGGACGCCGCGCTTGGTCTTGCCCTTCTGGGAGCGCACGAGGCCGCCCATGACGACCGTTTCGCCGCTGCGGACGACGACTTCCGTCTCGACGGTGCTCTTGCTGAAGATCGGCAGCTTGATCATGCCCATTGCCGTCGCATTGGTTCCAGAGGAGGAAGAGGTCGAGTCAACGGCGGTGTCCCAGTATTCCCACGCAATGATGTCGCTGATTTCAGGCGCGAGCTTGAGGTCAATGGTCGAGAGGTCGGCTCCGACGCTGGGCGTGACGACGAGTTCAATGCCGAGTTCCTCCTTCTCCGGGGTTCCCGAAGGAACGAGGCGCGACTCGTAAGTCTCGTTTCCGTTGTTGTTCGTGCCGGTGCGGATCTCCTCGACGTCGTACTCTTCGAAGTAGCGGACGTCCTTGCCGATTCGGACCTTGGCCTCGGTGTTGTTGACTGCGGTCACGCGCGGGACGGAGAGGGTGCGCGTGTTGCCCTCGGTCTGGAGGGCGTGGAGAACCGCATGGAACTGCGGGTCGGTGAGGAGTCCCTGGTAGGTGAGGTTCAAGCCGCTGGAAGCGCTGTCAAAGGCCGTCTGCTCGATGGACGCGCCGGTAAGACCGGTGGCGGTCGCCCCTCTCTGCCCGATGATTCGGGTGCGAAGCTGGCGGCCGTTCTTGGAAGAGCCCTGTCCCCAGTTGCTGTCCAGGAACCAGTCGACGCCAAGCTCGCTGAGATCCGTGACTTCGGTCGTCAGGAAGCGCGCCTCGATGAGGACTTGCGGCGGACGGACATCTAGGACCTCGATGATGTCCTCGATGAGCGCGAGGTTGTCGCGGGTGTTCTTGGCGAGAACCGCGTGGGCGCGGGGGTTGAAGAGGATGTCCGCGCCCTCGACCTCCGGCACGAAGCGCTTCACGGCCGTGATGATGCCTATGCCGTCTTCGCCCGCGTCAAGTTCCTCCTTGGACAAGCCCTTGCGGAGACGGTAGATGCGCGTGAAGAGCGGCGGCCCTCCGGCGGAGTCGTTGCCCTCGGTGACCCAGATGAGGTTGCTGCCGACAGCAAAGGTCACGCCGAGATTCCGGCCGACGTATTCGAGGATTTCGCTGAGAGGCGCATTGTCGACATGGACGGAGATTGTCTTGTCTTCGCCGAGGTCGCTGTCCGCCACGATGTTTATGCCCGCGAGGTTTGTCGATGACCCGATTTGCCCGACGATTTCGCTGAGCGTCACGTTGTCGAGGTGGATCGTGTATGGCTGGTCGAGGAGCTTTTGCGTTTCAGGCGGCATTGTGTGGATGGGGCGGGATTCGCCGACGACGTGCTTGCGGAGACGATAGGTGTCGGGCAGGATGCCCTGGCGGTCGGCGTCCTCCATCGCGATGGCGTCGGAGACGGGCAGACGCTTCGCCGTGTTGCGCTGGCGGAGTTCGGCCAGACGCTCGTTGATCTCGGTCTGGAGCTGGGCGAGACCAGGCGTGAGCGGATCCTTGCGGTAGATATCCGTGCAGGCGATGATGGCCTCGGTGATCTGGTCGTTTTCAAAGAGACCGCGCGCCTTGAGCACGGATTCGGGGATCGGCCGTTCGTCGGTCTCCGCTATGTCGGTGGTGTTGCATCCCGCGGAAATGCAAATTGCCAGCGCCAACGCCGCCAGGAAGAAATGCCTAAGGTTGTGATTCATGATGCAGACTCCACGCAGTTAATTGCTTTCCGTAGAAGATTCCGAGTCTGATTCAGAGGTCGAGGACGATGTCGACTCCTGGGTAGACTCCGAATTGGACTCGGACTTGCCAGATGACGGATCCACCTGCTGGATGGATGCGTTGGCGGCGGCTTTCTCCTCGCCGTAGATGTTGGTGCCGATTACGGTCAGTATCTGATTCCCCGCATGAGAGGTGGCGGTATAGATGACCGTGGAACCCGCCGTTGACGAAATCGACCCCAGTGCCGGATCCTTGAGCGACCATTGGAAGTTTTCGCCGCCCGTCGCCGTGAAGACTTTCGATTCGTTGACTTTAATCTTGCAAGCCACGGGCGAAATGGCGATTTCGGACTCGTAATCCTTCTCCGACTCGCAGCCGCCAGCAATGACGAGCGCCATGGCGGAAACGGCGCATAATGTCTTTCGGATGTTAATGGTCATAATTGTCTCTCCTCAGTTGTTGTCTCCGATTTCGACGGCGCCCTGCCACCAGAGCGGGGCAATGGTCACATTGCCGGCGTATGCGACATTGAGCGTAAGGCCGGATTTTATGATGGCTCCATTTTTGTTGGCGGCGCCGCGGGTTCCTTCGGGAAACTGGTCAACGGACGAATACGCGGCATGATGGAAGCACCGGACAATCGGCATTCTCGAAGAACTAAACGGTTTGCCGTTGTTGCCCTCGCGAAGCTCCCACTCCTTGTAGTCCGCCCACGTCGGGTTTGAAATGCCGGAAACGGACCAGGGGCTGGCCGCGCAGGAAAATTCATACATGTAGCTGTTGGCTTCGACATCGTCATTTCTGCCATTGCGATTGCCGGCGGTTACATTGTCAATTGTCTCCTTGTACTTGGTCGAAGGAGTGCCCCCTTCATACCGCTTCAGCGAATCAGGGCGAATGACGCCCCGCCCCTTCTCGGTGTCGCTGCGGCAGACGTAGACGGAAAGGTCGTCGATGTATGACGGATAAAGATTGGAAATCCAGTTCGGGTTGCCGCCGGAGTGGTCGCCGCGGTAAGTGACGAGGGCGACTCCAATCTGGCGGAGGTTGGACATGCAGTTCGTCTGGCGGGCTTTCTCGCGGGCCGCTTTCACGCCTGTGGCGGAAATGGCGGCGAGAATGGAAATGATGAAGATGACAACAAGCAGCTCAATAAGTGAGAAGCCGCCAGCCGTCTCTTCACCTGCGCATACGCGCGTATATGTTTTCCGCTCAAAAAGCACCATGCAACTTGACAAGCAAAATTCATACCAAGCGGCTACTGGATTGTTCCATGTCATGGAACAATCCAGTAGCCGGGGAGATCCCGCAGGTTGGAGGCCGGTTTGCGTCTGTAGACCTCGTCAGGAACCTTAATAGGGCCGGGCATCAGGTAGCCGAGGACGGCGGCGCCGGGCATGATCGTCTCCCACACGGTGTATTCACTTGTCGCGACGGTGTACTGCTCGATGTTGGCGAAGCGCCGCCAGATTGGCCAAAGCGCATGGGGTGGATCGCCCAGCACCATCTGCTTGGCGTCCCAGGCGATTCCGAAGGTCCAGCGGTAGGGCGTGATGCCGGCAACGTATTCGGCGACATTGTCCGACACGCTCTGAAGGTCGAGGAACTTGACCGGGTAGACTTCGCCGAGGCCGCTTGTGAGGCTCTCTCCGCGCGGGTTCGCGCCGTTGTGGAAGTCGTTGGCGAGGAGCGCGCCCTCCAGATACTTGTCATCGCCGGTGAAGGCGTGAGCGACGACGAGCTTCTGCGCGCGGTTGAGCGGCTGGGCGTGTCCCCAGCCCATCGTTGTGACATACCGGTCTTCGGCGGGAAGCCAGGGCGTGCGGTAGGGAAAGTCGTCCTCTATGTCCTTGAGGAGGATGTCGCCATCCTTGACGCGGCGCTTGATCCACTCTTCGCGGAAGGATTCGAGTTCGGCGGGAAGGGGCTGGTCTTTGAGGGCGAACTCAAGGAATGTGAAAGGACTCCATCCACCGCTCTGGGCGGAGCTGGCGGTCTTCCTGAGGTCGTCGATTGCGGCGATAACAGGCTCGAAGTACTTGTTGTCGCCGGTCAGGGCGGCGAGATTCAAGGCTGCGCAGAGCATTTTGCGGCTTGAGTAGCGGGCAGGCTCATGGTAGACGACTTCGACTTCTTCGCCCTTCTTCCATCTGCCCGCGTATGCGAACATGTACTTTTCGACGGGGCCGTGCTTTTCCGTCCATTCCCAGGCCTTGAGCGAGCTGGCGAGGAGTTCGCCGGCGGTCTTGGTGTCGCCCGCAGCCTTGAAGGCGCGGGCAACGAGGGCGGCGGCCCCGATGTAGTCGTAGCAGGAGTCGTGCGTCGGGAGGGAAATCGCGTAGTTGTGCTGGCGGCTGTCCTCCGCTGGACCGCCATGGTCGCCGCCGGGATGGCCGGTCGTCTCGATCCAGGTGCCTACGCCTCCGTCGGCCTGCTGCGCCTTCAACAGGTGTCTGACACCCCAATAGGCCTCGTCGAGGATGTCGGGGATGCCGTTGCCCGATTCGGGGATGTTAAGCTGGGAGTCGGTGAAGTTCTGCGGGCGGAGCAGGTAGAGAAGGGCGAGGGCGCGGGGGATGTCGAGGTGCATGGGGCGACGGTCGTAGTCGGCCGCGTCATGGTATCCGCCCGAGATGGAGACGCGGTTCTTGTCCTTGAGTTCCGCCTCGTTGGCGGAGATGATGTTGAAGCCAGTGAATTCGACTTTCTTGCCCTTTGCATCGAAGAGCGGCGCGCCGTCCTCCGGCATGATGCAGGAGTAGTTGTCGGGCGGGTGGACGCCGCGGTAGACGGAGAGATGGCAAGCCGGGGCGGGCCACTGCGTGTACGGGGCCTTCTTTTCGATGCCGCAGCGCTTGTTGAAGAGCCCCTGCATGTGGACGCCCCAGGCGAAGGCGATCGACTTTTCGTCGACGTTGAAGGCGCGGCTGCGCCCGATGCCGTCGACGCGGATGAAGTAGCGACCCGGCTTCGTGAGGGGCGTGAGGTCGATCTCAAGGACCTCCTCGCCGGTGAACGGTACTGTTAGCCCTTTTTGATCATCAAAAATGGGGTCATCGCGTCGCGCCTTGAGCGTACCGGCGAGGGTGACGGCGCCGGAGGCCTCGTCGACGACCTCGAAGGGCTTGCCGTCGAACGCCCTGAGCGGAAGCGGTCCGGCGGCGGCAAGCCAGGCGCCGAGGTAGGCGTACTTGCGGGCCTTGGGCATGTAGCCGACCTGGTTCACCTTGAAGACCGGCGTCGGCTTCGCGGGATCATAGACGAACTTGCCCGCCTGGCCGAGGTCAACGGCGTCACCCTTCTTCAGCGGTCCGACCTTGACAAAGACATTGTGGACGACGTCGGCGGCGCGAAGGCTGAAATGATCGCCGTCTGGCTTCCAGTAGCGCTTGACGCCGTTCGGTTCCGGCCAGTAGGCGATGAAGCCGGGGATGTCCTTCAGCTTGGCCGCGAAGGGTTCGCGGACAGTTTTCCGGACATCCTCGTGGATGGCCAGGAGCGCCTGTTGCGCTTTCCAGTCGGGCTTGGTCCTCAGCGCCTCCGCCGTTCGTCCATCGGCGAAGAAGGCGGCGCTTTCCTCGTCCGTGATGTCGGCTTGGACGAGCAGGTATTCCGGTGTAAGGGCCGTGACGCGCCATTGTACGGCGCCGGCATTGAAGGCGGCTAGGGCCACAAGTGCGACTGTTGGCAAGGTTCGGATGGTGTCCATGCAAAGAGTATAGCACAATCCCTCCCAAAGCGCGCCTTGTCGCGTCAGTCTTGCGCGCACGGCATGGATATTGCTATAATGTTCAACAAGGAGTCACATGAAAACCTACACGATTAACAAGTGCCGCAAGGCCCCATCCCTCGACCCGACGCCTGGCGTTCCCGCCGTAGGCTGGAACGGCGCCGAAGTGGCGACGGTGGACTGGTTCCACCCCAAGAGCGGCCCGATCCGCCCGCTGACATACTTCCGCGCGCTCTACGACGCCCGCAACATCTACGTGCGCTTCGACGTCATGGACACCTTCGTCAAGGTGGTCCATACGAGCCTCCACTCCGGAGTCTGCGAAGACAGCTGCGTTGAGTTCTTCGTGCGTCCCGCCGGCGACGACACCTACTTCAACTTCGAGGTCAACGCCGGCGGCACGCTGCTTCTCTACCACATGATCGACTGGCGCCGCGACAAGGTCACGGGCCGCCTCGCCAAGGTGGAGCCCGTCCCGGCCGAATGGTGCGCCTCGCTCGACATCCACCACTCCATGCCGAAGGCCGTGCGCAAGCCGATCGCCGAGCCGGTTGCCTGGACCGTCGCCTACAAGATTCCGTTCGCCCTTTTCACGGCCTACAAGGGCGTCGGCGGCGTCAAGTCGGGCGATGTATGGGACGGCAATGTCTACAAGTGCGGCGGAAGCGACCATTGGGCGTGCTGGAATCCGATTGCGCGCGAACTCAACTTCCACCAGCCGAAGTTCTTCGGCCGGCTTGTCTTCGCCTAGGGCGGCGTTGGAGAAACTGACATGACATACGAAGTCGTCAAATTCGGACAGGAGGCGCTGCGCGCAAAGGCGAAGCCCGTTGCCGAGATCACGGACGAAATCAAGAAGCTCGTCGCGGACATGCTGGAGACGATGTACGCGGCGGGTGGCGTCGGGCTCGCCGCCGAGCAGGTCGGACGCGATGAGCGCCTCTGCGTGATCGACGTCCCGGCGGACGCCGAGCGCAAGGAGTGCGTTGAGTTCAACAAGGCCGTTGAAATGCCCCTCGTCCTCATCAACCCCGAGATCAAGGAGTTCTCAAAGACCACCCAGCGCGGGAACGAGGGCTGCCTGAGCTTCCCGGAAATCTTCGCGCAGATCACGCGCGCCAACGAAGTCGCGGTCGAATACACCGGCCTCGACGGCGTCCGGAGAACGGCCCGTGCCCGCGGCCTCCTCGCCCGCGCCATCCAGCACGAGTGCGACCACCTCGACGGTGTCCTGCTCGTCGACAGGATGAGCACCGTCCAGCGGATTTCCGTCCGCGGCAAGCTCAAGCGGCTGCAGGGCAAATAGTTTTGCTTGCAGTCTCGTCACTATCATGAGATAATTGAATCCATGAAAATCCAACGCACAATCTACATCCTTTTCGCTTTGTCCGTCCTTGCCATCTTCTCCGGCTGCATGACGCCCGTCACCGTCCAGACCGATCCTCCTGGCGCACAAGTCTATTGCCGCGGGTGGGGACGTCCGTCATACAAGTGGAAACTTCGCGGCAGGACGGAAAAGGACAAGCCCGTCTCTTTCCGCGTGCCGTACAACACGATCCGCACCTTCGCGGTGTGGGATGGGACGGACGGCAAGTCTCGCACCCGCAGCGAAGTGGTCGAGACACGACTGCTATTCAACGACGATCCCGTCATAAAACTGACGCCGATGGCGCGCTAGCATTTGGCTTTTAGCTTTTGGCTTTTAGGTACTGGCTGCTGGCTGCTGGCCGCTGGATACTGGATCCTTGAATGCTGGTTGCGCGCGCCAATCCGTGGATTTGCCTGGGGGTCTCCTTTGTTTGGCTAGGGTTGGTCGCGTTCGCGCCACAACCTCCGCAAGGCGCCCTGCCGTCGCTTCCTGCGATTATCTTTTCCTCGCTCTTTCAGTTCGCCCTGCAGTTCTCCGCGACCTTCGCAACTGCCACGAGCGTACCTCGGCGGCGTGAGGACATCCAAGGCAGATTCGCGGCCTGGGGGGGGCATGTCCTTCATGCTGACCTTTTCGCCTCACCCCGTCTTGCGGCGGGACGCGTTTTGCGCGCCGGTCTCTTGGCGGGTCTGGCGATGACGGCGGTCTCGGCCGTGCT
>JAEEGL013747943.1_pt1 | contig 13018 bp, 16 predicted proteins | sample 9134231 | NCBI WGS metagenome assembly JAEEGL01 (sample SAMN16246548, study PRJNA631951) | gut metagenome | biome: gut microbiome; feature: rumen; material: fiber-attached | host: Bos | place: Iran: Karaj | collected 2018-10 | reverse complement strand
ACGATCCGAACGGTCAATGTGAACTACTATGACCGGGGCGATACCCGCGCGGCGTATACCCAGAGCTATGGCGGAGGCGGCAGTTACTCGGGCTCCTCTTCGAGCAGTTCCTCCTCCTCCTCGGGCGCCGGCACCCACAGGTGCGGCCTCTGCGACGGCAAGGGATGGATCCCCACGGACGAGGGCGCCACCAGCTTTGGCAGCACGGCGGAGAAATGGTGCGAGGACTGCAGGAAGTTTGTCGTGACAAACCATTGGCACAAGCCCTGCCCCAGTTGCGGCGGGAAGGGAGTGTGGTAGCGACTGATGCCTGTCTTGGCATGGCCGACGCCCGGACAGGGGCAGTGGGGTCCGGCAAGATGGGAAAAGCCATAATAAAAAAGAAAACACCTCCCGGGAACGGGAGGTGGCCTTTTGGACTCTTTTCACAGTCTTGTCGAAAGAGCGGTCTCTGATTAGATGCTTGCCTTGCGGTACTCCTTGCCGAGCTTCTCGAGGGCGAGGGTGGCCTTGCGGACGCGTGCGCGGGCTGCCTTGTTGTCTACCTTGTCGATGTCGGCGCAGATAGCGGCAATCTGCTCTTTCATTTGGGCGATGATCTGTTCCATGTGTTTAGGGTTTAAAAATTTGTGTGTATTCTAGTTTTGTAACCGCTAAGATACGAATTTTTCCGAAAAAGCAAGCCCCAACCGCCCCTACTGGGCGTTCTCTCCCTTGCGGAACTCCCCCTTCTCGAGGATGCCCACCAGGCGCAGGTTCATCTCGTGCTCCTGCTCGTAGCGCGAGCACTCCCGGGCGAGGTCCAGGCGGAGCCTCTCGATCTCCGCCTCCAGGGAGGCTATCTGCTGGTCCCTGCTCTCGGTGCGGCGCCGCAGCTCCCGCTCGAACTCCTCCTCGGAGTAACCGCAGTAGTTGTTGTTGTGGATGGGGGCGTTGAACTCCCCCTCGATATTGTGGGTGATGGAGCGGTGGTCGTTATGGATGCGCGTCGCACCCGCGCCCGCCTGCAGCAGGGGAGCGGTCTCCCACTCCCGGTCGTTGTCCAGCAGGCGGACGATCTTGTCCCCCGGGAGCTTCGACAAGCCCCTCTCGATGGAGGAGATGAAGGCGATGGAGACGTCCAGGTACTCGGCGACTTCCTTTTGGCTGAGCTCGTTCGCCGCCCGGAAGGCCTTCAGGTTAACAAAACTGAATCCGTTTTGGGAATTATCCATAAATGCACTAACTTTGTATTAAACTTGAAAAAAGTTTATAAAGTTTATACAAAGGTACACAAAACTATTCGATTCACAAAACCTAATAACAATGCAAGGACCTAGTTTAAGCCAGGTGGTGGCGAACCTCCAAGAGAGGATGGTACGTGTGGAAATGGCGATGAAAAGTATGCAGGAGGGTGCTCCCGTCCCTAAACGGATGATGACCTACGAGGAAGCGGCTTCCTTCCTGGGCATGACAGTCGACGGGCTCAGGGGACTCGCCTACCGCAAGATAATCCCGTACTACAAGCCCAACGGGAAGAACGTCTACTTCGATGTGGACGAGCTCGTCGCCTGGCAGAAGCGCCATCATTTCGAGCCGATGGGAAGTCATCTGGAGAAGACCCCGAAGGCGGAATAGCTGAAGGTTGAGAAAAAAGTTACTGAATCGGAAGTGCATAAAAGGATGGTTCTCCCCGGTGACGCAGTGCCGCCGGGGAGGTTTCGCCGGCTCATCCCCTTCCCGGCCATCCCCCGTCAGCGGGTGAATCCGATCCGGGGGCGAGTCCCGCTGGAGCCTTTCTCCGTGGAGAGCTCCTTCTCGCAGAGCCCTGCGATATAGTCATACCCCATGTCACCCTCGTAGTAGAGCTCGGCCAGGTCCCGCTTCGCGACGACATTGTCGATCTGCGCTCCGCTCAGCTCGAAGCGGGCGGCGAGTCCCCTGGCCTCCTCCGTGCTGAGGGAGGGGATGCTCGATGTCCAGATGCGGAAGCGGGCTTCGGCATCTGGCTTTGAGAGCTGCGTCTTGAAAAGGAAACGGCGGTCGAAGGCCGGGTCCAGGTTGTCGATGAGGTTGGTCGTCGCGAGCAGGATGCCGGAGAGGTCCTCGAACGCCTGCAGGAGGATGTTCGAGATGGTGTTCTCACTCTTGTCGATGGATCTCTCGACGGAGGAAAACCGTTTGCTGAGCACGGAGTCGGCCTCGTTCAGCACCAGGATAGGGACGTTGTCGCTGATGATGGCCACGTAGTTGTACGCGCGGAAAAGGGCCCGGTAGAACTTCTCCGTCGCGCCCCAGGCCGATGCCGTGACCTTGGACGGATCGAAGAGGATGATGTCCCGGTGGCTCTCCCTCGCGAGCTGCTTGATGACCTCCGTCTTGCCGGTTCCGGGAGGCCCCCACAGGAGGCTCGCTATGGCGGGATGGCGCCTTCGCCCCTTGAGGATGCGGCAGGCGCGCTCGAAGCCGTCCCTCGAGAGCATGCGGCGCAGGTGGTCGATCTCCTCCGCCGATTCCCTGGAGAAGAAAAGGGGCTTCGGGACGATGTCGCCGGCTTTGATGACATCGGCGTATTTTGCCATCTCCTCATATCGGATGACCTCCTTGTCGCCGCGGAAAAGGGCCCCGGCCGCCTTGGGCGCGAGGACGAAGCGGTCCGTGTCCTTAGTGTCCTCGAGCGGTTCGATGGGGAGTGTCTGGACAAGCCCCTTCTCCACAAGGTGTCCCAGGTCGATCTTCAGGACTCCCTGGGAGTAGCCGGTGCCATTCAGGATGTCCTCCGAATTCCGGAACGCCAGGGGAGCGGTGAAGTAGAAGAAGAATTGTCGTACCATCACCCAGAAGGCGAGCCTTTCCGACTTTTCGAGCTTGTCAAAGCCAAGGCCCCAGAGCTTTTCGAAGAGGCGGCTGTTGGACGGGGTGTAAAGCGAGCGCTCCATGGCATTTCTCCAGTTCATGGAGAACATATGCTTGAAATCCACGCTTAGCACCTCCGTGAGACAGTCCTCGAAGTAGCGCTCTCCGAATCCTTCATCCCCGAGGAAAGCCTCGTAGGCCTTTTCTGTGAGGATGTAGCAGAACGACGGATCGTATAAAGAGCAATCATCCCGCATCGGTTCGCGGCGGATGAACTTCCTTTCGGCAAGATCCGAAAGGTCCTTGGGGATATCCATCTCAAACGTGTCCTGGTATCCTAACTCCTTCAGCTTCCTTTCGGAGATCCTCTTCCCGTGGTAATACGTGAGGTACGAGAGAATCTCGGCCTGGTGCAGGGACAGGTCGTAGAACTCCATGAGCTCCCTTTGCTCGGGGGTGAGTATGTCGGAGAACTCAAGGTGCAAGCCATCGACATCCCAGTCTTTGACAAGGAAAGAGGAGAGGGTCTTTAACGCATCGGTCATGGATAAGTAGCTTTATTTATCTGTTCCTTCTTCTCCCGGGCGGGGCAGGAAGGGTCCTTTGTTTCAAAAAGCCTCCTCGGTCCACCAAGGCGGCGGGTATCCTCCCGGGGAAGGCTTCGTTCGCGCGCTGAAGCTCTCACGTTTTGCAATAGTTTCACATTTATGATGCTCAGAAAGAGGCAGCCGCGATTTTTCTTTATTCCTGATTCTGGTCTGATTCTTTTTCAGGGAACTGTCCACGGGGCTTGACAGCGCCCGCCACTCCTTCCGCGAACCCTTTCAGGCGCTTGCTGCCAAGGCAGATTCTCAGGTAGGCGACATAGGCGTAGGTGCTTCTTGCCATCTCGTTGTCAAGCGCGCGGATGCGCCGCTGGGCCTTCCTTTTTTCCGCCTCCAGCCTGATCAGTTCGGTGTTGGTCCTGTTCGTCTGGGCGCGGAACTCCCTGACGGAGAGGTCGCTCTTTCTGCCGTTGCATGTCCTGCAACAGAGGCAGAGGTTCTCCGGATCGTCGGCCTCTTCCATCACCTCGAACTGCGAGCGGGGAACGATGTGGTCGATGGTCGCCTCACGCCTGGTGAGACTCCTGCGGCAGTACACGCAGCGGCCCCCGTCGCGGGAGTAGATGAGTTCTCGTATGGAGGACGTTATGGCCATAGTGTCATCCGCGTTTTTTGTCGTTTTCCTGCTCCGCCGCCCTTCTCTCCAGGTCCTTGCACATGCTCCAGAACCGCCACAGGGCGAAGAGGGAAAGAAGGATCCACATCCTGGCCTCGAAAAGAAGGGCCAGGAGGTAGTACCTCCGGGTCACGATAAACGAAGTGACGGTCATTTTTCCAAGCATACTCTTTTCCTTTTGTTTCCGAGGGCCGGCCTCCCGGGGTGGAGCGGTAAGCCCTTCCCTGTCAGGTCCGACGGTGCAAAATTATTGACAAACTAATTGACTTGCAATATGTTAACATATTTTTTGTGCTGAATGTTTTTTGTAAATTCATGTGTGCGGGGGCGCGACACTTATACATGTATTAACTATATATAGTTAATAATGCATAAGAATTCACGCGCACGCGCGCGAGGAAAAACGGCAACCCCCTTTCCTTCCCGGGAAGGCATTAAAAATCCCCGGCCGCGGGGCCGGGGAACATGAAAGCTATTGTTGGTCGGGAAGGTCGCCTTTACTTCACCTTGGCCTTGAACTCGGCGCAGGGCTTGAAGTGGGGGACATCCCTCTCGGGAAGGAGCATGGTGGTGTTCCGGGTGATGTTGCGGGCTTTCTTGGCGGCGCGGCGCTTGATGCCGAAGGTGCCGAAGCCCCTCAGGTAGACGGGCTCTCCCTTGGCGAGGGATCCCTTGATGGTCTCGGTGATGCTCTCGATGGCGGTGGCGACGGTGGCGCGCTCGATGCCGGTGGCCTCGGCCACGGACTTGACGATTTCTGCTTTGGTCATAGTTGAAGTCTGGTTGGTTTGTGGCAAAGATACCAATTGTCAATGACATATCCAACCCTACAGCTCCGAGCGGGCCCGGTTAAGGTCCTTCGCGTCCACCGTCAGCACCAGCTCCCGCTGTCCTCCGCTCTCGTAGAAGTAGACCCTCAGGACCTGGTCGCGGGCGAGGGAGATCTTATCCAGGGAGTAGCCGATGAGGGTCTCCTCACCGGGGGCGCAGGAGAGGGTCCCGAAGCGGCTCTTGGGGAAGAGGGGCTTCTCGGTGACGACGCTCCTGCGGCCCCGGCGGCGGGACTCCACGACGAAGGTGGCGTCCGGGCAGTCGTAGCTCATCCCGGAGCCGTTCCGCAGGGAGAACACCAGGTAGGTGATGTCCGAGTAGGAGAGGATGTTCGTGCATGAGACGGTGAGGTCGTACTGCTTCGACGAGATGTGCCAGAGCTTCTGCGGGGCGGCGACAACCTCACTCAGGGGCGGCGCGTCCCCCCTGCGGTGGAGGGCCGCCCCATCGCCTGCGTTCCCACCCTTCGTCCCTTCGGACGGGGCCGGGGTGGCCGCTCCCGGGCGCATGTCGTAGACGAGACTCCCAGGGTGCTCCTCATACAGGACGATATAGGTGTGCATGGCTCCGTTGGACTCCAGCGCGGAGACCGACAGGGGAGCCTCGAAGGGGCTCCAGGCCTTCAGGGCCATCATGTTGCGGGACTGCTCGAGGATCTTCGCGGCCACGGCCGAGCTGTTCGACAGGTCGGCGTAAATGATGTCCGTCGGGAAGATAAGGTGCGTGGTGAAGTGCTCCGACACCCGGAGGGTATCGGCCGTCCCGCGGGCGCCCGATGCGGCGGGGCACCCGCCCAGCAGGGCGAGGGAGAGGATGAGTGCTTTTGTTGCGAGATGTCTTTTCATGGTCAGCGTGTTTGTTCGATAAGATAGAAGATGTAGCCGGCGGGGACGCTCACGGTCGCCTCCCCGGCTCTGTCCCGGACGATGGAGGCCCCGAGGGAGGCCGCGTCCCGGGCGACCCGCCCGAGGCGCGACGAGAGGGTCGAGGAGAGGGTCGAGAGGCCCTGCGAGACGGCGTCCTGCCGCGGCTTCGACAGGTCCGAGCAGTAGATGCCCCGTCCCCCGTCGGTGTCGTAGGCCTCCAGGTGGAACGTGAGGATGCGGCCTCCCATGTCCAGCGAGCTGAGGTGTATCTCCAGCCGGCCCGTGATGGTCGCGACCCCCTGCAGGTGGGTGTTGCGGGGGATGGTCACCCCGCCGACGGACATGTCCTCCAGCAGGCGCAGGGTGATGCGCTGCCCTCCCCGCACCTTCTCGCTCCGGGTGAACATGCAGCGGCAGGGCTTCCCGGGGAGGGGCTCCGCCGCTCCGGCGGTCCCGCCGGGGGAGGAGAATGCGTTCCCGAGCTCGGTGAAAGCGCCACCGTCAAGGGCCGGGACCGGCCCGCTGCTCCTGGGTGGGAGCGCCTCCGCGGGGGAGGTCGCGGCGGCGGTACTGTCGGGGACGGCCTCGGGGATGGGCGCCCGGGCGTGGGAGGCGCTGTCCCCGGGGGCGGAGCCGCGCTTCCTGACGGAGGCGCCGCGCCGGGGCGGGGACGGGGGAGGAGTCCTCTCCACGGGAGGCTCCTCTCCCTGGTACTCCCCGAAGAGGGCTTCCACGTCCACCGCCTCCACCTCCCTCCTGCCCCGGGACGGTGCCGCGGCAGGAGCGGAGGAGGAGGGGAGGCCGGACGTGATGGCGGAAGGGGCGTCCCCCTCGGAGCCGCCTTCCTCCGCCTCCAGGGCGTCCCAGTAGTCGGAGATGGAGCCGTGGCGGTAGCTCCCTATCTTGGAGCCCTCCCCGTCCGGGAGGTCCGCCTCGGGGATGGCCGCGACAGGGGCGGTGTCCTCCCCGGCGGGGGGATCGCCCTCCCCGGAGGCGAGAAGCGGGATGAGAAGGAGGAGGGCGGCGAGGGCGACGGCACCCAGCACCATGGCCAGGAGCCTTTTCTGTCTTTTGTCAAGCGGGGTCATAGCAGTGACAGGGAACGGATGAGTTTGACGATGGAGTAGACGGCAAGCAGCGCGGCGAGGGCCCAGCTGAGGTGGACCGGGAGGAGGCGTTCGTGCCCGGCGCCCCAGCGGCGGAGCGTCGACAGGGGCGCGCGGAGGAAGGACCGGATATCCATCCCTACCTCCTTTTCCTTGTCCCGAGGGACTCGTAGCGGCGGACGGCGAAGCGCTCGATGAGCATCCCGTGCGGGTTGCTCCGTGAGCGGGGCACGTCCCTGAGGCGGCACTCGCTCATGAACTCGTACGCGGTGATGTTGCTCTCCCGGGTGAGGAACACCTTCCCGTGCAGGCGGGCCGGGTAGGGGTACTCGGCAAGGGACACCTCGACCGAGTCGATCTGTATCTCCTGGGAGATGTTCGCCGACACCAGGCGCCCGTAGTAACCGCTCTCGCTCTGGTCCTGCCACCACTCGTAGGCCGAGCGGTCGGCCATGTGGAGGGCCTGCTCGAGGTTGCGGTGCTGGCTCTCGGTGGAGGGGGCGAGGTTGAAAAGGAGCTCGTGGAAGCGGCGCACGTGGTCCTCCGCCTCGAGGTCCCGCTGGATGTCGCCGGAGGCGATGGTCGCCGCGACGGTCGAGCCCTTGTCCACGACGTAGACCGTCCCGAGGCTGCCGCGGACGAAGAGGAAGGCCGCGGCGGCGGTCCCCACGGAGACGGTCGCCGCGACAAGGAGCACCGCGACCAGGAGGCCCCGCCTCCTGCGCAGCTCGGCGTCGATGCCGCCGTAGTAATTGATGATGTTGTCCATATGGTGTCAATCGTTTTGGGGTTGTTTGCGTGTGTCAGCGTATCAGGGAGGACGCTTTCCGGAGCAGCTGCCCGCCGGTGCCGGAGAGCTCCCGGGCGAGGGCCTCGGTGCCCGCGGACTCGATGATGAGGGAGGCAATGCCGGGGACCTGCCGTATGATGGTGAAGATGGCGGCGCACATGAAGCACCACGTCCAGAACCCGCCCCAGGAGACGTTCTGGTTCCCGAGGATCATCACCTGCGTGCCGATGTACATGAACGTGTAAAGGAGCGGCTGCCAGAAGGTGAACTGGATATAGCGCTCTATCCAGAGCTTGATGCCGGAGGAGTAGCTCGTCAGTATCGACAGGGCAAAGGTGAAGGGCCCGATGAGGGCCATGATGATGAGGTAGAGGTTGGCGACGATGACCATCACCGACAGGAGCATGTTCAGAAGGAAGAACATCACCCCGGAGAGGACGATTGCCGACGAGAGGTTGATCCGGGCGTTGATCCGGTAGAACGAACGGGTGACGCGGCTGCCGACCCTCCTGAGGAAACGGAGTGCGCTCCACCCGTCCCCGTCCCTGTCCTCCGTGAGCTCCTCCCCGTCCTCCTCCCCGCCACCGAACTCCTCCTGGCACATCTGCGTGGCCCGCTCCCGGAAAAGGGCCTTGAACTCCTCCGTCGAGGCGCCGACGGCCTCCGCCATCCTGACGTTGTAGACCCCGGCGATGCCGCGGATGGGCCCCAGCACGAGGGTGGAGAAGTTGCTCACCAGAAGGAAGATGACGATGGGCCTCGCGAACTGCCAGAGGTCGAACTGCATCCCCGAGAGGTAACGGGCCCCGATGCCGACGAGGGCGATGGCGCAGCAGGCCGCCGCGAGCGAGGTGGCGACGCCCGTCACGGCCGCGAGCTTGGTCTCGAGGATGGTGCGCTCGAGGTCCGTCAGAAGGGTCTCCATCGTGGCGCTGAGGGGAAGGAGGAGGAGGGGAAGGGAGGTGAGTGTCATTGGCGAAAGGGTGCTGTCCGGCGTGCGCCGGGGATTGGGATGGATAGTAAGCCTGCTGCCGATTGCTGTGCGGGTCAGATGCTGCCCTGTATGGACAGCAGCAGGACGATGGCTATGACGATAAAGAGGAGGAGCCTCCCGAGGATGGCCTCGGCACCGGGGGAGCCCCGCATGATATGGATCCCCGCGAAGAGGGTGTAGACCACGGCGAGAAGGCCGATGACGACCATCACCGCCGTCGCGAGCGTCCCCATCGAGGAGGCCGTCCCGCCGGAGGAGATGGCCGTTCCGTAGGTGCGCCTTCCTTCGGTGACGTAGTCTTGGGGGACGATCTCCATGATGGACGAGCACTCCACCAGGCCCGCCGCCATCTCGGCCACGGCTATCTCCCTCCACAGGGCGCGCTCGCTCTCGCGGGTGGCCTGCTCCAGGCGCTCGACGGCCTCCCGGGAGGCGGAGCGCACCTCGGCGTTGGTGACATGGGGGTCGGAGAAGAGCGTCTTGAAGCGCGCGACGATGGCCCCGCCCTGTCTCACGGCGTTGTCGTAGCTGTGCCAGGTGGTCTCGATGGCCGTGGCGTAATCGCCGACGGATGACTGGGCGTCAAGCTCCCGGTAGAGGCGCTCCAGGCGCGCGGCGGCGGCGTAGGTGCGGTCCACGTACGAGGTGAAGGCCGTCGTGAGGTCGTAAAGGTCGCTGTACATCGTCATGTAACGGTACGAGGCCGAGGTTGCCTCCGAGCCCCCGAAGAGGACGTGGTTGAGACGGTCGATCTTCGAAGCCAGGTGCTCGGTCGCCTCGCGGAGCCCCTCGTCGTAGACGGGCGTGGGCTCGACCGCCCCGACGACGGCGTCGATGAGGGCGTCCACCTGGGCGCGGGCCGGGGTGGGCGAGAGGAGGAGCGCCGCGAGCGCGGCGGCAAGGGGAAGGAGAGCTCCTCTCATGGCCTTCCCTCCTCCCTTCTCCCCGTGAGCGTGAGGACGGCCTCGCGGATGGAGCCCAGCTCCCGGGCCTTCTCCAGCAGGGGACGTTTCCTCACGTGGTCGGACTCGTAGACGAGGGCCTCCTCCGGGGAGACCTCCAGGGCGTAGACCCCGCTCCGCTTCCCGCCGAGGGAGATGAACACCTCGCGGTAGGGGGCGTCCGGGGGGAGTCCCCGGCCGACGCTCCTCAGTAGGGTCTCCTCCAGGGGCGAGAGCCCGAGGAGCTCCGTTATCTCACGCATCGACGCGGCGTTGGAGCTCTGGTCGAGGAGGATCTTCACGGGGGAGTTGCTCAGGATGGCGTCCTTCACCACGGGGGAGGAGATGATGTCGGAGACCTGCTGGGTGACGACGGTGGCGCTGGTGTGGTACTTGCGCGCGGTCTTCCACAGGGCCCTGAGGTAATCCGCCGTCCCCTCGGTGGCGATGGCCTGCCAGGCCTCCTCGATGAACAGGAGACGGAAGGCGTCGCTGTCCGAGTGCATCTTGCGCTCGAAGGCGTGGATGATGCAGAAGGTGCAGACGCTGTACAGGACGGGGCTCATCTCCGCGAGGGCGTCCACCTCGAAGACGACAAAGCGCGATGTGAAAAGGTCACTCGGGTGGGCCTCATTGAGGACGGAGCCGAACCGGCCGTCCGCCCCGAAGGGATCGAGGGCGACGCACATCGAGCGGATGTCGAAGAGCTGGGGACGCACCTCGACCCCTCCGACGAGGTACGGCTCCCGGCCGTCCTCCCCGATGATGCGGGGGAGGACAGCCTCCCTGACGAAGATCAGGAAGTCCTCGAAGAGGGGATCGTCCCCCTCCGGGGGGAGCCCCTCCAGGAAATCCCCGATGATACGGTAAATGACCGCCTCCGAGGTGGCGTCCCAGCCGCCGCGGGGGGTCCAGATAATCTTCAGAAGCGACACGAAAAAGCTCATCCCCGAGACTGCGTCCCGCTCGGCGGCCCAGCCGCGGCATCCCTCGAGGGGGTTGAACGCGAAGGGATGCTCCGCGCTCCAGGTGCAGCAGACCCCGTCCCGGCCGCCGGTCTGCTCGTGGATGAGGGCCGCGAGGGCCCGGTAGGACCCTCCCTTGTCGAGGATGAACACATGCTGTCCGCTGTCGAAGCAGTTGCGCACGTACCAGGCCGTCAGGAACGACTTGCCCGAGCCCGAGGGGCCGAGGATGAAGGCGTTGTAGTTCTCGATGAGCTTGGCCCGGTAGGCACCCTCCTGGGTGTCGACGCGAACGGGTATGTGACGCCGGCGGTCGCACAGGCGCAGCGCCCCTCCGGGGAAGTCCCGCATGAACGACTCGCCGATAGAAAGGCATACCGACTGCTCCAGCTCCGCGAGGAAGAGGTTGTCCTCCCCGATCTCCATCCCGCCGCCCGGCATCCCCGCGAGGAAGAGCTGCGGGGTGTCGACGGTGTTGAGCTTGCCGCTCACCCCGAGCGAGGAGATGGCGGCGCCGACCGCCCCGCATATCGCGTTCTCCTCCTCACGGGGTCCCCATGAGAGGATGTTCATGTGGGTGTAGACCGCCGCCGTGGACTCGGCGTGTATCTGCTCGATGAAGCGCGCTATCCCCTCGGCGTTGACGCTGTTCTCGGCGCTGCCCCGCGACATGGACATCATGCCGCGGCGGCGCGCCTCCAGCTCACGGAGGGCATGTCCCTGGGAGGGGACGAGCCAGTAGGTGTTCACCAGGTGCTCATGCAGAAGGGCCGACCCCAGGACGGAGCCCGCCGACAGGACGATCTCCCCCTCCGGGGAGGAGAGGGTCCGCACCCGGACGGTGCTCGTGAGCTCGCCCGGCAGGTCGTCCGCCGAGGCGATGCTGTGCGAGAAGAGGCGGCGGGAGTCCCTGTCGAGGTACGTCCCTTCCCGCTGGATGATGTCCGTCCCCTCCAGGGGGGAGCCCCACCAGCGGAGGTACTCCTGGAGGAGGCCGTCCTCCCCGCCGGGGACCCCCTCGAGCTCCTCCTGCGTGATGCGGCGGGCGCGGCACGCTCCGCCCGAGCAGAGGGTCGCGATGAACTCCTCGCAGCGGCTCCCGAAGCGGCGGAGGGTCTCCCCGAGGTTCCCCATCTCCGGCGAGCGGTAACGGATGCCGCCGGCCGCTCCCTGGAGGGCCCCCTTCATCGCGCCGGCGCGGCCGGGGATGGCGGGGTTGAAGGTCAGCCACAGGTACTGCCTGTGCTCGAGGTAGGGCCTCCCCTCGAAGTGGGCCGAGAAGCAGTCGTCGAGGAAGTGGCCCGAGCGCTCGCTGTGGTAGCGCCTGCGGCGGTACAGGTCCTGCTTGTGGACCATCGTCCACTCCGGCAGGGCTCGGAGGGCCGATGCGAGGAGGGCCGACGCGGTGTCGTAGAGCTCCTCCGTGACGGAGTACTCCTCGCCCGGGTAGAGCTCCCAGCCGAGGGTGAGCGCGCCGTCCCGCGCGAGGATCGCCCCGTCCGCGACGCAGGCGACGGGGACGCACTCCTCCAGGTGCAGTGTCCGACCCTCCTTCATCCCCGGGAGGCCCCCTCCCGCCGGGGCGACAGGTTGAACCCCCTCCAGAGGTTGCGGATGTGCTTGGGACGGACCCGGTAGACGGCGGGGTAGCTCCGTTTGACGATGACCTTCACCAGGTCGCGCTCGGCCACCCTCGACTGGAGGGAGAGGACCCCGAGGTAAGCCGCCCCGAGGGCGATGAGTGCCGCTCCCGTTCCCGCGAGCATCCCCGCGAGGGCTCCGGCGATGAGCCCCGCGATGAGCGAGAGGGCTCCTCCGAGCGCCATCACCCAGAGGAACCGTCCGCGGACACCGAAGACCGTCGCGGGACGGTCCAGGCTCCTGTACACACGCCGTCTCATCCCTAGGAGAAGGCCATGACGGCCTTGATGATGGCGAGGATGACGAACACCGAGATGAGGCCGAGGCCCACCTGGGTGATGGCGTCCTTCGACTGGGGCTCGCCCTTGAACGCCTTGATGCCCGCGGGGATGAGGCAGACGGCTCCGGCGATGCCGCAGAAGATGAAGGCGATGTTGACGACGTACTTGCCGGCGCTCTGGCCCTCGGAGGCGATGTTCTGCAGGGTGTTCATCCCCTGGAAGTTCTGCCCCTGGAGGGGAAGGGCCGCGCCGAGGAGCAGGAGGGCTCCCGCGAGGAGGGTGAATGCGATGGTCCTTTTCATGGTGGGAAATGGGGTTTTCAGGTTCGTTGTTATTCGTTGGAAGGGGACTCCGTACTGTCGGCGGGCTCCATCTCGGGGATGTCCGCGTGGCGGAGCTCCCCGTTGATATGCAGCTTCCTGGCGGGTGCGGAGCCCGCCTCGGGGGTGAGGTTGACGGGGGTGCTCTCCATGAGGGTCCTCCCGTCGGGATCGCCGCCGGAGAGCGCCTCCGCGACCTCGCGGCGGTACTGCTCGGCGAGCCCCTT
>JAEEGL013584370.1_pt1 | contig 13018 bp, 9 predicted proteins | sample 9134231 | NCBI WGS metagenome assembly JAEEGL01 (sample SAMN16246548, study PRJNA631951) | gut metagenome | biome: gut microbiome; feature: rumen; material: fiber-attached | host: Bos | place: Iran: Karaj | collected 2018-10 | reverse complement strand
GGCAACAAGAAGGTTCGACTGGGCTACACCGGAAATCCCGGCGCTCCGACTTTAGAAGAAATGCCGGACGGTTTCAGACAGTTCCTTGAAGAAATAAAAAAAGCCGGACGAACCGGCTGAAATGCGAGGCGGCCCCTAAAATCAAAACAGGGGCCGCCCTTTTTATTCGTCTTCCCTTTCCCTTGTAAGGTCTTTCAGCCACTTGTACTTTTTGAAGTGGATCATCACCCAGGGAATCTTCCCGACCTCGTCGACGCAGGTGCAGGCGTAAACTATCAGCGGGTGCCACCCGAACAGAAACGTTCCCGCAAACGCAAGCGGAACCGCCAGGCCCCATGTCATCGCCGTCAGGCTGTACATATCAAAAGCCGTGTCGCCGCCCGCAGAAAAAATTCCGTTGATTATAACTGTGTTCACGCACCGGCCGATCATGTAGACGCCCATAATGATCATCATGCCGATAAGGAGTTTTTTGGCTTCGGGGGTGAGCTTGACCAAAACAAGCAGAAACGGCAGGGACGCGAGCATCAGAACAGTCGAAAGGCCGCCGACAACGTAGGATATCTTCATAAGCCGGACGCCGTAGACCTTCGCTCTGTCCAGATTCCCGACGCCGAGCTCGTTCCCGACGATAACTCCCGCTGCGCCTGAAATGCCGTTGCACATGCTGCACACGAGGTCGCGAACCACCGCCGCCACAGAGTTGGCCGCCGCCGTGTCGGTACCGAGATGACCCATAAACGCCGAGTAGGAAGCGAAACTTACGCCCCACAGAATTCCCGCCACCGCCAGTGGCACGAACACCTTGTAAAAATCTTTTGTCAACTGCTTCGGCCGCCTGAATAGATTCCCGAACGACGGTCTGATGCTCTTCCTGCCGAACGAAACCGAAACCGACCAGACAAGCTCGACGATTCTCGCAATCAAAGTCGACAGCGCCGCGCCTTCAACGCCGAGCGCTTTAATGCCGAACAGGCCGAAAATGAACACCGCGTTCCCGAAAATGTTGAGAAGCACCGCCGTCGTGGAGATTGCCGCCGACATCACCTGCCTGCCGGTGATCTTCATGACTTTCAGATAGCACTGAGAGACGCCTGTGAGCAAATACGACCACCCTGCGATCCGGAGGTATTTTATCCCCAGTTCGATGAGATCGGGCTCATTCGTCAAAATATGCATCATCTGGCGCGGGAAGAAGACCGTTGCGACGAAAAACGCGACGCTGACCGCTCCGGAAAGCCTTAAACCGAGGCAGAAGATCTCGTCAAGCGACTTCCTGTCGGCCTTTCCCCAGTACTGTGAACCAAGCACCGCCACCGCCGACGTCACCGTGAAGAGGATCATGTTCTGAATGAACTGAATCTGCGTGGCAAGAGAAACCGCCGACATCATGTTCTGTTCGACGTTTCCCAGCATTATCGCGTCCGCGGCGGCAACGGAGGCCAGCATAAGGTCCTGAAAGACCATCGGCAGCGCGAGCGTTATAAGTCTCTTGTAAAACGAACTGTCCTTCATAAATCAAGACGTCTAATTTCGTATCAGTCAATCCAGGCGGTATCGAATACTACGTTCTTCTCGCAAGCTCTTACAGGAACCGCGCCGAGTTCGCGCATCCACTGCCTGACTTCGAGCGTCTTCCACGGCCCGCAGCCGGGTTTCGCCGGATCGATCGTATTGTACCAGAGCCAGTCGGGAGTACAGAAAAAAGCGAATCTCGGGGCGATTGCCTCGTAAACCTCTCTTCCCACGCCGTTCTGTCCGTGGTGCGCAAGCTGCACAGCGTCGGCTTTAATCCCCTCCGGGCAGACTTCAAGCAGCTGCATGCCGCCTTCAACACCCAGATCGCCTAGAAAAATCATCACGAAATCGTCTTTCATTCCGCGCTTTTCGGTGAATTTCAGAATGCACGAGGAATTGTTGAAAGCGTTCTCGGTGATCGAAGGATCGGGAACGCGCAGCACCTCGACCGTCAGATTCCCGAACACAAATTTGTCGCGCACCTTAAGATGAGTAACCGGGTATTTGGTTGCGGCTGCTTTTTCGTTGAACTCGACTATCTGCCCCGCGAAATGCTTTTCGTGCATTCCGAGCGAATTATCCTGCGGGCAGTAGCAGAAATTCCTGCAGCCGGGAATACTCGCGCCAGTTGCCGCCCTGTCGGTAAGCTCCGCAAAAACTCCGTAATGGTCGTCGTGCGGGTGCGTCATGAACCAGTAGTCAATCGTCGCGAATCTCGACCCGCGGAACTCCTCCAGCGCGTTCAGGAATCCCTCCGTGTCCGCCCTGTTCCCGCCGTCAATAACGATCAGCGTGCCGTCGTCCGCAATAATCAAAAATCCCATCATCTGCGTGGGCGAAAAGTTTTTAAGCTGAATGATTTTCATGTTACCTCCTATAAACAAATCATGCAACAGTTTCTGCCGCATGAATTGTGAAATGGAAACGCTGATTTAATGCTCTTTACGCAAGCGGCAAATGAGTGACAGCATACGCATGAACGTAGTTCGTTAGTTTCTACTGTTCTTTAATCCTGTAAGGTGTCTTACGACAGATTTGCTGCCGCTTGCTTTGCGCGAGCTCCCCTCTCGCAGTAGAGCCGCGTATGTCTCCGCTCAGTCTCCAGTTTAGCTGACGCTAAAAGTCGCCTTCGCGCGAGACATACGCGACTCGGCCAGTAATAGTAGCAACCTTGTGTATGACGCCGCAACTTTGCATCGGCGGCATGAACGATTCTGGGCTTTGCCCAGTCAAGTGAGGGACGCGATGCAAAGTGCGGCAGCTTCGGATTCGCACACGCAAAAATAGCCTAAAAACAAGAGCTTCTATTAAACAGCAGATTTCCGGCTGTTTACGCAATTTGCACGGGATAAGATTTAAGTAAGGTGTCTTCGACGGATTGCTGTGCAAATTGCTTTTCGCGGATGGGCCTCTCGGAGTACAGTTGTACACCTTCGGACCCGTACACGAAAAAACATCTCGAAACTCGGCAATTCTATTTTACGGCAGATTTTCGATAATTAAACTGTTTTTGCGCCGGATGTGAGGAAATTTGCGCGTCCGGCGATGTTTTCTCTAAAAAGCGCGGTGGAAACCGGAGAAAAGGAGGTGCCGCGGACTATGAAATTGAAAAAAGAACGCGACCTGAACGGTAATTTTGCGATTGGAAATCCGTTCGCGGAGCTCTATCTCGGCCGCCTTTCCGGGGACGCTGTGAAGATGTACGTGTACCTCCGGTATCTGTTCGCGAACGGGCTCGACTTCTTCCAGGAAGAGGCCGCGAAGACGCTCAGAATGGACGAGAACGCGTGTGTTGAGGCGCTTCGCGAGCTCAAGCAGGCGGGGGCCATTTCTGCCTCAGACGGACTTGTTATCACCGCGGATTCGGACCTTCGCAACGCGCTCAAGGACACTCTGGAGCGGGATTTCCGGGAAAAGAACGCGGCTTCGGGCAACGCGCTGAAAGACGATTATTCGGAGGTCGTGCGAACGGTCAACAACGAGTTTTTCGGCGGAAAAATGAACGCCACCTGGTTCAACTTTCTGGAAAAGTGCAAGATCGAGTACGGATTCATGCCCGAGACGATCTACCTGCTTTTCAAGCTGTGCAAAAAGGACGACGAACCGTTCTCGTCGAGAATGCTTTCCTACGTTTCGAAAGTGGCGGAGAACTGGCATGCGGAGCGTGTCGTGACGCCGGAGGACGTTGACGCGCGGGAAAAGAGGTTCCGGGAGTTCGGGCCTTACGCGGACTTTGTCGCGAGGAAGATCGGATTCTCGAGACCGTGGACGGAGCAGGAACGCAACGTTATCGCGGGTTGGTACAAAGCCGGCGTTTCGAAGGAGATGCTGGCGGTGCTGCTCGACGACACGGGCCGGGTGAGCGCGTTCACTGTCAGGAAGATCGACGGCGAGGTCAAAAAATGGACCGAGGCGGGGCTCAAAAATCCCGAGGAAGTCAAGAACTATTACGAGGCGCTTGCGCAGGCGGGGAAAAAGGGCGGCGGCCAGGCACCCAAAGGCGCATCCGGGAACAAGACCGGGCGCGAGACGAAAAAACAGGCGGGGCAGGAAGGCCACTTCGACAACGAGAGAAATTACAGCGGCAGCTTTTTCGAGATGCTCGAGCAGCGCGACAAAAACGACAAAAACGACAAGAGCGACAAGAGCGCGAACGGAGCGGCGGAGAGCGGCCGGGAAGACGCAAACAAGAATAAAACAGGGGGCGACACGAAATGAAAGAACGCGCCGAAATCGCATCATACGCGGACGCGATACTGTCGGAGAGACGGTTCGAGGCTGAAAAACTGGCGGATGAGAGACGCCGGGAAGTCGCTTCCGCGTTGCCGGAATACGAGGCTGCCGAGACCCGGATCAGGGAAGAGGGCCTCAAGCTCGTGAGGCTTGCCGTCAGGGGGCAGGCGGAGTCGGAAGAGTACAGAAGGACCGTCGAGGAGCTGGAGAGGCTTGGCGCAAGGCGGACGGAGATTCTGACCGCGGCGGGCTATCCGGCCGACTACATCGAGAACTGCCACACCTGCAAAAAGTGCCGCGATAAGGGCTACCTCGAGGACGGAAACGGAGTGCAGACCTACTGCGAGTGCTACACGGACATCTGCAAAAAGGCGGTTCTGGAGGAGTCCGGAATACCGGTCAAGAAGGGCTTCGAGGCGTTCGATGCCGGCGTGTACGCGCCGGAGGACAGGCAGGAGGCGCTGGAAAAGCTTGAGGACGCTAAGAGGTTCACGGCGGATTTGCGCGGGTCGCGGAGCATGCTTTTCTACGGCAAGGCGGGCTCGGGCAAAACGTATCTCGCGAGTCTGGCGGCGACCGAGGCGGTCAGGCAGGGCTTCTTCACGGTCTACGCGACGGTGCCGCTGCTGATGCAGAACCTTCTTTACTACGGGGACGACGAACGGGCGCTTGCGAGAAGGGACCAGACGTTCGAGATCATCCACAGCGCCGACCTTCTGATTCTGGACGAGCTCGGAACGGAGCGGATGACACCGGCGAGAATGGACATGTTGTCGGGAATCATCGACGGCATCGTAACGGACAGCTCGCGCAAATGCATCGTTATTTCAAACCTGACGCTGCCGGAGATTCTTGAGAACTACGGCGAGAGGATATTCTCGAGACTGGCCGCCATGCAGCTGGTGAAGTTCGACTTCGAGGCCAGCGGGGACTTGAGACTCAGACTTAAGTAAACAGATTGTTTTGAACTATATTTAGGGAAAAAATAAGGCGGCGCCCCGCGCGGGGCGCCGCCTTTTGCATTTGTGTTAATACTTTATATCAACCCTTGGGGCTGCCGGGGCCGGCAAGCTGCCTGGCCGGGTCGTAGACAAAGACGGCTGTCACGTGTTCATCGTCGGTTATCGTCATCTCGCCGCCCTGGGAGATCACGAAGTCGCACTCGCGCGTATACGATTCGTCAGACTTTTGCAGGACGATCGTGTAGTGCATTTTTCCGATCTCTTTCACGGAAATGAACTGCGCGGTGGGGTATACGACGTCTGTGCTGCCCCATTTGCCGAATACGATTCTCGGCATGCCCCCGGAAACCTCGAAGTGGGCGTATATGCCCTCGTCTGCGCAATGCCAGGTGCCGCCGTATAGTTCGACGAATTCGACTCCGGAGTGAATCTTGTGGTTCTCGTAGTCGTCGGGCAGGTAGGCGACTTCCTCGCTGCCGGTGAGGTTGATCGAGACGACGTTGCCGGCGTCATAGAGTTTCGCGGGCAGCCGCTTTTCGGCTCCGGTCTCGTCGACGAGCACGAGTTCGTATTCACGCCCGGTGCCGGAGGTGTCGACCGCGGATTTGATCGTGAACACTTCGGTGTAGCCGTCCCCGGTCCACTCGCCGCGTGCCATCTTGACGCTGCCGTCCGCCGCCTGGAACACATCGATGTACCAGTTCGCGAGGTCACCTTGAGCGGATCTGAGGCCTCCGAACACGGTGAGAATTTCGGCCGCCGGAAGGGAGTGGAGATTCTCCTCGAGCGGGAACTGCCTCGCGCCGTTGTATTCGTAAACCTTCTCGCTGCCGTCGACGTCGGTGAAGGTCATCCGGCCGTTCTCGACCTTGACATGGACCTCCTGTTTAAATCCCTTGGGAGTCCTGACCTCGAGCTCGAAGTCGTCCTGACCTTCCTCGACAGCGTCGCAAATCTCGTAAACCGGGAAGTCGCCGCCGGCGTTCCAGATGCCGAACAGCGCTGTGACTTTGCCTTCCGTGCTCGTGAAGTCGATGAAGCTTTCGTCGATAGCGGTCCAGGTGCCTTCGTATTTTTTAAAGAAGTCCGCCGTGCGCTTTGCGGAGTTGTCGTCCTCCTCACCCGTATTTGTGCCGGGGTTCCCGTGAATGAAATCGCACGATACGGCCAAAGCCGCCAGCGCGAAAACAAGCACCGCGAATACCGCTGCGATTATGATTCTTTTTTTCATAAGTCAGTCTCCTTTCCGGTTTCCGGCGCCATAAGTGCCGGGTCCGTACAAATCCCGTGATTCGATTGAATCCAAATTCAATCAAATCCGGAATGAAACAACGCGTTTTCGAACGTTCCGGACAGCCGGAACTCATTTCCGCTTCTATTATATAAAAAAGCGCGCGCGAGGTCAACATTCAAGAAGAGGGCGGGAAAATTCACGCGCTGCACGGAAAACGGATTTTATTTTCGAAAAAGAGCCGGAAAAACCGCTGAAAATAACTTAAAAACGTCGAATGAGTCTTGAAAAAAACTGCGATACGGTTTATAATTGAGTGGTTTGAATCAAACTCAACGAATCAAACATTCAAATTTTGACGGAGGTATATTCTCTATGGACAACGGATGCCTGAAAAACGACGAAAAGTATCAGAAGCTCCTTGAAATCATTGAAGTCAATAAGAATATCCGCGGCTCCCTTATTCGCGTCCTTCACGACGCGCAGGAGGTCTACGGCTATCTGCCGATCGAAGTGCAGAAGGTCGTAGCTGACGGTCTCGGAATTCCGCTGGCGGAAGTTTACGGCGTGGTCACGTTCTACGCCCAGTTTACCACGAAGCCGAAGGGCGAGTACAGAATTTCCGTGTGCCTCGGGACCGCGTGCTACGTTAAAGGTTCCGACAAGCTTCTCGAGAAGATCCAGGACGAGCTGGGAATCGAGGTCGGCGACTGCACTGAGGACGGAAAGTTCTCGATCGAAGCCTGCCGCTGCATCGGCGCGTGCGGACTCGCTCCCGTTTTCACGGTGAACAAGGACGTCTACGGCAAGAAGGTTCCCGACGATATTCCGGCGATCATCGCCAAGTACAGGGAATGATACGGAGGTGCTTTGATGATTACTGTAGAACAACTTAACGAAATCAGAAAGAATTCGATCCCGAAGGTCGCGCTGAGAAAGAAAGTTTTCGAGACGCGCGTTCCCGAACTCAAGGGCGACATCTCCGGACTTCTTAAGGAAGGCAACGAGAAGACCTACCGCGCGCACATTCTCTGCTGCGCCGGCACCGGATGCAAATCCTCAGGCTCCGACAACCTCCGCGAAGAGTTCGAGAAGGTTCTGGCCAAGTACGGCCTCACCGACGAGGTCAAGATCGTGAAGACCGGCTGCTTCGGACTTTGCGCCGAGGGCCCGATCGTTGTCGTCTACCCCGAAGACGCGATGTACTGCAAGGTGGGCATCGAGGACGTTGAAGAGATCGTCACCGAGCACATCATGAAGGGCAAGATCGTCCGCAGACTTCTCGAAAACTACGCGGCGCGCGAAAAAGAGGGCGAGATCACCGAGGAAGACCTCGAGGGCAGCACGTTCTTCAAGAAGCAGATGCGCATCGCGCTCCACAACTGCGGCAGGATCAACCCCGAGGACATCGAGGAGTACATCGCGATCGACGGCTACCAGGCTCTCGCGAAGGTGGTCACTTCAATGACGCCCGACGAGGTCATCCAGGTGATGCTCGACTCCGGACTCAGGGGCCGCGGCGGCGCGGGATTCCCCACCGGCAGAAAGTGGATGTTCGCAAAGGCAAGCGTCTCGGATCAGAAATACGTCTGCTGCAACGCCGACGAGGGCGACCCGGGCGCGTTCATGGACAGAAGCGTTCTCGAGGGCGACCCCCACGAGGTACTTGAGGCAATGGCAATTGCCGGCTACGCGATCGGCGCGAACCACGGTTTCATCTACGTGCGCGCGGAGTACCCGACGGCCGTTGAGAGACTTGAAATCGCAATCAGGCAGGCCGAAGAGTACGGAATTCTCGGCGACCACATTTTCGGAACCGACTTCTCCTTCAGAATCGAGCTCAGGCTCGGCGCCGGCGCGTTCGTGTGCGGCGAGGAGACGGCGCTTATGACCAGCGTCGAGGGCCACAGAGGCGAGCCCAGACCGAGACCTCCGTTCCCGGCCGTAAAGGGACTTTTCGCCGAGCCCACGATTCTCAACAACGTTGAGACCTTCGCGAACGTTCCCCAGATCATTCTCAAGGGCGCCGACTGGTTCAAGTCCATCGGCACCGAGAAGAGCACCGGCGCAAAGGTGTTCGCGGTGGGCGGCAAGATCAAGAATACCGGTCTCGTCGAGGTTCCCATGGGCACCACGCTCCGTGAAGTCGTTTACGACATCGGCGGCGGCATTCCCAACGGCAAGAAGTTCAAGGCGGCCCAGACCGGCGGACCTTCCGGCGGCTGCATTCCCGCGTCCCTGATCGACACCCCGATCGACTACGACTCGCTGATCCAGATCGGCTCGATGATGGGCTCCGGCGGTCTTATCGTCATGGACGAGGACACCTGTATGGTCGACATCGCCAAGTTCTTCCTGGCGTTCACCGTCGAGGAGTCCTGCGGCAAGTGCCCGCCCTGCAGAATCGGTACCAAGAGGATGTACGACATTCTCGACAAGATCACGAGAGGCGAGGGCGAACTCAAGGACATCGACGACCTTTACGAGCTTGCCGACGCGATCAAGTCCTCCGCTCTCTGCGGCCTCGGACAGACCGCTCCCAACCCGGTTCTCTCTACGCTCCGCTACTTCAAGGACGAGTACATCGCCCACGTTGTGGACAAGAAATGCCCCGCAGGCGTGTGCAAGGCCCTTATGCAGTACACAATTGATCAGGAAAAGTGCATCGGCTGCGGCAAGTGCGCAAGAAATTGCCCCGCTGACGCGATTTCGAAAACGGACTACGTCGCTCCCGGCCACAAGCTTCCTTCGATGGCCATCGACCAGAGCAAGTGCCTAAAGTGCGGCGCCTGCATGGAAGGCTGCAAGTTCGGCGCGATTTCCAAGAAATGAGAGGTGCACGACATGAAAATGATTAATCTTAAAATCGACGGAACCCCGGTAACCGTTCCGGAGGGCACAACTATTCTGGAAGCCGCGAGACTGGCGGGCGTGAAGATCCCGACCCTCTGCTTCCTTAAGGATATCAACGAGATCGGCGCCTGCCGCATGTGCGTTGTCGAAATCAAGGGCGCAAGGGCGCTCCAGGCCGCGTGCGTATACCCGGTCAGCGAAGGTCTCGAGGTCATCACCAACTCCGAGAAGGTCAGAAAAGCCCGCAAGATCACTCTCGAGCTCATTCTCTCCAACCACGACAGACGCTGCCTCGAGTGCTCCAGATCGCAGAACTGCGAACTCCAGGCCCTTTCCAAAGAGCTCGGCGTTAACGAAATCCGCTTCCCGGCACTCTACGAGAAGACGCTTCTCCCGATCGACGACCTCTCGCCCTCCGTTGTGCGCGACCCCAACAAGTGCGTCCTCTGCCGCCGCTGCGTAAGCGTGTGCAAGAACGTCCAGACCGTCGGTGTCATCGACACCATGGAGAGAGGCTACAGAACGGTAGTCGCTTCGCCTTTCGGAAAGTCCCTGGCCGACACCCCCTGCGTGAACTGCGGACAGTGCATCGCGGTCTGCCCGACCGGCGCTCTTACCGAAAAATCGGACAAATCGAAGGTTTGGGCGGCGCTCGCTGACCCCGACAAGTACGTGGTCTTCCAGACTGCGCCGGCGGTCCGCTTCTCGATCGGCGAGGCCTTCGGAATGCCTATCGGTTCCAGACCCACCGGCAAGATGGTCACCGCCATCCGACGCCTCGGCGTCGACAAGGTGTTTGACACCGACACCGGCGCGGACCTCACGATCATGGAAGAGGGCACGGAGCTCCTCCACCGCATCAAGAACGGCGGCAAGCTTCCGATGATCACCTCCTGCAGCCCCGGCTGGATCAAGTTCTGCGAGCACAACTTCCCGGACTTCCTGGACAACCTCTCCACCTGCAAGTCGCCCCACGAGATGTTCGGCGCCGTCATCAAAACGTACTACGCCCAGAATATGGGCATCGACCCGGCGAAGATCTTTGTCGTCTCCGTCATGCCCTGCACCGCCAAGAAGTTCGAGGCGAAGCGTGAAGAGATGACCAACTCCTCGGGCTACGTGGACGTCGACGTCGTCCTCACCACGAGAGAGCTGGCTGCGATGATCAAAGAGGCGGGAATTGACTTCGTGAACCTTCCCGACTCCGACTTCGACGACCCGATGGGCAACGCGACCGGCGCGGGCGTCATCTTCGGCGCCACAGGCGGCGTTATGGAAGCTGCCCTCAGGACCGTTGCCGACGTGCTCACCGGTGAAGACCTCAAGGACATCGACTACCACGCTGTCCGCGGCGTCGAAGGCATCAAGACCGCGGAAGTCAACGTGGCCGGCAGAACGGTACGCGTCGCCGTGGCAAGCGGCCTCGGAAACGCGCGCAAGCTCCTCGAGTCCATCAGACGCGGCGAAGCCGAATACGACTTCATCGAGATCATGGCCTGCCCCGGCGGCTGCGTGAACGGCGGCGGCCAGGTAATCCAGCCCTCCTCCGTGAGAAGTTGGGTCGACCTGAGAGCCCTTCGCGCGAAGGCCACCTACGAGGAAGACCTCGCCCTCCCGCTCCGCAAGTCCCACGAGAACCCCGCCATCAAGAAGCTCTACGAAGAGTTCTACGGCGAGCCCGGCAGCGAGAAGGCCCACCACGACCTTCACACCCGCTACCACAAGAGGGACAACTACTGAAGAGGGACAACTACTGAAGAGGGACAACTGCTGATTTCCCCTTGTTGTAGAATAAAATGAACGGCGCCGCGGGGCTTCGTAATGAATCGCCCCGCGGCGCTTTGTATAATTCCCGAATTGTGTTATTCCCGCTTTATGTAACTCCCGCATTTCTGCGCGTGCGTTGCTGCGGAGGCAGGCGGTTGTGGCGGAAAAACGGGAAATAGCGGAGAATGTGGGAGAAAATTAAAAAAACGCTTGCGGCGGAGCGCCCGATATGTTAGAATTGGCGTATGACTAGAAACAGCGCAATCAGCTGTTCACGACTGCAATTTTATTAGGAGGACATTATGAAAAAGATTATTGCATTGGCGGTTGCCGTAGCAATGATTTTCGCACTTGCGACAATCAGCGCATTTGCGGATGACGGCCACTATGTGTGGAACCACACCGGCTCGTATGCCGAGGATCCGTGGAGTGATTCATTCAGAATCGGTCACGATTCCCCCACTACGGGCACGATTCGTTTCAAGACCGACGTCAGCTTCAGCAAGGTTCTTTTCGCCAAGATCTGGGCAACACCCCACGCTGTTGTAACTCTGGAAGTTCTTTCGGGCGGAAACAGTGTTTTCACCGGCTCGTTTGAGCTTTACAACGCGGACAACGGCAGCGGTGACGTTCCGGATGTCGAAGTCGATTTCGGAAAGACCCTTCCCGCGGGCGAGTACACGTTCAACTTCTCGGTACCGGACGGCAACTACGCCTTCTTCGCTTACGGCAGCGGCCAGCTTCCCGACGACTACATTGAGAATGAGCGCGGACACGCTATGTTCGGTCTCTGGACCACTGACAGCGGCAGCGGCTTCGTTTCTCTCGGCATTGTTCTCGAGGAGAAGATTATTGCCGTATTCGACGGCACCGGCAGCGCGGATCCTCAGAACCTTCAGGGCAATCCTATGGCTATTGTTGTTACGGTTCCCGAGGGCTATAAGCTTGCCGAAATCATCGGCCAGAACAGCCCGACCTGGAGCAACGCAGGCGGCGGAAGTGACGCTACTGCCGAAGTGTACGCATGGAAGGGCGACTACGATTCTTCCATTGACGGTACGCTTCTCGCATCCGCGGAGATCACCGACCACGTCGACAACCAGGACGCTGTGTTCGTTCTTAACAACCAGCTTCCCGCAGGACAGTATCTCGTAGAATTCACCGCTACCGGCGAAATGGCTATCGGTTTCTGGACGTTCAGCGGCGCTCAGGATGGTGCTATTGTTTACCGCAACGGCGATGAGGTTGACTCCTACTTCCCGAAGATTGCTATTAAAGTGCTCCTTTCCGACGAGCAGCCCGGCGAACAGCCCGGTGAGCAGCCCGGCGAACAGCCCGGTGAACAGCCCGGCGAGCAGCCCGGTGAACAGCCCGGCGAGCAGCCTGCCGAGACCGGCGACGCGACGATGATCGTTCTCATCGTAGCAGCTGCGGCGGTTGCGCTCGTGCTTCTCAAGAAGAGAGCGTTCTGATTAATGGTTGATTAATGGCGGCGCCGGCGAGGCTCCGTCAAATCAAAGATAGTCATCTTAAAAGCATCCTGCCTGAAAGCGGGGTGCTTTTTTGTTGGTAAAAAGAAGGTGCCGTTCGAGTTGCAGGCGTTAAGTAGTTCTTTGCGCACGGCGTGTTGCCGCTCGATTTGCAGGCGTTAAGTGGTTCTTTGCGCACGGCGTGTTGCCGCTCGATTTGCAGGCGTTAAGTATTCCGGCAGACTGCTTGCCGTTCGACTTGCATGTGTTAATACTGCGGCCCGGCGTCCGTCTGCTTTTCGACTTGCGGGCGTTAACGCGGCGACTTGCGTTCCCGAAAAAAGTCAAAAATCAAATTTGTCGCTTGCCAAACGACCAAAACGGTTTCCGGAAAGGGTATAATGCATTCGTGACGGAAAGTTGCGCAGTTACCTGCAGGGCAGCGCGGATCCGCACGGAAAGGAGGCACTTCATCGACGTTTTTT
>JAEEGL011050558.1_pt1 | contig 13018 bp, 17 predicted proteins | sample 9134231 | NCBI WGS metagenome assembly JAEEGL01 (sample SAMN16246548, study PRJNA631951) | gut metagenome | biome: gut microbiome; feature: rumen; material: fiber-attached | host: Bos | place: Iran: Karaj | collected 2018-10 | reverse complement strand
TATAATCGTTTTCTTGTGTTTCTACTGTTGTTTTCTCTTCTTTTTTAGTTTTTAAAATCATAATATCCCCTCACTGTCACAACATAAACTTAAAATTTTTCTTCCTATTCAATCAAGAAGGCTTTATTATAACATATATTTTCATTATAACCAAACAAAAAATAATTACAATTGTTAAAATAGTTAAAGATTATATATTTTAATAAAAAAATATAGTATAATATGAATAAGAGAGGTGATGTTTTGTTTATAATTTGGTTAAGCTTATTTGTGCTTTTATCAATCATAGAATTAGTAACTATTAATCTAGTTACCATTTGGTTTGCTCTTGGTGCACTTGTAACAATGTTTTGTACTTTATTTATTAACGATACTATAACACTTAGTTCAATTTTTACTTTTACTAGTTTAATAGCATTGATTTCTACAAAAAAATTTGTTAAGGAATTTTCAAAAAAAGGAACTATTCCTACCAACACAGATAGAATTATTGGAAAAATAGGAATTGTTACCCAAGAAATATCATCATTAGAGCCTGGCGAAGTAAAAGTAGATGGAAAACATTGGAGTGCCATCGCAAGTAATAAGATTTCAAAAAACGAAAAAGTTAAAATTTTATCGATTGAAGGCGTAAAATTAAAAGTAGAAAAAATTAAGGAGGAAAATTAATGTCATTTTTTATTATTATTATTTTAATTATTTTAGTTATCATTATTTCAGGAGTTAAAATTGTTCCACAATCTAGAGCAATAATAGTAGAACGTCTTGGAAAATATGATCGAACAATGGAAACAGGATTACATTACGTAATTCCATTTATAGAAAGAACTGCAGCTGATATTTCTTTAAAAGAAATCGTAAAAGACTTTGCACCACAACCAGTTATTACAAAAGATAACGTTACAATGCAAATTGATACTGTTGTTTATTACCAAATAACTGATGGAAAATTATATAGTTATGGTGTAGAGAATCCAGTAAGCGCTATAGAAAATCTAACAGCTACCACTTTAAGAAATATCATTGGTGAACTAGAATTAGATGAAACATTAACATCAAGAGATATTATTAATACTAAAATGAGATCTATTCTAGATGAAGCCACAGATCCATGGGGAATCAAAGTCAACCGTGTAGAAGTTAAAAACATTTTACCACCTAGAGATATTCAAGAAGCTATGGAAAAACAAATGCGTGCAGAACGCGAACGAAGAGAAGCAATTCTTAAAGCTGAAGGTGAAAAAAAAGCTGCTATATTAATTGCTGAAGGTGAAAAAGAAAGTGCAATTCTTAGAGCAGATGCTAAAAGAGAAGCACACATCAAAGAAGCTGAAGGTGAAGCTGAAGCAATTATCAAAATTCAACAAGCTAATGCTGAAGGAATAAAATTAATTAGAGAAGCTAAAGCTGATGATGCATATCTAAAATTAAAAAGTTATGAAGCTTTAGTAGAAGTAGCTAATGGCAATGCCACAAAAATCATTGTTCCAAGTGATTTACAAAATATTACAACAGTTGGTACCACTATTGCTGAAACATTAAAAAATAATAAACAATAAAGCTATTAACTATTAATTGTAATATAAATTAGTTTTACCTTATTTAATAAACATCAAATATATTTATGCAAAAAAGAGAAAAATAATTTTTCTCTTTTTAATAACTTTTTATTGAAATTTACTCATTACCAACATTAAAATGTAAATTCAACGTATTCAAAATATATGAATGAATGGGTAATATTGTTAATATGAAAACCAAAATTACTAAAACCATGTAAATTTTATTTTCTTTACACTTATTAGATTTTGTATTATTCACATTGATCATACCTATAAATAACAAAAAATGGTGCTGAAAACAGGAATCGAACCTGCGACCTATTCATTACGAGTGAATTGCTCTACCAACTGAGCTATTTCAGCATTACACAAAAATATTATACTACATTTATCAAAAAATAAAATATAATTATTTAAAAATATTATAATGATGATACAATTATTAAAAGGAGGGCTTATGAAAAAAACAATAATTCATATATCAATAGTTATTATTTTAATAACAATAGGAATCATTATAATATATAATAATCGCAATGCAAAAACAAAAGACGATTTTATTTATATGGGAACTAGTTCAGAGAAAATTACACAAAATGAAAATTATATTTTTACTACCTATGAAGATTACTATGAAAAATTTAAATCTAATAAACTAACAAAAAAAGATTTCAAATATAAAAATTATGCATTAATAGCTATAAATTATGATTCATGCTCAGAAGAAAAAATAACCCCCAAAGAATATAACATTAAAAATAACAATATTAATGTCATAATAAACTATAAAGCAAAATGTGGAAATTGTGCCAATTCTTACATATATTACCTATTGCCAATAAATAAAAAAAGAACTATCAATAATATTAATATAACATATGAAGCAATTAACAATCCAAAATGCAATACAAATGTAAGTTATAAACCAATAATATATCTTTATCCACAAAAAACAACTAATATTACAGTAAAACTTGGTTTTCCTAATTTATTAACTACTACATATCCAAAATACAATAATGAATGGAACATAACAGCTACCCCCGAAGGAAAATTAATAGATAAAAACGGCAGAAGTTTTTATGGATTATATTGGGAAGGTATAAATCACATAAATAATAATTATAATGATGGTTTTATTGTCAAAAAAGAACAACTAATACCATTCTTAGAAGAAAAATTAACAATACTAGGATTAAATGAACGAGAGGCTAATGAATTTATTATTTATTGGCTACCACAACTAGAAAAAAGCGCATATAATTTGATTAGATTTGAAACAACAAATGTTATAAACAAAGAAATGCCACTTAATATTAATCCAAAACCAGACACGTTAATAAGAATATTAATGGAATACAAACCAGTAAAACAACAAATAAATATTAAACCACAAGAATTAACCCAAACAAAAAGAAATGGATTTACAGTGATTGAATGGGGAGGAACTTTAATTGAATAATTTAAAAACAAGAAAATTAGTATTTCTTGTTTTTTTATTAACAAATATATTCCTTTACCTTTTTATATTTAAAAATAAATCGTTATTAAATAATTTATAAAAAATAAAATATGATAAATACATAATGGTGCCGACGACGTAGAGGTCTACAACTTTTTTCGGCATTAACGATTAATATAAATCAATCTATATTATTTTTTTCATAAATAATTACTTTGAATATTTATTTATAAATTTTTCAAATGAAACATTGTGATATGGTATCATTTGTTCATTCAAATTTGCATATAAATAATGAGTTTTTTTATTTTTAGTTTTTATTATAATTTTTTTAGTTTTATTATTTAATATTGCAAAATTTTTAATTGTTATATTTTCAATATCATCCATACTAATAAACTCATAAGAAGATTTATCAATATGCATTTTAGACAAATTTTGTTTAAACACAACACCATCTTGTTTTAAATATAAAAAATTTAACCCTTCATCATTAAAATTAATTATAATTGCATCATATGGATAATCCATACCACCAACCATACCAGTATTTTTTCTCATATCTTTAAAAGCAATAAAAAAATCATTATTGACAATTTGAGCTCCTACACTTGTAAAAACATCCCTAACCATTTCTATAGAACTAAATTCATTCATTTTTAAACCTCCTTTAATTATATATACCATATCTATTATACCATTTCTATATATAAATAACAACATTTAAGTATAAAAACAATATTAAAATAATACAGCTAGAAAATTGCTAATAGAAACCAACTAAATGACAAAAATATTTTTTTATAAATACTCTTTTCTTAATTCATCAATATTTGATCCTAATACTTCTATTTTAGAATTATCAACATTTTCAAGTAAATACTTAGCCATTTTATCATAATTAGAAAACATTGTTTCAATATAAAACTTTTTACTTTTTACCTTAATATCAATCTTTTCAAGAACAGGCATAGTACCGCCTTTTGAAACATTATATCTCCATGTTATTTTGTCTATATTCTTAACATCCACACTAAATTTTGAACCCAAAAATTTACTTACATATATTATATCATCGCTAACATATATTTTTTTTCTTAAAATAAATATAGCACCTAATAAAAACGGAAATATTAAAAATAAAGAAGTAATTATACATGCAATAAAATTATGATCATTACTAAAAAAAGAAATTAAATCAATTAATATAAAAATAAAAATTAAAATAAAACAACTATAAGCAATCCCTTTAGGATATTCTAATTTAAAATTTTTTTCATATGATCACCTAACCTTTCAATATAAATGTACAATCCCCTTTATAATCATAATCATTGCTAGCAGCGTATCTATATAATATATCTCCCTCTTTTACATTATATAAAAACCTTTCACAACCAAGAGCAACAAGATAATTTTTTTTAACATAATTATTATTTTCCTTAATAACACCACTAACACCTAATCTTTTACAACCATTATATTCACTAGTTTCATAAATTCCTAAAAATAATATTTCTGATTTATATTTTTCTCTTAATATTCTCCTAATTGGAATTCCAGAAAATATTTTTATTATCTTCACAGAAAAAAGTATCCAAATTATAAGGCAAAATAAAAAATCAACTAATATTAAATATTCGTTTATTTTAACAAAGAAAAGTGAAGAAAAGATAAAGAACAAACTTATGATAATAAAAATTATAAAACTCATTAATATCCCTGAAAAAATAAATCTACCCTTTTTATATTTAATGATATTAGATATTTTATTTAATTCTTTTATACTGGTTTTACCAATTGATGAATCAAGATTTAAAGCATTTCTATGAAATATTTTTTGCGATTTATCATAATTTATTTTTTTTGTTTTTTCACATATTTCAGTACCGACTTCTTCCCAATTATCTCCTGTTATAGGTCCAATAAATCTATTTCCATATACATCATAAGATACTATAATTCTATTTTGTAAAAATTTATCCGACTCAACAATAGCTTCCATAATATATAAATTATCATTTTCATCAGTAAAATCATCTTCACAAAAAGAAATTAACATACGATCATTTGAATATACTATTTTATTTATTATAGTACCTCCTACTTTTAATACAATATCATTATTCATATCTAATAGTAGTACTTCCTATTGTTTTTTCTGGAGCAATATGCAATTTTACAAAAGAACCTTCGGCAAGATTATGATCTATAAATTCTTTTTTACTAATAGACATTTCAGCAATTTCTAATTTATTATAGTAATTATTGTGAATAGTTTTATTAAACCATAAAAGTTTTAAAGAAACTTTATTTCCTTTATCAATTACTTTTGCAATAATAGCATCTTGTGTCCATTCATTTGTTCCTTCAAAAATCACATCAGTACTAGCAAGTCTATTCTTTTGTTCTTCACTTAACGACGCAATTAACTCAGCTACTAATTCATTAGTTTTTTTATAAAAATAATAGAACAAACCCCCAAGCCCTCCAATAATAATAATTGTAATTAATATATACAATTTAACACCTCCTTAATATTTACTAGTTAATTATATCATAAAATACATTTTTTAAATATCTTAAAATATCAACATTTATTTTATTTTTCTAATATTATACTTTTAATATATTTACTTATTATTATTTACTTGTTTATCAGTTAATCTATACTTACAATTCACTTCGTCAAATAATATATCTATTGCACTTGCTATTTTAAAATTAGGAACTAACATTTCCAAATCTTCAACTTGTTGTTTATAAACATTAGTCATTTTCTTTTTAAAGTTCATATCTTTTGTATCCCAGTATTTTTTATTTCCAAGTTCTATAATAAATTCACATGCTAAATTATTTTTAGAGTTATCTGATATATGTGAGAAATAATCATTTATCTTTCTTGTTTCTTTTTGTTTTTCATTATACTTAATTCTTGATTCTTTAAATAAATCTAAATACAATTTTTTAACATCTTCATAAAGCGAATCTGATCCTTTAACTATATAAATATCTCATTGATTATAATCATATTTTCTATAATTATGTTTATCAACTCTTGATAATTGTTTAGCATTTTGAATAGCATTATTACTTTTTGAAGTAGTTCCACTCACATTATTTTAGCACTTACTATTACTGAATTTTTTTATTCTTATCACTACCAAGATGTAGTGAATATGGCATACCATTATCCATTAAATGCACCTCACTTTTTAAACCATTTGGGATTCATCCAAAATGTTTAACCCCCTAGGTATTTCGGCTGAGCCAAAATTCGGGGGCTAAGGATAAAATCCTTAGAAACAATAATTATCTATCGCTACTTACAAAATTACATATTACTCTTAACCTCGATTCTAAAGATTCTTCAATTTCAATTTCTTCTTTAATAATATTTACCATAGACAAATCCTTTCTATGATTTTTCTGATACACAAAAAAATCAATCAGAAATGATTGATTCATATATAAAAGTTCGAACAGACTCGTCAATGGTGGAGCCGGGGAGAATCGAACTCCCGTCCAAAATAGACAACATACAAACATCTACAAGTTTAGTCAACTATACAAATTCATAACATTGTAATTAATTGACGAACTAAGCAATGTTACTATCCTATATAATTCATTACTACCCCTAGGAAAAGTAATAATATAACCTATTAAAATGAACCTCTTATTAAATTCATAGGTAAAATTTAACAGAAGCTAGCCCGCAATACTTAATTAAGCAGCAAAAGCTAAATTATAATTTCTATTTCCAGTTATATTTAACTGACGCATTTACGTATGCCTCGACTTGCCATTCATACTCCATCTATCCTGTCGAAACCATATCGACCCCATGAAGGGATTATACTATAATTTAATATGAATTTCAATCACCTAAATATAAATCATTATTTAGAAACATTACTAAGGCGCTCATATATTTCTTTCAATTTCCTAAATCTATGATTAAGTCCAGACTTAGTAATTTTTTTATTAGTCTCCAAAGAAATAATCTCACTCAATTCTAAAAGAGAAGAATCCGGATACTTAATTCTATATTCAGCAGCTTCTTTTAATTTTTCATCTAAAAGATCAAGTCCCATCTTATCATCTATATATTTTATTTGATTTATTTGATTCATTGCAGTTTGAACAACTTTATCTGTATTAGCTTGCTCACAATTATTAAGCCTATTTGTAATATTTTTTTGTTCTTTAAAAATTCTAACATTTTCGTAATACATTACTGCCTTTGATGCCCCAATGATCTTTAAAAAATCGCTTATTTTCTCAGAATCCTTAATATAAATCATATACTTTTTATCTCTTAAAAGTATTTTACTATTTAAATCAAACCCATTTAATAACCGTTGAATTAATACTGACTCAAATTTGTTATCAAATAAAAATTCTAAATGATATTGAGCTGTTTTCGGATCATTTATACTACCTTTAGATAAAAAAGCCCCTCTTATATATGCCTTTATTTCCTCTATATCTTCTATAATATAATTATTGGGTAATTCTAAAAGATTTCCATCGGAATCAATCACAGACAAATCCTGTAAAATAAAAGAAACCTTATCTTTCAACTCTAAGATATACATCTTATTCTTATAAAAATTATTGTTATTAACTACAGAAAAAGAAATATTTACATTATAAATATCACTTAATAATTTACACAACCAATTAGCTATATCAATAGATTCAGTAATTAAACTAACACTATCATTATCAATTTTAGCATTCATTCTAAAAAAAGCAGATAAACTAGCCAAATTTTCTGCTTTAGTACAATCTAACATAACAATTTCTTCTTTTACTTGTTTAGTAAACGACATATTATCCCCCTTAATGAATAAAAATTGTAATACTTACATATATAACAGCTAACAATATCAATATAGCTGATACAACTACCGGATAAAACATTATATCAATAAAAGCTGCATCAACACGTTTTTCACCAAATGCTCTACCTGCAGGAGTTGAATAAACCTTAGCCAATCGATTACTGTTCCCATAACCAGCTTGATTTTGCAATACACTAATATAATCTTCATAATAAGTAGATGCTTTACCTGTTATTACATCTAAATAATACCTATCACCCATAACAACAGAAGGAATCATAGATTCAATAAAATCAGCATTATCTATAATAGCTTCCTTACTGAATGGAATGAAACTATTATTACTATTATTTAAATATATAAATGAATTAATTGCAGTCAATGCAAAATTTTCTATATCATCCTGAATATCATTAGCACTTCCAACTCTCACCTTATCAACAAATGCTTTGTTTTTCTCATCAACAATTGTATCCATACCTATACTTCTTGCACACATCCCCCTAGAATGTTGCCATTTCAAATCACTATTAAGTCCACACAAAAAGCCTACAAGTTCGTCTTCTTTATTATTAATTTTAGCATTCATAACTATTTCACTTAATCTTTTCATCTGAACCACCTATTATAATTATAACACAGATTCTATTTCCCTACTAATATATTTTCTAATTTTTTGTCTAATTAACTTCAAAGCATTATCAACAGATTTATAATTAAGATCAAGTAAACTAGCAATTTCTTTATTTGTAAAATTATTAAATTTAAGCTCATAAACTAGAGCTTGTCGATCACTTAATTCATACTTAAAATCTAAAAGTCGTTTCAAAAGCAATGACTCATCAAGCTTATTATGTGGCTTTGCATCATTATCCTCAACAGCATCCATAACACAAATATCTCCTTCACCTACTGGTTGATCCAAAGATATAGCATTATTCAAAATCATATGTTTAAGCCTCAAACTTTTCTTAATTAATCTAATCATCTCTCTTTTTATACAAACCGTCACATAAGTGTAAAATAAACAATTATTTTTTTCTTCAAACTCACTAATAGCATGTGCCAATCCCACAAAACCCTCTTGATATAAATCATCATACTCAATACCCAAATATTTATAACCATCATAATATTTTAATGCCAAGTGAGAAACCAAAGGATGATACTTATCATACATCATATTATAAGCTACTTCATCACCCTCACTAATCATATATAATACCTCGTAATCATTTATATCTTTATATTTCATCAATCTCCCTACCTTTTATTTCTAATTGCTTCGTAAATAAGTATTCCTGCAGAAACAGAAGCATTCAAACTATTTACTTTGCCAAACATAGGAATTTTAACTACAAAATCACATGATTTTCTTACAAGATCCGACATACCTTTACCTTCGTTACCGATTACAATTGCTATTTTACCACTATAATCAATATCACGATAATCATCATCACCAATCATATCAGTACCAACAATCCAATAACCTCTATTCTTTAAATCAGTAATAGTTCTACATAAATTAGTAACTTGTGCAACAGGTATATTGTTTATTGCACCTGTACTTGTTTTAATAACTGTAGAATTAACTCCAACCCCACGATTTTTAGGAATAATTATACCATTTACACCTGCTGCTTCACAAGTTCTAATAATAGCACCTAAATTATGTGGATCTTCTAAATGATCTAATATAACTATTAATGAATCATCCTCACAAGCAAAATCATCTAATTTACTATATTTAAAATCCTCTACATCTAAAATTATACCTTGATGATTAAATTTTGCAAAAGCACCTAAATCTCTTTTATTCATGTATTCAACATCTATTTTTTTCTTTTCTATTAAAGAAATAATATTTTTATCACTAAAATTTTCCTGTAAAATTACTTTTTTTATAAATTTTTCACTATTTAGCATTTCTTTTGCAACATTTCTACCATAAACTAACATATATCAAATATCTCCTTCATAATTTCATCAATTCTATCACGTCTATTATCAAGTTCTAAAAAACCAATTAAAGCTTCTAAACCCGTTGCATATTTGTAAGTAATAATATCACAATTCTTAGGATGACTTCCTCCTTTATGATTACGAGCTCGTCTAACAACACCAATTTCTTCGTCAGTTAAAAAGTTTTTATTAACAAGTTCTGTTAAAAACTTTGCTTGAGCTTTTGCACTTACATATTTAACAGCTTCTTTCTGTAAATCATTAACATTACCAATTCCTTGATTAATTAAATATTTTCTAACGTAATCCTCATAAATAGTATCTCCTAAATAGGCTAATACCAATACATTTACATTCAACAACTCCATATTATCACCCACAGCAATTAGAATATCTTATAATCTTAATTTTAACACATTTTTCTCTTTTAAAATAATTTTTTAAATATTCATATACCTATATTTTTTTAACATACTCCATATAACCTTCTCTTACATCTCCCACAGTATGTAATTTTTTACCCAATACATTCTGCACATTTTCTCTTACACACTCATAAAAATCAATAAAATCGCCCTGTTTTGAAATTATTAATTTAGAAAAATGTTTAGAAAAATCCTCACCGGATAAAGATAGCAAAGAAAAAGCATAACAAAAAAAAGCTGAACTCAACCATCTGAAATTAGAATCATAAACATCTCGCTGATTAATAATCCAATTATCAACATCAATAGATTGAAAAGATTTAGTCTGTTGATTAAACATAATATTGGTATATCCAACATCAAACATTTCAATATTATTATCACTGAATTGCACCAAACATTTTTTCATATATTCATCGTATTTAGATAAAAAACACGAAAAATCAAACTCTGAACATTCTTCCATAATTTTACCATCTACAAAATCCATTGTATAACCTCGAACGTCATTTTTAACAACTACTAAACTATTAGGAAAAACTGCACTGTTTATTTTCAAATTACAAAAAGCATTCAATCTAACAATATCATCCTCACTTAATGAATTATGAAAAATTTTAAAACAAGAATTATCATTCAAATGATAGACAATTCCTCCTTTACCTTTACCTACTACATTAGAATCAGTTATCAATTTATGATCAATTTTCGTAACATTGTAACCATTATCTTTCAACAATCTATAAACATTCATCCATAACCACCACACTATTTTAAAACTTTAAAATCATTTACCGTTTTTATCTTTACACCCAACATTTGTTCCTTTTTATCTCTTAAACCTTCATAAAACTCAATCAAATTATCATTGGCTTGAATTGAACTTTGACTTAATAACCCAAGCATTTCTCTTTCTAAAACATATTTAAACTGTCTAAAATTAATATCATAAACATCACGTTTAAACTTTTTGGCATCATAAAAAGACCAAGCATCAACATCAATACATCTAAATTCATCGTTAACTACGTCATACATTATATTATCAGATTTAATATCAGTAACTCTAATACTATTCCTCGACAATTCAACCCTTATATTTTGAAGCAATTTATCATATAAATAAATAAACTTTGAAAATTCCATGGTACTACAATCATCAATAGTACTTCCTTCTATGTAATCCATCATATAGCCTTGAATCTTACCTTTCATAAAAATTATTTTTTTAGGAAAAACAGCACATTTAACGGATAAATTGGTAAATTTATTTAATTTATCCACATAAAAAGAACATAAGGTACTATTCCAATTCCATAATTTAATACATTCGTTAACTCCAAGTCTATATACTTCACCATTTGCTCCATCTTTTATAAAGGTAGCATCATGTAAAATACCACAATCTATACTTTCAACATTATAACCAGCAATTTTTAATCGTTCATATTCCCCCATAATATTACACCTATTTCTTTTTACCATACAAATATGTATGTCTTCTTACATCATTCATAGTAATAAGTTCATCATCAGTTAGCTTAGATAACTCATACCTAACAGTTTCATAAAAATCTATAAAATCAGAACTATCATCTAACTTTAAAGCATCCTTTTGCAAATTATAATTAATATAATATATAAAATAATAGGCAAAAGCATTATTGATCAATCTAAAATTTCTGTTACTTATATAATGATCTGGACAATTTGATTCATACCAATCATCAACATCTATTGATCTAAATACAGAATTAACATTATCCCACATAATATTAGCCGGTTTAACATCACTCATTATTATATTCCTACTATTCATTTCCTCAAGACAACCATTTTTATACTCATTAAATTTTGAAAGAAAAAAAGAATAATCATAATCACCACAATAAGACATTTTTGAACCATCAATATAATCCATCGTATAACCCTTAATTCTTCTACCAAACAAAGCCAATCGATTAGGAAATACTGCCCAATTTATATTCAATCTACTCATTTTATCTAATTGATCAACAACTCCCTCATTCATCAAAGGAAAACTATTTATTTTCCATTTTTTTATTACCTCATTATCTCCAAATCTATAAATTTTACCATTGCAACCACTTCCAATTTTATCTTTTCTTTTTAAAGAAAATGGCTTTATCTTTATTGCATTATAATTGGAAACCTTTAAATTCATAGTACCACCATCAATAGTGACATATTATACCTAAAATATTTTATTTTGTAAATGAAAAAATACACATATAAAACAAAAAATAGCCAATGCTTAAAACACTAGCTATATAAATAATTATCGATTATTTACACCAATTTATATTAATTATATATTTTGAGCCGGATGCCCGTTCGAATCGACTAGCTTCACTCGCTCCCCGAACATGGGCATCATGGTTTTTCTTATGTATTTTTCTTTTGTATATTATCTCCGTTATCTAATATACCTCTTCGTATGTTAAGAGATATTAGATTTTAGTAGGTTTATAACTGGCCGAACGCCGACGTTGTTGCTGATCACGCCGCGGTTGTAAACTTGCCCGCGCGAATTGACATTCCACACGTAAGAAGAGCCATCAGGATATGGTGTCATTGTCCAATATCCATATACATTCTTACTTTGGTCACCAAAATTTTGATATACCCAAGACGCATATGGAGATGACGAACAACTACTACTTGTACATCCTAAATTAGATGTTAATTCATCTACTGTTATTAGTCTTATTTTATATCCATCTACTTCTTTTA
>JAEEGL010822175.1_pt1 | contig 13018 bp, 11 predicted proteins | sample 9134231 | NCBI WGS metagenome assembly JAEEGL01 (sample SAMN16246548, study PRJNA631951) | gut metagenome | biome: gut microbiome; feature: rumen; material: fiber-attached | host: Bos | place: Iran: Karaj | collected 2018-10 | reverse complement strand
TGAGCCGGTGAAACACTTCATCGAATCCGGCTTCCGTCGGATAATCCACCGGTGCGAAACAGGCGGCGCAATGGCCGTGCGCGACAGTTTTCAGCGTTCCGCGGATCAGAAGGGAATCCCCTTCCATCCGGAATGTGCCGACAAGCTGCGCGGTGTCAAAGGTAACGGTCTCACCGAAAATGTCCTGCGGCTCGATCTCTTCGTGATGCGTGAAGGAAAATTCCTCACCCTGCGAAAGAATCGCTCTTGAAACATCCAACAGCAAAGCTCATCACTCCAATCGTGACCGAGCAATATTATAGCTGCCGTGCGGGTGCTTGTCAATCTTTTTTTTCCGGCAAAAGTAAGTTCCGGTTACGGGTTCCGGGCGGGAGAATGAAGAATCAAAGCGCGGGATTCCGCATCAGCCAGATCATCAGCACGGATACATCGGCGGGGGATACGCCCGGGATGCGGGACGCCTGCCCCAGGGAACGCGGACGCTGCGCCGCAAGCTTCTGCCGCGCCTCGAGACGCAGGGCGGATATGGATTCATAAGGCGTATCGGGCGGCAGCAGACGGTCTTCCATGGCGTGCATGCGCGCGATCTGGGCGGCTTCCTTGGCAAGGTAACCCTCGTATTTTACCTGGATCTCGGCTTCGAGGCGCGCGTTTTCGCCGTATGCCATGCTATCGGGCAGGGTCAGGTGCGCGTCCGGCTTGCGAAGCTCCGCTTCCAGGCCCTCCTCGCGCAGATAATGCAGGATGGCTTCGGTTTCCTTCCGTTTCTTTTCCAGCCGGCGCATCCGTTCGTCGCTTGCAAGGCCCAGCCGGTGGGCGGTTTCGGTCAGGCGCAGGTCCGCGTTGTCCTGACGCAGGAGCAGACGGTATTCCGCGCGGCTTGTCATCATGCGGTAGGGCTCGTCCGTTCCCTTCGTGGTCAGGTCGTCCGTCAGCACGCCGATGTAGGCTTCGTCGCGCCGGAGCACCAGCATTTCCCGGCCCTTCAGATAATTGACCGCGTTGATCCCGGCAAGGATGCCCTGCGCCGCGGCTTCCTCATAGCCGGAGGTGCCGTTGATTTGCCCGGCAAAAAAGAGACCGCGGATTTCGAGGGACGCAAGGGAAGGGGAGAGGCGGGTCGGGTCGATGCAGTCGTACTCGATGGCGTAGGCCAGCCTTGTGATGCGGCAGTGTTCCAGCCCGGGAATGGTCTGATACATCTGCTGCTGCACGTCCTCCGGCATGGAGGTGGACATGCCCTGCACATACCATTCGGGATAATGATCCCCTTCCGGCTCCAGAAAAATCTGGTGCCGGTCCTTATCCGCGAAGCGGACGATCTTGGTTTCGATGGAGGGACAGTAGCGGGCCCCGATGCCCGTGATCGCGCCGGTGAACATCGGCGCGCGGTCCAGGTTGCGGCGGATGATCTCGTGCGTCTTTTCGTTGGTCCAGGTCAGATAGCAGCAGGCGCGGTTGACGACGCCCCCGTCCGTGAGAAAGGAAAAGGGAACCGGCGGTTCGTCCCCGCGCTGCACGTCCATTCTGGAAAAATCGATGCTGTTTTCCGCGACCCTCGCGGGCGTGCCGGTTTTGAAGCGCCGCAGCGGGAATCCGAGATCCTCAAGAGAAGCGGAGAGCGAATTGGCGGGAAGCAGGCCCTGCGGGCCGGCGTTCCACGACGTTTCCCCGATGATGATCCTGCTTTTCAGATACACGCCGGTGCACAGGATGACGGTTTTGCACTCGATCCTGTCCCCGGTCAGCGTAACGACGGCGCGCACCTCGCCGCTGACGGTTTCGATGCGGGCCGCTTCCCCCTGGCGGACAGTCAGCTTCTCTTCCGCAAAGAGCGCGCGCATCATCCGGGTGTGGTACTGCCGTTTGTCCGCCTGAATGCGCAGGGAATGCACCGCGGGCCCCTTGGCGGTATTGAGCATGCGGCTCTGCAGGGTAACATTATCCGCGGCGAGCGCCATTTCCCCGCCGAGCGCGTCCACCTCGCGCACAAGATGTCCCTTGCCGGTGCCGCCGATGGACGGATTGCAGGGCATCAGGGCGATCGACTCGATATTGAGGGTGAGCAAAAGGGTTTCAAATCCCATTCTGGCGCAGGCGAGCGCGGCTTCACAGCCCGCGTGCCCGGCGCCTACGACTACCGTGTCATACATCATGGAAGCTCCTTTTTCCGGCGCGGTCAGGATGCCAGTTCCCGATGCGCCTGGGTCACGATCCGTGCAATTTCCTCATCGCTGACGGGAACTCCCGTTTTGCGGATATCGGCCAGAAATTCGATGTTCCCCTCACCGCCGCGGATCGGGGAGAAGGTGACGCCGCACATGCACCATTGCATCTGTACGGAAAAATCCCGGATCTCCGCCAGCACCCTGCGGTGCACGTCCGGATCGCGGACGATGCCGTGCTTGCCTACGGATTCTCTTCCGGCTTCAAACTGGGGCTTGATCAGGGTAAGGAACTGACCTTTCCCGCCCATGATCGCGGCTGCGACCGGCAGGATCAGACGGATGGAGATGAACGATACGTCCATCACGGTCAGCGTGGGGTGCAGAGGGAACTGTTCCGGGGTCAGGAAGCGGGCGTTTGTGCGCTCCATGACCGTGACACGCGGATCGTTGCGCAGCCTCCAGTCCAGCTGGCCGTACCCGACGTCGATCGCGTACACGTGCCTTGCGCCGCTGCGAAGCAGCACGTCGGTAAAGCCGCCGGTGGAAGCGCCGATATCCATCGCGACCGTGCCTTCCACGGAGGGACGGAATACGGTTATGGCCTTTTCCAGCTTGTGTCCTCCGCGGCTGGCGAAGGAATCCTGCTCCCCGCGGACGGTCAGCTGCGCGTCTTCCGGGACGGTTTCGGAAGCCTTGTTGATGCGCACCTCGGCAAGGTATACTTTTCCGGACATGATCAGCGCCTGCGCTTTTTCGCGGCTTAGCGCCTGCCCGTTTCTGACCAGATGGATATCGGCTCTCTCCTTCACTTTTTCAGCTCCTTCGCGATCGCATCGGAAAGCGTTTCTTCATCCAGCCCGCAGCGCTTCAGGATGGCGCCGCGGTCCCCGTGCGGGAGAAAGGCGTCCGGAAGCGCGAAAATGCCCCGCGGCGGAGCGGCGTGCGACGAGACGCACCACTCTGCCACGGCGCTTCCGAAGCCGCCGCTGCGCTCGTTTTCCTCCAGCGTGAAAAACGGCGTTCCGGATGCCTGCAGGCGGCGGAGCGTCTCTTCGTCGAGCGGGCGCAGGGAGGACGCGTTGACCACCCGGACCCGGAGCCCCGATTTTTCAAGCCGGTCCGATACCCGGAGCGCCGTTCCGGTCATTTCCGCGGCCGCGAGGATCGCCGCGTCCCTGCCGGGACGCATCTCTTCCCAGATCCCCGGCTGAAAGGACGCGCGATAAGGAGGAAATTCGACGGCGCACTTGGGATAGCGGATCGCGTATGCACTGTCCGAGGACAGCGCGTGCAGAAGCATCTGCCGCATTTCCGCGGGACAGCGGGGCTGGAGGATCGTGAGACCGGGAATGGTACGCAGGTAGCTGGCGCCGTAGATGCCGTGATGGCTCATCCCGTCCGGGCCGACGATCTGCGCATGATCGATCATGAAAACGACGGGCAGCTTCTGCGCGCATACATCCTCCATGATCTGGTCGTACGCGCGCTGCAGGAAGGTGTCATAAATCGCGACCACGGGTCTGAGACCGCCCTTTGCCATGCCGGCCGCGAGGGCAGCCGCGTGCTCTTCGGCGATCCCCACGTCGAAGGTCCGCGCGGGAAAGCGCGTCTGAAACCCCTGAAAGCCCGTTCCCCGCAGCATGGCGGCGCCGATCAGCACCACGTTTCCGTCCCGCTCGGCTGCTTCGCAGAGCGTGCGGCAGGCTTCTTCCCCGAAGGAGAGCCGGGGAAGGGCGGCGCTTTCCGCGTCCGTGCCCGCCTGTGCGGGCGGGACGTTGTGGTAGCGCTCCGGGTCGGCTTCCGCGGGGGGGAATCCTTTGCCTTTCTGCGTCATGACGTGGATGAGCACCGGTTCGTTCAGATGGGAGGCCCTTTCAAAAATCGAGGAAAGCTGCCCGATGCTGTGCCCGTCCACAGGTCCGATATAGCGGATCCCGAGGGAGGAAAAGAATTTGTCGTTGACGAAGATATTGCGGATATGATCCTTGCCGCGCTGGAACAGATCGTGCAGTTTTCGGCCGCAGAGGGGCACCCTCAGCAGCGCTTTGGAAAAGGTGTGCTTGATCTGCTGCCAGCCCTTGCTCAGCCGCATGAAGGTGAGATACTCCGACATGGCGCCCACGTTACTGGAGATCGACATTTCGTTATCGTTGAGTACGATAATCAGCGGCAGCTTCGCGTGGCCGATATCATTCAGCGCTTCATAGCACATGCCGCCGGTCAGCGCGCCGTCTCCGACGATAACGGCGATATGATCCGTTTTTCCCTGAAGCGCCTGCGCACGCGCCAGCCCGAGCGCCAGGGAGAGCGCGGAGGAGGAGTGTCCTGTGTTGAACAGATCATAGGGGCTTTCCTCCGTCCGGGGAAAACCGCACAGTCCGCCTTCATGCCGCAGCGTTCCGAACCGTTCCGCCCTTCCGGTCAGGAGCTTATGCGCATAGCATTGATGACCGACGTCAAACAGAAGCTTATCACGTGAAAAATCAAATACATGATAGAGCGCTACGGTTACGTCCACCAGGCCCAGATTGGAGGAAAGGTGTCCGCCTGTCTTTGGGACCGTTTCGATGATCGTGCGCCTGATGTCGCCGGACAGCTCCTCCAGGGAAGGGATACCGGCTTTCCGGATATCTGCGGGAGACAGAAGCTCTGCCAGTTTCATTTGTTACTCCGAAGCACGGCGAACCGTGCGTGTGCATCATAAAATTCGCGGGAGAAAATTTCCCGCCACAGTATACCATAAATCGGAACAAAAGAAAACGGACCTGCACCTGTTACGAAATTTTACGGAAGTAAAAAGGAATTTTCGATTTTATTACGAATTATAACTAAATGTGATTTTTTGAAGGAGGCAGCCGCGGATGAAATGTCCCAAATGCGGGTACTGGAACAGGAGCAGTTTTCCGAAATGCTACCGTTGCGGAACCGCACTGGAGCCGGAAAGCACCGTTTCCGGCATGCAGCGGGCAGAAGAAGTGGCATCGTTTCTGAAGAAGGCGCCGCCTGCAAAAAAATATATCCGGATGGATGAGGAAGGGAAAAGCGCCTCCCGGGAGGACGAGCGGGATCTGCTTGCGGAAGAGATGATCCTGCTGCAGAAGCGGAAGGACCGCGGCCGCATCGGCCAGCGCAGACTTCGGAGCACACAGTACGGCAATGACCCCACGGCACGCTTCTCCTACGGAAGGGACGATGCGGAGGCGGATGAAGCGGAGCGGGACGCTTCCGCGGACGCGGCGCCGCCCGAGGCGGCAGCCGATACGCGCCTGAGGAACAGCCCCTGTGAACCTCATCTGATGGCCGAAACCTGGAAGGCCCGCAGAGAACGCGGCAGTCTGTCGCATCCGCCGGAGGAGAAGATCCGTATCACCAGGCATCTCCTGTCGGCGCGGGTCCTGAAAAGCACCGCCCTGCTCCTGATGCTTGCAGCCGCAGCCTTCGGCGCGTATCATTGGTTCTTCCGCCCCCTCGCGGAGCGGAACCGTCCAGCCCCTCTGACAGAGCTGGTGGAGATATCCCCGTCCATCCTGGGGGACTATGCGGCCCATACGGTCAAAATCCCGGGAGAAGAAGGACAGAGCATCTATATCAAGGAACTGCGGCGTTCCTTCACGGTGACGGGCGGGTATGCCATCATTGAAGTCCCCGATTATATCTGGTATGAAAACTCTCAGAGCGTGACCGATCCGTCGGTCTCGGCGGCCATTACCCCTTATCTGGTGACCGCGGCCGGCGAGCATATCCAGATGGATCAGATTTCGTATGAAGTGGATATCCCGGAATCGACGCTGATCCTGGTCACACCGAACAGCGGATATGCGGAAGTTTCCACGGCGGTATACAATATTCAGTTCCGGGTGGAGAAGAACAGCACGGTCACCATCAACGGAGAAGATTTTTCCGATCTGGTATCCGCGCAGAACGGCCTGATATCCTACAACGCCACGGTGCAGCCGATCGGATATAATTATTTTGAGATCCGCACCCGTTCCCAATACTATCGCGAAAACACCCAGACCGTGGTGATTTACCGCGCCGTGCAGGATATCCCGCTGGATCTGTCCACTACATTGAACAATCGTTCATCCCAAAAAACAATGAAAATTTCCGCCACAACGCTCCCCGGAGCGGTGGTCAAAGTGGAAACGCCGCATGAAAATCTGGATCTGACGCGGGTGGCTTCCAGCGGGGAGTTTTCGTTTGAAGCGGTATTTGAAACGATCGGGACCAACACGATCACAATCACGGCTTCCTATCCCGGAAAGGAAACGACCGTTGTCAATTACGACGTCTATTACCTGCCGCCTGCCGCGGATTATACCCGCCTGGCGTGGCCGCTTGACACCGCGTGGCATTATTCCGACCTGCTGAGCAATATTTCCTCACGGGTCGCCAATTCCCAGATCTATGTGTGCAAAGGGACCATCGTGAGCATCATATCCGAATCCCCGCAGCTGGCCATCATGGAAACGGGGGACGAAAACAGCTCCCGTCAGGTGCTGCTGGAAAACCGTTCCACCGATACCTGGGTGGTGGGAACCCGTTACCGCGTTTACGCCGATGTGTTCGGCCTGTACAACGGGATCCCCCGGATGGTGGGAAGGTATACATATCAATAAAAACGAAAACGCACTGCACCGGTACGACAGGCGATATTTCGGCATTTCAGCCGATGAATTCCGCGAGCATTTCTTCTTTCCGCCGGATCATTTCATCAGTTCTGGCGATGTATTCTTCCACATTGCTGACGTTCGGCGCGCGGAGGATTTTGCCGGTGCGGGTATTCACTTTCTTGGAGATGCCGCCGGCGCCCATGGCGAGCACGTTTGCGTTTTCCTCCATCATGCCGATGTTGTACAGGTTTTCCTTCCCCGGCAGGGAATAGCCTACGTTTTCCAGGTTGCCGGCCATGTATTTCTGCCGGTACAGATAATACGGGCGCATGCCGCGCGCTGCGGCTTCCATGCGCCCGCAGCGGACCATTTCCGCCACGCCTTCGCCGTCCGGAAGCTGATGCTCCCACAGGTGCAGGAGACTGGCGTGCTTGATGCACAGGGTATGGACGGTCATGCTTTCGGGCGAAAGAAGACGGCTCCAGGCGAGGGTTTGCCGGAACATATCCGCGTTTTCTCCGGGAAGGCCGGCGATCAGGTCCATGTTGATATGGTCAAACCCGTATTCCCGCGCGAGCGCATAGGCCTGCTCGGTATCGGCCCTCGTGTGCCTGCGGCCGATGCGCGCGAGCGTTTCGTCGTGCATGGTCTGCGGATTGATGGAAATCCTTTCCACACGGTGTCTGCGCATCAGCGCCAGTTTTTCTCTGTCGATCGTATCGGGTCTTCCGGCTTCGACTGTGATTTCAGCGGCGCCTTCAAGCAGCGGATCAAGGCTGTCAAGTACCCGGGAGAGCAGAGGCGCGGGCAGCGCGGTCGGTGTGCCGCCGCCCATGTAGAACGCGCGGGGGGAAAGGTGTTCCTGTTTGATGAGCGCGTGCACGGCTGCGATCTCCCGGCACAGGGCTTCCGTATACGGCGCAAGCAGGCGGCCGCTACCTACTTCTCCCGACAGAAAGGAACAGTAGGCGCAGCGGCTCAGGCAGAAGGGAACGGAGACGTACAGATCGATCTCTCCCGCTGCCTGGGAAGGAAGGGAGTCCTGCACCGAAACAGTCTCCCGGACCAGGGAGGACTTCTCCCCGCTGACGTCAAACACGCTTTCAAGCGCGCGCTGCGCCTCGTCCATGGAAGCACCGCGCATGCGTTCCATGCGGAACAGACGGGTGGGACGGATGCCGGTCAGGGAACCCCACGGGGGAGTGATGCCGGTGGCCTGCCTGCATACGTCGTATACACAGCGCTTGAGCTGGCGCTTGTGCATGCGTTTTTCTTCCAGCGGATCCTGAAAAACAGGCGAAACGCTTTCCGAATCAAAAACACGGTCTTTTGTCAGCGTGACGCGCACCCGGCGCTGCCCTTCGCAGACCTCTTCCGCATGGGACAGGATCACGGGCGCGCCGGGATCCGTTTCCGTATTTCCGAAAAAGATGCGGACAATATCGAGCATATCATTCAGAAACTGCGGGGTCGGCGTATCCACCCGGATCTTCATAAGGCACTTTCCTCCGGGAAAAATGCGCGGAACAGGCGCTCCTCACGGATGCGGGTTTTCGGCCCGTGTCCGGGAAAAACCAGCGTATCCTCCGGCAGGGACAGCAGTCTGCGCAGACTGTCCGCCATCGCCTGATCGCTGCCGCCGGGGAAATCCGTCCTGCCGCAGCCCCGCGCGAAGAGCGTATCGCCGCTGAAAAGCAGCCCGCCTGTCAGATACGCGCAGCTGCCCGGCGTATGCCCCGGTACGGAAATCACACGCACCGGTTCGGAAAAACCGCGGAAATACAGGTCATCGCCGTCGCAGAGCGTCCGGTCGGGCTTTCTGTGCGGTGCGGACTGTCCGAACTGAGACGCAAGGCTCAGCGCCGGATCCGACAGCATCGGAGCGTCCATCCGGCCGATATACAGCGGCGCGTCGGGAAAGGCGTCCAGTGCGCCGATATGGTCAAAATGACCGTGCGTGAGCAGGACCGCTTCGATACGGCGGCCGGCTGCCCGGCGCAGGATGGCTTCCGCGTCTCCGCCCGGATCAAAGATCAGGAGATGATCGGCGTCCGTATCTCCTGCAAGGAGATAGCAATTTGTGCCCAGCGGGCCGACAGATATGGTTTCGGGTATCATCGCTGTATCCTCTAAAACTGTTTCCGTGAGTCGATCAGAATGGTCACCGGCCCGTCGTTGACAAGGCTGACTTCCATATGGGTCCTGAATACGCCGGTCTGAACCGGCAGCCCGTTTTCCCGGATCAGTTCGCAGGTTTGCCGATAGAGAGCGTCCGCCCTTTCCGGCTCCTCCGCCTGAAAGAAACTGGGCCGGTTCTGCCCGCGCGTGTCGCCGAGCAGGGTGAACTGGCTCACGCACAGCACCTGTCCGCCGACGGCCGAACAGTTCAGGTTCATTTTTCCCTCGCCGTCCTCGAAAACGCGCAGTTTGCAGATCTTCGAGGCGAGATACGCCGCGTCCTTCTCCGTATCACCTTTTTCCACTCCCAGCAGCACCAGAAGGCCGCTGCCGATCCTCCCGCTCTCTTCACCTTCCGAAAGGACGGAGGCGCGGGATACGCGCTGAACGACTGCTCTCATGGCTTCCTCACAGATTCTCTTCGAGTTTTTTCAGTTTCATTTCCTGTTCCTGCAGGAAAAGCGCGTCGATGATTTCATCCAGGTCTCCGTCCAGCACGGCTTCCAACTTGTAAAGGGTCAGATTGGCCCGGTGGTCGGTTACGCGGCCCTGCGGGAAATTGTAGGTGCGGATGCGTTCGTTGCGCTCTCCGCTGCCGACCTGCGCGCGCCGGTTTTCGGCGTAGGCTTCCTCGCTCTGGGTGCGGTACAGATCATAGAGGCGGCTGCGCAGCACCTTGAAGGCTTTTTCTTTATTCTTCAGCTGGCTCTTTTCATCCTGGCAGGTCACGACGAGGCCGGTGGGAAGATGCGTGAGGCGTACCGCGGAATCCGTGCGGTTGATGTACTGCCCTCCGTGTCCGGAAGCGCGGTAAGTATCGATGCGCACGTCATCCGGACGGATCTCCACTTCCACGTCCTCCGCCTCGGGAAGTACGGCTACCGTGGCGGTGGAGGTGTGGATGCGTCCGCCGGCTTCCGTGACGGGCACGCGCTGGATGCGGTGCACACCGCTTTCAAACTTCAGCCTGGAATAGGCGCCGGATCCGGAAAGCGTCACGGTGGCTTCCTTGACGCCGCCCAGCTCCGTATCCGTGACGCTGACCGGTTCAAACCGCATGCGGTGGCGCTCCGCGTAGCGCTGGTACATGCGCAGCAGCAGCGCGGCAAAAAGCGCGGCTTCGTCACCGCCCGCGCCCGGACGGATCTCGATGATGACGTTCCGGTTGTCGTTGGGATCGACCGGGATCAGCATGATTTTGATTTCCTGGGTCAGATCGCGGATGCGCTGACGGACTTCCTTCAGTTCCGCTTCCGCGGCGTCGGCCATTTCCGGATCGGAGAGCATCTCTTCGGCATCCCGCTCTTCGCCGCGCAGCTTTTTCAGCTCACGCCATTTTGAGACGGGGCCTTCCAGCTCATTCATCTCGCGCAGGATCTCCTGATAGCGTTTGATATCCTGCGTCACGTCGCTTTGTTCGGAGGCAACGGAAAGCTCTTCGTATCTGGCTTCCATCGCTTCCAGCTGATTGTCAATCATTCCAGATAGCCCTTTCCCCGGACGCCGCGCGGCTGCCCGGAAAGATCGCGAAAACAGACGGTTTGCGAAAAATACGGCGAGAACATCGCGGCGACCCGGTCGGTCTGGTCATCGCCGCATTCCAGCACCAGCGCGCCGCCGGGAAGCAGCCTTTCCCGCAGACCGGATGCGATTCTCCTGTAAAAGTCCAGCCCGTCCTCTCCGCCGTCCAGCGCCCGGCGCGGCTCAAAACGGACTTCCGGCTGCAGCAGGGGAAGCTCGCGGGCCGGAATATACGGAGGATTTGAAACGATGAGCCCGAATCTGCCCGGCGGGAGCGATTCGAAAAGATCGCTCTGAAAAAAGCGGACCCGCACGGCGTGCTTCCGGGCGTTCTGCCGGGCCACCTCAAGGGCTTCCGCGCTGATATCGACCGCGGTCACCTGCGCTTTCCCGATCGCCGCAAGCGCGATCGCGATCGCACCGGATCCGGTGCCCAGGTCAAGCACACTTTGCCCGGGAAGCCCGGGAAGCAGGCCGAGCGCCTGTTCGCAGACGGATTCGGTATCCGCGCGCGGGATCAGCACCGATGGAGTGACATCAAAACAAAGCCCGAAAAAATCGGTGGTTCCTTCAATATACTGAAGCGGTTCTCTGGCAGCGCGTCTTTGAAACAGGGCAGCACAGCGCGCAGCCTCCCTCTCCGGTACGGTATCCTGCCGCCTGATGAGCAGCTGCATCCGGGAAAGGCCCAGCGCATGGGCAGTGAGCGCTTCCGCGTCGTGCCTTGCGCTGTCGATCCCGGCCTCAGCCAGCCGGGCCGTGCCGGAGAGGATCAGATCATGAACGGTCATGCTTCGGACGCGATCTTTTCTTTTGCCTGCTCACGGGTCAGGATCACCCAGCCTTCCGGCGTTTTTTCGCCTTCGGGGAGCGAGGTGAGGGCGGTTTTCATTGAGATGATCGCAACCTCCAGCATATCGTCGGTCGGCGGCTGCGTGGTGATGCGCTGCATCTGCAGGCCGGGCCAGCGGAGAACGCGGGAGAGCGGGGTTTCGGAATGGGCCAGACCCTTGAGCACTTCATAACTGATGCCGGCGATGCAGGGCAGCAGGACGAGTCTGGACAGGACGCGCACCAGATAATGCGCGCCCAGATCATAGCCCGTAATGATCCGGACCAGGATATCGATGACGGAATAGAACAGAATGGACAGGAAAAACGTGATGAAAAGGAAGGATGTGCCGCAGCGGGGGTGCAGACGGGAAAAACGCTGCGCGTTTTCGGGTGTGAGCGGCTGGGAAGCCTCGTGGCAGTAGACGGTTTTATGTTCGGAACCGTGATACTGGAATGTGCGGTGCATATCGGGGATCTTGCCGGCAAAATAGATATAACCGACGAGGATCAGGATACGGATGATGCCGGAAAGCAGGTTTTTAAGCAGAAGCGTACCGTTTCCGCCTTCCGGGATGAGCTTGATGATGAGGTTGGGCAGCAGGATAAACAGGTCGACGCTGAGTGCCACGGCCAGGATCATGGCAACGCCCATGACGATTTTATCAACGGATTTGCCGAGCGTTTTGCTGAGCCATTTTTCAAATCTGGTCGGCTCTTCCGCCGGCGTGCCGAGCATGTTCGCTGCATCGCTGAGCGCGTGCATGCCCAGGGCCATCATATGAACCATGTTCACGCTGCCGCGAATGAAGGGCTTGCCCATCCACGCGTGCTTTTTTGCGGGAGAGACGTATTCCTCCCGTTTCACCGCGATATCCCCGTTTTCACGCCGTACCGCAATCGCGATGGCGTCGGGGGATTTCATCATAACGCCTTCGATGACCGCCTGCCCGCCGATGTCCGGACGTGTGCAGGCATTTTCTGTTTTGCTCATAAATGCTCCTTTGCGAATGAAGATTGTCTGAAAAAGCAAAAAGCAGCATGGCCCGCATGCTGCTTTCGGGATCCTACATGCCGAAACGTTTCTTGAAACGATCGACACGTCCGCCGCTGTCAACCATCTTCTGCTTTCCGGTGTAGAAAGGATGGCACTTGGAACAGATTTCCACTTTCAGCTCCGGTTTGATGGAACCGGTTTCGAAGGTTTCGCCGCATACGCAGCGAACGATCGCTTTTCCGTACTTCGGATGGATTTTTTCCTTCATGATTTCGGATTCCTTTCTGGCTTTGATCACGGATTCATAAATGCCTTTTTATGAGCCGTGCAGCGTCAAACCTGCGTTGCGAATGAGCTGCAATGGTTATAATAGCATAAGAAAAACGGAAAAGCAAGCAAAATTGCAAGTTTTTCCCGGGACGTTAGTTTGACAGTTTGAGAGAGGATGAGAAAGGGAGAAGCCGTACAGGGCTTCAAATTTTTTGTCAAATTTTTTATATTTACAGTTGCACAATGTGCCACAATGTGTTATAATAACAAGGGGCCAGAAAGGAGGAAGGAAGGATGAGACTGCAGATCAGCAAATCAAAAAATGCGGAATCATTTTATGTAATACGCTCTGTAAATGAGAAGGGGAAAAGAACAAATATCGTATACGAAAAACTGGGCACGTTAAAACAGGTAACGGAGAAGGCGAACGGAAAAGATCC
>JAEEGL016928802.1_pt1 | contig 13019 bp, 9 predicted proteins | sample 9134231 | NCBI WGS metagenome assembly JAEEGL01 (sample SAMN16246548, study PRJNA631951) | gut metagenome | biome: gut microbiome; feature: rumen; material: fiber-attached | host: Bos | place: Iran: Karaj | collected 2018-10 | reverse complement strand
GATCGCCAAGATGAAGCTTATCCCCGTACAGGATCTGATCGAGGGTAAGAGCCTTTTACTTATCGACGACTCGATCGTAAGAGGCACACAGTTAAGAGAAACAACTGAATTTTTATATGATTCGGGAGCCAAGGAGGTCCATATAAGACCCGCCTGCCCTCCCCTGTTATACGGATGTAAGTACTTGAATTTCTCCAGATCTTCTTCAGAGATGGAGCTTATTACCCGTCGTATCATCAAAGAGATGGAAGGCGACGGCAAGAACGTTAACCTTGATGTTTATGCAAATCCGGATTCTTCAGAGTATAAGGAAATGTTAAGAAGAATGTGCGAGAAGCTTAACTTCACGTCTCTTGCCTTTAACCGTCTTGATGATATGATAAGTGCCGTCGGGCTTCCCAAAGAGAAGCTTTGCACTTATTGCTGGGACGGAAGAGAATAAGAATTGTTTTACGGGATGTACTTACATGAGTACATCCCTTTTTTTATTTGCGCCGGCGCTAAAATCCCGGCGTAAAGACAGGAGTTTGATTATGTTTTCCAATGAAAAATTAAAATTTTACAAAAAGGTTCTGCTCGTGGCACTGCCGATAGTGATCCAGAATGCCATATCGAATTTCGTAAGCCTTCTTGACAACATCATGATAGGAAGAGTCGGCACGGACGAGATGTCGGGTGTTGCGATAGTAAACCAGTTGATGTTTGTATTTTATCTTTGTATATTCGGTGCCATATCGGGAGCCGGTATACTGACGGCGCAGTTTTACGGCAATGCGGATCATGAGGGTGTAAGGGATACCTTCAGATTCAAGCTCATCGTATCTGCGGCCATAGTGCTGACAGTGGGAATAGTTTTTTTATTCTTCGGAGATAACCTCATAGGCTTTTATCTTCACGACGGAAGCGTTACAGGTAATATCGACGCGACATTGGCGTTCGGTAAAGAATACCTTCTTATCATGCTTATTGGCATGCTTCCCTTCGCCATAGACTGCTCTTATGCGGGAACGCTGAGGGAGACGGGCGAGACGTTCGTCCCGATGGTAGCGAGCTTCGTGGCCGTGTTCGTGAATCTGGTGCTCAACTATATCCTTATCTTCGGTAAGGCAGGTTTTCCTGTGATGGGAGTAGCGGGTGCGGCGATAGCCACCGTGATCTCAAGGTATATACAGATGGCTATAGATATCATATGGACACATTCGCATCCCGAAAGGAATAAATTTGCCAAAGGCACTTATAAGTCATTCAGATTAAGAGAAGGCCTGACCAAGAGGATCATTGTCCTCGGGTTTCCTCTTCTTATCAATGAGACACTCTGGTCTGCCGGTGTGGCCATGCAGAATCAGGCATATTCATACAGAGGACTGGCTGTGGTAGCCGCCATGAACATCAATTCGACGATATCGAATATGTTCGGTGTGGTATTTTTGGCGATGGGAGATGCTGTTGCCATAATAGTAGGCCAGACGCTCGGAGCCGGTAAGCTTGAAGAGGCCAAGACCAGTGCCTACAGGATAATCGGCTTATCCGCCGTGATGGCAGGTTTATGCGGGATCATCATGTTCTTCACGGCGCCGCTTTTCCCGAGGATATATAACACCACGGAAGAGGTAAGGACTCTCGCGGAATCATTCATGAAGGTTTACGCCTGCATAATGCCGATGTTCGGTTTTTTACATGCAACGTACTTTACGCTCCGAAGCGGAGGCAAGACAGTGATAACCTTCCTCTTCGACAGCTGCTTTTTGTGGGTGGTGGCATTGCCGATCACATACCTTTTATCTTTATATTCGGGACTGGATATCGTGTGGGTATATCTTATCTGCCTGTCGATCGAATTCTTAAAGACGATATTGGGAGTTGTCCTTTTGGTTAAGGGAGTTTGGATCAATAAACTGTCTTAATTTTCCTCGCTGCCGCAAGGTGGCCGAATGCCGCCATTCTTGACAGTATGGGGCTATAAGGGTATACTTTCGTAAGGGAAAGCGTTGGCGCGTTGGCTCAAAAAAGCCGGCGCGCAAGTTTACATAACAACGCATAAAGGAGGCGTAGCAAATGACGATCGTAGATGTTCTGGAGCAGAATGCCAGAAGCTACAATGATGAAGTGGCATTGGTTGAGATCAATCCCGAGGAAAAGGAAGTCAAAAGAGTGGATTGGAAGGAGTCTTCCCTGGTGGAGCCCAATCCCATGCATTCTTACAGAAGAGAGATAACCTGGGGAGTGTTTGATGAGAAGGCAAACAGATTCGCCAATTTATTATTGAGCCGCGGTATCAAAAAGGGACATAAGGTAGCCATACTTTTGATGAACTGTATCGAGTGGCTGCCGATCTATTTCGGAGTATTAAAAACAGGGGCATTGGCAGTTCCCCTGAATTTCAGATATGATGCCGAAGAGATAAAGTATTGTGTTGATCTGGCTGAAGCCGATGTACTTATATTCGGCCCTGCTTTTATAGACAGAGTTCAGGCGATAGTTGATGATATCGCACCGAACAGAATGCTGTTTTATGTGGGAGAGGGAACACCCAAATATGCCGAAAGCTATAACGACCTGACGGCTAACTGTTCTTCCGTATCTCCCAGGATAAGGCTTGAACAAAAAGATGATGCTGCCATTTATTTTAGTTCGGGAACCACAGGCTTCCCCAAGGCTATATTGCATAATCATGAAAGCCTTATACACTCTGCCCGTGTTGAGCAGAATCACCACGGACAGAATAAGGATGATGTTTTCTTGTGTATCCCGCCCCTTTATCATACGGGCGCCAAGATGCACTGGTTCGGATCGCTCATCTCAGGTTCCAAGGCAGTACTTTTAAAGGGTACGAAGCCCAAATTCATCCTGGATGCGGTATCCAGGGAAAAGTGTACGATAGTATGGCTCCTTGTTCCGTGGGCACAGGATATTCTCGAAGCTTTGGACAGCGGAGAGTTAAAGAAAGAAGATTATGATCTTTCACAGTGGAGACTCATGCATATAGGCGCACAGCCCGTACCGCCTTCACTTATCAAGCACTGGAAGGAATACTTCCCGAATCATGAGTACGATACAAATTACGGATTATCGGAATCCATCGGACCCGGATGCGTTCATCTGGGAGTAGAGAACATAGATAAGGTCGGAGCCATCGGCAAACCCGGTTTCGGATGGGAATGTAAGATCGTCGATGAGAACAGAAAAGAAGTTCCCAAGGGTGAGGTCGGAGAACTGGCCGTTAAAGGTCCCGGCGTCATGACCTGCTACTATAATGACGAGAAAGCCACCAGGGAAGTGCTGGATGATAAGGGCTGGCTTTATACAGGCGATATGGCCATGTATGATGAAGACGGTTTCATCTTCCTCGTAGACAGAAAGAAGGACGTTATCATCTCCGGAGGAGAAAATATCTACCCCGTTCAGATCGAGAACTTCTTAAGAGCAGGATTGGATGCCATACATGATGTAGCCGTTATCGGTGTTCCGGATAAGAGACTCGGTGAGACCACTCTGGCAGTCATAGAGCTTAAGGAAGGCATGAGCCTTACGGAAGATGAGGTCAATGAATATGCCAAGAACCTTCCCCGATACAAGCGTCCTCATCAGGTTATCTTCGCAGACATTCCCCGTAATCCGACGGGTAAGATCGAAAAGCCCAAGCTTAGGGAAAAATACTGCGGTATGCGCCTGGTTGAAGCGCAGAACAGAGCATAAAATATCCCCGTACCCATAAAGGTACGGGGTAAAATATAAGGTTGCACTTTAATGCTTTAAACCGTATAATAGTTTAAAGCGTTTAACGGTTAAAGTTATTTGCTGCAAGGCAAAAGGTATTTTTCTGATTGGAGGAAAGAAAGAATGTTAGTTAAGATTTTGATGCTGGTGATCTTCTTCGCCGTGATGGTCGGCGTGGGATTTTACTGTAAGAAGAACGCCACAGACGTTAACGGTTTCGTCCTGGGCGGAAGACAGGTTGGTCCCTGGCTTACTGCTTTTGCATACGGAACCAGTTATTTCAGTGCGGTTATCTTCGTAGGTTACGCAGGACAGTTCGGCTGGAAATACGGTATCGCTTCCACCTGGATAGGTATCGGTAATGCTCTTTTGGGTTCGATGCTTGCCTGGAGAGTTTTGGGAAGAAGAACAAGAGTCATGTCCCAGCACCTTGATTCGGCTACGATGCCTGAATTCTTCGGAGCCAGATTCAGATCCAAGGGTCTTAAGATAGCAGCTTCCTTTATAGTATTTGTATTCATGATCCCTTATACAGCTTCGTTGTATAACGGATTGTCAAGATTGTTCGGAATGGCATTTAACATCGACTATACGGTCTGCATCATAGTAATGGCCATTCTTACCGGTATATATGTAATAGCCGGAGGTTATATGGCTACAGCCATCAACGACTTTATTCAGGGCGTTATAATGCTCTTCGGTATCGTGGCTGTCATACTGGCAGTACTTAATTCAAAGGGTGGTTTCATGGCTGCTCTCGACGGACTTGCAAGAGTTACCGATGCAGAGGCAAGCTCAACACCCGGTATCTTCGCATCTTTCTTCGGCCCCGATCCCATAAATCTTGTCGGTGTTGTTATCTTAACTTCACTCGGAACATGGGGCTTACCTCAGATGGTTCAGAAGTTCTATGCGATCAAATCAGAGAAGTCCATTACCAAAGGAACCATAATCTCTACGTTGTTTGCTATAGTGGTTGCAGGCGGATGTTACTTCCTCGGAGGCTTCGGAAGACTGTTCTCGGATAAGGTGGATCTTGCAAACGGCGGTTTCGATTCGATCATCCCCACGATGTTAAGCGAGCTATCTCCGGCACTTATCGGACTTGTGGTCATTTTGGTCCTTTCGGCTTCAATGTCGACGCTTTCATCACTTGTTATGACATCAAGCTCAACACTTACCATAGATGTTATCAAAGGAAATGTGATAAAGGATATGAAGGAAAAGACTCAGGTTCTTTGGATAAGAGGACTCATAGTCGTATTCATCATCATCTCTGTGATCCTGGCCGTTATCCAGTATAAGTCAAGCGTGACCTTCATAGCTCAGCTCATGGGTGTTTCATGGGGCGCCATGGCCGGTGCTTTCTTAGCTCCCTTCCTTTACGGATTGTACTGGAAGAGAACCACGAAGGAAGGCTGCGTTGTATGCTTTATCTTCGGCGCAGGCTTCATGATCTACAACATGTTGTTCAGAGGAACGCTTCCTGCCTTATTGCAGTCACCGATCAATGCCGGTGCATTCACGATGCTTGCAGGACTCATAATCGTTCCTGTGGTTTCTCTTATCACGAAAAAACCCGATGAGCAATTCATCGAGGATACCTTCAAGTGTTATGAGAAGAAGAATGAGGTTCCCGTACCCCAGTCACTTGAATAAAACAAAATCATTTGGCCGGCAGGTTTTCCTGCCGGCTTTTTTGCATTCTTACCGATGGGCTTTTAGAGGCGGCCGCACCGGCCGGCGGCATTTTAAAACAAGTTATTGCATAATGGAAAAACGTGTTGTATAATTCAACCGTCAGATGTTGACAAAATCTATTGATCGAAAATTTATTTCCCATTTAACAAGAAAAAATAATTTGGTCGGAGGAATACATGAGAGAAAAATACGAATCGTTGGCTTTAGCCGATCTTAGGGCTATTGCAAAGGCACGTGGATTAAAAGGAACATCCTCAATGAAGAAGGATGAGATCATAGAGCTTATGCTTTTGGAAGATGAAAAGGACAAGGCCAAGGGCAAAGATGTAGAACCCAAGTCTCTTGTTCCCGAAAAGGATATGGAGAAGGTTAAGTCTAACGTTCCCAAGAGTAAGGTTAAGGAAAGTGCTACAAAGGAAGCGGCTGCTAAAGATAAAGAACCCGAGAAGAAGGAAGCGCCGGCTAAGGAGAAGGAAGTTAAGGAGCAGGATAGTCTGCCCGCTTCCAGAAACGAAGTATATGATGCCAGCAATTTCCCCAAGGAACTCGATTCGGGAGTTCAGGCGGGAGGGATCCTCGAGGTCATGCCTGACGGATACGGATTCATCAGATGCGAGAACTTCCTTCCCGGTGAAAACGATGTTTATGTGGCTCCCAGCCAGATAAGAAAATTCGGCCTTAAGACCGGAGACATCCTCATCGGTAACACGAGAGTCAGAAATCAGTCGGAGAAATTCGCTGCACTTCTTTATATCAAGACTATCAACGGATACACGATAGAAGAAGCATCCAAGAGATATAATTTCGAAGACATGACACCGATCTTCCCCGATGAGAGGATCAAGCTCGAGCGCCCCGGCTGTTCGGTGGCCATGAGGGTCATGGATCTTATCAGCCCTGTGGGCAAAGGACAAAGAGGTATGATCGTATCTCCTCCCAAGGCAGGTAAGACGACACTTTTGAAGGAAGTGGCCAAATCAGTTAAGATGAACGCTCCCAACACTCATCTTATCATCCTTTTGATAGATGAGCGTCCCGAGGAAGTTACCGATATCAAAGAGGCTATCCAGGGTCCCAACGTAGAGGTCATCTATTCGACCTTCGATGAGCTTCCGGAGCATCACAAGAGAGTATCCGAGATGGTTATCGAAAGAGGAAGAAGACTCGTAGAGCATCAGCAGGATGTAATGATACTTATCGACAGTATCACACGTTTGACAAGAGCCTATAACCTCACTGTTCCGCCTTCAGGAAGAACATTGTCCGGCGGTCTTGATCCTGCGGCTTTGCATATGCCGAAAAGATTCTTCGGTGCAGCCCGTAACATGAGAGAGGGCGGTTCTTTGACGATACTTGCGACAGCTCTGGTAGAGACCGGATCCAAGATGGATGATGTCGTATACGAGGAATTCAAGGGAACCGGTAATATGGAACTTGTTCTCGACAGGAAGCTTTCGGAAAAGAGAATATTCCCCGCCATCGACATCCCGAAATCCGGAACCAGAAGAGAGGATCTTCTTCTTGATGCCGATGAGATCGAAGCTATCAATATCATCCGCAAGGCCATGAACGGATTAAAGCCCGAGGAAGCAGTCGATCACATTCTTGATATGTTTGCCAGAACAAGAGATAACAGAGAATTCGTAAACGTGGTTAAAAAGACCAAGTGGTTATAAAATTACTCTTGTCAATGGATTAAACCTGTGCTACAATAACAAAGCTGTTTTAACAGCGGTAGTATATTAATTATCTTATCAAAGCGTACCGATAAGATGCGAATTACCTAATCCTTAGGCTTCGGCCGACCGTAATGTCGCATAGGAATGCTTCGGAATGGAGGAAATATGAAAGAAGGAATACATCCTGAGTATTATCAGGCAACCGTAACATGTAACTGCGGTAACACTTTTACGACAGGTTCAACAAAGCCTGAAATCCACGTTGAAGTTTGTTCAAAGTGTCATTCATTCTTCACAGGCCAGCAGAAGGCTGCAAGAGCTGACGGAAGAATCGATAAGTTCAACAAGAAGTACGGTGTTGAAAGCAAATAAGTATTTAATCAGGCTGAGGCATTTCCCTCAGCCTTTTTACTATCAAAGGGGTAAGGTATGGGAAGAACCAGAAAGAAAAAGCAGCATTATTCCGGGATAGGCGGACAGGCCGTTCTGGAAGGCGTGATGATGAAAAACAAAGATGATTATGCCGTGGCATGCCGTAAACCCAACGGTGAGATCGATGTGGATGTCGAGGTATATCATTCCATACTTCACGGAAGTAAGATCAAGGAGATCCCGTTTATCAGAGGCGCTTTTGTCTTCGTGGATTCACTGATCCTCGGTACCAAGGCTATCAATCATTCGACCAAGTTTTATATGGAGGATGATAATACGCCCACAGGTGCGGACAAGGTAGCCGATAAGGTTTCAAACGGAAAAAGCGAAAATGTCATGATGATTTTGACGACAGTCTTCTCTATAGCATTGGCGGTCGGATTGTTCATCCTGCTTCCGTATTTTCTGTCGGCATGGCTTGTTGAATACATAAGAAATGACTCTCTTTTAGCCATCATCGAAGGCGTGTTGAGGATCGCGATATTTCTGGGATATATAACCGCAATATCGCTTATGAAGGATATCAAGCGCCTTTACAGGTATCACGGTGCCGAGCACAAATGCATAAACTGTATAGAAAAAGGCCGTCCTTTGACGGTTAAGAATGTTATGCGTTCTTCACGCTTCCATAAAAGATGCGGAACGAGTTTTATGTTCCTCGTTATACTGATAAGCATACTTTTGTTCTTCTTTATCAGGGTTGAAAGCCCGTTATACAGAGTTCTTTTAAGAATAGTTCTCATACCCGTCGTAGCGGGAATATCATATGAGATCATATCTTTGGCAGGTAAGAGGGACAATGCATTTTTGACCATTATTTCCTTACCCGGTCTTTGGCTTCAAAGGATAACCACTAAAGAACCCGATGAAAGCATGGTCGAGGTTGCGATCAAATCCGTGGAAGCCGTGTTTGACTGGAAGCAGTTTTTGACAAAAGAATTCGATTACGATTTTGAAGAAACCGAAGAAAACATCGAAGAACTCGAATGAATTTAAAAAAAGCATATAAAGACGGAATTACAATATTGGAAGAAGCCGGAATCCCTGAGGCTGCAAATGACGCCAAGATATTTTTGACAGAGGCGCTCGGTGTTGATTACGGCTATATTCTTGCCCATATAGACGACGAATTACCGGAAGATGAATACAAGGAAAAGCTTGCGATCTATTTTGCCAATCTGGACAGGCGCGCAGGGAGGATACCTTTACAGCATATTCTGGGACACACTTATTTTATGGGCCTTAAGTTCAAGGTCAATGAAAATGCGCTTATCCCCAGACCCGATACGGAGATACTGGTGGAGGAAGTGTTAAAATATATCCATGACGGCATGGAGGTACTTGATGTATGTACCGGTTCGGGTTGCATTCTCACTTCGCTTTTATATTACACAAACTATGTGAAGGGGACCGGAACGGATATATCCGAGGAAGCTTTGGCCCTGGCCAAAGAAAACTCCGATATGCTGCTTAAGGACAAAGAAGGAACGGAATATAAATACATAAAGTCCGATATCTATGATTCGGTGGAAGGAATGTTTGATATCATAGTATCCAATCCGCCGTACATAAAAAGCTCGGTCATCCCGGGACTTGAGCCGGAGGTCAAAGATCATGACCCGCTGAATGCTCTTGACGGGGGAGAAGACGGACTTATATTTTACAGAAGGCTTATAGCCGAAGCCGGCAAACATCTTAAGATGGCCGGCAGGATATTCCTCGAGATAGGGTACGATCAGGCTAAGGAAGTATCCGAACTTTTGAAAGAAAATGATTTTACAGATATAGAGGTCATTAAGGATTATCAGGATAATGACAGGGTCGTTACGGCCGGGAGAAAAATATGTTTGACAAATTAGAAGATTTATTGATCAGGTTCGAAGAGATAATGGGAGAGCTCTCATCTCCCGGAGTTACCGACAATCAATCAAGATTCAAAAAGCTTATGAAGGAGCAGGCCGAGCTTACTCCCCTGGTTAATGCTTATAAGGAATACAAAAAGTGCAATCAGGATGTTGAGGATTCCTTAGCCATGCTTGATGAAGAGTCGGATCCCGAGATGAAGGAGATGTTAAAGGAAGAACTCAATACCGCCAAGAAGCGTATTGAAGAGCTTGAAAAGGAATTGAAGATCCTTCTTCTTCCGAAAGACCCCAACGATGATAAGAACGTAATGGTGGAAATAAGAGCGGGTGCCGGCGGAGACGAGGCTGCTCTTTTTGCTGCCGAGATATACAGAATGTACGTGCATTATGCCGAGAGCAAAGGCTGGAGAACAGAGCTTATCGAATGCGATGAGATCGGCATAGGCGGTATGAAATCGGCTACCTTCATGATCACGGGAGACGGAGCGTATTCCGTCATGAAATATGAGTCCGGAGTACACAGAGTACAGCGTGTTCCCGAGACGGAATCCGGCGGAAGGATACATACATCCACGATATCGGTGGCTGTGATGCCCGAGGCTGAGGATGTTGATATTGAGATCAATGAAAAGGATATCCGTATCGACGTCATGAGAGCGTCCGGAAACGGCGGGCAGTGTGTCAACACCACAGACTCGGCTGTCAGACTGACTCACTACCCTACAGGTATAGTCATCTATTCTCAGACAGAGAAGGATCAAAGACAGAATAAGGAGAAGGCTTTTGCCCTTTTGCGTACGAAGCTGTATGACTTAGCCCAGCAGGAGGCGCATGATGCGGAAGCGGAGCTACGAAAGAGCCAGATAGGAACGGGCGACAGGTCCGAGAAGATACGAACCTATAATTTCCCTCAGGGAAGAGTGACAGACCACAGGATCAATCTTACACTCTATAAGCTTGATAAGATCATGAACGGAGACATCCAGGAGATAATCGATGCCTGCATCACGGCGGATCAGGCTGCCAAGCTGGCTAAAATGAACGAACAGCCGTAAAAAAATTTACGTCACACAAGTGGTTTACATAAAGAGTTTTTCGAAACAGGTTTTTAAAGTCTTTCTTTCGAAATAACTCTTTATTTTTTTGCCGCTTTTTAGTACAATAGTATTCGTATAGTTATGTAAATTAATGGTACCATGGATACAGTGTAGATATGTTTGGAAGGGTGAGGTTATGAACAAGAAGAAAATAGCGGTTTTTGCTAGCGGCTGGGCCCCTGACATAGTGCATAAGGTTACGGACGGGATCAAGGAAGGGTTCCCCGAAGGATATGCCGACATATATCTGTTTTTAACATATGCAACTTATGTTGATACACCGGATAACCAAAAGGCGGACTTAAACATCTTTAATCTCCCGATCATGGAAGATTTCGACGGAGCTGTCATACTTTGTAACACGCTTGATTTCGAAGGCCTTAACGACCAGATAATCGCCAGAGCTTTCTCTGCTTTTATCCCGGTGGTCACGATAGGTAAAACCGATTCCGGAACATATTTTGTAAAAACGGACAACTATAAAGCGATGCATGATCTGTGCGAGCACCTTGTCAGTGAACATTCCGTAAAGAAGCCGTTCTTCATGGAAGGTACTCCCGAAAACGCGGATTCCAATATAAGACTTAAAGCGCTTAAGGACGTTATGAGCGAGCATGGTCTTCCCTTTGGCGACGACTCTGTCTTCACTACTAAATGGGAGCCCGAAAGAGCCAGGATCTTCCTGAAGGAAATGATAGAAAGCGGAAAGGAGCTTCCGGATGCTTTCTTATGTGCCAATGATATCCTGGCGATGAACGTATGCGATGAACTTTCAAAGCATGATATCAAAGTTCCGGAAGAGGTCATAGTAACGGGCTTTGATAATGACTTCCTTGCACAGGTTTACGATCCTTCGATCGCAAGTGTCGATCAGAACTTCAAACAGGCCGGCGCGGAGTGCGCCAAGCTCTTTATGGATCTTGATAAGGGGATCGAAAGAGAAGACGAGATAGACGTAGATTGTATCTTCCTTCCGAGCGAAAGCTGCGGTTGCTTCGAGGCGAGAGATTTTGAGACGGTAAGAAGGATAGAAGGCAAGAGAAAATATCTCGATGTTTTCAGAGATTCTCTCTTTGACAGAGATCTGTTCGCCATGGAAAGGAAGATCATCGGCGGAGGCTCATACTCCGAGATCGGTGAAAGACTTACCGAGATGTACAGGGATTCTACCACAATCGAAGATAAATACACTTATATGTTGCTTGATCCCATGTTTGAAAAGACGATCTTCAATGCCGACAGGAAACTGAAGAATACCGGTCATGCCAGGATCATGAATATCATATTCGGAATGAGGGACGGAGAATTCGAACACGGAGGAGAATTCGAGACCAAGGACTTAGCCCCCAACAGATACGTGGATAATTTAACTCACGTGTATGTTTTCCTTTCAATGTACGAAACCTCCGGCAATTACGGATATATCGTAACATGTGACAATTACGAAAAGGTAGACGACTACCAATTCCAGAAATATATATCAAGGATCAATTCTGCTTTTGAAAAATTCAGGCAAAACTTAAGTCTTTCAGCACTGAATGCCAAGCTTATGGAACTTTTGGAACAGAAGGAGAAAGAAAGTCAGCACTTGTAAGTAAGACTATCTTACGGAAAGCGATCGTATGACAGAACAGCAAAGGCAATTTTTCAAAAAGGGTGGATTTTCAGACAACCAAATAGATGAAATTGCTGCGGGCATGGAGAAAAAGCTGCCTGTATCTATCTATGCGATCAAAACCTTGAGACCTCAGCAGATGTATCAGATACGTCTCGGACTCGAAGGCGGATTCGACATGCATTCATACGCCACCGGCGAATATGACTGGTTCCAATTGGAAGAGATACGATTGGGTCTTGAAAATGATGTTGATGTATCGAAGTATGATGATGCCAACATACCCTCGAGGAAAATGCGTCAGATCAGAAAAGGCCTGGAGAATAAGATGGATCTGACCGAGTATCTTGAGTATGATGCCGAAGTCATACGTCAGATCAGAAGGTCGAAACTTTACCACCTGGATATCCTTTCTTTCGTGTCCCAGGGGTATGATGCGGATCAACTTGAGCAGATAGTTGATGCATTAAAAGACGGACTTGATATATATCAGTACGTGAACATAGATTTTCCGGGAGCTTCCATTCGGGAAATGGCAGAGGGCTTACGCCAAAATGCCGATGTTGAATTATATGCCCGAAATATTTATTCCTGGACTCAGATGAGAGAGATACGTCTGGGCATGATAGCTCAGCTCGATATTTCGTTTTACTCGTCGTATTTATATGACAGATATCAGATGGAGCAGATCCGACTGGGCCTGGAGGAAGGACTAGAGGTTCAGGAATATGCTCTGCATAAGTATACCGCCAACGAGATGGAAAGGCAGCGCCTTGAAATGCTCGAGCTTGTAAACAACGGCGGGAATGATAAAGAGGAGATCGGTGAGGATCTTCCCGAGAGCGAAGAGAATATCGCGATCAGCATATCCACAGATGATATGCTTGCTTTTATAAAGGTTAATCCGGCCTTT
>JAEEGL016613953.1_pt1 | contig 13019 bp, 11 predicted proteins | sample 9134231 | NCBI WGS metagenome assembly JAEEGL01 (sample SAMN16246548, study PRJNA631951) | gut metagenome | biome: gut microbiome; feature: rumen; material: fiber-attached | host: Bos | place: Iran: Karaj | collected 2018-10 | reverse complement strand
CATGTTCTCCAGCAGGTTCGCAAGGCCCGTCACAGGCCCGTAAAACAGGCCCAGATACAGCAGAAAAGCCACGATATCCGCCACACGCAGTCCCTCCCGGTAGGCCAGATACCCGCCGAACGCCACCACCAGGACCGTGCCGATGGATGAAATGAACTCGACCGACGGGTGGAACACCGCGCTGATCTTAAGCGCTTTCAGCATCGCATGGACGTGCTCGAAATTGCGTTCATTGACGCGCTCGGTCTCGTACTCTTCCCGCCCGAAAGACTGTATCTCATGGATGCCGAAAAGATTGTCCTGCAGTTTGCCGTTCAGTTCGCCCATTTTCTTCTGGGAGATGCGGAAAAACGGGCGGACCTTTTTGGAAAACACGAAGCCTGAAGCAAATATGAGCGGGATCGGGGCGCAGGTTATCAGCGCCAGTTTCCAGTTTATGGTGAGCAGGACTATCAGCACTCCGCTGAAAGTCACCAGGTTGGTAATAGTCTCCGGGATCATGTGAGCGTAAAGCAGCTCGAAATCGCGGGTGTCGTTCACCACACGGCTCATCAGGTCGCCCGTCTGCTTATCGTGGAAATAGCCAAGGTGCATATGCTCCAGCTTATCGTAGGTCTTGGTGCGCAGATCGCCCACCAGATACCAAGCAGCCTTATGCGCCAGGTAATTGCTCAGAAACCGGAACAGTATGCGCAGAAGATAGATTCCCACAAGCGCCGCAGTCAGCAAGCCTATATTTTTAAGGTCCGCTTCTTCAACGCCCTGTTCCACTATGCCCGTCACGGCGGAGAGCAGTTTCGGCGCGGTGAGATTGACCGTCGTCAGTGCCAGGGTGGAGAAAACGGCGACAGTATACAGCGTACGGTAACGTATGGCTTCGCGGCTCAACCGCCAGAGTGTCTTTATCATTATCTCCCTCCCCGCATACTTCGCCGTGACCGATAAACAGACAGCGCTTCTATTTGACTATCACCAGCTCGTATTCCGAATTGCCCAGCCCGATCTTCTTTGCATGGGCAAGGCAGGTTTTGTACTCCGCGTTCGGGTTGGTGTTGTCAAAATGATCGTGGCGGTCACGGAACCCGGGCTTTGCCATCTCGTCCGTCAGCTGCGTGCCCGGCAGGGGTTCCTGTTTAAGGCAGGCGTCCACGCAGGCGTGATCCAGCGCGAGGGGGTCAAATGAAGCCAGCATCCCGACGTTCGGGATTATGGGCGTATCGTTTCCGGAATGGCAGTCGCAGATCGGCGAAACGTCGCGTATCACCGAAATGTGGAAATTCGGCCTTCCGTCCACCACCGCCTTGGCATACTCCGCCATTCGGCAGTTGAGTTCCTTGACGGCGGCATCCTGAGCGAAATCTATGGCGTCAAAATTGCAGGCGCCTATGCACCGTCCGCAGCCTACGCATTTTTCGTAATCGACGGTCATCTTTTTCGCGCTTTCGTCAAACACGAGACCGTCGTTCGCGCATTCCGACATGCACCTTCTGCATCCGCGGCATTTTGCGGGATCGATAATCGGCTTCCCGTTGCTGTGCTGATCCTTTTTGCCTGCCCTGGAGCCACATCCCATTCCTATGTTCTTGATCGTTCCTCCGAACCCCGTCTGCTCGTGCCCCTTGAAATGCGTAAGAGAAATGAACACGTCCGCGTCCATGACGGCCCGGCCTATCTTGGCTTCCTTCACATATTCCCCGCCCGCCACCGGAACGGCGATGTCATCCGTGCCCTTGAGCCCGTCGCCGATTATTATCGGACAGCCTGCGGACAGCGGCGTGAACCCGTTTTCCCAGGCGCAGTACAGATGCTCTATGGCGTTTTTCCGGCTGCCGGGATACATGGTGTTGCAGTCGGTAAGGAAAGGCTTGCCGCCCAGCGCTTTTACCGTATCCACGACCGCCTTTGCGTAATTCGGGCGCAGGTAGCTCATGTTCCCGAGCTCCCCGAAATGCATTTTTATCGCGACGAACTTGCCGTCCATGTCTATCCGGCCGATACCCGCTGCCTTTATAAGCCGCTTGAGTTTATCGCCGGGGCCTTCGTCAGGCCTGCACCTGAAGTCGGTGAACCAAACTTTGGATGTTCTTTCTTCGCTGCTCATTATTCCATGCTCCCTTCCGTTTTTTCTGTTTTCCTGTCACGCAGCCGGTTGTTCTACCGTCTTGTGACCGTGGCGATGTATTCCGTTCCGTCCGGTACGGTTATGCCGGGATCGTACGTCGTGATTTCCGCAGTTTCCTTCAGCTCCTCAACGCCCATCACGAAATGGCAAAGCGCGATACCGACGTCGATCTTCTGCAGGTCGCCGGTCTTTTCCCCGGCATACCCTTTGTCCCGTTTTTCATAAAAATGATAGTTTCGGCCCGAAACGATTATCCGCCACGGCTGCTTGTTGACCGCAGACGGCGCCCATCTGACCATTTCGATCAGGTCCGCGATCTCCGACTGTTTTTCAGGCGGAAGCGCTTTATCCCATTTTTCATCGAAGAATAGCTTTTCAGCCGGCAGTCTCGTATCTGCCCCGACGCCCTTGCGCATCATGGTTTCCCTTATGGAACGCCTTTTGGCGGGATAACCCAACGGGCTTACGCAGGGCATCATCTCTCCTTCCGAAACGCCCGCGGCGTTTTCGAACATTTCCCGCTTCATGGTCCCTCCGATCCAGGTGGTGCCTATCCCGAAAGACCATGCATACAGCACCAGTTTCTCGAAAGAATACCCGAAAGCGACGTCCGCTAAGGGCAGCTTGTCCACCTTCCCGGCAACAAACAGAGTCTCACCGGTAAGCACGGGGCTTGACAGCCCATATTCTCCGGCGTCGAGCAAAACGAAGCGCACCGGGATCCCGAAAGGGTTCCGGATCGTCCGAATGTAGACCTCGAGCTTTTCCCTGTCCCGTGCGCTCAAGGGTCTGCCGTCGAAAGAACGGACGCTCTTTCTGCTCTGTATTATTTTCAGCAGTTCGGTCATGGCTGTTTCTTCCTCCCGGGTGGATCTGTTTTTCAGGGCAGCGTGCTTCCGCACGCCTCTCCGATATTATTGTACATAAAAAGAAACCGCCGTTCAACCCTTTAACCGGGTTTCGCGCGGTTTTTCGAGCATATCAGCCAAGATGTACAAATGGGTCAAATCATTACCCGCACGCGGTCCGGCTCGGTGTTGCGCAAACTGCTCACTTTGTTTTCAGCAGCCAGGCAAACGCTTTCGCCATCCTCAGATCCGGGTCCTTGAAATGGTTGCCCTGGTTCCACTCAAGCGTGCACGTGACCCCCCGCTCACAAAGCGTCCTGTAAGCTGCGCGGATGCACTCGCCCACCGTGGCCATCACTTTGTTTCGCGTCTTTTCTTCCCTGTCTCCCAGGCTCAGATAGACCTTATCGGCGCGTAAGGTATTATCCCCCATGTACTTCACAAATCCCGGGAACCACACGGACGGAGACGCCGCCGCCGCGCCGAGGAACCGATTTGTCCGATATGCCGCCCAGAGCGCGAACAGTCCCGCGAGCGAATACCCGCCGATATAATACGTCTTTGCCGGGTCGCCCGTCTCTGCCAGCACCCCGGCAAGCGTTTCTTCCGCCCCGTCCCCAAAGTCCTCGTTTCCGAACACCGCCGGCGCCTGCCAGGGCGAAAGGTCGCGATTCCAGTCTTCGACCTTGAGCGCGACAAGGCAAAAGTCGCCGCCGGCTTCGGCTTTTATGGCTTTGGCCTCGTTTTCGATCACGGACAGGTCGTGATCGTCCACCATCTGGATCAGGATATTGGCGGAAGCTGGGTCTCCGTACTCGAACCGCGTCATATATATCCTCCGCGAAAGCTCGGTATTTATTTCGCACCTGACCTGTTCGGACAGCAGCGGCAGCTTATCCCGCCCTGCGCCTTCCGGTCAAAAGAAGTCCGGCTCCCATAAGCACGGGGAAAAGGATCGCCGCGCCGATCCCCAGCCGCATATTACCTTCCGCAGCGGACGCTATAAGGCCCGCAAACGTCGGCCCGCCTGAGCATCCCAGATCGCCGGCCAGCGCCAGAAGCGCAAACAGCAGCGTTCCCCTGCCCTTCACGCTGGCTGACGCCGTGCTGAACGTGCCGGGCCAGAAAATGCCCACTGCGAACCCGGCGAGCCCGCAGCCCAGCAGCGCTATTATCGGGTCCGGCACGACAGCTATAACGATGTACGCGGCAACGCAAAGCAGCACCGAGACCGCCATGAACCTCTTAAGGTCCAGCTTGCCGCCCCAGATGCCGTATATCGTCCGCGAAGACGCCATGCACAAAGCGAACAGCGTGGGGCCCAGCAGGTCGCCCATGGTCTTGGATACGCCCAGCCCTTTTTCGGCAAAGGCGGAAGACCACTGGCTGACCGCCTGCTCGCTGGCTCCGGCGCACAGCATCATAAGCATCATCACCCAGAAAAAGCTCTGCGAAAACAGTACGCGCAGGCTGCCTTTCGCTTCGCCTTCTTCGGGCTCGAGTTTCGCTATCGGCACCTTGGTGAACATCACAAAGTCGGCAGCAGGCACGATGCACCACAAAAGCGCGAGCGTGCGCCAGGAGTCTATCCCGAAAATAACGAAAAAGGCGGTGGAGATCAGCACCACTGCCATATGTCCCCAGCAGTAAGCCGAGTGCAGGAGACTCATGACGGTCTGCTTGTTGTCCGTCGGACAGGCTTCCACTATCGGACTGACCAGCACCTCCTGAAGCCCGCCGCCTATCGCGTATACGCATACGGAGATCAGGATCCCTACAAACGGGTCTCCCGTGACGCCCGGAAGTATAGTAAGCAGTACCAGTCCCGCGATCACGCATGCGTTCGAAAGCAGCATGGACGCGCGGTAGCCGATCTTTTCCACAAACGGCGTGGACAGCAAGTCGATCAGCAGCTGAAGACCGAAATTGAACGTGATCAGTATCGTGATCTTCGCAAGCGGTATGCCAAACTCGCTCTGCATGTGCACGAACAGCAGCGGCACAAAGTTGTTGACTACCGCCTGCACCACATAGCCGAGGAACGACGCTTTGATCGTGGCTTTATAGTTTCCCGACATGCTTGCTCCAGTTCTTGTATTCCAATTGCGATCTGCGGTCCGTCAGGACTCGTTTACCAGTTTTCCCGTCATGTGGTCTATCGTCAGCTCCAGGCACTGCGCGCGGGGCAGCGCGTCTGTGACTTCTTTCCGGATATACTCCTCGTCGTCTGTGAACTTCCTTAACAGGTGTTCGCCGATCTGGCGGATCTTGTTCTCATCCGTGACCGGGCTTATGCGCCCGAACACCACTACGCTGGTCACATTGAGCGCCCATTCGCCCTCTTTTTTGTAGCCCGCATTATACACGCAGTAGCTGACCTTATCGCATTTTGCTATGGCATCGATCTTGTGTCCCGTCTTTGCGCCGTGGAAGTACAGTTTCCCCTCCTCAGGATCATACCAGTGGTTCATTGGTATGCCATAGGGGTAGCCGTTGTCGCCCAGCATGGACAGCACGCCGCGCTTCTCCTCCGTGAGCAGGCGTATGCACTCTTCCCTGCTGACCTGCTGCCTGAACCGTCTCATAGGGCGGAACACATCGTTTTTATTGTCCATATCCCGCACCTCAGACTTATTTGCCCGTTTCCCCGACGATATTCCGGGCAAATTCACCCGCCGCTTTCAGGTCTTCTTCGTTCGGTCTGCCCTTGTGGATGCCTTTGAATTCTCCCTTACAGTGGAACTCCCGTTCGTCCATGGGTATGCCTGCCTTGTCCGCCTCAGCCTTGACTTTCTTCCACGTGGAATTCATCATTGCCGCCGAGCCGAAGTTGACGATCTTCCCGATCATATTTTTGTTCAGCGACCTGATAAAAGCGCGCACTTCCGGGTCTATGGTAAAAGCATAATATGAGTTGCCCAGAAAAAGGATATCCACGTGTTCCGTTACGGGCGCACTGATCGGAAGCGCCTCTGTGCCGACCGCTTTTGCGACAGCCTCCGCAAGGCGTTTGGTGTTGCCCATTTTCGTGTAATATCTGACCGCTATCTTCATGTTCCCCTCCGCATTTTTGTTCTTGATCCGATTTGTTTATACTTATCGCCGTCATCCGGCTGTTATAAGCAGACAGTCTGTACCGTGCTTAGCCCGAAATCAGCCAGCAGGCTTCGTAAGGCGCTGCCGTGACGTACGAAAAGCGTCTCGTCCACAACTCTTCCGATATATGCCGCAAGCTTTTATAACTGCTGCTTCCCCTGTTCGTATATCTTCAGCAGCGTCCGCATCGTGGCGTCGCAGGATGCGGGATCGTTCCCGTACGGAGTGCCGTTTTCTATGCTGCGGTAAAAGTCTGCGATACAGGCTTTGTGCCCCGCTCCCCAGTAGGAACGGCCGAGCGCCGGATCGGTCATGCAGGTGAACTCCTGCTTCTGTCCGTCCTTTGTCACGGTCATAAGGTCGCCCTCTATGCGAATGACGGCCTGCTCGAGATGCAGTTCCAGCATCACCTGCGCGTCTTGGCTGTAAGCAGTGGACGCATAAAACAGCGCCGGTATGTTCCCTTTGCTCATATATACCTCCGCCGTGTCTTCCACTTCGATCGCGCCGCGAAGATGGTGGTTGCGCAGTACGGCCTCGGTCCGGTCGGGCATGCCCAGGAAACCGATCATCAGATCAAGCGTATGGATGGCCTGGTTGATCATCGCACCGCCGCCCTCGGTAGCCCATTTGCCCTTCCAGTCAGCGGCGGCATAGTATTCTTCGGAACGGCTCCAGGTCACGAATGCGCGGATGCCTTTGAGCTCGCCGTAAGTGCCTTCCCGCAAAAAGCGTTTGCAGGTTTGGATATGCGGATGATAGCGGTTCTGGAAACAAATGCCCACAGGCACCCGCTTTGCTGCCTGCTTGACCGTTTCCCAGCCCTCCGCGTCGATGGCGGGCGGTTTCTCCGTGAACACGGCTATGCCGCGCCGGGCTGCCTCTGATACCATAACGGGATGCAGGTAATGGGGCGTGCAGATATGCACCGCGTCCGGTTTTTCCTTTTCCAGCATCTCCTGCCAGTCGGTATAGGCGGCACAGCCGTAGCGCTTCGCCCTGTCCGGTATAATATCTGAACACGCGACCAGTTCGGTATCGTCCAGTTCACCCAGCACGGGAGCGTGCACTGTAGAGATCCCGCCGCAACCGATCAACCCCACACGAAACATGGTTCTTCCTCCGCTTTTATATGTTTGACCCCGCCGCTTTCCTTATCGCGCGCAGGTCCTCTCTTACGAATACGCTCATTTTATGTTTTCTTCAGTAAAAAGTCAACGGCGTTTAGGTTGCATGTTGTTTATCATCCCTGCTGCGGATAAGGCGAAGATCAAGTCTTTTTCGCACGGATCCCGGCGGATTAAGCAAAGGAGCCCGACGGCAGATCGCCGTAAAGCTCCTTTCAACTTTTCTCAAAAGAGGCAGCTGCTCAAATCATTCCTGTTTCATCGTAGATCCGAGCATCTCGTCGAGTATCCTGGCGGCATCGTATACAAGACGCGGGCACGGGCGTTTTCTGTAGAATTCCTCTGTGCGCTGTTCGGGTTCTCCCCCGCTTTCCGGCACGAGCCCCGCAAGCGTAAGAAGTTCGCGGCAGTTGATGCTCGCATTCTCGCTTCTGAATCTTTCGGCAAAGTCTCTGACCAGCGCATAGTGCTGTTTTTTGGCTTCATGGTCGGCAGGATCGTCATAGCCCTTTACGATCCCAAGCACCAGCGCTGCGGCGCTCACCACGCCGCAGGTCTCCCTCAGCCGCCCCAGCCCGCCTCCGAAAGACGACGCCATGCGGGCAGACGCATCTATATCATAACCTGTTACGTCGCTAAAGGCGCAGGCAACTGCCTGAGCGCAGTTGTAGCCTTTGAGAAACAGTTCTTTCGCAAGCTGAGCATGATCTGTCATGTTTTTTCTCCCAAGCCCTGTATTATATTTGGCTTCCGTGATAATACCGCTCTTATCTGCAGTTTAATGCGGAGAACGGACAGCGTTTTCCGATGCACTGGTTGTTCTGCGCTGAATACCGGCAGACGACATCCCGTTTCTCCATTTCGATGCCAAAATGCTCTTTTACAAAATCAATGGCGGCAAGGATCGACAGGAACGAATCCCGTTTACAGCATCTGGGACCTCCGATCGCGCCGATCTTGCCCAGTGCTTCGGACGTCATCATATGCGATAAGGCAAACGGTTCATTTGTCAAAGGCGTGGATCCTGAGATAATGGACACAAACATTCCCGAGCTTATCCCCGCTCCGCAGGCGCCCCAGAAGCCGCAGGCTCCGCCCGGCACGGCTCTGCCCCGTTTCATCATTTCCGTCAGCGCATCATTCAGGTCGATCGTGCCGCCGGCGTTGTGATACGCGGTCAGCAGCGCCGCCCCGACCATTACATGGTGCTCCGGACCGTGCATATGGCAAAAAGGCATCCGCATCATTTTTTCGATGATTTGGATCGGATCCCTTGACGTCTCCCTCTCGCACAGACCGATCATGGCGTCCAGCCCTTTTGTGTGGCAGTCGTTGCACACATAATGGCCGTGAGCGCATCTCGTCTTGCTGTTTTCCTTTTTATGGCATATCGCGCACTCCATGATGATATCCGATCCCAGATACTCAAGAGGCGCGCCGCAGATCAGGCATTCTTCGTTCATTTGCTTTCGCTGTCCATCCCAATTACATTCAGTATTGACTGTCCGTCTCAGTTTCCGCGGCAGTGATGATCCTCGCAGCGATCATGCCCGCAGTTTCCGTCATGATGATGACCGTGATGGTCGCAATGCGCATCCGGGTCGTATTCCAGCGCGCCTTCCGCCAGCGCTTTCGCCGCCGCATCAGCCTGTCCCTGCACGCCGGCATACAGTTTGATCCCCGCGTCATTCAGCGCCATCTGGGCGCCCATGCCGATGCCTCCGCAGATCAGGGCGTCGACTTTTGCCGCCTGCAGGAAGCCTGCCAGGGCGCCGTGCCCGCTCCCGTTGGTATCAACGATCTGCTCTTTGATTATCCTTCCATCCTCGATATCATAGAGTTTGAACTGCTCCGAGTGTCCGAAATGCTGGAAGATCTCTCCGTTCTCATATGTAACTGCGATCCTCATGCTGTTGCTTCCTTTCTCCGTTATGCATTGTTCGATTTCGACCGGTTCATACGCACAGCATCCGCCGGTAATAAGCAGCCGTTTTCCGTTGACAAGCGCATCCGCAACTTTTTTCCGCGCGTTCTCGTAAATGGCTGTGACCGTCGTTCGGGCGATGCCCATTTTTACGGCGCAGGCTTCCTGAGTGAGTCCCTCATTATCCATAAGCCTGAGCGTCTCAAACTCATCCACCGTCATCCGAACGCTCTGCGCATCCGGCGCATCGTCCGGGGAAAAGCTTCGAAACACCGGCTGCTGTTCTATCCTGCGGCACCTTACCGGTCTGGACATCGGCATCACCCTTTCTGACATATGTCATTTATTATTATATTCACATATATGACATATGTCAATATCCAGATCCGTTACGGCGCCGTTCATGCATTGGACCCGGCAGCCCGGATACATATAAATACCGTAGGGCAGTATGCACGAAGCCTGCCGGCTGTTCGCCGGCAGGCTCCTTTCGCAGTTTGGCGTAAGTGTCTTATCCGCGGTTTATGATCGCCTCTGCGCTCATCTCCCCGCAAGACGCGCGTATCACCGCAGGCTCGTCGCCTACGATACGGACATAAGCGGTCGCATGACCCAGGTGGAACGCGCATGAACTTGTGTCAGGTCCGCCGTCATCCGTAAGGAAATTCCCGTTATCCACGCCAAGCAGCACAGCCTTTCCGTCGACCGAAACGCTGACTTCCGGAGCAGAGCGTTCCCATACCTGACCGTATTCGTCTGCCAGGTATAGATCGATCTGCGCTATTTCGCCCGGGCAGACTTTTTCTTCCGGGACCTCGATCAGGATCGATACCGGCTTATCCGATGACAGCAGTATCTGCTCTGCGACCTTCTTTCCGTCTTTCCAGCCTTCGGCTCGCAGCGTTCCGGGGTGATAAGGCAGAAGCATATGCATCCCCCTGTCTTCACCGTATGAACGGCAGACGCGCACGGGGTCATTGTTCAGATACAGCCGTACTTCGTCGCAATTGGTCATCGCATACACCCGCATCATAAGATCATAGCGTTCGGCGTAAAAGTCGCCTCTCATAAGCGGGAAGCCCCAGTTCGCCCTCGCGCGGTCGTCGTATGCCTTGCTGTCAATAAAGCCCAGTTTCAGCACCGGCTTTTCGCTCCACTGGCTTTCCACGAACCAGCTGCGCAGCTTCCTGCGGGCGGTACTGTCCACGGGGCAGCCCGGCCAGCCAAATGTCGGCCAGCCCGGACATTCGCCCAGGTAATCCACCCCTGCCCATACGAAACCGCCGGCTACATAATCATGCTTTTTGACATCTTCCCACGGGGAGCGTTCCACCGTCTGAAACGCGCTGAGCTGCTCGTTCCTGTAATATGTGAACACTTCGGAACCGATAATCGCTTTCTTCATTCCGGCTTCTCTGAATGCTTCATAGTAGCCTTCCATGTAGTTGCCCATGAAAACATCCACTATGTCCGCGTATCTGAGCACCAGATCCGTCTTTTTCTTCAGTTCCGTATTGTCATCCAGGTAGCCGCGCATGCAAAAACCGATCAGCGCCATCGACACCGGGCGGGACGGGTCCAGCTTGTGGCAGGCATCCACCAGCTCCTCCAGCTTTTCGTAGAACAGTTCCGAATACTGTATCTCGACCTCGTTCCCCACGCTCCACAACACCACACAGGGATGGTTCCTGTCACGATTCACCATGCGTTCCAGGTCATCCATTCTGTCCGTGTCAAAGATCTGACCGAAGTACAGCGCGCTGTTGCACCATTTGTCATACAGTTCGTCTATCACGACGAGCCCCATTTCGTCGCACAGGTTATACAGCATTTCACCCTGGGGATTGTGGCTGCAGCGTATCGCGTTGCAGCCCATATCCTTCAGCACCTTCAGCCTTTTGCGCAGTATCTCTTTTGGCATCACCGCGCCAAACACCCGCCCGGCGTCATGGTGCAGGTTTGCGCCGTACAGTTTGACCTGTTCGCCGTTTAGCAGAAAGCCTCTGTCCGCGTCGAACACGGCGTCCCTGAAACCTATCGCTTCTTCGGCTTCGTCCGTCACGCAGCCGTTGCTTATGAGCTTCAGCTTCAGCCGATACAGATACGGGCTATTTATCCCCCACCGGCAGACGCGGCTCACCTTAAAACGCACTTCCGCCAGTCCGCCGTCCGCAGGCGCAGCCGCCTCCCCCACATTCCTGCCGTCCTTATCTTCCAGCAGGCATCCGATCCTTGAGCCGCTGCCGGTGCAGACCGTGCCGAGGCGGACTTCCACATCCGCGTCATTCCTATCCAGCCTATACGATACCGACAGGCTCCACGGCGCGATATGCGCTTTGTTTTTGACCAGCAGCCTTATTCCCTGATACAGACCTGCGCCGCTGTACCAGCGGTCGCCCAGCGTGTGCGCATTGTCCACCTTAACGCAGATCAGATTCTCCCCGCCGAATCTAAGGCCGTCATTCAGAGTGATGATCTCCGGGACATATCCGTACCTGTGACCGCCTATACGCCCGCCGTTCAGATATACGTCATAGAACCGCTGACAGCCGTCTATCACCATATAGACCGTCTTGTCCTTCCATTCCGGCGGTGCCGTAAAACGTTTGCGGTACCAGCCCACCTGCTCCCGCGAAAAATAGCCCTGGTTGCCGCCAAGTTCCATTTCGGGATCCCTTCTGTTGCGGATCTGCCAGTCATGGGGCAGCTCGACCGGCTTGAACTGCCTGTCATCATAGCTCTCCTTCTCCACTCCGGAAGCAAGGGTGACGGCAAACTTCCATCCGTCGTTAAAGCTGTATTCGTCAGAAAAAAACATTTATAATACCGCCTTTCTGTATTTGGAAAGATACGCGTCATATAAACAAAGGATATTTCAGCCGGAGACAAACCGATTCATGCTTAGTATACCACATCATTCCAAACAAAACCATACATTGCGGAATATCCAGCCGCCGGCAGGATTCCGATCCATTCGGGTCGAATAAATCAATTGACGCGGTGAATGCCGGCAGTATGTCCGCCGGGCGCACCGCAGTGTTCCCACTGTTTTCATCATTGGAAAGGAACCTTTATACCATGTCCAACTTTGACATCGTCGCCGCGTTCGGCGACAAAGCCTGGCTTAATGAGATGAGCGACAGACTCGCGCGCAAAATGGCATACGGCGTAAAGAAGGCGCGGGAAGTCGACTGGATGCCGTATACCACAAAAGGCGGACAGTGGAGTGAGACGCGCATCGGTTTCTGGACCAACGGCTTCTGGCCCGCTTCCATGTGGCAGATGTACCTCATGACCGGGGAACAGCTTTTCCGCGAGGAAGCGCTGAGAGCCGAGCTCATGCTGGACGGCGCGCTTAAGGACTTTAAGAACCTGAGCCACGACGTGGGCTTCATGTGGCTGATCCACTCGGGCGTAAGGTACGCGCTGGAGCACGATCAGGAGAGTTTCGACCGCACGCTGTTCGCCGCGGACATGCTGGCCTGCCGCTACAACGTGAACGGCTTTTTAAGGGCCTGGAATCCCGCGGGCAGGCAGGGCTGGGCGATAGTCGACTGCATGATGAACCTGCCCATACTGTACTGGGCGAGCAAACAAACGGATGATCCCCGCTATAAGCTTATGGCTATGAAGCACGCGGACACCACGATCAAGTACTTCGTAAGGCCCGACGGCTCCTGCAACCACATAGTCATATTCGACCCGGAGACGGGCGAATACCTGGAAAATCCGGGCGGGCAGGGCTACGCCTCGGGTTCCAGCTGGAGCCGCGGGCAGGCGTGGGCGCTGTACGGCTTCACGCTGAGCTACATACACACAGGCAGGCAGGAGTATCTGGACACCGCCAAGCGGATAGCCAACTACTTTATCAGCCAGGTGTGTGACGACTGGCTGCCCAGGTG
>JAEEGL015614968.1_pt1 | contig 13019 bp, 12 predicted proteins | sample 9134231 | NCBI WGS metagenome assembly JAEEGL01 (sample SAMN16246548, study PRJNA631951) | gut metagenome | biome: gut microbiome; feature: rumen; material: fiber-attached | host: Bos | place: Iran: Karaj | collected 2018-10 | reverse complement strand
TGTGGATTCCTTTGTTTCATAAATTGTTTTGCCAGGGTTTGAACCTGCTGCTACTAATTTTTCTATAGTATCTTTATACATTACAGGTCACCTCTTCTCTTTAATTCTTTGTTCTTTTCCATCATCTCTACGAGAGCCTGGATCCTGGTCTCATACTGAGCGTCACTGAATACACGAGGGTCTGTCTGGTCTCCGTCGAAAATAACTGAAGGGATGCCCATCTTGTCGGTGATCCTTCTCTGAACTTCGTAGCATCTGAAGTCCATGAGCTTGCAGGAACGGTTGGAGTGGAATACTACGCCTTCTACGCTGAAGTCCTTGATGAGGCTGGACATGAGGTTTTCGCCGAAGTCAAGGTTTCTGTTAGCATAGTTTCCGGTGTAGGATCTTGCCATTCCGTCCAGGTCATTGGTCTCATATACCTTGTACCAGGATGACGGATAGGTGGAGGTTACCATGTTGATGCCGTACTTCTTGAGAAGCTTGAAGGTGGTGGAAAGGTGAGGCCAGCAGGCGATGCCGTCCCAGATGATCCTGTACTGCTCTTCTGCTGAGTTCCAGGGTCCCTTGCCTTCCTTGGCCTTCTGCTCAAGTTCTTCATACCAGAGTTTGAAGAGCTTGTGGCCGTCTTCGGAGTTTCTCATGCATACGATCATTGCCATGTAGTTGAACATGTCGAAACCGTTAAGAGGTGATGGCTTGACTTTACCCCAGTCTGTAGCTTTTTTCCACCACTCGCAGGTAGCGTTGTTCATGTCCATCTTCTCAGCCAGTTTGTCATAGTCCATCTTGCGTCCTGTGAAGTCTTCCAGCTGCTTGATGGCGTTTTCAAGCTGTCCTCTGATGTACTTTGTAGCATTATCTGATACCTCATAAGTATGGTTAAAAGGCATATCGAAGAGGATCAGAGGAATGTGAAGTTTCTTTGAGATGTTCTCATACCACTTGAGTACTGTATGGCAGATGTTAGTGGAGCTGAAGATCAGGTCCGGCATAGGAATGTCCTGTGCCTCTGCATGCTTCAGATCAACATAGCCCATGTTTACTCTGGCATAGGAGCAAATATCTGAGGAGTAGCCGACGCCTTCTGCCTGTTCGATGAACTTCATGGCCTCTTTACGTGCGCCGATGGCTGCAGCATGGTTCTCAGGATATACGGTGGTGAGATCCATAGCAGCTAATAATTCGTCAGGGCAAATCGATGTTGCCCATACTACAGGCTTGCCTTCTGCCTTAGCCTGGAGAGCTCCTTCGTAGTGCTTAGCTGTAAGCTGATTCAAGAGCTGTTTTGAAGTAAGTTTTTCTTCTGCCACTTTTTCATTTCCTCCTTAATCGTTTATCTTAGGACTATCTGTTTTCGTAAGTCGGTTTTCTCTTTTCCATAAAGGCATGCATGCCTTCTTTCTGATCATAGGTGTTAAAGAGCTTAGCCCACTGCTGTGCCTCATAGGCGGTGCCTTCTTTAACATCGCCCATCTGCAGTCCCTTGATTATTACATCCTTTGCCATCCTTACGGCTACAGGACCGCGCTTGGCGATCTTACTGGCCAGTTTCTTGGCTTCTTCAAGGACATCAGCATCAGCAACTACTCTGTTCACCAGGCCCATTTCCTTAGCTCTTGCTGCGGTGATCTGTTCGCCTGAGAAGATGAGTTCCATGGCGTAGCTGGGACCGATGAGCTTCGGTGCTCTGATGGTTCCGCCTGCTCCGGGGAAGATGCCCAGGGTAACTTCAGGGAAGCCCATCTTGGCGCCTTCGCCTGCGATCCTGATGTCAGCGCAGAGGGCCAGTTCCATTCCTCCGCCGAGAGCATATCCTTCGATAGCTGCGATGGTGGGGATTGGATATTCAGCGATCTTGTCATATACAGGGCTGAAGCAGAATGCCTTAGCTCCCTCTTCATCGCAGTCAGCCATTTTTTTGATATCGGCGCCTGCGGCAAAGTTCTTTTCAGAGTGGAAGATCAGGCAGTAGATGTCTTTATCTTCCTTGAGTTCTTCCAGCACCTGATCCATCTCATCCACGATCTCACGGGAGAGTGCGTTCAGGGCCTCGGGTCTTACTACCGAGAGGACTGCCACATGGCCTTCTTTAACTAATTTGATAACTCCCATGATGCCCTCCTATTTCTTGGTGTAGTCGTAGAAGCCCTTGCCTGTCTTGCGGCCCAGATTTCCGGCGTAAACCATTCTCTGGATGACAGGGGAAGGTCTGAATCTCTCGCCGTAGCCTTCGAACATGATCTCATCTACTGCCAGGTTCAGGTCGTGTCCGGTGATGTCCAGAAGTGCGCAGATTCCCATGGGATGTCCGAGACCGTATTTACAGATCTTGTCTACGTCTTCAGGTGTGCATACGCCCTCTTCTATGAGTCTCATGGCTTCACCGTACATGCAGTGGAAGATCCTGTTGAGACCGAAGCCGACTACGTCCTTTACTCTTACCGGCTCTTTGCCGATAGCTGCAAGGATATCATATACTTCATCAGACTTTTCTTTTTCAGTAAGGAGACCGGGGATGACCTCTACGAGCTTCATTACCGATGCAGGTGAATTGAAGTGGGTTCCCATGAACTGGCCCTTTCTGTCCTCTCCGACAGCGGAGCTCAGCTTGGTGATGGAGATGGATGAAGTATTGGAGCAAAGAATTGTCTCCGGCTTGCAGATCTCATCCAGCTGTTTGAAGATGTTCAGCTTGATCTCCAGATTCTCCAGGGCAGCCTCGATGATAAGGTCGCAGTCTGCCAGATCTTTATAGTCATCGGAAGGTGTAACAAGGGCCAGCGCAGCTGCTTTTTCTTCTTCAGTCATCTTTCCCTTGGCGATGGATTTAGTCATGACAGCGTCCTGTTTCTTAACGCCGTTCTCTGCATACTCCATCTTGATGTCATTGAGTACTGTCGGATATCCGGCTTTCTCAAAACAAAGTGCGATCTCAGCACCCATCATACCAGCTCCGACTACTCCTACCTTCTTGATCATTTCAGTTTACCTCCTTGATTATCTTCTCGATTTTCTGATTATACTAAATTCATCGATCGCGTCATTTTCTTACATTTATATCATAAGCAACATCTGTGCCAAATAAACAAAAACGCCGAAAGCCCTTGATTCATCGGGTTTCCGGCGTTTTAGCCTTTTTTCCGTTTAGAATTTATACATCTGTATGATGCGTTTATGCATCACGGTCATTGAAATCCTCGTCCGCGATGTGTTCCGTCTCTTCCTTGAGCCTTTCTTCCACCTCCAGTTCCTTCGCCCTGATGGCAGCGCTGAAGCCTGACAGAGGGTCGAAAGCCCCGAATTGCTTGGCTCTGTCTTCAATAGCCATTTTAGGTCTTTTGGAAGGTTTGCGTTTTCTCGTAAGATACTCTTCTTTATCCATTTCAGTTCCCTTTATACCTCGATTATACTCCCTATATCCGTAAGAGGCCCCTCTTTAAAGTACTTAACTTTAAGTCCCAGGTCTTCAATGAAATGCATTATTGCATCATGATCCGGGTGGGCGCTCAGGTCTCCGTTGAACAAAATTGCATCTCCCACTCTGCCTGATGCACCTCCGATAAAACCTGTGTCGTAGCCCGGCAGATCGATGTGCCCCGGCCTGATCAAAAGCACTTTGAGCCCTTTGGCCGAGCAGGCCAGATATATTCCCTTGTCATAGGTGATGATCCCATCCTCCGTCACGGGGAGGATGCTGCACTTACCGTAACCCTGACGGATATTGACTCTTATGAGTCCCTGCTTATCAGCCGCGTCAAGGAGCTCCGGGTCTGTATATTTGAAATTATGTATGATATATTTCCCCGTGGAGCATGCGTTATATATGATATCCCCCGGGTAAAGAGGACCCAGTTTCTCCGGATCTCCCTTAAAAACCACCCCGGTTTTCAGTTTGCAAAAAACCATATCCGGGTGTTCACTCAAGCTGCCCTTCAGTGTCTCCACAGGCTCAAAAGGTATCACTTCATGTCCGTCTGACAGGAGATGATCCCTTAGAGACGGATAGGCGCTTTGGGAAAGGATCACTTTACTTCTCATTTCCGCTTTTATGCCCTCCTATCTGAAGGTTTCTCTCCAAAGTAGTGGCCGCTTTCTCCAGATCCATGCCCTTGAACATGGCATTCTTTCCGAATTTGCTCTTGATCTCGTTGATGGCCACCTGCATGTCATTCTCCTTCGCCAGGTCTTCCTCCATGGCCGTCTCAAAGAAGTTCAGCTGCTTCTCTTCAGCCTTTTCTTTTATGTTATTGCAGTTGATATAGACCCTCCTGATGGGTATATCATCATCCACGATGCGGTCGTAAAGCTCCGATATGTGCTCCACCATGATCTTTCCGGCATTAGTCGGGAAGTCAAAGGACGTAGTCCCTCTGGCAGGCTCCACATCCTCCTTGTTGCTGTAACCCACCATCATGGTAACGGATTCAGTGACTTTGTTCTTCTGGACCATCTCCAGAGCCAGAAGCTCCATCATTTCCTTGACGATGATCCTTCCTTCCTCAAAATCATAGTCCCTCATGAGGACCTGTCCGCGGGACAGGGAATTGGTCCTGGGCTTGTATTTTTTGATGTCTGCAATGGTGGTAGGTTCATATCCCCAGGCATGGTCTATGAGAAGCTCAGCATCTATGCCGAAGACCTTATACATGAGATCCTCATCGGCCAGAGTGATGTCTCCCATGGTATAGATGCCGTACTTAGCAAGTCTTTTGGCAGTTCCCGGGCCCACTCTCCAAAAATCCGTAATAGGCTTATGATCCCAGAGTTTGAGTCTGTAGCTCATCTCGTCCAGCTCTCCGATGAAGCCCGGAGAATGCTTGGCGGTGATGTCAAGAGCCACCTTGGCCAGGTAAAGGTTGGTCCCTATGCCTGCCGTAGCCCTTACTCCCACCAGTTTGGTAATTTCGTCCATGAGGAATACCGCCATCTCCCTGGGAGTCTTATTGTAGAGCTTAAGGTAGTCAGTCACGTCCATAAAGCACTCATCTATGGAATAGACATAAATGTCGTCCTTTGAAAGATACTTAAGATAAGTGCCGTATATCTCCGCCGAATAGTCTATATATTTCTGAAGTCTGGGGGGAGCCATGATATATTCTATGTTTTTGGGTATCTCAAAGACCCTGCAGCGATTCTTTACGCCCAGGGCTTTCATTGATGGGGAAACAGCCAGACAGATGGTTTTGTCTGACCTGGAGGGATCCGCCACCACCAGGTTGGTGGTCATGGGATCCAGTCCCCTTTCTACGCACTCAACAGAGGCGTAGAAGGATTTAAGATCAATGCAAAGATATACCCGTTCCTTCATGTCCCTTATGCTTCAGCGATTACTTTTCTCAGTATTTTGGCAAGCTGATCCGGGCAGGAGGTAGGTCTTCTGCCGCAGGTGATGCCTTCAAGTTTATCGGCGATCTCAGTGATATCTCTTCCCTTGGCCAGGCTTACGATACCCTTATGATTACCGTCGCAGCCACCGTAGAATTCGCAGTCCACAAGCTTGCCGTCTTCTATCTCGATCTCACAGCCATATGCGCAGACTCCGCGCATGGGAAACTGTTTTTTCATATAACTTATTTCCTTTCAAATACGTGTTTTTTCTGTTATAATTCAATAGAATAAGTATACCACAAGAACTCATTCAGATAAACATGGACGATAACAAATTATTTCTCAAAATAATCGAAGAAAGATTCGCGCGTTTCCAGAATAACTATTCTCAGGATAACGGGGATTTTCTGTCCCTGGAGCAGCAGAGCCTTGCCATGAGCTTTTTCAGGAAAAATGCCTCTCAGGGTGCCATGCTTTACGGCGGCTATGAGGACGCTGAACGAAGGATCCCTCTCTTCATGCCGGACTACACCGGAGTCTTCAACGAAGATCAGGCCATAGAATACTTCAGATCGAATCCTGAAGAATGTCCTCTGGTGGTCCTGAACATCACCGTTCCCCGCCAGGAAAAGGTGTCCCCGGGTCACAGAGACTATCTGGGAGCTCTCATGGCTGAAGGCATACGCAGGGAGAAGGTGGGCGACATTCTGGTGCATCCTGACGGTGCCCATATCATAGCCTTGAGAGACATGGCTGCTTACCTTAAAGAAAGCCTCACAAGCGTCGGACGCGCCTCAATAAATACTGAGATCCTGACCATCGACAAGGCGGATCCCGGCGAGATCATAAGAAAAGAAATGAGTTTCAACGTCCCTTCCCCGCGTCTGGACAATGTGATATCCGCAGTCTTCGGCATCAGCAGGAAAGCTGCCCTGGAAGCTATCTCCAAGGGCCTCGTTTTCCTCGACGGAGTTGAGACCGTCAAGCCGGACGTCCACCCCAAGGAAGGACAGAAACTTGTCCTCCGCGGCAAGGGTAAAGCCATCTATCTGGGAGTTGCCGGCAATTCCAGGAAAGGCCGCGACTACATCTCTGTCCTGAAATATCTTTGAACCATAACGACAAAGAAGCACTCATGAAGAGTGCTTCTTTTTATGAACTGTCCTGCGATCCGAGAATAAAGTGTTGTACATTATATATTTGGAAAGGTGTCAGCAACGGATCGCGTTTTGACTCTTTAAAGAGAGATGGATGTCAAACCTGAACAAGCCGAGCCAAAAGACATTCATATTTGCAATTATTTTGTTTTGTGGTATAATTATATCATGCCCACCTGTGGGCATGTCAATAGACCTTTTATGGAGATGAGGTAAAAAATGAAAAAAAATAATCATTTGTTCAGCATAAGGGAGGCAGCGAAGGCCTGCGGCATAGGAAGAACCACCCTGCAGCGCATGACTGATGAGGGGCTGGTGCCTCCTGCTTTCATAGGAGAAAACAAGTATCACTTCTATGATGCCCGAAGTATTTATGACATAAACATGGTGGAGTTCATGAGCGAATGCGGCTTCACCAGGAAAGAACTCCAGACTATGGGTATGTCTGCAGAATCCAAGGCAGAATTTGCGGATAAACTCCAGGATAAAATAAACATCCTGACCTTCAGCATGGAAAATTTAAGGGCAGCTTCCTTTACTGATACCAATGTGAAGATCATCAATATCCCTTCGCTTACTTGCTGCATCGGGGAAAGCGATCTTCCGAAATCCATCAGGGAAGCCACCCTCCTCGTCGAAGATCTCCTGACAGAAACCGTCAGGGCAGGCTATCATACAAACAGATATTACCCACCTTTTTTCATAATGAAATGCGAAGAATATTCTTTGGAATATCTTACAAGGCATGAGTTCAGATCAGTATGCTGCATCCCTGTATTTCCTAAAAGCAGGGATTCCAAGGCCGTGGTCATAGACTCCATCTCAGCCTTATCCATAACTTTCCCATATGATGGGCAGGGCGTGTCAGAGTATGTCAATCTGATGTATGAAGAAGTCAACAGAAGGGGTGTAGCCCCATCAGACTATCCCAGAGTCGAAGCCCTCTTCAATCCCTTCGCATACAATGCGGAGAACCGCGAAAGTATAGCATTAAGGCTCAGTATTCCTTTATGAAATATTGCTTTTATTCAAGCTCATAATATGCTACACTCCAACTATAGACGATATTACCGCTTACTGGATTTACGAAAGGCTTTTGTATGGAATACGGTTTTATTTCCTGTCTTCCCATCATAGTGTTGATAGTGGGAGCTCTTCTTACCAAAAGAATAATGGAAATGCTCCTTTTGGCCACCTTTACGGGAGTCATCCTGCTGAATGGCACTCATTTTCTTCAGGGATTCGTAGACGTGCTCTATGAGACCTTCTCCAGCTGGTCTCTTCAGTTCGTCTTCATTATACTTTTCACCTTCGGAGGGCTCATCAAATTATTCCAGTCCTCAGGTGCTCTTTCCGGCTTCGGTGACATATTGAGCAAATACGCCAGCGGTCCGCGCAAGCCTCTGGTCCTGGCCTGGATCCTGGGCGTCCTGCTCTTCGTGGACGACTTTTTGAACACCCTGACAGTCTGCTTCTCCTTAAGAGAGCTCACTGACAGAAATGGCATTCCCAGAGAACATCTGGCTATGCAGGCAGCTGTTATCGCAGCTTCAATGGCATCTCTCATTCCCTTCTCCAGCTGGGCAGGCTTCAATGTAGGTCTGATTTCCGGCGAGGGTTACAGCTTCCTGGATTACGTAAAGGCCATGCCTTTTATGTTCTTCCCCATCGTTGCCGTTCTCATGTGTCTTCTTCTGGATCTGGGCCTTATCAGGAAACACGGTCCTCTCAAAAAAGCTTATGAGAGAGTAGCTTCCGGCGGAAGCCCCATTCCTCACGATGACAGCGACTCGGCTCTTATCGAGATCGAAATGGAAGGCGAAGTAGGTTCGGCATCAGCCTGGAACGTGGCTGTTCCCCTGCTGGCCCTTATAGTCGGCACCCTGGTCTTCGACTGCGATCTGGCTTATGGCTGCGTCATCTCAATAATCGTCCAGATGATCATGTACATGGCTCAGAAGCTCATGAGCCCTAAGAAATACGTAGATGACTTCCTTGACGGAGCCAAAAGCATGTTCCCTCTCATGGTCATGGTGACTTTCGCTTTCAGCCTTTCAAATGTAAATGAGAAGCTGGGCTTCTTCGGATACATGATAGCCAAGCTCGGCGCCCTGGTGCCCGGTTCTCTGCTTCCTGCCATGACTTTCCTTTTAGTCGCTCTGGCCACCTTCGCCACCGCAGGCTACTGGTCCATGCAGGTCATCAGCGTTCCCATCTTCCTGCCTTTGGCGGGAGCTCTGGGAGTGAACCCTTCCATCATCGTGGCTGCCATAATGAGCGGCGTATCCTTCGGATGCTGCTATTGCTTCTATTCAGACTGCATATTCATGACAGCCGCCGGCTCACAGGTATCCAATTTCACGCAGACAAAAACGGCCACCAGTTACCTGGTGCCCTGCGCAATACTGTCATTTATCCTGTATATAATAGCCGGCTTCCTTTTCTAAAACAGAATATAATTGTAATAAAAAAACTGTGTGTTTGCCCGACTTCCACAGCGCCGGTACTTAGCGATCGGCAAGCTGTAAGCCCAGACGGAGCTTAGCACCGATGCGTGAGGACAAAGCGCGAGCGGTCGGGAAAACATACAGTCTTTATTTTATTTACACATTATATAATTTTGCATATTCGCCGTTTTTACGAAGGAGCTCCTCGTGAGTTCCTTCTTCTACTATGCGGCCGTCTTCGATGACCACGATGCGGTCGGCATCCTTAACGGTAGAAAGCCTGTGAGCGATGACAATGGTGGTCCTGCCCTTGGCCAGTTCATCGAAGCTCTCCTGGATTCGTTCCTCGGTTATGGTATCCAGAGCCGAAGTGGCCTCGTCCAGAATGAGTATTTTGGGGTCCTTCAAAAAGATCCTGGCAATGGACACTCTCTGCTTCTGTCCGCCTGAGAGTTTGGTGCCCCGTTCGCCTACATAAGTCTCGAACTGGTCCGGCATGGCAATGATATCATCGTAGATCTCAGCACGCTTCGCCGCCTCCACCACCTCCTCATAGGTGGCATCCGGTCTGCCGTAGCGAATGTTTTCCAAAATAGTGTCCGCGAAGATGAACACATCCTGCTGGACGATTCCTACATTCTGCCTGATGGAAGTCTTGGTCACGTCTCTTATGTCAGTTCCGTCTATGGTGATCCTGCCCTCCGTTACATCATAAAACCTTGGGATCAGCTGGCAGAGGGTGGTCTTGCCGCCTCCGGAATGCCCTACGATGGCCACGGTCTCGCCGGGTTTAACGTCCAGATCTACTCCCCTTAAGACTTCCCTGATTCCGTTATATGAGAAGGAAACGTTCTCCAGTTTGACTCCACCCGCGGTAACGACCAGAGGCTCCGCACCTTCCTTCTCCACGACTACCGGCTTTTCAGCCATGATGTCCATGAACCTTCTGAGACCTGCAGTTCCGCTGACGAAGATCTCGGAGAAGTTGGAGAGTTTACGCACCGGCGTTACAAAGGTGCTTACGAAAAGCGTAAAGGTGATGAGATCGATATAGTTCATCCTGCCCTTCATGATCAGGTATCCGCCGAAAGCTATCACCGCAACCGGCATGATGCCCATGAAAAACTCCTGGGAAGCGATGAAGCGACCCATGGCCTTGTAATGGTCTTTTTTGGAGTTCTTGAAGAGCTCGTTGGAGTTATCGAAGTGTTCCTTATCCACCTCTTCATTGGCGAAAGCCTTGGAGGTCCTGATTCCCGACAGCCTGGATTCGATCTCTGCATTGATGTCAGCCATGCGCTTCTTGACATTAAGAGACGCCTGAGACATGGCCCGCCTGTTTCTGATGACTACAAGCAGGAAGGCCGGGATCAGAATGGCTATGACCAGGGCCAGCCTCCATTCCATATAAAACATGAAGATCAGCGAGCCGATGATGGTCAAGGTGGAAATCAGCACGTCCTCCGGACCGTGATGAGCCAGTTCCGTTATCTCAAAAAGATCTCCCGTCAGCCTGTTCATCAGATTTCCCGTGCGGTTCTTGTCGTAGAATTCAAAGTCCAGCACCTGGAAATGGTTGAAAAGGTCTCTTCTTATGTCCGCCTCTACCCTTACTCCGAAGGTATGTCCCCAGTAAGTCATTATGAACTGAGCGAAAGCCCTTAAGAGATAAGCGAGGCCCACGATGGCCATGACAGCGAAAAAGGCCTGATATTTTTTCTCAGGCAGCATATCATACATGGCGCGCCTTGAGATCAGCGGGAAGGCCAGGTCTACCGCCGCCACCGTAAAGGCGCAAAACATGTCAGCCAGAAATATTTTTTTATGTGGTTTGAAATAGCTGAAAAGCGTTTTTAACATTACTTCCTCTTCTATTCAAAATATTTTTGGAGGCGCTCAGCCTGTTATGGAATTATAGATGGCCGAGATCGCCTTTTCATAATCCGCTTCGTTGATGCCTATGATCAGGTTCAGGCTTCCGCCGCCCTGATTGATGGTGTTGAGCTCAATGCCTGCGTCGGACACAGCTCCCAGAATGCATACCGTTGATCCCTGATAGTCTGCGTCGCTTTCGCCGACGACGGCTATCATTGCCAGATTCTCCCTGACAAAAAGGGTATCCGGATGAAGCTGTTCCTCAATGGCATCCAGGAGTTTCTCCTTGTTGTCCCTCATATAGTCTTCTCTTACGATGACCGTTACGGTGTCGATACCCGTGAGGCACTGCTCAAAAGGAATACCGAAAGCTTTGAAGATATCCAGAATGACGGCGGTGAAGCCGGCGCCATCGGAAACCATGATCTTCTCGATCTGTATGACTGACAGTCCTTTGCGGCCCGCAACACCGGTGATGGTGTGCTTTTCCCTCTCCAATGGAAGTTCGGAAACTATCATGGTGCCCGGAGCTTCCGGGTCGTTGGTGTTTCTGATATTCACCGGGATCTCCGCCTGGTTTACAGGAAGAAGAGCGTCGGCGTGAAGGACTGTGGCTCCCATGTAGGACAGGGTCCTGAGCTCGCGATAGCTGATGTATTTAACAACTCTGGGGTTATCGATGATCCTGGGATCTGCAGCCAGAAGTCCTGAAACGTCCGTCCAGTTCTCGTAGAGATCAGCTCCGATGGCCTTAGCCACCAGGCTTCCTGTTATATCGGATCCCCCTCTGGAGAAGGTTATGATATTTCCATCCGGACCGGAACCGTAGAAACCGGCTATTACTGCATGATCCAGATCCGACAGCTTCTGATGAAGCGCCGTGTAAGTGGCATGAGCATCCAGCTCACCGCCTGCCTTGAACTTGATGCAGTAATAAGGGTCCACGAAACTGAAGCCCAGGTAAGCAGCTAATATCTTCGAGTTCAGATATTCTCCGCGGCTCAGGGCATAGCTTCTGGAAGGATAATTCTTCAGGTTCCTTCTTATGAGGTCCATCTCAGGCTCCATATCGAAGGGGACTCCCAGATTCTCAGTGATCTCCTCGAACCTGTCTTTGACCTCCATGAGGTTTTCTTCGAAATCACTGCCTGCCTTGGCCAGCTCATAGCAGTCTATGAGAAGGTCCGTCACCTTGATGTCGCCGTCGAAGCGCTTACCGGGAGCAGAAGCTACCACATAACGTCTGGCAGGATCTGATTTGACGATTTCCGCAACTTTTCTGAACTGACCGGAGTCCGCCAGAGATGTGCCGCCGAATTTTAATACTGTAGTTTTCATAAATTATGTCCTTTATTTCCAAGTTATAAAAGCCGGGGTGGCCCCGGCTCATGTTTTACCATTCAGCCACGGAACCGTCCTTATGTCTCCAAACAGGGTTCTTCCACTGATGAGGATTGGCGTTTTCTTCAAGCACCAGTTCTTTGTTTACTTCTACGCCGATACCCGGCTTGGTGGGCAGCTTGACGTATCCATCGACGAATTTGAAGTCTTCCTTGTTGAGAGCATAGTCAAGTACCTCTTTACCCACATTGTAGTGGATGCCAATGCTTTGCTCCTGGATGACTGCGTTGTAGCAGGTCGCATCCACGTTGAGGCAGGCTGCCAGAGCGATGGGTCCCAGCGGGCAATGAGGCGCAAGAGCCACGTCGTAAGCTTCGGCCATGGCTGCGATCTTCTTGACTTCCGTGATGCCGCCTGCATGTGACAGGTCAGGCTGGATGATGTCTACGCCGCCGGTCTGGAGCAGGCGCTTGAAATCATACTTGGTAAAAAGTCTCTCGCCTGTAGCGATGGGAATGTTGGCGGATCTTCTGATCTCCTTGAATTCTTCCATGTTCTCGCAAAGCACCGGCTCCTCGATGAACATAAGGTCGAACTCCTCAAGCTTCTTAGCCAGCACCTTGGCCATGGGTTTATGCACACGTCCGTGGAAGTCCACAGCAATTCCAAAATACTTTCCGCAGGCTTCGCGGATGGCTGCAACTCTCTCAAGTACCGCATCGATCTTATCATAAGTATCGATCATCTGAAGCTCGTCTGTAGCATTCATCTTGACAGCCGTAAAGCCGGCGTCCATCTTCTCTTTAGCTGCACTTCCGACATCTGAGGGTCTGTCGCCGCCGATCCATGAATATACCTTCATGCTGTC
>JAEEGL011894993.1_pt1 | contig 13019 bp, 9 predicted proteins | sample 9134231 | NCBI WGS metagenome assembly JAEEGL01 (sample SAMN16246548, study PRJNA631951) | gut metagenome | biome: gut microbiome; feature: rumen; material: fiber-attached | host: Bos | place: Iran: Karaj | collected 2018-10 | reverse complement strand
CTGCCGGATATCTTCGGAGACATGAGACCGGTCTCGGCCCTTGAAACGGGCGTGCTCGGGACGACCGGCATGGAGAGCTCGGCCATCGTGGGCGCGGTGACCGGGCGGACGGGGCCGGAACGGGTGATAGCGGTGGACGCACTGGCCTCGCGAAGCCTGAGCCGGGTATGCAGGACCATACAGCTTTCGGATACGGGCATAGTGCCGGGCTCGGGAGTAGGGAACTCAAGGGGAGCGCTGAACGAAAGCACGCTCGGGGTGCCGGTAATAGCCATAGGCGTGCCGACCGTGGTCGACGCGGCGACTCTCTGCGCCGACATGCTGGCGGAAGCGGGACTTGCCGAAAACAGCGACGAAGCGAGAGAGCTGATCGGCGCGCGGAGCAGCCTGATAGTCACGCCGAAGGACATAGACGCGAGAGTGAAGGCAATGGCAAACACGGTCTCAATGGGCATAAACATGTCGCTGCACGGGGAGCTTTCCCGTTCGGATATAGAGTGGATGCGCAGAAAATACTAAATATAGTAGTAAAAGAGAAAGACTATACAATATATTGATTTAAGAATGTTTCACGTGAAACATTGGATCGGCATGTTTCACGTGAAACATTAATTTGCCGCCGGCTTCCTTTTTCTCTTGAAATGACATGCGCATGATAGTATAATATCGCTGTCAGAAAACCGGGGCTCAGGCCGAGCGTGCAGGAGAAAAGATGGGCAGGATTATCGCGGTCGTAAATCAGAAGGGCGGCGTCGGCAAAACGACCACCGTCGTGAACCTTTGCAGCGCGCTGCTTATGCAGGGCGTAAAAGTGTTGCTCTGCGACACGGATCCTCAGGGCAACGCAACCTCGGGCATGGGCATAGACAAAAACAACGTGTCGCCCAGCATGTACGACGTGCTCATAAACGGCGTAAGCGCCGCTTCCGCCGTGGTAAAGACCAGATACGGCGACGTGCTCCCGGCAAACAAGGTGCTGTCCGGCGCCGGCATAGAAATGGTCGGTCTCGAAAACAGAGAGTACATACTCAAAAACGCGCTTGAGCCGCTCAGGGACGATTACGACTACATTATAATAGACTGTCCGCCGTCGCTCGAGATGCTCACGCTCAACGCACTCTGTGCCGCCGAAAGCGTGATAGTTCCCGTCCAGTGCGAGTATTTCGCGCTCGAAGGGCTCAGCGATCTCATGGCGACGATAAGAATGATTAAAAAGGGCCTGAACCCGGGCCTTGAAATAGAAGGAATACTTATGACCATGTTCGACTCGCGGACGAATCTTTCGATGCAGGTCGCGGAGGAGGTCAAAAAGTATTTCAGGGACAAGGTGTTCAAGGTATTCGTGCCGAGAAACGTGAGGCTCAGCGAGGCGCCGAGTCACGGCAAGCCCGCCACGGTCTATGACAGAAGCTCACGCGGCTCGCAGGCATACATTGAGCTTGGAAAGGAACTCATTAAAAGAACTGGCAAAGCAAAAGGAGGAAGATAATGGCCGAAAAAGGACTCGGAGCCGGGCTCGGCGCGCTGTTCGGGTCGGCTGCGCTTGAGGCTGATGCCGTGGATTGCGTTTTTCTTCCCATTGCAAAGGTCGAGCCGGGCATCATGCAGCCGAGAAAGAATTTCAATGAGGAAGCTCTTGCGGAGCTCGCGGACTCCATATCCGAGCATGGCATAATCCAGCCGCTCACCGTCAGAAAGCTCGCCTCCGGCAGCTATCAGATAATCGCCGGCGAAAGACGCTGGCGCGCGGCGAGACTTGCCGGACTCAGCCAGGTGCCGGCGCGCATAGTCGAAGCGGACGACAGAAAAGCGATGGAGCTCGCGCTGGTGGAAAACCTGCAGCGCGAGGATCTCAATCCGCTTGAAGAGGCAGACGGATACAGAAGACTTATCGAGGAATTCGGGCTCACGCAGGAGGAAGCCGCGGGACGGGCCGGAAAATCAAGGTCGGCGGTCACGAACAGCCTGAGGCTGCTGAATCTCCCCGAAACGGTGAAGACCTATGTGGAGGACGGCGAGCTGACCGCGGGACACGCGAGGGCGCTGCTTTCCCTGCACGAAAACGAAGCTCTCATGCTTGAGGCGGCGAAAAGGACGGCCACGGAAAAGCTCTCCGTCAGAGAGACGGAAAAGCTTGTAAAGCGGCTAATGAGGACTCCCGCAAGGAAGCCGCAGACACAGGGCTTCAAGGTCGATTATATCGGTGACGTCGAAAGAAGGCTGTCATCGGCGCTCGGGCGCGGCGTAAAAATAGTAGAAGGAAGGAAAAAAGGCCGCATAGAGATCGAATACTACGATCCCGACGACCTCGAGCTCATGATAGACGCGCTTTACAGCCTGAAAACCAAAGCGAAAACAAATAAAGATGCTATAGATAAGAGGTAGGACACAATGCTTGATATCAAAGTTATCAGAGAGGCCCCGGAGGCCGTAAAGGCAAGACTCAAAACGAGACAGACCGATTATTCCGGCGAGATCGACAGACTTATGGAGCTTGACGGCAAAAGACGCGACGTGATCTTCCGCGTTGAGGGCAAGAAGGCCGCTCAGAACGCCGATTCCAAGAAGATCCCGCAGATGAAGAAGGCGGGCGAGGACGTAACGGCCGTTCTTGCGGACATGAAGGCCCTTTCACAGGAGATAGGCGAGCTCGAGGGAGAGCTGCGCACCATAGAGGACGAGCAGCGCATGCTGCTTCTCTCGGTGCCGAATATTCCTCACGAGTCGGTCCCCGTAGGCGTGGACGACAGCGAGAATGTCGAGCAGCGCCGCTGGGGCGAGCCCACGAAGTTCGATTTCGAGCCGAAGCCCCACTGGGAGCTCGGCGACAGCCTCGGCATACTCGATCCGGTGACCGCGGGCAAGGTCACAGGCGCGCGTTTCCATTTCTACAGAGGCGCGGGCGCCGCGCTCGAGAGAGCGGTATACTGCTTCTATCTCGACAAGCACACCTCCGAAAACGGCTATACGGAGATTTTCCCGCCCTTTATGGTGAACCGCGCTTCCATGACCGGCACCGGCCAGCTCCCGAAATTCGAGGAGGACGCCTTCAAGGTCACCGGCACGGACTATTTCCTTATTCCGACCGCCGAGGTGCCCGTAACGAACATGCACCGCGACGAGATACTTGACGGCGACAAACTGCCGATAAAATACTGCGCTTATTCCGCGTGCTTCCGCGCGGAGGCGGGCAGCGCAGGCAGAGACACCCGCGGACTCATCAGACAGCACCAGTTCAACAAGGTCGAGCTCGTCAAGTTCGCCGACCCCGAAAAGTCCTACGAGGAGCTCGAATCCCTTACAAGAGACGCCGAGAGCGTTCTTCAGGCGCTCGGTCTGCCTTACAGGGTAGTATGCCTGAGCACCGGCGACATGGGCTTTTCCAGCGCCAAGACCTATGATATAGAGGTCTGGATGCCGTCCTACGGCAGATATGTCGAGATATCCTCCTGCTCCAACTTTGAGGACTATCAGGCAAGAAGAGCGAACATACGCTTCCGCAGAGACAAAAACTCGAAGCCGCAGTTCGTTCATACGCTCAACGGCTCCGGCGTCGCCGTGGGCAGGACCGTTGCGGCCATAATGGAAAACTTCCAGAACGCTGACGGCAGCGTGACGATCCCAGAGGTTCTTCGTCCGTATATGCGCGGACTTGAAAGAATAGAAGCGGCAAAATAAAACAAGGAGGAAGTAAAATGGCAAAAAAAGACGGAAAAAAAGGCTTCTTTGCTGAATTCAAGGAATTCATAAGCAGGGGCAACGTGCTTGACATGGCGATAGGCGTCATTATTGCCACCGCGTTCGGCAAGATAACCACCGCGCTTGTCAACAATGTGTTCATGCCGTTCATCGGCTGGATCTTCGGCGGTCAGGACCTCACCAGCGCCCTGAACGTGACCATCAAAGAGGCCGAGCTCGACGCGGCCGGCGAAGTCGTGAAGGAAGCCACCGTTATAGGCTTCGGTACGTTCCTCGCGGCGATCATAGACTTTGTCATCATCGCGCTTATCGTTTTCTGCATCGTAAAGTCCTTCAACAAGCTCCGTGAGAGAGCGGAGAAGAAAAAGAAGGAAGAAGAGGAAGCGGCTCCCGCGGCGCCCCCCGAGCCCAGCGCCGAGGAAAAGCTCCTCACCGAGATCCGCGATCTCCTCAAGGATCAGAAAAAATAAATATGACTCTTGCAGCGGGCTGCGGCGAAACGAGGTTTTGCCGCAGCTCTTTTTTTGCCGGCCCCGCGTCAGTTTTCGCTTGAAAAAGGCTGGGAGAGGTTGTAATATATAGCAGCAGGGGGCAGGCCGCTTCGGTCTGCCCGTTGAGTGCTTTGTTTAATTGCCATATTTTTACAGCGGAGGATATATACGGGATGCACGTACTGCTTGAAGCGCTTAAAAACGAGCCGTCGTTCCGCGCTCTTCTGAGCGACCTTGAAAGAGGCAGGACCCCGGTCGTCATGAGCGGCGCGGAGCGCATACATAAGGTCATAGTTGCCGCCGCCGCGGCGGAGGCGACGGACAGACCGCTCGTCATAATATGCAGAGACGAGCTCGAGTGCGAGAAATGCGCCGCGGAGTTCGCCGCGCTGACGCAGGAGAGTGCGCTTCTTCTCAGCGCGAGGGAATTCACCTTTTATAACGTCGAAAACGCCTCGAAGCAGACGGATCAGCAGCGCCTGCGCGCGCTTTACGCGCTGGCAGCGGGCACGGCAAAGACCGTCATAGCCACGCCGGATTCCCTTATGCAGAGGACCGTGCCCGCGGAGACCCTGCTTGCCATGAGCTTCACTCTGAAGCTCGGCGGGGAATATGAGATAGACACCGTCGTCTCGAGGCTCATTGAAGCGGGCTATACGCGAAGCGAGCAGGTCGAGGGCGCGGGGCAGTACTCGGTCCGCGGCGGGATACTCGATTTCTTCTCGCCGGCTGACGAGGCGCCGGTGCGCTGTGAGTTTTTCGGCGACGAGATAGACTCGATGGGATATTTCGACGTGCTTTCGCAGAGAAGGACGGAAAACACTGAAAGCGCGCTGATACTGCCGGCTGCGGAGACGCTGCCCGGTGCCGCCGAGGGCGGCGCGGAGGGGCTTGCCGAAACGCTTTCCTCGCTCGGCATAAGGCTCGCGCGGAAAAAGAACACGAAAAGCGAGCTTATCCGGAGCCTGCAGCAGGACGTCGAAAGGCTCAAAAACGGTCTTTCACTTCCGGCGGCGGACAAATATATCGGGCTGATCTATCCGGAGAACGCGGCGGCGGCGGATTATATCCCTTATGACGCGCTCGTAATGATCTTTGAGCCAAAGGGCGTCTCGGAAAGGGCAAAGAACTACGCCTGGAGGCTCGGCGGCGATACTGAGACCCTTGTCACCTCCGGCGCCGTGGACAGCCGGATGGCAGATTATTACAGGCCGTGGCAGGACGTCTGCGCCGGCCTTTCCGAGCTTCCCGTCGTCATGCTCGACACCTTCACCGGAAGCTCGTATCCTCTCGCTCCGAGAGATTTGCTTACTATAAAGGCAAAGCAGCTGCCCTCCTACGGAGGCAGCTTCGAGACCGCCGCGGAGGACCTTAAATATTACATAAGAAACGGTTATTCCTCGGTCGTTCTGTGCTCTGACAGGCGCAGGGCGGCGCTTCTGGGCGACATGCTCAGGGAAAAGGGCATAAAAGCCGCCGTCAGCACGGAGCTTAAAGAGCTGCCGGAGCCGGGAAGCAGCGCGGTCAGCGTCGGCAGACTCGGCGCGGGCGTTGAGTTTCCCGAGCTTAAAACGGTGGTGATGACCGAGGGGCAGCTTGCCGAGCAGGGCTATCAGCGCAGAAAGACGCGGAAGAAGGCCGCGGCCGGACGTGAGAAGCTCGACAGCTGCGCCGATCTCTCGCCGGGAGACCTCGTCGTGCACGAGCTTCACGGTATAGGCCGCTTCGTCGGCATATTTCCCATGGACGTGGACGGTCAGAGAAAGGACTATATAAAAATAGCCTATCTCGGCACCGACAGTCTCTATGTTCCGGCGACGCAGCTCGACATGGTGTCGAAATACATAGGCGCGGGCGAGAGCGCGCCGGTAAAGCTCTCGAAGCTCGGAGGCAGCGACTGGCAGAAGACCAAGAGCCGCGCCAAAAAGGCCGCCGCGGAGCTCGCGAAGGGGCTTGTGCAGCTTTATGCCGAAAGGCAGAAGGTACCGGGCTATGCCTTTTCTCCGGACAGCGAGTGGCAGAGGGAGTTTGAAGAGAGTTTCGGCTATGCGGAGACGGACGATCAGATACGCTGTGTCGAGGAGATCAAGGCAGATATGCAGAGCAGCGTCCCCATGGACAGACTTCTCTGCGGCGACGTGGGCTACGGGAAGACGGAGGTCGCGCTGCGCGCCGTGATGAAATGCGTGCTCGACGGCAAGCAGGCGGCCATCCTCGTGCCGACGACGGTGCTTGCACAGCAGCATTTCGTCACCGTGACAAAGCGCTTTGCCCTATATCCCGTGAGAACGGAGGTGCTCAGCCGCTTCCGCACGCCGGCGCAGCTCAGGGCCGCGAAGGAAAACATAAGAAACGGCAGGGCGGATATAGTCATAGGCACGCACAGCCTCATTCAGAAGGACGTCGTGTTCAGGGACCTCGGCCTGCTTGTTGTTGACGAGGAACAGCGCTTCGGCGTCATGCACAAGGAAAAGCTCAAGGAGCTCGCGAAGGGCGTGGACGTGCTCACGCTCAGCGCGACGCCCATACCGCGCACGCTGAATATGGCGCTGTCCGGTCTGCGCGACATGTCCACCATAGACGAACCGCCGCTCGACAGGCATCCGGTGCAGACCTACGTGCTCGAATACGACAGCGGGATAATACTCGACGCCATACGCCGCGAGGTCTCGCGCGGCGGGCAGGTCTACTATATGCACAACCGTGTCGAGACCATAGAGCGCTGCGCCGCGAAGCTCGCCTCCCAGCTTGAGGGCGTGAGCATAGCGGTCGCCCACGGACAGATGGACGAGGACGAGCTCGGCGAGATAATGGAGCGCATGGTCTCGGGTGAGATACAGGTACTCGTCTGCACCACCATAATAGAAACCGGCATAGATATCCCGAACGTGAATACACTGATAATCGAGGACGCGGACAGGATGGGACTCTCTCAGCTGCACCAGATACGCGGCAGAGTGGGCAGATCCTCGCGCCACGCCTTCGCGTATCTCACTTTCAGACCGGGCAAGGAGCTCACGGAGACCGCCGACAAGCGCCTTTCGGCAATAAGGGAGTTTGCCGAGTTCAATTCAGGCTTCAAGATAGCCATGCGCGACCTCGAGATACGCGGAGCGGGCAACCTTCTCGGCGCGGAGCAGTCCGGCCATATGATGAGCGTCGGCTACGATATGTATCTCAAGCTGCTCGAGGAGGCAGTAATAGAGGAAAAGGGCGAAAAGCCGGAGGTAAAGACCGAGTGCCCGGCGGATCTCTCGGTCGCCGCGCACATACCGGAGAGCTACGTTCCCTCGGCGGAGCAGAGAATGGACCTTTACAGGCGAATTGCCCGTATACGCACCGAGGAGGACGCGGACGACATGACGGACGAGATGATAGACCGCTTCGGCGATCCTCCGAAAAGCGTCAACACGCTCATACACGTGGCGCTGCTGCGCGGCGAGGCCTCGCGCGCGGGCATTACCGCCATATCGCAGAAAGCGGGCTGGCTGCATTTCGCTCTTGCGGATTTCGACATGCGGCAGATATCCGCGCTCTATGAAAAGCCGGAGTTCAGGGGAAGGATGAAGATAGAGGCGGGGGACACGCCCGCGCTCAGACTGAAGCTCAGATCGAACAGGAGCGTCATAGACGACGCCGTTGAGTTCATAAGAGCCTACGGAGCCGTTTCCGGCGGAGGTGAGAGCGATGAAAAGAAAAGCTGATTTTCCGCGAAAGGCCGCAGCGCTTCTGCTTTTCGCCGCGCTTTTGCTTTCCGCCGCGGGCTGTGCCGGAAAAGGCGGCTCACAGGACGCAGAGCCTTTACCGCCGCCCGCCGTCACGGAGCCGGAGCCCGCCGCGGAGATAGAGCCCATAGGCGGGGACATTGCTCTTACCGATTCGGAGTCGAGAGAGCGCGTCTATGAGAGCGCGTACAAAGCGTTCGCGCCCGATGAGCTCATGCTCACAGCCGGCGGGCGCGCCGTGGACTGGCAGGAGTTCTACTACTGGCTGCTCGTCAGCACGGAGTACTATATAGAAAACTACGGAGAGATAGAGGACTGGGACGCCACGGACGGCAAAAGGACGGTCCGGGAGTACATACTCGGGGAAGCGGTGGACGTGATACGCCTGCACGCCGCGGTCGAGAACAAAGCGGCCGAGCTTGGCGTCACGGCGAGCGAGAGCGACCTGGAATATCTCGAAAGGACGAAGCGGCAGATAATAGAGGACTACGGCGGGCGCGAGGCCTTCGAGGCCGAGCTGAGGCGCAGTTTCATGACCGAGGAGCTTTACGACAGGTCGAATCTCATCGCGGTGCTGTACTACAATACCTTTACGGAGCTTTACGGCGAGAACGGGGAGAAGGCAAGCGACGAGGACTGCGCGCGGTTCGCGGAGAGCATAGAGCTTCTGCGTGTCAAGCACATCCTGTTCCCAAAGCTCGATCAGGCGGGCGAGCCGCTTCCGGACGCCGAGGTCTCGGCGGCGCTTGCGCAGGCGGAGGAGCTTCTCTCAAAGCTGCTCGCGCTTTCCGGGGATGAGATGGAGCGGCAATTCGACGAAAAGATGCACGAGCTGAGCAGGGATCCCGATCTTGAATACTTTCCGGACGGCTATGTATTCATTCACGGCTCGGGCGAGCTCATTGAGGAGCTGGACGACGCGGCGGCGCGGATAAGACCGGGGGAGCTCTTCCCGCAGGTCATAGAGAGCGAGGCGGGCTTTCATCTGCTCATGCGCCTTGAGCCCGCTCCCGACATGCTCGCGGACGACTATTACACTCTTCGCTATTACGCCGCCTATAAACGCTTTGAGGACGAGGCGGCGCAGTGGCGGGACGAGACGAAGGTTGAATACACCGAAGCGTTCCGCGGCTTCGATCCGGAGGAAATTTTCAAGGGTCTGTAATAATCCGGAAAATTAAACAGATAATAGAGCCGGAGGCCGGTAAGGTCTCCGGCTTATTCTGTTTAAGGATGATAGGATGTTTTTCGGAAAAGCGGACGCGCGAAAAAAGGACACAGGCGGGAGCGGCGGGGTAAACATGGACGATCTTCGGCGGATATTCGACGGCTGCGGCGATTTTTCCGTCACCGAAGCCGCCGTCGGCGGGAGCGGGCAGAGGGTCTATCTCTGCTATATCGACGGGCTCGTCAGAGCGGAGGCGGTAGACCGGGACGTGTTCGCCCCGCTTACCGACCCCGTGCGCTTTCGCGGCTGCTTTACGGACGGGGACAGGCTCGGCCGCGTGCTCTCAGGCTCGGTCTGCTGCACGCCCGCCGCGGAAAAGAGCTCTCCGGAGGAGCTCGCCGCCGCGCTGCTCCAGGGCTTCTGCGCGGTAGTGTTCGACGCTCAGAGCGCCGCCGTCGCGTTCGAGGTGAAGACGGACGACAAGAGAGCTGTCACGGAGCCTGCCGCGGAAAAGGCCGTCAAGGGAGCGAAGGACGCCTTTACCGAAACTCTGCGCACCAACACCTCGCTCGTGCGGCGGAAGCTGCGCGACGCGCGTCTCAAAACAGCCGAGACGGGAACGGGCAGGCTCTCGCACACGAAGATCTCCGTGCTGTATTTCCAGGGCGTGGCGGACCCCGGGACTGTCGAGCAGGTGCGCAGGCGCGTGGAGTCCATAGACGCGGACGCCGTTCTGAGCGCGTCCGTTATCGAGGAGGCTCTGTCCGACCCGAGAAGGACCGTTTTCCCTCTTGTTATGAGCACCGAGCGCGCCGACCGGTTCAGCATGAGCATAGCTCAGGGGCGCGTCGGAGTGCTGGCCGACGGGCTTCCTCTCGGCTTCGTCGTGCCTGTGACGCTTGCGCAGACGCTCTCCGCGCCGGAGGACAGAGCGCAGCATTTCGCGGTCTCCGCCGCCGTGAGGGCAATAAGATACCTCGCGCTGCTGCTGACCGTGCTTCTGCCGGCCGTATATGTGGCCGTAGTCATGTTCCATCAGGAAATGCTTCCGACGAAGCTCATGCTGTCGATAATCGAGAGCAAGAGGAACGTGCCTTTCTCCACCGCCGCGGAGGTCACTGCCATGCTCGCCGCCGTCGAGCTCCTGCAGGAGGCGGGGCTTCGTCTGCCCGAGCCCGTGGGGCAGACGGTCAGCATAATCGGCGCGCTCATAGTCGGTCAGTCAGCCGTGGAGGCAAAGGTGGTGTCACCGGTGGTGGTCATCGTCGTGGCCATCTCCGTCGTGTCGGGCTACGCCATGCCGAATCAGGATCTTTCGGCGGCGCTGCGGCTGTGGCGCTTCTTCTTCGCGCTTGCCGCCATGATAAACGGCATGTTCGCGCTTGCCTGCGCGGGCGTGATACTTATATATCATCTCTCGTCGCTTGAAAGCTACGGAGTGCCGTATCTCTCGCCTTTCACAGACGGCGGCGCGCGTGAAAAGCTCCGCGCGCTGTTTCGCCTGCCGGAAAAAGGGAGCAGGCGATGAAGAGGGCCGCCGCGATGCTGCTTTGTCCCGCGCTGCTGTTTCTTTCCTCCTGCAGGGCGGGCAGATACGATTTCAGGGATATAGAAAAGCTCGAGCTCATCGAGACTCTGGGGATAGACGCGGCCGGGTCCGCCGTGACCGTTACCGCGGCGACAGGCGCCTTGGAGGGGGAAAGGCCTACCGTGCTCATAAACAGCGCCTATACCGTCGGCCTCGCGCTCCGGGGCATGCAGGCGATGCAGGAAAAGGACATCTATTTCGCGCACGTCGGCAGCTGTATCGTGGGCGAGCAGACCGCGAGACGCGGCCTGACCATGTATCTTGACTACATTGAGCGCGAGCTATCGGTGAGATACTCGACCGGTCTGTTCATAGTCAGGGACGGCACTGCAGCGGACGCCGTTTCCGGAGTATGTGCCGGCGGCAGCGTGACGGAGCTGCTCGAGGCGATGAAGGAGGACGTCAGGATGCTCTCGCAGAGCTATGTATACTCTGTGGGCGAGGTGGCCGGTGCCATGCTCGAAAAAGGCTGCGCGCTCGTGTGCGCCGTAGAGCTCAGGGAGGAAGAGGATCCCGTGTCGGGGGACCGTGAGAGCGTGCTCGAGCCCTCGGGCTACGCGCTCATAAACGGGGACCGGCTCGAGGGCTTCCTTGACAGCGAGGCCTCGCACGGCGTCAATATACTCACGAACAGGCTGAGCATGGATACCGTGGAAATACCGGACGGCAGGGGCGGGGTGTGCGCGCTGAGCGTTTATTTCGGAAAGACGGCTTACAAGGCCCATTTCAACGGCAACGGGATACCGGCGGTGGTTGACATAATCATAAAACTCGACGCCGGCATAGAGGAGCTGCACGGCATGACCGATCCCTATGACGACAGGCAGCTCGGGGATATAGCCGGGGCGCTGGAGGCGGTCGAGCGGGAGCGGGTGGAAAAGGCCCTCGCGGCGGTGCGGGCATACGGCACGGACTATATAGGCATAGGCAGGGCGATAGAACGCGCCTCGCCTGTCGGATTCTCGCGAGTGCGGGAGATATGGCCGTCGCTTCTGCGCAGTATAAAATTGAATGTATATATAGATACCGAGATCGTCAGGAGCTACGATATAGCGCTGCCGCTCATGCCGGACGGGGAAAGACCGTGAACAGCGGCACGCAGTTCGGAAAGCTGCAGAAGGCTGTCTTTGTCGGCATGTTCTCGCCGCTCGTCAGAGTGCTGCCGCGAGTCTGTGCGCGCAGCGCTGGAAGGGCCGCGTGGCTCGCTCCGCTCATTGCGGCGCCGGCGGCGGCGCTGTACCTTGCCCTGTGCTGCCTTCTTCTCCGCTGTGACAGCGGCGGAGAAGGCCTTGCCGAAAGCATAAAGCACACCTTCGGCGCCGTTTTCGGCCGCCTGATACTCGCGGCGTTTTTTGCTTTTCAGGTGTTCTACGCGGGCTATATCCTCAGAAACAGCGCCGAGAGGCTCATATCCACCACCTATCCGGACAGCTCCGTCTGGATGTTTGCAGTGCCGCTTGCCGCTGTGTGCGCCGCTGCCGCCTCAGGCAGGCTCGCGGTGCTCACGAGAAGCGCGGAGGTGTTCCATATGATACTCATCGGGACGCTCCTGGTCATAACGGTGTTCTCGCTCGGCGGAGTGAAGTCCGAAAATCTTCTGCCGGTGAGCGTCGCCGACGCACCCGGCGTGCTCGAAGCCTCGGCGTTCACGGCGGACATGATGAGCATAGCCGCGTATTCCCTTTTTCTCGCCGGAGAGACGGAGCCGGGCAGAAGGGACGCGCTCTCGGCCGCGCTAAGGCAGCTCTTTACCGGCGCTCTTGCCTGCGCGCTGATCGTCATAACCGCGGGGAGCCTCGGCGCCGCCGTGACCGCGCGTGCGCAGCAGCCCTTTTTCATAGCTGTGCGTGACATGAGCATACTGAACGTCTTTGAGCGGATTGAAGCGGCGGTCATGGCGCTGTGGATCATAGCCGATTTCACTCTGATCTCGCTCGTGCTGATGATATCCGCGGAGCTTTTAAGGGCACTGCTCGGACTGCGCGGCAGGAGGCTGCTTGCCCTGCCCTGCTCGGCCGGCGCGCTCACCGCGGCTCTTCTCGCCGCGCCGAACGCTTTCGAGCTCTGGGGCGTGACGGTGTCCGTGATACCGAAGGTTAACGCGGCGCTGACCTTTCTGCTGCTGCCGGGAGTGCTCTTGTCGCGCGCGGCGGCGCTTCGCATAAAAAAAGCGAAAAAAAGTAAAAAAGGGTATTGACAGGGGGAGATATAGGTGGTATATTAGGCAAGCTCGCTTGAGAAAGCCGGGCGCTTCCCGGGCGGTGTCAGCCGACGCCGCGGAAAAAAGCGCTTGACAAACGATGGTGAGTCTGCTAAGATAAAATTCCCCGCCCGAGAGGACGAGGGAG
>JAEEGL011369796.1_pt1 | contig 13019 bp, 8 predicted proteins | sample 9134231 | NCBI WGS metagenome assembly JAEEGL01 (sample SAMN16246548, study PRJNA631951) | gut metagenome | biome: gut microbiome; feature: rumen; material: fiber-attached | host: Bos | place: Iran: Karaj | collected 2018-10 | reverse complement strand
TCAGTTGCTCACGGAACTACAGGCTTTGCCGGTGCAGACCTTGCAAACGTAGTAAACGAAGCAGCCCTTCTTGCAGTACGCAATGGCCGCAAGAAAGTAACAATGGAAGATTTCAACGATGCTATCGATAAGGTAAGTATTGGTCTTAAAAAGAAGAGCCGCAAGGATAATAAAAAACAGATGCGCCTTGTTTCTGTTCACGAAACAGGTCATGCCCTTGTTGCAGCCTTTAATCCTGACCACGAGCCTGTAAACAAGATTACAGTAGTACCTCGCAGCCACGGAGTAGGCGGCTTTACCCAGTACCGCGAAGAAGGCGAAGAAAAGTTCAATATGACCCGCAAGGACATGATGGACGAAATCGACAGCCTGCTTGGTGGCCGTGCCGCAGAAGAGGTAATCCTTGGCGACATTTCAACCGGTGCTTCAAACGACATTGCCCGCGCAACCGACATCGTTAAGCGCATGATTACAGACTTCGGTATGTCGGAAAAGTTTAAGAACATGACTCTGGGTAAGGGTGTTCTTGGCAGCCGCGGCGGAGATGCAAACCTTATCCGCGAGTTCAGTGAACAGTCTCAGAATTATATTGATGAAGAAATCGCCCGCATCATGGACGAGCGCTATAAATATGTAGTAAAGCTTCTCAAGCAGCACAAAGACCTGCTCGAATACATTGCCAACCGCCTTGTAGAAGTAGAAACCATGGACGGCAAAGAGTTCTATGAAATTGTTAAGGGTGAGCAGCACTGCAAGGAACTCACAGCCGATGCAGGTAAATCAGCAGAGAAAAAGCCTCGTAAGGCTAAAAAAGAATAGAAATAGACAATTTTCACTTTTTTCTATATAATACAACGATATGAAAAAGATTATTCTTTCATTTTGCGCACTTTTTGTTTTTTCTTTGACTTTTGCGCAGAACATCACAACTGCCAGTGCCTATTTTAAGACAATCTCGGAATATTACGGCACAATCAAAGACTACGAAGTAGATTTCGAAATAAAGGTTGATAAATCAGAGTCCAAAGGAAAGCTTTCTTTTAAGGCTCCTAATCTTCTGCGTATGGACTACACAAACCCCGAAGAGCAGGTAATTTGCTTCAACGGCGATATGCTTACAATCTACATCAAAGAGCCTGCCGAGGCTGTACTTCAGCAGCAGGTAACTCCCGGCTCAAGCGGCTCTGCTTCTACAATGACAACACCTCAGGGCCTTTCCCTTATGTCACGCTATTACACCGTTGCCTACGAAACAGGCCAGAACGCAGAGCCTCTGGAAGAAGGTTCAGATGAAATGGTTGTAAAGCTGATTCTTACAAGAAAGAGTGCTTCTGAAGCCTTCAGATATATTAAGCTTGCAATTAATGATGAAACAAAGCTTATCCGCCGTATTGAAGCGGTAACTCCTAAGGGAGAAGAATTTGTTTTTGACTTTTTCGACTATAATTTGAATCAGAATCTTTCTGAACAGCGATTTGTTTACGATGCACCTTCTTCGGCAAACAATTACAATAACTTCCTCTTTACGGAGTAGAGTGGTATGGAAAGCTACGGAGAACTTTTAAGAACAACCCGCGAATCTAAACAAATCGATCTCGACCGCGCAAGCCGCGAAATCTCAATTGAAAAAAGATATATTGCCGGACTCGAAGCAGAAGATAATGCCGTATTCCCTGGCGATGCCTACATGGTAGGCTTCCTTAAAAACTATGCAGATTATCTTGAGCTTGATTCAGAGTTCATCCTTAAGCTTTACCGCAATAAACAGATTCAGGAATCTCCGCTGCCTCAGGGACTTTACGAGCCTCAAAAGCCGCGCTACCTGCTTCCTGCAATCATAATTCCTTCTGTCCTGCTTGTTGCAGTTGTGGCAGTTGTACTTACCCTGCTTATTGTAAAAAAGAAGAATAAGACAGAGGACGGAGTTGTTGTTTCAAGCGGCGTTAAAAACCGACAGTATGAGCTTTCTGATAAAAAGTTTACCCAGCGGGTTTACAAGGGAGATCAGCTTTTTATTCCAACAGAAAATGATGGAAAGATTATCCTTACTGTACGCGATACACTTTCTGCCTTTGGTCTGGATACTCCGTCTGGAGTTTACTACATTGAACTTGCTGAAGAATCTGAGCTTGATATAAACGGCGATAATGCCTCAGACATGATTGTCTACGTTTCTGATATTTCTTCTACAGATGAAAGCCGTGGTGCCGAGGTAAGTATTCTTCTCCGTCATGGCGTTGCAGTTGATAACTCTACTGTTCTTGCTGCAGAAGAAATTCCATTTGCTTCAGAAGTTAAGTCTACTCACCCTTACAAGGTTATTCATGAAGACAACCGTGCTTATCCATTCACTGTTAATGCAAGCTTCCGCGGTCCTTGTCTCTTCCGCGATCGCGTGGATAATTCGCAGTCGGTTGAATCTTATTTCGCGCGCGGTGACCTCTTCACTGCCACACCACGTAACGGTATCCGCCTCTGGATGTCAAACTTCAACACTGTAAAGATTTCTATCATTGCAGACTCTAAGTCTTTTGATCTTGATATTGGTACTGCCGGTCAGGTTTTTGTTGAAGATATTAAATGGATTAAAGACAGCGACGGCCGATACAAACTGGTAGTTATCGAACTGGACTAATTATGACATTCTTTATAGATCAGCATGGCTGCGCCAAAAATCAGACCGACGGCGAGCTCCTTGCAGGCTTTCTTATCAACAAGGGATATAAACTCACCTTAAATGCAGACGAAGCAGATTTTATTCTCGTAAATTCCTGCGGCTTTATTCAGTCTGCAAAAAAAGAATCAATCGACGCAATTTATAATATCAAAAAGGCATACCCTAAGGCTAAACTGATTTTAACCGGCTGTCTTGCAGAACGTTACGCTAATGAGCTGATTGAGCAGATGCCAGAACTGGACGGAGTATTCGGTAACGGCGACCTTTCAAAGATCTGCTCCTTTATGAATAAGGTAAAAAAGGAGCGCCAGGCCCAGACCTTCAGCCAGAAGGGAGTTTGCGGCGGCACCCGTCCCGTTCTTTTCAACTTCCCCGGCTCTGTTTTTGTAAAAATCACCGAGGGCTGTTCAAACCACTGTTCCTTCTGTGCAATTCCTCTTATTCGTGGTGAAGTCCGCAGTCGTCCTGAAGCCGAGATTCTTGAAGAAGTAAAGGCCCTTATTGCCGACGGTGTTTATGAAATCAATCTGATAGGGCAGGACCTGGCAGTTTACGGCAAGGAATACGGAACTTCCCTTGCAGCCCTCTTAAAGAAAATTGCAAAAATCAAAGGCGACTTTATTGTGCGCCCTCTTTATATTCATCCGGATCATTTTACAGAAGATATTATTGAAGCAATAAAATCTTCTCCTAAACTGCTTCCTTATTTTGATATTCCTTTCCAGAGCGGAGATGACAAAATCATTCTTGCTATGAACCGTACCGGCTCTTTTAAGCAGTATGTTTCCCTTATAAAAAAGCTTCGCCGTGAGTTACCGGAAGCAACCCTCAGAACAACCTTCCTTACAGGCTTTCCTGGCGAGACTGACGAGGCTGCCGAAAACACAGCCCGCTTCCTGGAAGAAATTCAGCCGGACTGGTCGGGCTGCTTTCCATACAGCCGGGAGGAAGATACTCCGGCCTGGAGTATGAAGCCCCGCGTTCCTGCAAAAACCGCAAAGTCCCGTGCCACTCATCTGGAAGCCCTGCAGGCAGAAATTACTGCAAAACGCCTTGGCCGCTATGTGGGTAAGGAACTCAATATACTGGTGGAAGAAGTTATTTCCGGAGAAGAAAACGAAGGTCTTGCAATCGGCCGTGCCTGGTTCCAGGCTCCCGAAGTAGACGGCTCAGTTGTAATCCGCTATGATCTGGACGACGCAGCTGCCGTAAAAGCAGTTATTCCCGGCTCAGTTGTAACTGTAAAGGTTCTTGCCAGCACCGGCGTAGACCTCGATGCCCGCTTTATCAAAATTTATAGAAAAAAAAGCGAAAAAAACGAGCGAAAATTCATTTTCTAGTGTATACTTAAAGAATACGAACAAATCGGACTGAACAATGAAAACTATAGCAGTTTTAATTCCGACATTTACAATTGAATACAGTTTAGATATTCTGAGCGGTATTTCTGATTATTTTCGCGACAAAGAGGTCAAGGTTGTCATAATTCAGACTCGAATTCCGGGCATTAATACCGGAGCTTTTGACTACCAGTACTGTACAGGCTTTGAATATGCAAAATCACAGGAAGTGGATGGAATAATCTGTGTCAGTGGTGTTTATGCATCCCAGATGCCGGAAGAAAAAATCCGTGAAATTTTAAGAAGCTTTGAACCTCGCCCTGTAGTATCAATTTCACTTGAGCCCCAGACACGAAATGGCTATACAATTCAGACCGATTGCCGTAAATGCTTTAAGGAAATTGTAAATCATCTTAAAAAAGAGCATGGCTGTAAAAAAATAGCCTTCTTCTCGGCAAATGAAACCCGCTCTAAGGAAGCCCTTGAGCGCTATGATGCCTTTACAGCTGCTCTGGATTCCTGCAAGCTGCCTTTCTTTCCTGACCTTGTTTTTGATGGTTCCTTTACAGACTTTAAGGCTCATGATGAAATTCTTGCCCGTTATAAATCAAAAAATGAAATAGACTTTGACGCAATTGTCTGCGCAAATGATATGATGGCTTCCGGCTGTATGCGTGCTTTTGAAGAGCTTGGTGTAAGAGTGCCAGATGATGTAAAGGTGATTGGTTTTGATGATGCAATTGTTGCAAACATGCTTTCACCAAAACTTTCTACAATCAATCAGGATATTTATAGTCAGGGTTATGAGGCAGCAGAAATTATAGACCGTGTACTTAACGGTGAAAAAATGAAAAAGGATTTATTGAATCCTCTGGTTCCAAAGTTCCGTCAGTCCTGCGGCTGTATCAGTATGGAGCATTCAGTTCCGTGTTACAAAAATGTGGACGGCGAAATCTGTTCCGATATAAATGATAAAACCGATGGTGTGCTGCAGTTTGTAAATTCTCTTAATGAAAAGAACGCAGTTGTTACCCTCATAGATACTATCCGTGGTTTTAATACCCTCAAGCAGATGTTCTTCAGTATCAAGTACATTATCAGTCAGTGTGCAATGAGTGGTATGGCAGTTTATTTCTTTAAGGATGTTCAGATTATTGATTCTGAGCAGGAATTTGTTCTTCCTGATGAAGTTGAGCTGCATATGTTCTATACAGAATTAAAAAATGTAGAACTCTTCAGACCGGGCCTTATGGTAGATCCTCATAAAAAGATTTTTGCAGCCCGCTCCATGGAAGACATAAGCGGAATTTTCCTTTTAAATCCGATTTTTATGGGTGAAGCAAATTACGGTTATATGCTTTGCCGAATCAAGGAAAATAAATTTGCTGATTATAATGTATATCTCAAAATCATAATGAATGCCGTTGCCCAGGCTTATGATTACACAAGTAAGATTCAGGAAGGCCGCAACCTTGAGCGCGAAAATACAGACCTTGCACTTCAGTCCCGCATGGATGAACTGACTGGTATCTTGAACCGCCGTGGCTTTATTGAGCAGGGACAGGCTGCGCTTGACCTGCTGCAGGAAACCGATACCTCCGGAGTTATTTTCTTTGCAGATATGGATGGCCTCAAAAAAATCAACGATACCTATGGTCACGAAATGGGCGATAAGGCAATTATGCTGCAGGCCCGTGTCCTTAAAGATATCTTCCGTTCTTCAGATGTTGTCGGCCGCCTCAGTGGTGATGAGTTTGGAATTGTTGCCCTTGGAATGAAGATTGGTTATGTTGAAAATACAAAGCTGAAAATTGATATGCTCTGCCGAAAGGTATCTATTGAAAATCAGCTTCCGTTTACACTTTCAATCAGTCTTGGTGCTGTAGACCTTCAGAAGTCCAGCGTTTTAAAGCAGCTGCTTTCTGAGGCCGACAAAGAACTCTATAAAGAAAAAAAGAAGAAGCATGCAAGACAGTAACTACCTCGATTCACTCAACGACCAGCAGAAGGCCGCCGTTGTTCACGAGGGCTCTCCACTTCTTATCCTTGCGGGCGCCGGTTCCGGTAAGACCCGTGTAATTACTACTAAGATTGCTTATCTCATTAAAGAAAAAAATATAGATCCCTGGACAATTCTTTCGGTAACCTTTACAAAAAAGGCCGCTAACGAAATGCGGGAGCGCGCCATTGCAATTGATGACCGTGCTGCCGATGCAAAAATTCAGACCTTCCATTCCTTTGGTTCCTGGTTCCTGCGTAAGTATGCAGAGCATGCGGGCCTTTCTCCATCCTTTACGGTTTATGATGATGATGATATGGCAACACTTATCAAAAAGGCAGAGCCGTCGCTTTCAACTAAAGAAATCCGCCTTGCAGCCCATCAGATTTCCCTGGCAAAGGACTACTGTCTTACACCGGAAGATGATCTTGGAGTAATTGGAAGTGAGTTTGATTTAAACGACCTTTATTCAAAATATCAGAAACGTCTTCGTGCTACAGGCAATGCAGACTTTGGTGATTTGATTATGCTGCCGGTGCAGATTCTTGATGCTTATGATGAAATTGCAGACTATATTCACAACCGCTTTAAAGTGATTATGGTTGATGAGTATCAGGACTCAAATATTGCCCAGTATCGTCTGCTGCAAAGTCTTTCGGGAGTAAAGCAGGGCAGCGGCACCTACGTCTGCGTAGTCGGCGATGACGACCAGTCAATCTATAAGTTCCGCGGGGCCGAGGTCGAAAACATTCTGACCTTCCCGGAGAAGTTCCCGGGAACCCAAATCATAAAGCTTGAGCGCAACTACCGTTCAACAGCCAGCATCTTAAATGCCGCAGGGCTTGTCGTAAAAAAGAATCATCATGGCCAGCTGGAAAAAACTCTGGTTGCAGACCGCGAGGGCGGAGGAAAGCCTGTGCTTGCCTTTCTGCCCGACCAGAATGCCGAGGCTACCTTTACGGCAGACCTGATAATGAAGTCGCTTGAAGGCGGTGCTAAGTATTCAGACTGGGCTGTGCTTTACCGAACCAATGCCCAGTCTCTTGGCTTTGAAAAAGAGTTCTTACACAGAAAAATTCCTTATGTGGTTGTGGGCTCGCTCAAGTTCTACGAGCGCGAAGAAATCAAAGACGCCTTAGCCTACGTTTCCTTTTTTGCCAATCACAAGGACGAAATCTCCTTCCGCCGCATCATCAATAAACCGGCCCGTGGCATAGGCGACAAAACCCAGGACAAGCTTATGGAAAGCGCCGTTACCCTGGATGGCGACGGTAACCCTGTCTTTTCCGACCTCCTGGAAAATCTCAAAACCCAGCAGACCACGCTTTCCAAAAAAGCGGCGGAAGGCGCCTCAGCCTTTATAAAACTTTTTGAGACTCTCTCCGGCTGCTTCGACGAAAACAAGGCCCTTTCGGACTTCATTGAGCGCGTTATCAGGGATTCAAGCCTGGACGAATACCATAAGGCCGGAGATGAAATTGAAGGAACAACCCGCGTACAAAACCTTCAGGAGCTGGTTAATACAGCTGTCCCTTACAAGTGTACAATGGAAGGCCTGCTTCAGTTCCTGGATGCAATCAACCTGGACCGTACCCTGGATGCAGAAAATCAGGCTGTGGGCGACAATGCGGTAACCCTTATCACCCTGCATAATACAAAGGGTCTTGAATACAACAAGGTAATTATTACCGGGCTTGAAGAAGGTGTATTCCCGCGAATAGAAAAACAGGGAGCCGAGCTGGAAGAAGAACGCCGTCTTTTTTATGTAGGAATTACCCGAGCCCGCGACGAGCTATATGTTACTTCAACTGCAAAGCGCTGCCTTTACGGCCGCTGGGATTTTATGCGGCCAAGCCCTTTTATCAAGGAAGCTGCAGAAGCCTTTATTGTAATAGGACAGGCTCCTTTCGGTTTTTCAGTAAAGAAAGCCTCTCCATACGGCCAGTTCGGCAAGGATGCCTCAGCCTTTGGAGGCTCCGGCAGCGCCGATCCGGAAGATGATGAGCTTCTTTCCAAATGGAAAAAAGGTACTCATGTCTACCACGACGACTACGGCGACGGTGCTGTAGTTTCAGCCTATTCAAATTCCGGCGAGTTCGTAATCGAAGTCCAGTTCGCAAATGGCGGAAAAAAGAAATTTCTCCCGAAATATCAGGCAAAATCCTTACAAATCATAAAGGATTAGACAAAATTCAAAATGTACACTAAAATATAAGAAGCCCAAAAAGTAAATTATTAAAAAATCAGTTAAAAATATTTATCATGTGAGAGAGTATGCGAATAGGGCTTGTAATAGACTACGTTGTTTCAGAATATGCTGAGCGAATTATCCGGGGAGTTTCACTTGCCTGTCAGGAAAAATCTGCTGAGCTTGTAGTTTTTTCTATCGGACGGCTCCAGGACATTTCCGGTGCCTTTGACTATCAGAACGTAGCAGTTTCATCTTTTATTTCCTCAAAAAATCTGGATGGTGCGATTTTCATCTCCGGTTCAATTATGAATTCCTTCAGCAAGGCGGAGATGGCTTCCTATATTAAATCCTTTAAGCCGCTGCCGATTGCAAATATTTCAATGGAAATTCCAGGCATTCCTTCGGTTATTGTTGATAATCAGGAAGCTTACGAAGCAATTTTGACAGAGCTTGTTACCCGCCAGCGCTGTCATAAGTTTGGTATTCTTGGTGTTCGTGGAAATTCTACGGAAGTTAAAAACCGAATCAAAAATATTAAGGCAATTCTTGAAAAACACGGAATTTCTGAAGATGACATTACCGTCTGGAAATCAGTATTAAGCTATGGACCTGCCCTTGAAGATTTGCGTGAGATTTACAAGGTTTCCAGTGTTTTTGATTATGATGCCATTATCTGTATGAATGATGAAATGGCTTTTGCGACAATGGACTTCTGTTCTGAAATCGGCCGCAAGGTTCCCGATGATGTAATTGTCCTTGGTTTTGATAATCTGCTTAATGCCGATACCTGTGTTCCGACTCTTTCTACAATCAAACAGAATTTTGAAGGCCAGGGTTATCTTGCCGGAATGAATCTTATAAAGGAAATAAACGGTAAGCCAACAGATAAGCTTTCTGTTATGACGGCAATTCCGGTTATGCGTGAATCTACCCGTCGTGTTCCTTATGATAAAAGTGCTGCCCATGCCCGTATTTTTGAATTTGAAGCTGAAGGTAAAAAGCTCTTTTTAAAGAACAGCTCGGGTACAGAGTGGTACAGAAAAAAGGGTGAGTTTTATCAGACTACAAGCTTTTACACCGAAATGCAGACCGACATGACTTACGATCAGCTGTGTAAAAGAATTAACGATGATGTCCGCTCCTTTGGAATTACCGCCTGTGCAATTGTTCTTTATGAAAAGCCGATTGAAATGGCAACCCCTTTTGATTATTTCCATCTTCCAAAGCAGGCACATCTTTTTGCAGGTTTTGATGATATAACCGGCTTTGACTCGAATGTAAATAAAAGCGTAATTAACTGTAATCCGAAGGAAGAAATGCTTCCGGAAGGAATCATTCAGATTGATTCTGATGGTGTGCTTGTCTTTGCTCTTTATCACAGTACCCTGCAGTATGGCTACATAATAATCAGACCTGGAAACTATGACTGTATTATTTATGATCTTTTTGTAAAGCTGCTGTCTTCTACAATTGCTTCGGTTTATTCCTTCTCTCTGGCTCACAGTGAAACAACCCGTGTACGCAAAAAGATTGACGAGCTTGACCTTATTGCAAGTACCGACGAGCTTACCGGTCTTTATAACAGGCGCGGTCTTTATTCCTTTGGTGAAACAACCCTTAAGTTTGCAAAGGCCATGGGGCAGAGCGGTATTGTAATTTACTGCGATATGGACGGCCTTAAGAAAATCAACGACGTTTATGGACACGAGGCTGGCGACCGTGCAATTATAGCGGAATCAATTATCCTTAAGAGTAATTTCCGTTCCAATGATATTATTGCCCGTGTCGGTGGTGATGAATTTGCAATCATAAGTCCGGGACTTACCAAGACTGCTCTGGAGCATATCCGCGAGCAGATTGAAGAAGATTGTCTTATCTGGTCTGATGGAAATGAGCAGGGCTTTAATCTTTCAATAAGTATGGGCTATGTAACTTATCCGTCTCAGAAAATGGGATATAAAATAACCCCGCTCTTGAGCGAGGCTGATTCCCTTATGTATATAGAAAAAAGAGCTAAAAAGGCAAAGCGGTAAGGGCTTGTGCGCGGGCGGGCTAGTTCCAGTCGCGCTGAATGTAAGTAGCGCGAGGGCGGGCAATAATTCTTACACGGCGGTTCTGGGCTCGGCCTGCTTCTGTTGAGTTGTCTGCAACCGGCATAGTTCCACCAAAGCCCTTGTATGTAAATATCTTTTCGTCTAAGCCTTCATTAATCAAGGCTGTCATTACAGTTCTTGTTCGTTCAATCGAAAGGTTCAGCTGGCCCACTGGTTTTCCGACGTCGGCGGTGTGTCCTTCAATCAAAATAGAATAACCTTCATCTTCCAGAATTTCTTTGAGCTTTTCTGCAATCAGCTCGATGCGGCCTTTTTCATCCGGCAGCAGCTCTGGAGAGTCAGGGTAGAAGCGGAGGTTTACATCAAACATAAAGCCTATGCTGGTATCTGAAATTGTAACTCCCGGAATCTTGTTCTCATAGAAGTACTGCTTGATTGAATCATACTTTACATAGTAGGAAGGTGTCTTTTCCGGAACTGAAATATCATAAATCAGATTTTTCTTATCAAGAAGAATTACAACCCTGCCTTCCTGCAAAAGCTTGATGTTTTCAGGAACAGTCAGAATCTTAAGGGCATCGCGGCGTTTAATAATCGGGTCGGTTCTGTTGCGGCCGTAAACCTGTGAAGCCTTAATGTAAAGCGGGTCTGAACCTACGCGGTCTTCGTAATTCGAAATATCATCAGAATAATGGTAGCCTGCAAGACCTTTCTCTGTTACTGTAGCCGGTGTAACAATATTTTTTTCGTAAATGCTGTTCATCTGATCATCCCAGATCTGAGGGAAGAAGCAGGCGTAAACCTCGCTCTGAACATATTCACCATGAACCGGGAAAGCACCTCGGGCATCAATAATAATTCCTGTAAAGGCTCTTGAAGGAACTGAATCAATTGGCTTTTGAGGATTATAAGGATAGTTGTGTTTTACAAGCTGTTTTCCCAGGTCGTTGATATTTGTTGTGTTTGTTGTATTTAAATATTTAAGGTCTTTAGAAAAAACGTCAGGAGTTTTATGTCCGCCCATAATAAAGCTGTATACCTGATCAAGAGAGAGGTCTTCATTAATTACGGCTTCTGAAAGGTCGTTTTCTGAGTTCTCAAAAAGCGAGAGCAGAGGAGGCTGAATCAATGGAAGCATTTTTGATTTTATGTAGGTTGAGGCAACCTTTTTTCCTGAAGGCATCTGAATGTTTGCCTTTTTAGTATCAAGAGAAATATTTGTTACGAATTCTTTTGTAATCCAGTTAACGGAACTTGTTGCTTCTATTTTACTGTCGTAATTCTGCGTGGTCTGTGCAAACAGGGGCAAAAGCGAAATAAAAAGGGCACCGGCGAGGGCAGTAAAGGATTTGGACATAATATTATACCTCTGCTTAGAACATCGGCTTATTTTGAAGGAATATAAAGAATTTTTCCTATTTTAAGTATAGCATTTTCCTTTATGCCGTTGAGCTCGCAGATGGCAGAAACCGTGGTTTTGTACTTGCGGGAAATAGACCAGAGGGAATCTCCGGCTACAACTGTGTACTTTAAAGGAAATTCAACCGGAGTCAGGTTTGCAAGCGCATCCTCTGCAGACTGCTTCATGCCAAGGGGCAGGCGGATTTCGCTTTTTTTTGATGGATGGGTCATGCCCATTGTGTAAGAAGGATTAAGTCTTTTGAGGGTAGAGCTGTCCATTCTCATTTCCTGAGCCAGCTGATTTATTGAGTAGGCCTTGCTTACAGTTACATAATCAAAATTGCCGTTCTTTTCGTTTTCTAAAAGCTCGTATTCTTCCTTGTGGTCAGGAATATCAATTCCATAATATTCACTGTTAATGGCAAGGTCTGCAATTGCAATCAGCTTTGGAACATAGTCTGAGGTCTGTTTTGTAAGGTAGCCGTGCTCAGCAAGATACCAGAAGTCCTTTACACCGCCGGCCTTTTTAATGGCCTTGTTCATAGCTCCAACACCGCAGTTGTAAGCGGCAATGGCAAGCAGCCAGTCGTTGAAGGTATTGTAGTTGTCGGTGAGTTTTTTAAGGGCCGCATCGGTAGACTTCCAGGGGTCAAGGCGCTCGTCCACAAAATCATTAAGGGTTAAAAAAGGCCAGACACTGTTTGCCATAAACTGCCACATTCCGATTGCGCCGGAGCGGGACTTTGCATTTGTCTTATAGTTTGATTCTACGACCGGAAGGTATTCCAGCATTTCCGGCAGTTCTTTGTCGGAAACGGCCTTGCGTACATAAAGGCGGTATTCCATTGCACTTTCAAGATAGCCGCGAAGCAGGGCGCTCCATTTTGGAGAAAGATACTGTTTTCTGAAGGCTTCTACCTGAGGCTTTGCAATTTCTTCATCAGATATAAAAGAAATGGAAATATGCTTTGGAGGGGCTCCGTTTTCTCTGTCCAGAGGATGAAGCTCCGGTATAAGGGCAGTTTTTAAGAGCTCAAGAAAGGCTTCGTCTTCAACGACCTCTTCTTCCATTGGCTCGTCAGTGAAGGAGAGCTGTTCCGGGACCTCAGTGGTTTCGACAGGCTCAACCACCGCAGAGTCAGACTCAACCACCTCTTCAGCAAAAGCAAGTGAAGCACAAAATATCAGCGTGAGGAAGAGAAACCGTTTCATGACAGCTTATTTCCAAGATAGATTCCGGCCCATTCCCAGTTTCCGTGAATGTCAGGATCAAGAGGGAAGTCAACCTTGCGGAAATACAGATACCAGACAGGAACGTAAGAGTTCCAGCCCCAGGTTCTTAAGTAAGCTTCGTTAG
>JAEEGL016242466.1_pt1 | contig 13020 bp, 1 predicted proteins | sample 9134231 | NCBI WGS metagenome assembly JAEEGL01 (sample SAMN16246548, study PRJNA631951) | gut metagenome | biome: gut microbiome; feature: rumen; material: fiber-attached | host: Bos | place: Iran: Karaj | collected 2018-10 | reverse complement strand
GTTTCCACCGAACACACGCTTAAACTTTCCACTAGTTATGGTTATAGTGACATCACCGCCGATATTGGCATTCTCAGCGCCAGGATAAATATCGTTACCCCAAGAAGTTGAGTTCGTACAAGTAAAGATAATATTGGCAGGGCCACTCATATCGGCATCCTTTCCACCGCCATAGATATCCTTGTAAATCAACTGTGGGCAACATCCCGGGCCTTTAGTGTTGTCAACATTCGTCACAGATGAACCTCCCCAGATGTCGCCTTTGCTATTACTACCACCATAAATGTAGTCCACGTTACCAGCCATCAGATAAACCAAAGCCTTACATTGTTCCTTCGTCAGGCCTGTGTATGTTTCCGTTCCACCTGTATAGTATCCTACATTGGCGCCTGGGTTATTTTCACCAGCTCCATTACCGCCACCGAATATATACTTAATGTGTTTTGATCCCATGATTAATACAGAGGTAGCAGGCGAAGCAGCGGCATTTCCACCACCATACACATACTCGATCTTAGACAGGTCACAACCCTCGATGATCACTTCCGTACTCTGCTGAGTATCCGTAGGCTTATAGTCTGCCTGGTTGCCGCCACCATAGACAGCAGCCACATCATATTCGTCGTCAGACTTTTCATTCGTTTTATCTTTCCCTATGTTCTGTGTAGCAAATACATGCACTTTGGCATGGCCAAGAGGCGTACCATTCAGATTATTACATCCAAAGATGTTGCCAGTCACGACACAGCCTTTATTAGCATCTTTTACTCGATAGGAATCAGTCTTTACATTCTCACCAGTTCCCGTTGTCAGTTCATCCACATAGATTCCATGAATACCTGCATCATAGTCTTCCTTCTCCAGACCATTCAGACTCACCTTCACATCGCCCATGACGAGCGTCTCGGCAGCGGGCACTGTTTCACCAACTTTTTTCTGTCCTAATCCGCCGCCATAGACATTCTTGACCTGTCCACCCAGCAGATTAATCTTCGCAAAGAAGGTTTCCGTAGACCCAGAAGTACCAACATTTCCAAGCTCACCGCCGCCATAGATAGAGTTTCCGACATAACCGCCCAACAGATTCACCAATGAGCTCTTCGACACGCCAAGCATGGCCTGAGCCTGCGTAGAAGGATCGTAACCACTCTGCTGAGTAGCGAAATTACCATTCGTCGTTCCCTTGCAAGCACCAAACACATCGCCTGTGGAGAACGAAGAGCTAATCAAATTACCAGCTTTATCATAACCTATCTTGCCACCAGTAATCTTGATGACAGTATGGCCGTGGGTAATATCAGAAGCATCCACATCCTCTTGACCAATAATCTGCCTTTTTCCGTCAGGAATCAATTTGCCATAATAAGGATGACTCTCGTCGGAAGATCCTGAAGGCGGTACCAAATGTGTGCCCACCGAGGCCAAACGGCCTCCACCATAGACAGAGCCCATCATCAGACCTCCCTCGATGTTCACTTCCGTATTGCCACAAACCACGCCAGCTGTCAAAGCCGTAAAAGAGCCTCGACCACCACCAAACACGTTGCCATCGTAACCCGTGGTTCCAAGTGTGCCGATGATAGTTGGGTTATTCGTAGGATCTGTCTCTTTGATCGTTGTCTTCGCATCGCCCAGCACGTGGCCATCCTCACCCCCACCGAATACAGAGCCATAGACAGTGCCACCAGAAACTGTCACTTCTGTTTCCTTCACATTCGTCCAAGTATTGAAGAGCACGCGTTTATCGCCCTTTCCTGCTCCGAAGAGGTTACCAGTGACGGGATGATCCCGTTTTTCGGCATAAGTACGTGGCACGCCAACCGTACCACCAGACATCGTGACAGTACATTTGCCATACACATCCGTATGTTCATTGCCGCCATAGACATTCGAGAGGATATGTCCGCCAGTAATCGTCACCGTTGTGTTACCCTCTACCAGACCAGCCGAACGCACCCATTCACCTGCCTTATACGGATAGTAGCCAGAGCCTCCACCAAACACGTTGCCATAGAAGGTATGTCCGTCAGTAGCAGGGTTAGCAGCTCCACTTAATGCGTCTGAGGGTTGGGTTCCAGCATAAATATCGTATGGCGAGTAAGCACCTTCATAATCCCAGTGAGCACACTCTTTCAAGGAAGCACTTGCCCATTCATCTGTAGTGTATAGCCTATTGACTCCTTCACCATTTCCAATCTGGCAATTCTCCTGAATCGTTACATCTGTATTGCCAAGCACATGGCTGTTCTCAGCACCGCCATATACAGAGCCTGTGATAAAAGCCGAGCCTTTGATCGTAACTTCGGTATTATTTACATACCCCACTAAAGGCAGATTTTTATATACCGTTGTATCTCTTGTTTCACCTCTACCAGCACCAAACACATGACCAAAGTCATCAGGTTGGCCATCATCTGTTTTCATCTTTGCTCCCTCATTACCTATCATGCCGCCGCTGATTGTGACAGTACATAAGCCTGTATTGGCAGCACATGATATAGGTTTCCCGTCTGGAATAATATTCTCCCCATCAGCATCAAGGGTAAACGTTCCAACAGATCCCATTGCACCTCCACCATAGACACTGTGAACCACATGACCGCCATCAATATTCACAGTAGTGTTGCCGAGCACAATACCAGCGTTTAAGTTGTAAGTATCATCTACATTATCGCCATTGGAATCATACATGTCTGTACCGCAACCACCGCCATACACATTACCTCGATAGGGATATCTTGCGCCGCCATCAGTGTTTGTATCAGTAATTCCGATGGTACCGCTATGAATGTCGACTTGAGTATTATTGAAAGTATGACCATTCTCGCCACTGCCATAGACGGAGCCCTTAATTTGAGGATCTTTTCCTTCGCCGCCTATAATGACATTCGTTTCATAAACCCAGGCCAACTTGTCATTAGGGTCAACGGCAGGATTGCCAACGGGAGCACTCACATCACCTCTTGACGATCCGAACACCATGCCATTCTCTTTACCATTAACACCAATGGTTCCGCCTTCAATTGTCACTGTACATGTACCACCAGAAGTACCACTCTTGCGACCAGTAGGCATGCCTGTGGTATTATCATAATCAAATTCTCCCACCGAGCCATATGCACCACCACCATATATATTATGGTATATTTGGGGCGTTCCACTAATCGTAACATTGGTATTACCTTTGACGAGTCCTGCCGTCACGCTATTAGCCAATCCCTTGCCACCGCCATAGACATTACCATAATCAGCACCACCAAGGTACGTACCATCTTCCTTTTGAGTGCCGATAGTGCCGCCAGTGACGCTAATCACTGTACTGCCATCTACTGCCGACTCTTCACCACCTCCATAAACACTCTTAGCAACAGACATTATCTTGCCATCAGTAAGTGTTGTATTACCATCGATAGTAAGAGAAACGTTACCTGTCACCGCGCCAAGATTCTCCAACTTATTCCATGTATAGCAATACCATTTGCCGTCTTTCTGATAAGCAGGATCAGCTTTCCTTTCTTCTTCAGTCTTACCATTCAAATCGTTTGTCCATTCGTATTTGCGGATGTTATCACCGTCTTTAACATATGGAATACTTCCGTCCGTGATTGTACCAGCAAAGTCCATAGAAGGGAAGGTCTTATTATCCTTGTCATGTATACTAAAGGTTGGGATTGCTGCAGAATAGCCGGCTCCAAATGCATTACCATAGACTTTGGTGTTTGTGAGTGTTGAAGTGACATTGCCGTTCACTGTTGCAAGGTTTCCACCACCATAGAAATTGGTCTTGACAGTACAGTTTGTTAATGTGCTCTTAACATCACCGGTGATAGTTATTCCAAATTGTATCCAATTTATAAATCCACGCTGGGTGATTTGGTCTTCCACTCCGTTTGACTCGTTAAACACCTCGAATTCATATTCGGCATGGTATCCTTTGTTGTCGGTTCCATCATCTTTAACCTTTAAAGGTTTGAATCCATTCCAGTTAAAGCTTTGGTCGGTCCAAATTCCAATGTGGGATGAGGCAAAGTTACCATCACGCTGAAGATGCCTATAATAACTATTACCACCATTGCCTCCACCAAAGAATACGCCAAACGTGGTGTTCGTGGCGTGGGTGGTAACCTTTTTACCAGTCATATTACCAACCTTAGGGCCACCGCAATATTTGGTTACACGGCTGTTATCAATAGTAACATCAATATCCCCGCCAAGAGGATTAGTACCATTGATGCCACCACCATAGAATTCGTTTATCAGAGAATGGTTGATTTTGAAGGTTACACCGTTTTTGACTTTGTCATAGCCAGCACCGGCCATGATGCCGAACTTGCCGCCATTGGTGTAACAATGTGGTGATGCTTGGTCATTGGGGGCTGCTGTCTCCGGACGATAGATGCCAGAGAGGTAAAACTCGGGATATTCGCCTCCAATGGCGTTGACTACACAATTGTAGTTCTTTGATGTGTTCTGACTAGGGTGCGCTCCAGGGGCGAAACGGTGTATCCAAGCCTTGCCGCCCAAGAGAAAATAACTTGTACGGTTGGCGTCATGATATCGAATATTAAACAACTCAAATTCTCCGCCATTAATAATTACTGGAGATTTTCCACTGACCCTATTATTATCATCTTTAGGACCGTCATACTCGAATTGAGTGGTACGCATGAATGAGGTCTCGGTCATCTCGAAATGTCCCTGAGGGACAAAAATACCAATGGCATATGCTTTATTATCATGGCGAACAGCAAGTCCAAGCTCCACTACGGGCAAAAAATCGAACCGCACGGGTTGGATACCAGGACGACCGGTATCTCCACGGAACTGCCATTCGAGGCAGAAGTCAGGCTCGTTGTCGAAGTCGAAATCTGCACTCATGATAGTGTGAGGATGCCATTTGCTATCCAAACCGTAACCTATCTTATTGCTACCGTTCTGCACCTGGTGATTGCCTATCAATACAATGGCTTGGTCACAAACTTTCTTGTTTTGATCACTACTGACCACATCAAGTGCTTTAATGACTTCTTGTAAGTCATTATAGACAGTCTGATCTTGGAAAGTGTTTGCTACCGTACCTGCAGGAGTAAAGGATTTGTCTTCCTTAAACTTCTTGGCTATAGTTAGTTTCACACGGTCAATATTGTAACCACGATTTGCCAAATAAAAAGCCTTGCCCCAGTGGGCTGTGATGGTAATGGAATTAACGCCTTCCGGTACATAGTAATAGCCACCTTGGGCAAATACACGACCGCTGGTAGCATAGAGGTCTTTACTAGTACAGTTACGGTCGGCAAAATTGAACCCATCTTTCCAAGCATGATTACTACTGCCGTCAAAGGTTCCTGCAGTTCCGCCATCAACATTGGTGATATCCCATCCCGTCACCACATATTCACCATAGTTGTCGCCGTACTTTTCAGCATGAGTGGCGCCATTTGGATTGCCAAACACCTCGTTGTAGTATGGCAACTGTATCTTATAGTAGCCGTAGTCACAGTTCAGCGTATCCATGTCAGTGATGGTTATAGTCTTCGTGACCTGATCGGCAGTGTGATGAGTACCAGGGTTGACATAGACTGTCAGTGTACCATAGCTTTTGCCTTCCCATTCATTGGCTTTGCTACGATCTACCCACTTAGGATTAAGTGTATTCCCATCTTCATCTTCTGTGCGTGGATCCCAAACTTTATCTGGGTTGATATTGATGACAGAAGGATATTTCCCCCACTTCTTCAAAATAGGATAAGGGGCTATACTTGGATCAAGTACCCACTTGGCAATTAGAGCTTCGTCTGCTTCCGTCGGTGCATCTTCAGATCCATAAACCTTATCAGTGACCCAATAAGTACAAAGGCGTTTATTGCTATTCAGAATACTGCGATAGTACTCAAAACGTGTCAGGTTCTTCTCTTCCGCAGGCCATGAACGGTTGTAGTTATCGATAGAATTATAAGCATTGTCGAAGGTGGCATTTTTTCGGAAGTAGCAGTAAGGATTAACACCATTATCCCTCTCATTTTTAATCATGGCTCCACCATAAACTGGGTATTTGGAGGATCCACCTGATATTTCACCATAGAACATACAGTTCACAACCATAGGAACGGTTGTAATATTATCCTGAGTGATTTGTGTATTACCTATATATCCCACAATACCTGCTACTGTGGTGCCTCCTGCAATGGTGGCATAGCTGAAACAGTTGATAACGCGTGCATTTCCGCTTAATTGGCCAACAAGACTGCCGCAATAACCATCAGAACTGCTCACCGTGGATGATTCGGTGCGGGTCTTATCGTTAAAGAATGAATATTTGGGAAGTACACCACAATTATAAATTCGTGTGGCTCCATTTGCTGTGCCACAGATAGCACCGATTGGACCACTGCCTGAAACGGTAATTTCTTTAAAAATAATATTGCTTATGGAAGCACCTGTTGCAGTGGTAAAAAGAGGGACGCTGAGATTCTTAATAACTGGGAATGTGCCGTCTGCTTTGGCTTGAGCAGTAAGCGTACCCGTAAATGCTTCTATGGAAGTATAATTTGTAGCATCAATATCTGACTCTGTCACAATTTTATAATGACCAGCAGGATTTGTAATATCGCTTAGTGAAGTTATTTCTTCATAAGTAATATTTCTATCTCCTCCCCCTTTAGAATCAGCTTGGAAATTTGCCTCTTTCACCCAGGCACCGAAGGTGGAGGAGACGATGAAGGTATAGTCGCGCTCTTTGCCAAGATCTTCTGGGTCTTTGCCGAGGAGGGTGAGATTGGCTGCTATCTGAGGCGCGTCATTACGAGTAGCAGAGGATCCTGGAGCGTATGTGGAGACAACAGTGATGTCAGTGCTCTTGATGGTATAGCCCTTATCAGGGGTTACGGTGATAGTGACAGTTACCAGTCCTTTTTCGTCTGGCTTGGTCTGTCCAACATATTTGATGGTTCCGCCATCAAACTTACCATCATTCGCAATCTGAACATCAACATCAGCCCATGCACCCATGCTGACCATCGCCAGCAGGGTCATGGTGAATAGCCTCTTCATTATCTTCTTCATGTCTCCTTTAGATTCTCAATACTACGGATAGATTATTATTTGATTATTACCTTTTTACCATTATTGATATAGATACCCTTACTGGTGGGGGCGGTGGGCAGCTGGCGGCCATCGAGGGTGTACCAGGCTGATTGCAAAAGTGAGCCAGTGGTGGGCAGGTAGTGGATGCCTGTTGTGCCGTCGGCACCTCCCAGGGAATAGCTGGAGCGGGTATTAGCAGATTTGCTGTTCTGCGGTATCGTCAAGTAAATTCCACCTTCGGGGATTGTTCCTTCCTGAGACAAGTAGAACACATCGTTATAAAGCAGATAAGCTCCACCTAGCGTCACTGGTTGTCCACCGACTCCTGCTACAGCTAAAAGGTTTCCTTCTACTGGTTTTGCATTATCAGTAGCGATGGTATAGAAATTAGCTATTGATTTGAAATCATTAGACGCTGTAGTAACCAGTGCTGCCTGACCTGCTGCAATTTCCTTCACTGGTGTCAGCACCAGTTTCGACCCGTCAATACCTGTGATGGCATAGGCCGTCATGACTGAAGGCACGACAACACCTTGGGTGCTGCTGGAGAAGGTGTCATACGAATTATTATCGGTAAACTTGAAGCCTGCGATTTCAATAACGTCCTCACTCTTGAAACTATTTAATGAGGCATTAGTAACCTGATATTCGTTCAGCAGATTGCCTGATACATTGATAGCAGTAACATTCTCAGGTACGGCAGTCTCTTTTAGTGGGATCATCTGGTCAGAATTCTCTATCGTGATAGTAGTCAGATTAGTACATCCCTCGAAGAAGTTAGCACCAAGGCTTGTCACTCCTTTGTCAATAACAAAGGTCGTGATCTGGTCTTTCAGAGCTGCCCAAGGCTGCTGGCCGCTTTCGAAGTTCTTGGTAGTGCCTGAACCTTCGATGGACATGACCTTCGTCTCGCTATCAAATGCCCATGTCACTTTATCTGACGAACTCTTTGAACTACTTCCAGTAATGTCATACAATTCATTGGCATCACGGAAATTGGCACTCCTTACCCAAGCACCGAATCCCTCTGAAACGGTGAAAGAATAATCGCCTGCGCCAGTGATGGGATCAACCCCTGCTTCAGGAGTCAGTACTACTTTCGTTTCATCAATAGTGGGCTCACCGTCACGTGTTCCAGATGGTATCGAACGAGTGTATACAACCTCGATATCATCCTTCGTGATATAATAAGTTCCAGTAGGAGTAACAGTCAGTGTTACCGTTACACTGGTTTGACCTTCAGGAATCGGAAGAGCCACTTTGCGTCCCTCCTGCCCTTTCACGACGATACTTCCATTCGCGTAACTCTCATTAAGATTGATAGTGACCGTTTTGGCATCCTGTGCCGTCGCAGCCATACTGACCATTGTCAGCATCGCCAGCATCCAAATTCTGTTCATTACCTTTTTCATAACGCTTCTATTTTAATTTTTTACTTTTTCACTTTTCATTTTTCACTTTTCACTTTTCATTTTTCACTTCACGATGACTTTCTTCACATACTTGCCGTTATCGGCATAGACGATATAGACACCAGAGTTGTAAACCTGCGTCTCCACAAACTCACTCGACTGGATCGAGTAAGATGCCAGTGTGACACCAGCAGGTGTAACGATGCGCACATCGGTAGTATAATGCAGCTGAGACTCGACGCAGATTTTCTTCTTGCCTGCCGTCACAAGGAGATTGTCGCCTACTTCTAACTGATTGTTGGTCTTTGGCAACTTCATCTGAGCCATATCATCATTGAAGATGATGCTATTGACCGCTCTGTCACCTTCGCCACGGGTACCTGGAGGAGTGGGTACAATCTCAAAGTACGGACGGAATGGCAATACGGTCGATGGAGCATTCACGTTCACCTTCAGATACTTGTCACCATCACTGTTGAGCAGGTAGCCTCCTGCAGCAACCTCCGTACTCATATAGTTGGGTGTAAACTTATAGCCGCCGTTGGTTACGCCTCCCGATGCAATTTCAGTATCGCTCTCATTGATGGTGACACCTGTCGGCGAAGCAAAGATGATGGTCTGCTTCGGCAACTGGTCGATGGAAACCTTCGTATTCTTAGCAACGAACTGTCCACTCAGGTCAAATTCATAATAGCTGACACCAGGGAAGCCAATGAGATATGGTGTGCCACCAGTATACAACGGATAGCTCGCATAGTCGTGGCCAGTCTTATAGTAGTCCTGCTGATAGGTATCGTCATTTCTATCGGCAGAGCTAGTCTTCGAATAATAATAATCCCAGAGGAAGGTGTTATTACAAGTCTTCTTATCTCCATTCGCGTCAGGATAAGTAAAGTTAGCCAACAGCTCATCGCCTGACGTGCCGTTGATGCCAGTAAACTCTCGGAGCCAGTACTCATGGCCCGTAGTGCTGGTCTTATAGAAGTGGGTAATCTCACCCTTATCAGGCGTAGTGACTATCTCCGCTGTGAACGGCAGACTGATGCCCTCCCATCCCTTACTCTTACCTGCGTCCAGCGTGACGAAGTTGTCAGGCATACGTTCATACCACATACGCTTCTTTTTGTTTTCTTCATTGCTCATCGTATAGGCTATCGGACAATTGAAGTCCTCCCTATCCACCAAGAAATGATCATTAGGTGCCACGTAATTGCCACCAGAAAGCTGTACCCAGTGACCACGACAAGTATGAGAATAGAGGTCTACCTCCTTTGCTGTTCGATAGGTATTGTTGGTTTCTGTGTAGGCATAATCAGGCAGATAAGCCCCCACCACATTGTTAGTTGCTGTGGCAGCGGTCGTTGCCGTGCCCGTATAGACAAGTAGGTTGCTGGTCAGATTGATGTTCTGGAACTTAGACAGTCCGTCGTCATCGAGCAATGGCGGATAGAATTTGGTACCTGAGAAGCCGTAGGCATATCCTGCGTCATTATGTCCTGTAAAGTCGATCGCCGTCATGCCCTCATAGGCCTTCACAGTCTCGTCTTCAAACTTCGTCTTGGCAAACAAGGCATTGCTATTAAAGTGAGCCGCACTCATCTCACTGCTACGGTAATAGGCAGGTGCACGGTAGACACGGTTGCCTGCATCGCCATACACCACTCGCTCGTTGCTGCGGTTGATAGATGAAGGACGGTCTTGGTGCGTACGTCCCTCAACATAACCGTAGGACAGTGTCTGTCCAAAGAAGAGATAGTCGTCGGGCCAGATGGGAGAATAGTGGTTAACTTGCTTACCATCGACTGTCTCAGACCACATACGGATATTGTTACTGCTGGGGATAGTACCACCCGCATAGATAAAGTCACCGTCAATAAAGCGGCTCTCCACGTAACTACCTATGTATTGCTTCTTTTCATCCTGAAGCAGGAACGGACCAGACTGATTCTCGTAATGCCCATCTGTAGGTGTCAACGTTCCACTGACATCCTTCATATATTTATAGGTATTATCTGTCAAAGTTGTCTTACTGTCACAGTAGCGCTTATAGAGGTAGAAATCGTTAAGATTGTAAGCCACCTCACCGTTATAGAAGGCTCGGAGCGGTTTCTCCGTGGCTCCGCTCTGAGCAGTATAGTGGTTCTCCTCGGGATAATAGCAGTTGACAAGATGGACTGTGCGATTTTCTGTATTGGTTGGATTACCAAACAATGCCTTTGTATCGGCAGTCACAGTGATAGCCTCATTGCCAACCTTCTTCTTCTCCACCCAACAATTCTCCAGATAGCCAGTGCCATTTTCAGCGATACCAGCTGAAGAGAACGTACCCGTCACACCGAGGTTATATACCTCACCGCAGAGGTGACTGAAGAGTGAATTGTTCAGTCCGCTGATGGTATGGCCATCGCCATGGAGCATACCCTCGAAGCAGTGATCAGCGCTTCCTATAGGAGTCCAGCTACCAGAAGGACTAAGGTCACTCTGCAGAATAAACTCCAAGTTCTTACAGCCGCCCACTTGAGATGTTTCCAGGGCGGTGTGTCCTGTGACAGTCTGACCAACACTCAAATCGAAGAGCGACTTCATTAAGTCGAGCTGGTTCTCATCCTTATGACTACCTTGGTTGATATAGATTTTCGGATCGCGTACAGCTCCTGGATGGTCGATATAGAGATGATGATCCTTATCTTCCATCACATCATGGAGATCATGGTAGTTAGCCACCTTAATAGCGACTGGATTCGAATAGGTCTTACCCAGATAGTTCTTCGAATAGAAAGCCACCCAAGCCTTCTCGTTCTGATACCAGTAGACTGGTGTGTTACCGTTGTCGAAAGGCTGTCCGTTACGATGATTTTCTGCATCGTCTGGATCAGTAAAGATTTCCCATCCGTTACCTACTGGCTCATAGAGTCCCGGATCCACCTTCGGAGCATTCAAACCAATGGTATAGCCTGGCATGACCGTAGCTGGTGGATTCAATACGCCGATTCTGGGCACACCACTTTCCAGTTCCAGATGAATGTTCACGACATGGAGTTCGTTGGTCAGTTTGATACCGCCTTCATCTGCATCCTCATAATAAGTGTACTGGTAGATGGCGGTAATGATCTTCTCCTTGGTCACATCCTTGATGTCACTCTCACTGCTAACATAGAGCGTCGTGACGCCAGTAGGTTCCTTACCTTGAATGATAAAGTATTTCTGGTCGTTAGGCAAGTTATTATAGTCACCCTCTTCAATCATGTCACCCTTCTTGACTGTGCCATAAGCCTCATAGCAGTAATAGTAAGTTCCTGCCGCTTTTTTAATCTCTACCCGATCTACCTTTGTTGAGTTTCCGGTATACACATCCAAACTAACAAGTTGTCCTTTGCCATAAGGTGTACCATCGGCATCGAAGTTCTGATTAGCGATATAAACGACCTCATTGGCATTGGTAGTCTTCACGCGTGTATAGTGTCGCTGTTCGTTCTGGATCTTTGTCTCGAAATCAACGTTCGAGATAATGGCACCATCTTCCAAATTTTTTCCATTCAACTGGACATTATGATTCCCTTCTTTCTTAAATACCGCCTGATATTCCACATCCACCTGATCGCTATAAGGCTGTTTATAAGCCTGGGCCACTGTCTGAGTATTAGAAGGATCATAGAAACCGAGATAGTTCGGGTCTGACAACAGATCGAGGGCATCATGGTTGAAACTGAATCTCTGGCGGTCAGTATTTGAGAGTGAGCACCATGCGCTGATCGCACTGTAGTTTGTGCCAGTTGTAAATTCTTTACCTCCATATCCACCTTTCTTGGTAATGATATAGGCAGGTGTCAGGGCGGCATTAATGTCTGTAGCCAAAGAAGAGTATGTTGTCGTAAGATCCGTCTTTTCCGACTCTGCAACCAAGTCATTCAAGAACAGATAATTATTATTATCCAATTTCACAGTATTAATGCATACGTATGCTCTACCAAAAGCATCCTTTGCAGGGTCATTTGCTGTATCTAATGCATGATACTCTGCATAGGGAATTGCCGCACCCTTATTCACTGTTTTCTGTGTTGCATTATAGGTATAGGTAACATTTTGTTTCGCTACGTATGCCTCATCAACTATGGCCTGTTCACCAGAACCCGTCCTATTGTTCAGATAGGTATCTTCAGTAATGATTTCTCCCTTATCGTATTGTCGCTGACCATAAACGCCTGTCGTCGTTGGCGTATAGGTCGGTCCTTCTCTATAGCCATCTGCTTTCACCTGCGTTCTAGAAGTCGTTACTGTACCATTAGCCGCAACAGTATAAGTGCTGGCACCTGTGACTGGGCTGTACCAGTCATTCCAAATGCTTGGGGTATCCATATCGAAGGTCAGGGCATAGCCTGTATTATGACTGATATTGTTTGATGATCGGAAAATATCAGCTTTCTGGGTACTATAATCTGCAGAGCTAGTGTTGACAGTCACGGCATCACCCGAATCATTGGTATAGGTAAAGGCCTGGTTAAAGCTAGAGAAAGCAGTCGCATCC
>JAEEGL016228763.1_pt1 | contig 13020 bp, 9 predicted proteins | sample 9134231 | NCBI WGS metagenome assembly JAEEGL01 (sample SAMN16246548, study PRJNA631951) | gut metagenome | biome: gut microbiome; feature: rumen; material: fiber-attached | host: Bos | place: Iran: Karaj | collected 2018-10 | reverse complement strand
TTTTTCATTTTTCCTTTTCCCTTATTCCTAGTTTTAACAATTAAATTATTTTTCATAATATTTTGTTCATTTAACTGATACAATTTATGAATATCAAATAAATCAACAACACAACATTTATCATTTCTATGAAAACTTTTAATACATTCTCTACAAAAATTATTTTCATGAAAAGAACAATAATAATGTCTTTGTTTTTCAGGATGTTGTTTACAATTACTAGAAAGTGAATTATCATTAGAAGGATCAATTAATAACATAATAATAGGATCATTTTTAACAATTTCTCCAAAAATAGATAAATTTAAAGGAAGAGTTTCAACATTATCTAAATGTTTTACTAATTTTTTACAAAATGGACATCTTATATGAGTATTATGATAATATTTCATTAAACATGATGTACAAAATGTATGACCACAATTTACTAAAATACGAGGTATTTTGTCACCTACATTAAATTTCTGGTGACATACACCACATATATCTAATTTACGTGTTGAATAGTCAAAAATATTTTTTGGATTTTTTATTTCTTGTTTTTTTTCTTCCATATTTTCTTTTTTTATTTTTTTGAATTTTTTTAAAATTTTTTTTTTTGGATTTTTAACTTAAATATTTTATTTTATTTTTATTTACTATAGAAAAAAATTTTATTTTTTTTATTTTATTTATCACTTAATGTTATATAACAAACAAAAGTTTTTTCAATTTTAATAGAAGAAATTCCAATATATTTCATTTCAGGATTTAAAAGATCTCTTCTTTTATTACCACTATTATTCATAGTATCATCAACAATCATTAAAACAAAACAAGCCTCAGGTTCTTTTATACTATCTTTCCAATAAGTTTTAACATTAATTCCTTTTTCTTCCATTTCTTGAATTTTAGACTTTAAATATGTTTTATTTTTAATTTCTTCTTCACTTTCAGGAAGCTCAACACAAATTTCAGGATTAAAAGTTAATTCTTCCATTGAATCAGTTTCTTCTAAATATTTTATTGCTTCATCAAAAGCAGGAATTCCTTTATATAAAGCAACTTTTACTTTTGATTTATATATTAATTTATCATTTTTTGTTGTTACTTTTTTTTTTGATTCTTCTATTAATGGAATAAAACTTTTTGGATCTTTTCTTAATTTATTTATTTCTTCAAATATATATTTTGAAAAATCATCATTTGGTAATAAATCTTTATTTATATTTTTTATTTTTTCTTCTCTTTTTGGTGTGTTTACATTTATTTTTTTTACTAAATATTCTGAATGTTCTTGTATATTATCTTTATCTGAAAAATTACTTTTATTATTATTGTTGAATGAATTTTTGTCATTTATTTTATTTTCATTTTCTTCTTCAATTTTTTCTATACCATTAATTATTTGTTTTTCGAGATTATTTACTTCTTCTTTTCCATATTTATTTTCATCATCATATTTTGGTCTTATATTATGATTATTTTCATTTTCCATATTATAATTTCTTGGTCTAATGGATTTATAATTAGTATTTTCGTTTGGATTATCATATTCTTCATTTAGATTTGAACTAAAAGGAGTTTTTTCATTATAATTTTCTTTTTTAATTTCATTTTCAGTATCAAATGATAATTTAATACATTCACAACCCATTTTTTTAATAATTTTTTAGTGATTTAAATATTTGTGAAATCAAAAAAATAATAAAAAAATATTTTTTTGAATTAATATAATTATTTATTTTATTAAATAATTCTAATAAATTTATATTTTAAATGAAATAATTTAATAATGTCAAAGAAAATTGAAAATGAAAAAAAAGTTGCAATAAAAATATTGAATAAGTACCATAAAAAAATTAAAATTTTAGTTATGCAGATAAATACATTTTATTATTAGATGAAAATAAAAATTTACAAAAAGAAATAAAAGACTTAAAAGCAAATTTAAAGATAAATAAAGAAATAATGTCATCTTTTTATTCAAATTCAAATAATTCAAAAGAAAGAATAATAAATAAACTAAAAGAAGAAAATTCAAATTTATATGAAATATTAGAAAAAACAGCAAAAGAAAGAGATAATTTAAGAGCAAAAGTAAATTTTAATTAATAATTAATCAAAATAAAATAAATAGCTTTTAAAATTAGGAGAACATATAGAAAATTCAGTAGGAAAAATAATAAAAGAAAATAATAATTTATCAACAAAAATATTTTTAGCAGAACAAGAATTATTTCGTAAATCAAATACTATAACATTACTAAAAAAGAAAATTACAAAAATAAAAAATAATAAAAAAGATGAAGATAGTATAATATTAGAACCAAATTCTGCAATAATTCAAATAAGTGATGAATTATATTTATATAAAGAAATTTATATAAAATTAGTTCAAGCATTAAAAAGAAATCATATAACAATAAATAAATATGAAAATTTAATAACAAAATTGCAAAATGAAATAAATAAATTAAAAAAAAAATATCATTTATCAATTTTAAGTGCAAATAGAGAAAAAGAAACTTATTTAAGTATTCTTTCTCAAAATACAAGAAATGCAACTTCTGATAATACTAAATTAAGTAATAGTCAAAATTTACCTAATATAAGTTTAATTCCTTCAGATGATTATAAATTAAAAAGTAAATTAAAGTTAGATGATTCTGATTATACAGTTAATATTCATTCTTTTGATGAATTTAGTCAAATTTTAAGAAATGTTGGTTTAAGTAAAAGTGAATTTCAAAAAATGACAAAAATGAAAAATTTTTCTAAATTAACTGATGCTGTTGAAATGATTTTTGGTTTTTTAGTTGATAAAAATTCAATGATTAAAATATTAAAAGTTGAAATTGAAAATTTAACAAATAAAAACTTTTTACTTAATAAAGAAAATATTATTTTAAGTTATGAATTAAAAAAAATGAAAAATGCAAATAATAATAATATAATAAATAATAATAATAACAATAATAATAATATTAATAATATTATCAATAATAAAAATAATAATATTAATAATATTAATAATATTGATAATATAATTGATAATAATAATTTTGATAATTTACAAAATAGTAATAAAACAATTATTGAAAACAAAAAAGAAAGTACTGATGAAACTTTATCAAATAATGGAAGTCAAATTACAGCAAATAAAGCTTTAAATTTAGATTTATTTAATAATTATCAAAAATTTATTGAAAGGAATGAAAATGATGATGAAGAATTAACAAAACATTTTGAAAGTTTAGGTTTTTCTACTTCTTTTTCTAAAAAATTAGATAATTATGAACAATATGTTGGGAATAAAAATATTAATAATTCTTTTAATTTTAGTAGTTCAATTTTAAGTAGTTCTTCAGCTAAATAAATTTATATTTTTGTATTTAAATTTATAGTAATTTGTTTTAATTTATATTATATTATTAATATCAAAAAAAAATATTCATATAAAATTATATTTAATATTAAGCTAATAAAAAATAAAAAAAATTAGATGAATTTTTTAAATCATTTAAATAAATTAAATAATACTATATTAATACATATTTCATTTTTTATTGTTTATTTATAATTTAATATTTAAAAGAATTAAATCATTTATAACATTACACATTTATAAATTCATAATTTTCAATTCTGGAAATAGAAACTTTTTTATTAATTAACAATTTTTATTTTCTGGGTTGAATTAAATTCGATTTATGTATTTTTTTATCTTTTAAAATTACTTTTTCATTTCCTTTTTGATTACTATTTTTTTTTAAAAATTTCTTGTTTATTACTTGTTTAATATCATCAATATTTTTCATAATTTCAGAAAATTTATTTTTAATAATAGTATCTTTATAAAATTCAGTTGGAAGAGAATGAATTAAATTATTTAATTCTTTTTCAACTTTTTTATGAGTTGAAATGTTATCAATTTTTTTATCTTTTTCATTCTTATAATTATTATTAAAATTATTATAATTAGTATGATTATTTTTTTGACGATAATTATGATTATAATTATTATTATTATTAGTATTATTATTAATTACTTTTTGTCTTTGAGAAGAAGGTCTTTTTAATTGATTATTTTTTGGTGTTTTAATTTTATTTTTCTGAGGAAATTCTTCAATTAGATTATATTTAATATTTTTATTAATTTTTGTAGAATTGCATTCATTATATTTTATTTTTTTATTTTCTGAAAATTGATTTATACTTTCATTATTATTAACATTATCCATATTAAAATGAGCGGTTTCTTTAAATAAATAATCCATATCATTTTCATCATTATTTTCATTATAAAAAGAAAAATTATTACAATTCAATTTTTCATTACTGTAATTATTATTATTGTTAAATTGGAAATTTTTATTATCATTTATTAAATTATTATGAATGTGTTTTTGATTAAATAAAAAAGTTGGATTTTCTTGAATTGTTGGTGTTGAATTACTTGTTGGAGAATTTTCATTTAAACAATCAATATCAATTTTTGGTGGAACAAATTTTTTAATTTTATTTAAATTCTGGTAATTTAAATATGGAATTTCATCTTTTAAATTTTCTCTTCTATAATTAAATTCTCTTTCTTTTTGAAATTTAGATTCAAATTCATTTTCATTTATCATAGAAAAGAAATCATTAGGAAAACTTTTTTTATTTGTATTTTTCATATTTTATCCCAAAAAAAAATTATAAAAAAAACCAATCATTTAATTAAAATATCCTAATTATAATAATTATAAACATCCCAAAAATTATAATTTTAATAAAAAAAAAAATTCAAAAAAATAAAAGTTTCTAAATAAATAAATTTAAAAAAAAAGTAAAAATGTTTGTTTTATTTAAGAAGAATAATCATTAATAACATGAGCAAGAGCAACAGTAATTTTTTCAGTATAAGGTAAATTTAAACATTCATTAGGACAATGAGCATTAGATTTAGGACCTAAAATTCCAGTAACAAGCATATCACATTTAGGATATAAAGTACCTAAATCATGAATAAAAGGAATACTTCCCCCTTCACCAAAACCATAAAAATCTTTTCCAAATAATTCCATACTACTCTTACTAAAACTATTTTTAATTTTCTCACATAATTCTTTTTGTGCCCATCCACATCCACTTTCATTTGCTTTTGCAGTAATTTTAGCATTAAATGGTGGATTTTCAGTTAATTTTTTAACTATAATCTCATCTGCTTTTTTAGAATCTAATGTAGGTGGAAGTCTCATTGAAATACGACAAGTTGTCTTTGCTCTTAAAACATTACCTGCTGTTTCTGCAGGAGGAAAACCACTCATTCCTACAATTGTCATCATTGCTCTCCATGTATTATTTAATATTATTTCTGATAAATCTTCATTAAGTGGTTTTGTATCTTTTTTTAATTTAACTACATCAACTACTACTTTTTCCTTTGATAATTCTGCTAATTTCTTAGCATCATCAATACAATATTTTGGTATTTCTACTTGTAAATCATCAATAACTTTTGAAGTCTTTGAATCTTCTAATCTATCTAATAATTCTCTCATAACAGTAAATGAATCAGGTGCTATACCACTTCCACTTCCAGAATGAACACTTTCATCAAGACATTCAACAGTTAAATCAATTGAAGAAACACCTCTTAAAGAAGTAGTTAACCATAAAGTATCATAATTAACACATCCAGAATCCATACAAACCATCATATCAGGTTCACCAGTAACATCTTTTAATTTATTTAAATAATACATTAAATCAGGTGAACCTGATTCTTCACCTCCTTCAACAGTCACAAAAATTTTTCCATGTTTTCCTCCTTGTTCTTGTATAATTTTAATACTTTCAACAATAGTAAAAGTAGCATAACCATCATCAGAAGCTCCTCTACCATATAAATATCCATCTCTAATAACTGGATTTAAAGGACCAAGTCCTTCTTCCCAACCATCCATATGTGGTTGTTTATCAAAATGACCATATAATAATATTGTTTTTTTTATTGAAGGATCTGTTGGTTCTATTTCAAGAAAAACTAAAGGAGTTCTATTTTCTTCTGTAATTAATTGAGCTTTTAAACCTTTTAATCCTTGATTTTTAGCCCATGTTACTAAATGATTACCTGCTTTTTCAAGTTTACCATTTGTTTTCCATTCTGGATCATATTCAGGGGAAAGATTATCTATTTTTATATATTCACATAAACCTGGAATTATTGAAGATTGGAAATCACGTTTTGATATTTCAAGACTTTTTTTATAATCCATTGTTTTATATTTTATTTTCTTTTTTTTTTTTTGGGCTTTTATTTTTTTTTATTTTACTATTTTTTAATTAAATAATTTTAACTATTTTTTTTTTTTTTTAGGATTTTTTTTTAATTTTGAAAATGATGTATTTAAATAAAAAAAATATAATAAGATATGATTTAATTATTTAATGGAATGTTGATTTTAAAATTTTTCCAAAAATATTATCATCATCATAAACAAAAGCAACATATTCATAAAAATTTGCAAAAATTTCAAAATCAATAAAATTAACATTTGAATATTGATTTAATAAATCAAAATTAATTTCAAAACAATCAATAAATTCAAGTAATTTTTCTTCTTCTGTTTTCTTTCCTAAAATAACATCAGGATGATTTTTTGCATCATATTTTCTTTTAATATATTCAATTGGAACTTTTTCATTTTGATTTATATTTAAAACTGAATAAGCATCTTCAACATAATTTAACTTTATTTCATTTAACTCTTTTTTAAATTCTCTTATAAAAGAAATAAAATCTAAATATAAATTATCTTTTGAAAATTGATAAAAAATATTTTCATATTCTGAATCTGAAAATGTAATATGTTGACTTAATAAAATTTTTTTAAAGTCATTTAATAATATTTTACTTGTATTTGGACAAGATAATAAAAATTGTTTATGTAAATAAAGAAGTCCTCTTACTCCTCTTATTTTTAATTTTTCTTTTAATTTTTGAAGTGGATTATTATTATTATAATTATTTTCATTTCTATTTTTTTTGTATTTTTGACTTATTTCATTATTGTTATTTTCATAATTATTATTTTGATAATTAAAATGACGATTTTGATTTTTTAAATTGTAATTTTCATTATTTTGATTTTTTTGCCCAAATGTAAAATTGAAATTATTATTATTTTCTATTTTATTAATTTCTTTTTCTCTCCATTCATTATTTAATAATGAAATGAAGTTATTATCATTTTCTATTAAAAAAGAAATATAATGATAAAATTCTATAAATTCTTCTTCATAAAAAATATCATGATTAAATCCTTTAAATGCATAATGAAATAATTCTAAACAATCAATAAAATCAATTTTATTTTCATAACTATCTCTTATAAAATAATTATTTTCAGGAGAATAAATTTCTTTTAAAAAATTTAAATTAATTGGTTTTCTTAATTCATTACTTTTATTATAAATAAAATTTGCTGCTTTTTTAATTTCATTTTCTCTATTTTTATTAAGAGAAAAATTAGATAATTCTTTTAAAAAATTTAAATAATTAATAATACTTTTTTTATAATTTACTCCATATTCATTAAATAATTGATTAATATCTGAATCAGGAATTCTAATGTTAAAATCTTGTAAAACTTTCATAAAATCATATTTTGAAATTGTTCTAGTATTATTATCATAATATTTAAATTGTTTTATAAAATTAAAAAAAGATTTTCTACCATATTTAATTAAATACTTTCTTAATTTTATAATAATATTTTCATTTTTTATTTTATTTTCATTTTCATAATTATAATAATTATCATAATTACTATTTGATTTTAAATTTTGATTATTATAATAATTACTTTTAAAATTATTATTATTATTATTTTCTAATTCATATAATAAATCATATAATTGATCATCAAATTCAATTCCATAACCAATATATTTAATAAATTTTTTCATTTCATAAAGTGTCATTGGTTTATCAATTGATCCTTTTGTTATATATTTATATTTATCAATAAATTCCATAAATATCTTTTTTCTTGGAGAATTATTAGGTATATTATAATATATATTTCTAATATCATTTAATGATATTTTAATTTGACCATTATTAGTTAATTTATCATAAATTTTTTCAGCATAAATTTCTCTTTGTTTAGAGTAATATTTTTCAAATAAATTATCAATTATTTTATTATAATATACAACACCATTTGAAAAAATTTCAGAATCTTGAAAAATTGATTGTAATTCATATGAATTAATATTTATATTAGATTCATATAATACTTTAAAAAAATCATCAATACTTATTCTTTTTGAATTATTATAATCTACCATTTCTAAATTTTTTATTAAGTTTGTTAAAGTTAAATTTCCTTGTTTTTTTATTAAATAATTATTTAAAATTGAAGAAAAATCATTTGAAGAATAAGGAATATTATCATTTTGTTCTTTAAATTTAAAATTAAAAATTTCATTAACGAAATTTTTATAATTTATTATTCCTTTTTTTTCTTTATCAAAGTAATTAAAAACTTTTTCAAAATCTGTAATTTTTGATAAAGAAACTCCAATTTTTTCATTTGTTTTTATAAAATCTTGAAGATTACAAGTATTTGAACCATCTAAATCATAAAATTTAAAAAATTGATATAATATTTGTTCATTTGTTTTATTTGGTATTAATTTTAATTCTAGTTTATTTTTTAGTTCATTTACATATCTATAATTTTTTAATATTGTTTTTTTATATAAAATTATTACTTTCTGATAAGAGAATCTGTCATTTTTTTGTACAGAACAAAAATTATAAAATTTTTATTAATTTATTTTTTATTTATTTTATTTATTTATTTTATCAAAAAACAAATTTAATTTTTATTTAAAATTAACTATTAAAAGGGAAATTTTCTTTATCAAAATAAATATTATTATTATATAAAGAAAGATTTTTACTACTACTACTATAATTTCTTTTTAAATTGATAAATTCAGGATTTCTAGTAAAAGACATTAAATTAGAAATATTCAATTTTTTTTCATTATAAAAATTATCATTATATCCATTTCCATATTTTTCTTGATTAATCCATTTTTTAACTTCATTATCATTAAAAATCTTTTTATTTGGTTTTGGTATTTTGGATTTTATAATTTTTTTTTTATTATCTTTATTATTAATATTTAAATTATTAAAAGTACTTTTTTTATCTTTCACAAGTAAATCAATATTATTTCTATTTGATGTTAATGGTCTTTCAAAATGAGTATTTATATTTAATGAATCAAAAATATTTTTTTTTGATAAACTTTTAGCTTTAATTTTTGAATGTGAGATTTTTAAATTTTTATTATTTAAATTTTGGAAAGATTCAATTTCATTAAATAAATTTTTTATTTGTTGAATATGATTTTTATTTTCATTTATTTGATATGATTTATTTTGATTTTTTTTATTATTTGTCTTTTTATCTTCTGATAATATTCTTTTTCCTCTTAAAATTTTTTGCTTGTTATCATTATTAGTTTTTAAAGTTATTAAATTGTAAATATCTTCATATTTTTTATTCTTTTTTATTAGATTATTTAAAACTTCTTTTCCATTTGATTTTAATTTTTCCATAGGATAATGTTTTTTGTTTACTAGAATATGTAAATTTTCAAAGTTATTTATTTCATTTGTAATTGAATTTAAACCATTTTTTTGTTTCATTTAAATTTTAAAAAAATATAATTTAATTAAATATTATAAATCATAATTTAATATATTTAATATTACATTAAATAATATTTAAAAATAATTAATTAGTTAAAAAATTAAAAAAATAATAATCTTTTCAATATATAAATAAATAAATAAAAAAACTATTTCAAATAAAAAATGACTGAAACGTTTAATTATAAGAATGACATATTAAAAATAAAAAATGGAGAAGATTTTTCTTTAAATGAATTAAAATCACGTTTACATCGAATGGAAATTCCATTTAATGAAAATGAAAAGAAAAAAAAATCTTATTATTGTCAGTTATATAATCAAGCAATAAAAAATAACAATAATAAAATGAAAATAATAAATATATTAATAAATGATTCAGTTGAGAATTCAGATAATCCAAATTTAAAAAGACAGTTAATTAAAGAAGAAAATAATTCTTCATATATACAAAAATTTCCAAAATTAAATGATGATAGTTATAAAAATGATTTTAATTATAATCAAGAAACAAGTCAAAAAAATCCTAATTCAAATAATTTTACAAATACGATGAATTATAATTATAATTATAATAATAATAATAATATGTATAATAATAATTTTCAAAATAAAATTAATCCTCAAAGAAATATTAGTAATAATGATTTTAATAAAAATTTTAATTATCATAATATTAATAGAATGGGAATAAATAATAATAATAATAATTATCAAAATGGAAATGAAGGAAATAAAATTAATATTAAACAAAATATAAATAATCAATTCCATAATCAAAGTCCTAATAAAAAAAATAAATTTGCTACAGATATTGAAATAGGAAAAAACTATGAGAATAATAACATTAAAAATAATACTAATTTTAATACTCAATATCCTAAATATACTAATAATCCAAATAATCCAAATCAAAATTATTATAAAACAAATAATATTTCTTATGATACTCCAATCCAAACAATAAATGAAAAGCAAAATATTTATAATAACTTTAATCAAAATAATTTAAATCAAACAATCAATAAATTTAATAATAATCATAATGATTATAATAGATTTGGAAATACTTATTTAATAAATCAAAATGAATTACCAAATAATCAATTGTCTTTTAAAAATTCAACTGATATAAATAAATCATCATCAATAATTGATCAAGATTTAAATTATCAAAATAAAAATAATAATGATATTAATTATTCTAATGAATATACAACTAAATTATATAATACAATGAATAATATAAATCAACAAACAAATATGGATTTACATAATTCAACAAATATGAATGATCAATATAATAATCAAAATGATAATCAAAATGATAATTATGATGAAATTAATACATCATCAAAATTACAAAATATAGATTCAATTCAAAATAATAAAGTAAGCATCTTAGATACTCAAAATAATAACTTTAATAATAATAATAATTTACCAGAACAATTTACTTATAATAATTATAATTATAATAATAATGAACCAAATGAACCATTTTTTAATAAAGAAAGATTAAGTAATATTTACACTTTATTATCTTTAATATTAACAATGGGAATGCTTGGTTTATTTATTTATTTAATCAGTAAATACAATTTAACAATTATTAATTTCACTAAAAATGGTCTTAACACAATCACAAATCCAAAAAAATTTTTTGGAGAATTTTTATTAGGAAATTTACTTTCATTATTAAATATATTAAAACAATTTGTTTGGAAATATTTATATCAAATTTTATTTATTGAACTCTGTATTATAATTCTATTTTTTATAAAAAAAAGGAGAGATGAAAATATAATGTTAAATGAAATATTTGAAGATATTAAAAGAAGATTAAATGAAATTTTTCATTCTAATAATGAATATAGTATGATTGGAGGAATTCCTGAAAAAGATATTATTAAAATTTATAGTGATAAATATAATATTTCTTATGATGTATTTAATAAAAATTATATGCCTTATTTAAGAGATATGAGAAGAAATAATATTAATATCAAAATAAAAGAAATGAATTATAAAGGAGAAAATCAATTAATTTGGTATTGGCATGAATAAAATAATATTTTATTAAAAAATATTTATAATATATTTTATTAAAAAATAATAATTTTTTCATTTTGAAATTTTAAAACAATTTTTTTTTAAATTATAATATAATTTAAAATTTCTAGTATGTTAAATTAAATAAAAAAAAACAAAAAAAAAAAAATAAAATTAAAAAATTCAATTATTGATCAGACAAAACACCAAATTCAATTTCTTTATTTTTATCTTCTTCATTAATTATTAATTTACTTTTCATATATTCATCATTTAATTTATTTAAATTATAAAATTCAAATCCACCAATAATAGTAGAAATAGTATAAATAGTAATCATTAAATAAATCCAAAAATTAGCTTTCCATCCAAATTCAACTAAATAAGGTTCATATCTTTGAATGAAATATAGAGAAGAACTTTCAGAAGAATATAAAATAAATTCTGGATATGAATCTTTATTAATATCAGTATCTAAAATTAAATTATAATTATTATTTAAACTTTGATTTTGTTTTTCTATTAAAATATTACATTTTATCATACAATAATTGTAATTTTGAATATTTGTTTGTGGATTTTTCCAATCAATTTTTGCATTTTTAATTTCTTTTTCTATAAACCAATAAGTTTTATCAGTGAAAATAGCAAAAATTTCAAAATTTAATCTTTTATGTTCATTTATTAATATTAAAGTAAAATCTGTTAATTTATTATTAATATTATCTTTATTAATATCAATTAAAGGAATAAAAGACCATTCTTCTTTATTATATTCAATATTATTTTCTTTATTTTCTTTATTATTATAAAATTCCTTTACTCTATTCCAATATTTTATTCCTTTATTAAATAAGATTCCAATTGTATTTTTTTCTGTATCACCAACTACAAAATCAGGATAATTATCTCTATTAGAATCAATAGTAAAAATTCTTGGATTATTATTAAAGAAAGTTGGTTTAATTTGATTAACAAAAATTTTATAATAAAAAGGGTCATCATTTAATAAAACATATAAATTATTATTATAATCTAAATACAATATATCAATTAAATTATCATTATTCATATCATAGGCACCAATTACAGTTATTGAATTACCTATATTCATTCTTGTTATAGAAAAAATTTTTTCATCTTTAATTAATATTTTAAATAAAATATCAGAATAATCTCTATAATTTTCAATTAATAATAAAAGTATTTGTTCATTTTCATTTATTTCATATAAATTAATAGATTTTATTTTAGAATTACTTGAAACTGAA
>JAEEGL016200035.1_pt1 | contig 13020 bp, 12 predicted proteins | sample 9134231 | NCBI WGS metagenome assembly JAEEGL01 (sample SAMN16246548, study PRJNA631951) | gut metagenome | biome: gut microbiome; feature: rumen; material: fiber-attached | host: Bos | place: Iran: Karaj | collected 2018-10 | reverse complement strand
ATGAACATGAGAAAAGCAGACAACGGCGCGGAAACTGAGGTGCTGGCCGCCTACGAGGCCATCCAGCAGGCCATGATCGACAAGGACATCGGAACCCTGGACCGGCTCTATCAGGATGGCACCACCTTCGCCCATATGTCCGGCAAAGTCCAGACCAAGGCGGAGTTCTTCGGCGAGATCGCGGACGGCACGCTGAACTACTGCGCCGGTGAGATCCGCGGCCCGCATGTCACGGCGGAGGGCGATGAAGCCGTCCTCACCGCTTCCGTCACGCTGACGGCGAAGGTCTACGGCGTTTCGGGCCGCTGGACCCTGCCGGTGAACATCCGCTTCACAAAGACCGGCGGGCAGTGGACCGCCCATAACTGAAGGAGGAAGAAGATATGGAGACCATCAAACTGAACAACGGCCTTAACTGCCCCGTCATCGGCATCGGCACCTTCATGCTCGCTCCCGCGGACGCGCAGAACAGTGTGCGGGAGGCCCTCAAAATGGGCTGCCGCCTGATCGACACCGCCAACGCCTACGTGAACGAGCGGGCCGTGGGCCGCGGCCTCACGGACAGCGGAGTCGACCGGTCGGAAGTCTTCCTGTCCACGAAGCTCTGGCCCTCGGAGTACGAAAACCCCAACGCTGTGGACGAGACCCTGGCACGGCTCAATGTGGAGTATGTGGACCTGCTCTACATCCATCAGCCCGCGGGGAACTGGCCGGCCGGCTACCGTCAGCTGGAGAAGGCGTACCGCGAAGGCAGGGCGAAGGCCATCGGCATCTCCAATTTCGAGGGCAGGTATTTTAACGAGCTGAAGACGAAGTGGGAGATCGTGCCCCAGTTCTTCCAGGCGGAGGCGCACCCCTATTTCGCCCAGGACGAGCTCAGAAAGGGCCTTGACAGATACGGCATCCGGCTGATGAGCTGGTATCCCCTGGGCCACGGGGACAGGAGCCTGATCGATGAGCCGGTCTTCAGGGCGCTTGGCGAGAAGTACTTAAAGACCCCCGCCCAGGTCATCCTCCGCTGGCACACCCAGATGGGCTTCGTGGTGATCCCCGGCAGCAAGAACGCGGACCATATCCGGGAGGATCTGGACATCCTGGACTTCAGCCTCACGGATGAGGAGATGGCCGCGATCGGGAAGCTCGACAAAGGCAAACGCTACTACCACCGCACGGACGAAGCGCTCTCGGCCTTCGCCGCCTGGCGCCCGGCTTACGAGAAAGCGTGATCAAGGCGCGCGTCCCTCAGCCGTCCCCAACGCTCATCCCCTCTTCTTTCTGATCTCCAATAACTGGTAAATAATGTCAAAACACGCCGTGAGGCCTTATTTTTCAAGGTTTCGCGGCGTGTTTTAAGTGACGTGGAAAATCACGTTATTCAAAAATACAATAAAGACGCTCCGGAGCGGAAATGGAACTGCCTTTGGCCCGATCACCCAAAGGCCCACAGAAAGGAGTAACGGTATGAACGTAAAAACACTGTACTATCCAGAGCGCCTGCGAAAACGGAAAATATGGGTGCTCTGGCGGCTGGAAGAGCGGGACGGCCGCAGAACGAAAGTCCCCTATCAAACCAACGGGCGGAGGGCCTCCTGTGTAGACCCGTCGCACTGGACCTCCTATACCGAGGCGGCGATGGCCTGGCTGAACGATCCGGACCGGTATCAGGGGCTCGGGATCGCGGTATCGAAAGCCGACCGGCTGGTCTTCATCGACATCGACCACTGCGTCGATCCGTACCGCAACCTGGACGACCGGGCGGTGGACATCCTGGAAGCCTTCAGGGGCGATGACGGCCGGATCGGGACTTTCGCGGAATTCAGCCAGTCCGGGACGGGACTGCACATCTTCGTTTTCGGTGAGATCCCGCGTTCCTTCAAGAACAGCCAAAAAAACGTGGAGATGTACAGCGGCGGACGCTTCGCGGCCATGACGGGGCATCCCCTGATCGAACGCGACCCCGAGGAGTGCGAACACGCGCTATGGTACGTTTTCGAGCACTACAAAACAGCGCCGCTGCTCCCGGCGCCGGATACGCTGCCGGCGGCACCGGTATCGCGCCGGGAGGACGACTGGATCATCCGGCACGCGTCAGCCCGTGACAGAAGCAAGTTTTCTTCCCTGTTCGGCGGCGACTGGTCCGGGTTCGGGTCGCGGTCGGAAGCCGATATGGCCCTGTGCTGCCTGCTGGCGTTCTGGACGGACAAGGATCCTGCGGCCATGGACCGGATCTTCCGGCGCTCGGGCCTGTACCGCGCCAAGTGGGAGCGCCCCGATTACCGGGACAGGACCATCAAAAACGCGATCGCCCGCGTGAGCGACACCCTGTCCGGCTTCATCGGGCGGAACGCTAAAGAAAGGGGGCTGGCATCCGTTGACGAACTATACACCGTCGGACGCTGATCCCGGTTTCGTGAGACAGCGCGTCAGGGAAATGGACCCGGCGAACAACAGTAAATACAACGCCATGGACGATATCGCCTCGTCCCTGATCTTCGCGGCAATCTACCGGGACTGCCTCCGCTACAACGGCACCTCAAAGTCCTGGTATGTGTATGACGGCGTCAAATGGAAGCCCGACAACGACGACCTGACGGTCGAGCGGTACGCCAAGATCCTGGCCCGGGAACTGTGGATATACTCAGCGGATGTTGGAAACAAACAGTTCCGCGGATACATCGACAAGCTCCAGGAAAGAAAGCGCCGGCGCACGATGATCGACGACGCGCGGGATCTTCTCCCGGTGTGCCAGGCCGACTTTGACCGGGATCCGTACCTGTTCAACTGCCAAAACGGTATCCTGGACCTGAGGGACCTTTCCTTCAGGGAGCACGATCCGGGCCTGCTGTTGTCCAAGGCCGCCAATGTCGCTTACGATCCCGACGCCGCCTGCGGCGCCTTCGACGCCTTCATGGATCAGATCACGGAGGGCGACAGGGCAAAGGCCGCCTACCTGCAAACCATGTTCGGCTACGCCATGACCGGTAAAAACGAACGTGAGGAATGCGTGATGCTCTACGGTGCCACCACGCGGAACGGCAAGGGGACCCTGACCAACACGATCAAGCACCTGTTCGGGGACTACGGCGCCACCATCCAGCCCGAATCCCTCGCCATGCAGAAGAACCGGGACGGGAGAACGGCCTCCGGCGACATCGCCCGGCTGAACGGCGTGCGCTTTCTGCAGATGTCCGAGCCGCCCAAGAGGATGAAGCTCGACGTGGCGCTCCTCAAGACCCTGACCGGACGCGATTCCGTCACGGCGCGGCGTCTGTATGAGCGGGAGTTCGAGTTCATCCCCTGCTTCAAACTGTTCATCAACACCAACTTCCTGCCGGTGGTGCTCGATGACACGCTGTTCTCCTCCGGCCGTGTCAAGGTGGTGACTTTCAACCGGCACTTTGAGGAGAGCGAGCAGGACCACACCCTGAAGGACCGTCTTCAGTCCCCCGAGGAGCTGTCCGGCATCCTCAACTGGATGCTGGCGGGGCTGAAAAGGTATCAGGCGGCGGGGAATTCCGTCACGATCCCGGACAGCGTGAAGAGCGCCACTGAGGAATACTGTTCCAAGTCTGACAAGATGAAGAACTTCATTGAGGACGTGCTCACGAAAAACGACCGGGCCACGGTACGGGTGAAGGATGTGTACATCGCCTACGGGAAGTGGTGCCGCATCAACGGCTACGGCGTGGAAAACAAGCAGAATTTCATCGCCGAGCTGAAAGCGAAGGGGCTGTACAGCAGCACCGGCACGATCAACGGGATCACTTATCACAATGTGGTCCGGGGCTACCAGATCGATGATGAAATGATCGGGACAGACTGACTATGCAAATATGCAGATTATTTGTAAACTTTCCATATATGCGATATTGGAAAAGATTACATAATAGTTGCATTACTTGCACACTGCCATTCATTGGTCGGATCTGTGAAAGCCGCGGCACGCATCCACGGCCCGTGATCATGAAAAAACACAGCAGAATAAGATCAGACAGCGAAAGGAGAAAGTTATGAAAGAGATCACAGCAGTTCTCGCCGGCGTCAGCGGCCCCCTCAATTTCAGCCTGGAGCTTCTGGATCAGATCATCAAAGGTATGGAGGTGAATGTGCCGGTGTGCCGTACCCTCGCGATGATCTTTCTGAAACTGGTCGTCGACAAGCTCTCCGCCCCGGCCGATGACGGGCCAAAGCAGGGGGAACAGGACAGAACATGAGCCGCAGCTGATCCACGCTGACGACCAAAGGCCGGAGCCCTCTCAAAAAGGGCTCCGGCAGTTTTCGTCGGCACAGGCCGCCGCCTTCTTTTCCGTTGCGGTCTTCTCTGCCGGGGTCTATAATAAGGCCGCATGGCCTGATGCCGGGATCAAAAAAGACGGAGGGTGCTTATGAAACTCATGATCGCGTCGGACATACACGGTTCCGCCCTATGGTGCGAAAAGCTTCTTGAGGCGTGGAGTGAAGAAGCGCCGGAGCGGCTGGTGCTGCTGGGCGACCTTCTCTATCACGGGCCCCGCAACGACCTGCCGGAGGGCTACGCGCCCAAAGAAGTGATCGGAATGCTCAACGGCATCGCGCCCCACCTCATCTGCGTACGGGGCAACTGCGAGGCGGAGGTCGACCAGATGGTGCTGGATTTCCCCGTGATGGCGGACATGTGCACGCTGTTCGTCTCCGGCCGCGTGATCTGCGCCACCCACGGGCATCTGCTCAACGAGGAGACGCCCCCGCCGCTCAAGCCCGGCGATATCCTTTTGTGCGGCCACACCCACATCCCCTGCTGCCGCCGCCATGAGCAATTCACCTATGTGAATCCCGGATCGGTGTCCATCCCCAAGGAGGGCACGCCCCATAGCTTTATCATCCTGGAGGACGGCCTGATGATATGGAAGGACCTCACGGGCGGAGAGTACATGCGGGAGAAGATCTGATGACCGGACCGGGCAAAAGACAGCACTCCCCGTTGCGGCTTTATATCATCCGGGATATAATAAGGACCGGCGCGAGATCATAAAAGGATCGGAGAAAAGAAAAATGGAATGGGAAGTCAGCCTGATCGAGTGGATCCAGAATGCCCTGGGGAGCCTGCACAGCGCGGTGGGAACGGCGCTGAGCTTTATCGCCGGCGAGACCGGACTGATGCTGGTGCTGCTCATCATCCTTTTCTGCTGGAAAAAGGAAGCGGGCAAACGCCTGGCGCTGATCATCACGGTCATCAACACCTGGCTGCCGATGATCAAGGCCGTGGTGACGCGGCCCCGGCCCTATATGCAGTACCCGGAACGGGTGAAAGGCGTGGCGGACTTCGGGAACAGCGCTTCCCTTGATGACGTGGCCGCCCAGGGATGGTCCTTCCCCAGCATCCACAGCGCTTCCGCCGCGGGCCTTTTCTTTCCCCTGGCGCAGGAAGTGAAGAAGAGATGGATGTGGATCACCGCCGCGTGCGTCATCTTCCTGGTGGGCCTCAGCCGGGCCGTGACCGCGATGCACTATCCCACGGACATCCTGGCCGGATGGGCCCTGGGCCTGATCGTGGCCTGGGTCTGCCTCACGCTGGAGAAAAAGGTGAAGAACGAGTGGGTCAGGCACCTCATCCTGCTGGCGGTATCCCTGCCCGGGGTGTTTTTCGTGCGCACCGATGATTATTTCACTTCCCTGGGGCTTTTGATCGGCCTGATCGCCGCGATCCGGTTCGAGGAGAAGTTCGTGCGCTTCAGCGACACCCGAAACGTTTTCGCCATGATCCTGCGCCTGATCGGCGCCTTCGCGATCTACTATGTGATGAACACGCTGCTCAAGCTGCCCTTCAGCAAAGACTTCCTCACCGGCGGCACCCTGCCGGCGTTCCTGACGCGCACAGCGCGCTACGCCCTGATCATCTTCACGATCATCGGGATCTGGCCGATGGCGTTCCCGCTGTTTGAGAAGATCGGGAAAAAAGGCTGACAGACCTCACAAAGACCCCGGCCGGCGCCGTTATGAAGCGCGGCCGGGGCTTTTTTTCGCGCCGGAAGCGATCCGCCTATTCAAAACTCTTCGCTCCCGTCCGGGCCTTCATCATCAGATCCCATGGAAGGAACATAACATGGCTGAACGGTTGGATATACAGCTGCCCGGAAAGGAGAAACACGATCCGGCGGAACGTTCCGCATATGTTTCTTCAAACACGGATCCAGGTGATGCGAATAAAAGGATCACTCTTGACCATATAACGGCGCACCGTTATAATAACACTGAAAGGAAGTGTGGATGATGTTACTGACTGAATTGTTGGAGAATAAGCAGATGACGATATACAGGCTTTCCAAGGAAAGCGGTCTCCCTTATGCCACTCTGAATGATATTTGCAACGGAAAGGCAAAGCTGGAAAAATGCAGTGCGGAAACAGTTTATCGGATCGCGCACGCGTTGAATACAAGCATGGAGGATCTGTTGGCACCATACATTGAAAAGCGAAGCAGCTTTGAGCTTTTCAAGAGCAGTATATGCCATAGGTTGAAAGAACAGGGAGATATCGCTTTTGTGACCGATCTTCTGCAAAGCAGGGAGATCCGCGCATACTACAGCAGAAAATGGTACAGAGAGAGCCTGTATTTGCTGGCCATGCTGGATTATATCAGCAGGGTCAATGATATACCCCTGTGCAATGAATACGATGATCTCCGGCAGGCAAAGCTGAAAAAAACCATATATCCCACGGGCGTATTAGCCTTAAGTGCCGCGCTTCGTGACGATCAGCCCATAAAACAGGCCGAAAAGGATGCCATACCGGAATTCATGAGATTCAACATCATAGAAAACGAGGTGCGAAATGTCATCTGACAATAAAAGAGCCGGGATAACGAAAGAGAATATCGACCGGTATTTGAAAGAGGTAGCAAAAGAATACCGCAAGTTGGCCGGAAAAGAGTGTCCTGCCGAAATGGTCCTTATCGGAGGAGCATCCATTTTGATCAATTACGGATTCCGCGGCATGACAACTGATATCGATGCTCTGATACATGCCGCGTCAAGCATGAAGGACGCGATCGATCGGGTGGGAGATAAATATGATCTCCCCAACGGGTGGCTCAATTCGGACTTTACAAAAACAAGTTCTTTTACTCCGAGGCTTTTTCAGTATTCTTCATATTATAAAACCTTTTCCAATGTACTGGCGATCCGGACGATCTCCGCGGAATACCTGATCGCTATGAAGCTGCGGTCCGGCAGAAGATACAAAAACGATTTGTCAGATATCTTAGGGATCCTGACGGCACACAGATCGCAAGGCTCTCCCATTACCATGGATGCTGTTCACAACGCTGTTCAGCAGTTATATGGGGATTGGGATGCTCTGCCGGAATATTCGCAGCGTTTTATTGAAAACGTTATGGAGAACGGGCGTTATGAAGAACTGTATCACGAATACAGATCTGATGAGCGGAGTCTAAAAGATGACCTGATCATTTTTGAGCATAACTATCCGGGAGTGACCAAAGGATCCAATGTGGACGAAATAATCAGGAAACTGCAAGAGAAGAATAAACCTTCCGTCACGGAACGGCTCGATACCTGAAAGCACTTGTGTCACGCTTTTCATCAGCCATTTCCGCCGCCGCGCTCAGACAGGAACCAGATATCCTCCACAGCACCGGTCTCCAGGTCCATATAAACAGTGTAAGTCCCATCCTGTTCCGTTTCCTCAGGGGACAATTCCCCCACGAAGATCCAGCAGCGGTAACAGAGCGTTCCATCCAGCAGCACATAGGCGGAATCCTCATCCACGTCTATCGACATCAAAGAGATCCGCCGGTTCAATAGATCAGGCGGCCCTCCGTGTCGAAAATGTACCATTGTCCGTCCCGCCGCGCGATAAAGCCCAGGCCCTCCCGCCAGTTGATGACCGCGGGATGACGGGTCGAATGCCAAGCCCTCCCGTCCGCGTCCACACCATCAAATTCCAGGGGAAGGATCATATGATGGTCCGTCGCGACGATCCCCCATTTGCCGTTGAAGTCCATCACGGCGCACCATCCCTGAAGATCGATGGTATGCCAGCGCCCGAAGATGCTTGCGTCATAGCGGATCAGGTAGTTGTCGATGTCAGACCATTCCCGGTGGCCGAGCAGTTCTCCCTCCGGGGTGTAAACGGCGCAAAGGGGATGCCCTTTATCAGGCCAGACGATCACGCTTTCCCGATGAGGCGGATAAAGCGCGGCCCGAGCGTCATCCCCGGGCAGAGCGTCCGCGCTTAACGGCTGAGATGCCCGGGGATCAATAACGCCCGCGGCCCTCGGGATCGACACATGTTCCCCTGTCCGAAGGTTCCTGTAATTGTCGGTATAGCGGTATCCAGCCCTGTCAGTGCGCCAGTTTTTCCATTCGTCCCCCGAGGAGATCTCGAAGAAATACCGGGTCCCCTCATCAGGCTCCTCCGGGAATTCACGCCAATAATATCCCGGATCGCCGGCAAAACGTTCACCGATCATACCGCTCTCCACCCGAAGCAGGATATTGCCGTACAGATCCCCCACGATGGATGGGGATCCACCATAAGCGCGCTGATCCAGCAGGGCTGTATGGTCATCGAAGATCTGGCAATGAGAGTCACAGGTCCGCCAGATATAGCCCGGATAAGAGGCCGTGATCTTCTCCGCCTTAAGATCGAAGACTTCGGCCGCGCCGCCGCGTTGGACCGCCACCCGGCCGTCTAAAATGTACATGAAATCCGCGTTCAGACAGATATTCGCGGCATCCGGCAGCATCCGCGTCCCGTCGTCACGGTAAAACCCCCTTTGATCATAGAAGATCCAGACCCTGCCCGAGACCGGATCATATTCCGCGTCAACATCCCGGGTATCCCTCAGATCCAGGATCTTTCCCCGGGACAGATCCCAGACGCCGACGGAACCTGATGTGGTTTGATACACGATGATCCCATGCTCCACGGATAAGATCCGATCACAGTCCGCGCAGGGGATCTCCACTGTTTCGCCGCCGGGGCCGGCCAGATACCAGCGGCGGTCGGCCGTCACCGCGAACACCTTGTCCCCATACGGCTCGACACGGTCCACATTCTTAAGAACAGTGCGCCCGTCGGCCATGGAGATCAGCTCCCCGTCGGCCCCGGGATCCTTCACAAGCACCAGATCCCCGCCCACCCAGTCCGCCTCGGCGGCTCCCCGCAGCCGCGCCAATGCTTTGGGGACCGCCTGTTCCCCAGCGGCCCGCGCGCGGCTGAAGATCCGACGCATGATCCCGAACCGTTTCATGTTTCCTCTCCCGTTCTCCGGCGTGTTTTACCGAACATGTATCTTTTTTACCTGAGATGATCCTATTCTATCATGGACTTCCCGGGCAGTCCAGATGAGCTTTCCCGATATTTTTACACCGTTTTTCTTAAGGACCGGTATAGTCCCGCCGGATAATATGGTATAATCTGTCCGGCCGGTCCGGAAAAGAAGCCGGACACACGTTCAGGCAGGAGCCTGAAAAGCAGATCATCGCACGGAGGACCCATCATGGAAACGAAACTCTCCCTGCCGGACAAGCTGCCGGAAGGATTTCAGTATACAGGCCCCGAGGGGCTCACGGACGAACAGGCGGAAGAAAGAGCGCGAGATGGCCTTGACAACGCCATGGATCAGGATCAGGGCAAGAGCCTCAAACAGATCCTGTTCGACAATGTGTTCACGCTGTTCAATTTCCTGAACTTCGGCCTGGCCGTGTGCCTGTTCCTGGTGGGCAGCTACCGGAACATGCTGTTCATCATCGTGGTGATCTTCAACATCCTGATCGGCACTTTTCAGGAATACAGGGCCCAGAAGACCATCAGGAAGCTGCAGCTGCTCAGCGCCCCCCATGTGCGCGTGCTGCGTTCCGGACGGGAAATGGCGCTCCGGCCGGAGCAGGCCGTGAGGGATGACCTCACCATCCTCCGCGCCGGGGACCAGGTGGTGGCCGACGCCGTGGTGGTCGGCGGGGCCGGTTCCGCCATGGAATCCCTGCTGACCGGCGAGAGCGACCCGGTGCCTAAGCAGGAAAACAGCTGGCTGTATTCCGGCAGCTATATCACCGAGGGGAAACTCACCGCCCAAATGGTCTATGTGGCCAATGACAGCTATCTGGGCCGGCTCACGAAGGAAGCCAGGAAGACCGCCCGCCCCGGCTCAAAGCTCATGGAGGATCTGGACCGGCTGATCAAAATGGACACCATGGTGCTGGTGCCCCTGGGCATCCTGCTCTTTCTCAAGCAGGTCATCCTCAATCAGTGGTTCTCTTCCTCCCCCGTGCCCTTTGCGGAGCTGGCGAAGACCGCGGTGCCCCAGTCCGTCGCCGCGATGATCGGCATGATCCCGGAGGGGCTGATCCTGTTGACCAGCGTGGCCATGGCCGTGGGCGTCGTGAAGCTGGGAAGGAAAAAGACCCTGGTGCAGGAGCTGGCCGGGATCGAGACCCTCGCCCGGGCGGACGTGCTGTGCCTGGACAAGACCGGCACCATCACCTCGGGCGACATGGATGTTTTCCTCATCGAGGGCATGGAGCGGCCCGGGGATGAAGCCATGCGCGCCCTCAGCCGCTTCCTGGGCGCCTTCGACGAGAAGAGCCCCACGCTGAACGCCCTGAGAAAGCAGGCGGCCCCCGGGACGGAAAAACCCGTCACCGTGGTCCCCTTCTCCTCAAAGCGCAAGCGTTCCTCCGCGGCCTTTGAGGACGGCACCGTGCTGACCCTCGGTGCCCCTGAATATGTATTGGGAGACAGGTGCCCCCCGGCGCTCCGGGAACGGATCGGGGAGCTGACCAGCCAGGGGAAGCGGGTCCTGGTGCTGGCGGAGGGCCGCGGCCCCCTCGGCCCGGAGGAACAGCCCCCCGTCACCGCGATCATTGCCCTCATCGCCCTGACGGATCAGATCCGCACCGGCGCCGAGGAGACGCTCCGCTATTTCCGGGAGCAGGGCGTGGAGCTCAAGGTGATCTCCGGCGACGATCCCCGGACGGTGTCCATGATCGCCCGTCAGGCGGGCCTGGAAGGCTGGGAGAAAGCCGTGGACGCGCGGACCCTGACCACGCCGGAAGCCATCGATGACGCCTGCGAAAAGTATACCGTGTTCGGCCGGGTCTCCCCGGAGCAGAAAAAAGAGCTGGTGCTCGCGCTCAAAAAGCGGGGCCGCAACGTGGCCATGACCGGCGACGGTGTCAACGACATACCCGCCCTCAAAGCGGCGGACTGCTCCATCGCCATGGCCGGAGGCGCCGACGCCGCGCGCCATGCAGCGCAGCTGACGCTGCTGAACTCCGATTTTTCCGTGATGCCCTCCATCGTGCTGGAAGGGCGGCGCGTGATCAACAACATCACCCGGACCGCCAGCCTGTTCCTGACCAAGACCATCTTCTCTTTCCTTTTGAGCATCCTCACCCTGCTGCTGCCGGGCGGGTACCCCTTCCATCCCATCCAGCTCACTTTGATCTCCTCGCTGACCATCGGCGTGCCGGGCTTTTTCCTGGCCCTGGAGCCCTGCAAAGAGCGCATCCGCGGGAGCTTCCTCAAGACCGTGCTCTACCGGCCCCTGCCCGGAGGCATCGCGGTGGCGCTGTGCGCGTCCCTGGCGATGGCCCTCACCCGTTTCGGCTGGGAAAGGGAAGTGTGCTCCACGCTGGCCACGCTCATCGCCTGGTGCATCGGATACATGGTGCTGGCGCGCACCTGCCTGCCCCTGAGCCGGAGCCGGCTCGCGCTCCTGATCGGCCTGGCGGCAGCCTTCATCGCCGCGGTGCATTTCGCCGGCAGGCACTTTGACCTGCTCCTCCCCCTGGACAAAAACGCCTGGATCGCCCTCATCGTCCTGAGCGCCCTGGGATGCGCCGTCATCCTCGGCGCGGCAGCCGTGCTGAAGAAAAGGAGCGGCAGGAGAGCGGAGGAAGGAGCATGATCATCAGGAAGCGGTGGTTTGAAAGATGGAAGAGCGATCACGCTTTCAAAACGGTGGTGACCGCCTTCGCTTCGCTCCTTGTGACCGTGCTGTTCGCGTTATACAACGGTTTTCTCGGTATATATCACGGCTCCGTCTGGTACGGAGCGATCTGCCTGTACTATCTTCTGCTGGCATTGCTTCGCGGGAGCGTCATCGCGGCGGAAAAAAAGCTGTCCGACCGCGGCGGAGATGAAAGATCAAGGGACAGAGCCCATCTGGCGGCGTCGGTGCTGCTGCTGATCCTGAACATCAGCATGATCGGGCCGATCACCATGATGGTCGTCCTGCATAAAACCGGTGGCTATGACGCTGATCCCCGCGATCGTCATGGCCGCCTATACGACATACAAGATCACGATGGCGTCCGTCCATCTCAGAAGGAGCAGGAATGTCGGGAACAGCCTCGTCAGGCTGCTGAGGACCATCAATTTCATCGATGCCCTGGTCTCGATCCTCACGCTGCAGAATACTCTGATCATGGTCACCTCAAAAGGTGACGGCATGAAGCTGCTGCCCCTGTCCGCCGCCTCGAGCGCGGTCATCCTGGCGGCGGCCTTGTGCGTTTCCGTCGTCTCCATCTGTCACGGGATCAGGCGCCTGAGGCGGGCGCCAAAGGCGCAATGAAGCCGCTTCGCTGACGAAGACGCCTGACGGCTGATGAAGCAACAGAAATATGATATGGTTTTTCCATATACAGCTTTATCCGGACGCTGACGGCGCGGCCGGATAGGGCTGTTTTTGTGACAGAGCGCGGCAATATACAAAGAAGAGAGCCCGCCGCAGATCGTGGCTGAAGGTGTCCGGCCCTGAAGCATCTGTTCTGCGGCAGACAGGAACACGCCGCAAAGGACGCGGCGGCCGGATCGGGGACATCACAGCCGTCCCTTTACCCCACTCATCCATGTGTGCTTCAGAACAGATCCTTCCCGGTCCGTACGCGGTCAGCAGTAAGCTGCAGCCGTTCGAGCTGCCCCTTCGGCTTGCTTTCACGGGGCACTTCTTGCTTCCTTCGGGCGCTTCGGTCAGGCTCACAATTGTCGTGATCTGCACTGCCGCTTGCTCACTCTTT
>JAEEGL015327218.1_pt1 | contig 13020 bp, 5 predicted proteins | sample 9134231 | NCBI WGS metagenome assembly JAEEGL01 (sample SAMN16246548, study PRJNA631951) | gut metagenome | biome: gut microbiome; feature: rumen; material: fiber-attached | host: Bos | place: Iran: Karaj | collected 2018-10 | reverse complement strand
GGAATCTTCACTTCCCAAACGCAGTTTTCGCCGCGCTTCATGTCGATGGTGCCCGTCCAGGGGTTCTCCATCCAGGAGCCGCTGAGCTTCACCACGGTGGCATAATCGGCCTTGAGGCGGAAAGTCACGGAATCGTTCTGGATTTCCGGGGAGATGATGGGTTTCTGGTTCCAGAAATTGAAGTTGGTAAGCTCCTGGGCCTGCAGAGTACCGAAAATGGCCAGGCCGAGAGCAAGGACAGATAAGATTCGTTTCATTGCAGTGTTTTGTGTTTATTCTAAGCTATTTAAAGGACTCCCCTGCTTTTTGGAGAGCGTGGGGAAGGCAGGCGCGCCAGAAGGTCCATTCGTGTCCGTATTTGGGAACGGTAATATATTCCATATTCACGCCTTTTGCACGCATCGCCTCCACAAAAGGGGTAATCCCCGACATAGGCGTGGTGGTATCGGCCTCACCGGTTTCCACCGTGATGCCGGGCAGAATCTTGGGATCCGTCACCATTTCGGCCATACTGGCATCGCAGGCCGGACTCATAGCATAAGCATAGGTGAACTTGGAAGGATATTTGAGCGCGTGGTAGAGCGTGCCGAAGCCGCCCATCGAAAGGCCGGCCACGGCCCTTTTCCCGCTGAACTTATAATCTTTCTCCACCTTGGGCATAAGCTCTTCGTGCAGATAAGTCTCATAGTCCCCCCTGTAGAAGGACACAAGACCGTCCGGCATCACGATGATCATAGGCGTGCCGCCGGTCTTGACGTACCGGGCGGCGATTTCCGCGGCGTTTCCGCCGTGCGTCATACCGTACTGGGTGGTATTGGACAACCAGGAATTGTTGTCATCCCCGTAGCCGTGCAGGAGGTAAAGGATAGGATAGGCCTTGTTGGCGTCGAACTTGGGCGGAAGCCAGACACTGTATTTCATAGTCTGCTTCATAGCCGTACTCTTGATCTCTAAATCCTTCTTATCCTGTCCGTTGGGATACAGCAGGTCTATCAGGTCCTGCGGCTCTTCTTCCTGCGGATTGTCCTTATTGCCGCAGGCACTGAGGGTCAGGAACCCCAGTGCCAGTGCAGCAATCAGAATCAGGTGTTTCTTCATTATTCGAAGATGCCTTGGAACTCGTAACCGGTGGAACCGGTGAACTTGTAAACACCGCCGGATACAGTGACGGTGAGGGTTTCACCGGGATTCACCAGAACAATGGAGCCGTCGGCACCGACATAGCGGGTGCCACCCATACCCATACCGTACATGCTCAAGTCGTAGCCGTTGCCGAAGCTGTGGTCCTCGTGTGCATATTCCTTGCACACATACTCACCTTCGAAGGCAGTGGAGCCTTCCGTGAGCACCAGCTGGAAATAGGCGACCTCTTCGCCGGCCTCGGTCTTAAGGGTGAGGTTATGGGTGGTAACACCTTCCACAGGAGCGAAGGTCTCATCCACGGCACCGCCGGTCTCGTCGGTGATGATGTAAATAGGGGCGTCGGAACCGCCGCCGCCGTTGCCGACGATGAAGTCGAAGCCGTCACCGCTGAACTCCCAGACATCGTCACCCAACTTGGCCACGCTCACGGTTTCACCCGGGTTGATCATGACCACGGCGCCGTTCTTGATGTAACGGCTGCCGCCCATGCCCATACCCCAGGAGCTCAGGTCGTAACCGTTGCCACAGGTGTGATCTTCGTGGGCGTACTCCTTGCACAGGTAGTCGCCGGAGTAGTCGGTGACACCGTCCGGAAGCACCAGGTCGAACCAGGCAGCCTCGTTGCCGGCGGCATCATAGAAGGTGAGCTTGTGGGTAGTGACACCTTCCACGGGAGCGAAGGTCTCATCCACGGCACCGGCGAGTTCCTCAGTATAGGTATAGTCCGGGGTGGGAACATCAGCGGGTTCAAGTTCGGGGATGGAGCCCTCGAACACGGCCCAGCTGGGATAGGTGGCTTCGCTGCCCCAGGTAATCAAATACTTGGCACCCTTCTTGGCTACCTCGATAGAACCGGATTTGATGTCGGTGACATTTTCGCCGACCCACCAGCAGGTACCCCAGTGGAAGATACCCATACCCCAGGAGCTGGCGTCAAACTCATAACCGGGAGCGAACTCGCCGGGATTCAGGACAGTGCCGTCACCGGCGGTGTAAACGCCCTCGTGGAGGACGCCGTCGGCACTGTACAGGTCGGCCGTCAGGGCGCAACCGTCACCGACGGGCGTACCCATGGCGTCAATGCTCATGCCCACGGTACCGAGCTTCACGGTAACGGATCCGTCGTTCTTCTGGGCCAACAGGAGCTCGGTGAGCTTCACCGGTTCCGGATCGGGTTCATAGACCAGCTGGCCCTGCCACTGGCAGCGGTAAGCATTACCAGCGGCGTCGAAGAGGACGAAGATGAAACGGTAGGTATCCGCGTCTTTCTTCACGGAAATCTGACCGTCTACTGCAGGCTGGCCGTTTACGGTGGTAGCACCGTTCACCATGAAGCAGAGGTTCTTTTCGCCGGGACCGTAAACGCCGGGTTCCAGGTAATACTGGTTGCGGGCGCCCACCAGGGTGGTCTTGACGGCGGCACCGGACTCACCGGAGAAGGAAACGGTAAAATAGCGGTTGGCATCCGTCTTCTCCACAGAAGAAGAGGAGAGCGTCGTGAGTACGGGCTCCGTAGCTGCCGGGAAGATACCCTTCAGCGGAGCAAGCTCGGTTTTGGTGCAGGAGACGAGGGCCGCGGCGGCCACCATCATAGCATATATGAATGATCTTTTCATTACTTTGTTCCTTTTTTAGAATCAATAACCGGGATTCTGAATGACGTTTTCATTCAGCATAACCTCCGTGTAAGGATAAGGGAGATGCTCGTGCTTGCCCTTCTTGAAGCCATACACGGAACGGCCGCTGGGAACATAGGTCACTGCGCCGTTGGGGTCCATCTTGGGATAGTCCTTACCCATATCCTTGAGACGGGCTTCGGCCTCACCCCAGCGGAGCAGATCCTGGAAACGCTGGCCTTCGCCGCAGAGTTCCAGACGCTTCTCGGTCTTGATGGTGTTCAGATCCACGGAAGAGAGGGCGGGAAGCTGGGCGCGGGTGCGCACACGGTTCACATAGGTAAGGGCCGATGCGGAATCATTGGACTGGACGCAGGCTTCGGCTGCCAGAAGGAGAACCTCGGAGAAGCGCATCCACAGCGGGTTCTTGGTGTTCACCATCGCGTAGTAGGCAATCTCATCGGCCATAAAGCGACCCTTCCAGTTGAAGATACCGGTGGAGAGGGTGTTCATATTCCAGACCACACCCATAGCCTTGAGTTCATCGTAGGTCTTGAGGGTTTCGGTACGGCGGTAGCTGTCCTTGCCTTCATAGCTCTCGAAGGTGGAAAGCAGGTCGTTGGTGGGAACCATAAAGCCCCAACCGCCGGTGCAGCTCACTTCGGCAGGGATGGTCATTTCGGAGCCGGAGCTACGCCAGGAAACCATAGCGCCGTAGAAGTCGAAGTTATCGAACTGGTTGTCCAGGTCGTTCACGCGGATGCGCTCGAACAGGTCTTCGCAGTTCATCTTGTAAGCAGAGTGGCGCATGTCGCCGTAAGGGCCGTCGGTCCACAGGTCGTACAGGCCGGAATTGATCACGTTCTTGAGCATGTCGGCCGCCTTCTTATAATAGGAGCTGTCACCCAGTTCCCAGGCCATCCACAGATAGGCCTTGCCCAGGAGGGCCTGACCGAATTCCTTGGTCACGCGCCAGGTGGTGTTGTCGTTCAGGCTGCTCTTGCGGGCCAGGGCGTTGGAATTGACGGCGTAGGTAAGGTCGGATTCCACCAGAGCCCAGAGGTCCTCGGTAGCGGCGTTGGGCTGCTTGTACTCGGACGGAGCCAGTTCGTGGTCCACGATGGGCGGGTTGCCCCAGAGGGTGGTGAGCTCAAAATAGGCCCAGCCACGGAACAGATGTGCTTCAGCCACTGCCTGGGCTGCCGCAGCGCTCTGCGCGGGATCGATATGGCCGATAATTACGTTGGCGTGATAGATGAGGTTATAATAACCGGTGAAAGAACTTTCGATCTGGCCGGTTTCGGAGTTGAAGCCGAACTCGCCCAGGGCGTCCATATCCACGTTGTCACCGTGGGCGGCGCCGCCGGCATAGTAGTCGTCGGAGATGATGTTCTTCACCAGCATCACATTGTAGTACCAGCCACGGACGTCGCTGTACATAGTGATACCGGCCGATTCAATCTCGTCGTCGGTCTTATAGTAAGTATTGTAGTCGATAACGCCCTTACGCGGCACGTCCAGGAATTTGTCGCAGGAGGAGAAAGCCAGGGCGGCGAGGACTGTCAGGATGATATATCTTGTTTTCATAGGGCAATCCGATTAGAAAGTGATGTTGACACCGAAGACAACCTTCTTGGAGGTAGGATAGTTACCCTTGTCCACACCCATGGAGGCACCTTGGCCGATGATTTCAGGGTCGAAGCCCGGGTACTTGGTGAAGGTGAACCAGTCGTCCATGGAGGCGTAGATGCGGAGCTGGTCGATGAAGATCTTCTTCAGGAGATTGTGGGGCAGGTTGTAACCCAGCTGGATCTGCTTGATCTTCATATAGCTGGCATCCATCACCACACCGCTGGAGGTGAGGAACTGAGCATAGTTGGAAGCGCTGGCGGCCGGCATGGTACCATTGGTATGGGTAGGCGTCCAGCGGTCGGCGGTCAGGTAGGTGAGGCGGTTGGAGGTGTAGTCAATGTTGTTGAGGGCATTGAGAATCTGGTTGCCGCCGGCACCGGTAAGGAAGAGGGTGAGGTCGATACCCTTCCAACCGGCGTTGAAGGTGAGACCGTAGTTGTAGGTAGGGATACCGGAACCCAGGTGACGCTTGTCGGAATCGGCGGGAGCCGTGGTGGTACCGGCCAGATTGCCATTTTCATCGTAGTGGTTGAAGAGGGCTTCACCGGTGGTGCTTTCGATACCGGCGAACTCATAACCGTAGAGGTGCCAGGCCGGATAGCCTTTCTCGAAACGGGTGACGGTGCCGTAGTTACGTACGCTTACACCGGCCAGACCGTCCTTCAGCGTAGGGTGCAGGTAGGTTACGCGGTTGCGCAGGGTGGAGAAGTTACCGGCGATGCTGTAGAAGAAGTCGCCCACCTGGTCTTTCCAGCGGAGTTCCAGTTCAATACCCTGGTTGTCCACGTTACCGGCGTTCATAGGGGAAGCGCTCACACCCACGATGGTGGAGGTGGTGATACCGGTCACGATGAGGTCCTTGGTGGCCTTGTCGAACCAGTCGAAGTTCACGCTCAGGCGGTCGCGCAGGAAGCGCAGATCCAGACCGACGTTGAACTGCTCGGAGGTCTCCCATTTCAGTTCCTGGTTACCGGCCATGGAAGGTGCGTAACCGATGATGTACTGCCAGGAACCGTCGGCGTTTTGCTGGCCGGTAGGATACTGGCCCGTGCTGGCGATGTCATTGGCATAGGAGTAGTTGCCCAGACCGGCGATGGAACCATTCTGGCCCCAGCTTACGCGCAGCTTGGCGAAGTTCACGGCATTCTTGATTCCGGAGAAGAATTTTTCCTCGGAAATGGTCCAACCGGCCGATACGGAGGGGAAGAAGCCCCAACGCATAGGCTTGGGAAGGATGGAGAGGTCGGCTGCATCGGCACGGAAGGTGGCTTGCACATTGTACCTGTTCAAATAGCTCCAACCCACACGGCCGAAGTAGGAATACTTGTAGCTGAAGGTTTCCACGCCGCCGCCCACGCTCTTGGTGGCGGTAGGAGTGGCCTGGCTGATGTAGTAGAACAGAGGGTCGTCACGCTTGAGACCGAAGTCGATCACGCCGTTGGCATCGGAACCGCTCACGCCGGAATTGGCACTGTAGCTGCGGTTCTGGGAGAAGGAGACACCGGCCATGGCGCTCACGTTGTGCTTGCCGAACTGGTGCATCCAGTTCACAAAGTTTTCCCACTGGTAGTAAATACCATTGCTGGCGCTGGCGCTCACGCTCATATAGTACTGCTTGGCGTAACCTTCATTATAATAATAATCGTGGGTATAGCCGTAGGTGTCGCCGGAACTGAAGCGATAACCCAGACGGGAGGTGATGGTGAGTTCCTGGATGGGACGGAAGTTGATGGCGGTGGAACCGTTCAGGTTGAAACCCTTGGAGATATTGTAGGCACGGTCACGCTGTACCAGCGGGTGCACATTTTCGGAAACGTTGAACTGGGAAATACCGTAGTAGTTGCCTTTTTCGTCCTGGAGGAGCACCTTGCCCTCGTCCAGATAATCCTGCATGAAGGTGGGCAGGTTCTCAGGCGTGTAGTAAGCGGGCGTCATCGGGTCCAGCTGCAGGGCGGCCAGCACGGCGGAGCCGTAGTCGGAGCCTTCGGAAACGCTGCGGGCCTTGTAGTATTCCACCTGGTTGTTGGTGGTCACTTCCAGCCAGGGTTTGAACTTCCAGCTGCCGTTCACCATACCGGTGATACGGTCGTACACATCGGCCTTGCCCTTGAACATACCGTCGTTGGACAGATAGGAGCCGGAGATGTAGAGGTTACCGCGGTCGTTGCCGGCGCTGAAGGTGAGGTTGTGGTGGTGCATCAGGGAGTTCTCATAGGATTCCTTGAGCCAGTCGGTGTTGGTTTTCTGGTCCCACTTGCTGTACACGTCCTTCAGGGTGATGTTGCCCTTTTCCATATAGAACTGGATGAATTCCTCGGAGTTCATCACTTTCGGGGTCTTGCCCAGGCTCTGGGAAGAGAGCTGGTAGCTGTAACTGATCTTGCCGTCGCCCTTACCCTTGCGGGTGGTGATCATCACCACACCGTTACCGGCTTCTGCACCGTAGATAGCGGCGGAGGCACCGTCCTTCAGCACTTCCATGGACTCGATATCGTTAGGGTCGATACCGGAGATGTCGGAGGTGATACGGCCGTCCACCACATACAGCGGGTTGGCGTCGTTGTTGGAGGAGATACCACGGACGCGGATAGCAGGCGAAGCACCCGGACGGGCCGATGATGCGAAGGTCTGCACACCGGCGGTCTTACCGCCGAGGGCCTGTACCGGGCTGGTGATGGTACGGTTCTGGATGTCCTCGGACTTCACCTGGGAGATGGCGCCCGTAACATCGGATTTCTTCTGGACACCGTAACCCACCACGACGGTTTCTTCAATCATCTGGGTGTCGGTTTCCATTTTAATGGTGATGGTTGCGGTCTGGCTTGCCACATACTCCTGGGTCACATAACCCACAGAGGAGAATTCAATGACGGAACCAGCCGGAACCGTGAGGGTAAAGTTACCGTCGATGTCGGTGACGGTACCGTTGGTGGTGCCCTTCTGGACAACGCCGGCGGCAATCATCGGCTCGTTCTGGTCGTCGGTAACTACACCGGAGATCGTCACCTTCTGCTGGGCAGAAAGGGACACTCCCACAAGGAGAGACAGCGCCAAGGCTGCCATCCTTCTGAACAGAGATTTTCTCATGCGATCAGTTTTAATGGTTAATTAATATTGTTGATTGTAGATTCTATATTGAAATTCATATTGGCAGGATAGGGCGTCCATTCCGGGAGACCTTCCGCAGCGGGCGTGCCGGTCTTGGCAAAGGCGGCCCAGGCGCTGCTCATGCGGTGACCCAGCTGCACGGCGTCATCGGCCCCGCCGGTGAAGGTCCTGTGCAGGAGGACGTTATCGAAGACGAAAGGAATTTCCAGACAGTGGGTGCTGCCCATTACGCCGTCCAGGACGGGGGTGGCCCAATCGAAGCGATAGAGGTACACGGGCGCGCAACCGGCAGCCGTGCGGTCTGCGGCCTGCTGGAGGGCCAGCGGACGGAAGATGGGGTCTTCCTGATTAGGGGTAAACTCGTTCAATACTGTACCTATAATAGTAGGGACGTCCTGCGAAAGGGCCAGGGCTTCCGGCGTAGCGGGCTGGAAGGGAATCACTTCCCCGTCCACCACGGGGCACTGACCAAAGAGAATCATATCCAGGAAGTTCTCCGGCATGGCACCGTCTTCGCGGGCTTCGGCCGCTACCTGCTGCACAGCCTCCCGATAGGCGGCCAGCAGCTTTTCATACGGGACCGTGGCCATCTCGTCCATCCTGGCGGGCGTGATGCCGAGACGCGCCACCGTGGCGGCGCCGATGCGACGGGAATACTTGGGCTGCATAAGGTTGAAGATGGAGCCGCTCTGGACGATGGCCTTGTGGAAGAGGCCCTTGGCCGAAGGCATCGCCATAATGGTGCTCACCTTGCCGCCGCCGCCGCTCTGGCCAAAGATGGTGACGTTGGAAGGGTCGCCGCCGAAGTTGGCGATATTAGCCTTCACCCATTCCAGAGCCTTCACGATGTCCATCATCCCCACATTGCCGCTGAACGCATATTTGGCACCGTAAGCACTCAGATCCAGGAAACCCAGGGCGTTGAGCCGGTGGTTCAGGGACACCACCACCACTCCGTGGTCGCGGGCCAGGTTGGTGCCGTCATAACCGGCCTGTTCCTGGCTGGAACCTTCGCTGAAGCCGCCGCCGTGCAACCACACCATCACGGGCATCTTGGCATCGGCCTTGATGGCCGAGGTCCAGACATTCACCCGCAGGCAGTCTTCGCCGGGGTAGCCGTCGTCCCAGTGCATGGCGAAGGCCTGGTTGTCGTCCCGCCAGCCCATGCGTTCTCCGTGGGGAGAGACCGGACCGTAAGCGCGGCTGGCACGCACCTCCTTCCAGGGTTCCGGATCGGTGGGCGGCATAAAGCGTTCGGCCTGGCCGTAGGGAATGCCCTTATAAATGAACACGCCGTTGTCGATGTAACCGCAAACGGGGCCGGACTGGGTGGATACCGTTGACGCCTTGGACGATGTTTCCAGGGCGGAGAGGCATTCGGTGCTGCCGCGGCGGACGTTTTGTCCGCAGGCTGCGGCCAGCAGCGAAATTGCGAGAAAAACAGATACAGATTTCAGTGTCATCTTTCGTGGCTTTTTACCGATGCAAAATTGCAAAGAATATCCGGCCTTCCCTTTTCCGCTCTTTCAAATGCTTTCTTGCGCGTTTTATTAAAATATTTTATTTGTTCAAAAACCTTTCTTCTTGTTCAAAAACCCCTTCTAAAGTCTGGAAAATGAGATATATTTGCAATATGAATTGGAAAAGAATCAGCCGGACTCTTGCCGCCGTCCTGGCGCTGGTATCCTGTAAACAATATGAAGGGAGAGACCTTCCCACCGTTCCGGAAGGAAGCGTAATACTGTCCCCGCGCCTGTCCAACCAGCGCGTGAACGGCTTTGCGCAGGACCGCGACGGCCACATCTGGATAGCCACCCAGCGTGGCCTGAACAAGTTTACCGGAGACGAATACTACCAGTATTACTCCACCGACGACACCTTAGGCCTCCCGGACAATCAGATTACGGCCATTCTGGCCACCCAGAACGGAGACCTGTGGGCGGGCAGCGTAAACGGAGTGGCCCTCCGCAGCAGCCGGGACTGCTCTTTCCAGCGCATTCCTTTCCCCAGCAAGGGGCTCAATATCAACCAGATTCTGGAAACCCCCTCCGGAGAGATCCTGTTTTCCAGCGGCAACATCCTATTCCGCTATAACCGGGAGACAGAGAGTCTGCAGCCCGTGATCCGGGACTTCAACAGCTTCACGGCATCGGCCCTTATCCTGGACAAGCGGCTCTGGGTCCTGTCCGACAACGGCTTCTCCCTCAAGAGTTATTCCATCCCGGACTTTTCGCCCCAGGCCGCCATTCCCCTCCCCGTCCAGACCTACCATCTGTGCGCTTTCGGCCAGCAGGAACTCTGGCTCTCCGGTATGGGACAACTCCACATCCTGGACACCCGCAGCAACGCATGGAAAGAGCTCCCTGCTATTGTTCGGTCCAATAAACGCCTGATGGAGAGCGATATAGACTTTATTTTCGCTGTAGATAACAACGGCATCCTGCTCAATGCCATCGGCAAGGGATTCTTCTATTATAACCGGGTGCGGGAAACGCTTCTGCACCAGAGCCATCCTTCCTTCCCCTTCGACGTTCCCGCCTCGGAAGTGCGCAGCATCTTCCGCGACCGCAGCGGCAACCTGTGGTTCGGCACCACCGACCAAGGCTATCACGTTTCCTATCAGGAGCAGGGCCTTTTCAGCGGCAATAAGGTGCTCATGGAGGCCCTGAAGGGCAAAAACGTCACTTCGCTGTGCCCGGACCAGGACGGCGGCCTGTGGATCACCACCCTGCGCGACGGCCTGTTCCGCTTCGACCTGGCCGCCAAAACCCTCCAGTCCGTTTCCGTAGACCACCTGATTCCGGACTCCGAAGTGGGTTATATCCGCGCCTCCAAAGTGTACTGCGACTCCGACGGAGACCTGTGGCTGCTGTTCCAGGACAAGGTGCGCGCCCTGCGCTGTCTTTGGGATGGCAAACGCCTCAGCTCCAAAGACTTGGTCTATGCCGCCTATCCCCTAGCCATTACAGAGGATGACAGAGGCGCCATCTGGATCGGCGGCTTCAGCAGCACGCTGGTGCGCTACGACAAAAGGGACCACAGCCGGCAGGATGTTTCTGTGGCGGCCACGGATAGCTGGACCTTCGTCACGGACCTGATCATGCAGGAACCCGGCCGCCTGCTTGCCGCTTGCTACAACCAGTTCCCCGTTCAGGTGAACACCTATACGCTGGAGGCCACCCCCAACCCCGTCACGGCCGAGGACCACGCTGCCTGTATCCGCCGTTCAGTAGTGATACCCAATTGTTTACGCAAAGACAGCACCGGTGATCTCTGGCTGGGCACCTACGCCAATGGACTCATCCTCAGTGAAAACGGCCACCGTCGGCCCATCGACAGAGCTCCCTGCCCCGACATTGCATCCATCGAGGAAGACCGCCAGGGCAACATTTGGGTCTCCACCCTCCACGGCCTGGGCCGCTACGACAGGACCAACAGCAGTTTCGTCCATTATTTCGAGGCCGATGGCATCGGCGGAGACCAGTTTAACGACAGGGCCTCCTGCGTACTGCCGGATGGCACGCTGGTGTTCGGCGGCACGCACGGCGTCACCGCCTTCAACCCGCTGGACGCCCCGGCCAAGCGCACCGTTCCGCTGGTGTTCGAGAGCCTGAGCATCCACAACCAGCTGGTGCAGCCTGCTCCGGGCGGTCCCATCGAAGAGCCCCTCACCCAAAAGCCGCTGGTCACCATCCGGCACAACCAGAATGCCTTTGACATTGCCTTTGCCGCGTTGGATTACAGCCCGTACGAGCAAATCCGCTACGCCTACAAACTGGAAGGCTTCGACCGTGACTGGGTGCGCATCAACACCCGTCACAACGCCTATTTTGCCAACCTGCCCGACGGGAACTACACGCTGCGGGTGCGCATAGCTAACTCCAGCCACACCATCACCGAAACACAGGAAAGCCTGTCCATCCGGGTGCTTCCGCCCTGGTTCAGAACCACTTGGGCCATCTGTCTGTGGATCCTGCTGGGGCTCATTTTCCTAGCCATCACCTACACCTATTACCGTCACGTGCGCAAGGTGCGCAAGGAAGCCGCCCGCCGCATCCACCAGGTTAGGAAAGAACGGGAAAAGGCCGAAGAGGCCGAAAAAGCCGAAAAAGAGCTGAACAAGATCCAGATGGACTACTTCTCCAACGTAGCGCACGAATTCCGCACCCCGCTCACTATGATTGCCGGGCCGGCGCAGCAGTTATCGGCCTCTGAGGGCGTGAAGGGACAGGACCACCAGCTGGTGGAAATCATCCGCCGCAACGCCACCTGTATGCTATCGCTGGTGAACCAGCTGCTGGATTTCAACCGCATCGGCAACAGCAAGCTGCAGCTCAAAGTGGCCAAGATGGACCTGGTAGAGCCCCTGAGGGACAGCGCCAGCCTCTTCCGCTTCAACGCCCAGTCCAAGGGCATCGAACTCACCACCAGCGGTCTGGAAGAGCCCTTCACCATGTGGGTGGATGCCGACAAAGTGCAGAAAGTGGTGATGAACCTGCTGTCCAACGCCCTCAAGTTCACGCAGCAGGGCGGCAAGGTATCGCTGCGCTTCGATGTCATTTCCCGCGCCGCAGCCGCAGCCCGCTTCCCCCTCACCGAAAAAGACACCGACGGCCAGTGGGCCTGCATCAGCGTGTCAGACAACGGTCCCGGTATCCCGGAAGACCAACTGGAGAAGATTTTCGAGCGCTTCTACCAGGCCGAACCCGGCAAGAAGGTCACCGGCTCCGGTATCGGCCTGTATTATGCCCGCGCCCTGGCCCAGCTGCACCACGGCTACATCAAGGCCTGGAACCAGCCGGAAGGCGGCGCCATGTTCTCGCTTGTGATCCCCGTAAGCGCCGCCTCCTACACGGAGGACGAACGCAGCACCGCCCAGCCCCAGCAGCTGCCCAGCCACGCCCTGGCCCAAAGCATCGAGGCCGATGAACCGGACGCACAAAACGGCAAACGGCACATCGCCATCGTAGACGACGACATCGACATCGCCAACTATCTCAAGGTGCTGCTGAAGCCGCAGTATAAAGTATCCCTGTACTTCGACGGAGCATCGGCCCTGAAAGGCATGTCGGAAGACATTCCGGACCTGATTATCAGCGACGTAGTAATGCCCGGCATGGACGGCTACGAACTCTGCGCCCGCAGCAAGGGAGACCTCCAGCTAAGCCACATTCCCGTTGTGCTGGTCACCGCCAAAGTAGCCGTAGAGAACCAGGTGCAGGGTCTGGACAAGGGGGCCGATGCCTACGTTACCAAGCCCTTCCAGCCCGCCTATCTGCTGGCCCTGGTGAAGTCCCTGCTGGAAAACCGTGAGAAACTGCACCGGCAGCTGGGTGCTGCCACCACCACTGAAGAAATTGAGTCTGAGGCACTTTCTCCGCGTGATGCAGCCTTCATGAAGGAACTGTACGAACTTATGGAGAAGGAACTGGCCAACGCCGACCTTGACATTGTCCAGATCACGGAAATGATGAAGATCTCCCGCACCAAGTTCTATTATAAGGTGAAGGGACTCACCGGC